>OIXH01001642.1_pt1 | contig 24300 bp, 17 predicted proteins | sample 1587741 | NCBI WGS metagenome assembly OIXH01 (sample SAMEA3888916, study PRJEB22519) | human gut metagenome | biome: human gut; feature: human-associated habitat; material: faeces | place: Denmark | collected 2011 | reverse complement strand
GTACGGAGAACGAAAAGGGCAATCACCGAGAGTAAATGACATTGAAGCACCGTTATCTACTGTTGTATCGACAGTAAAACAGAATGTAGTTATACCGCATATTTCCAAATTTTTCGGCGGAATCGTCGGTTCGGAAGTTACCGCTCCCCTCGCAACGGTAACGGCGGTAGACCACAATGCGGTCGTTGCCCCGAAAATTACCCCATACATAATGTCGAACAATACCAATAATATCGGGGCTTCCGTCGACAGTCCCCTGCCAACCATAACAACGGGAAACAGAAATTTTTTGACCGCCGCGTCGCTGATACAGTACCACAGTGAGCAAAGCGGCTCGGAAGTGCGCGGACAGGAGCTTAACGCTCCAATCATGACAGTGGACGCTTCGCCGCGCTACGCACTTACGGCGGCACACGTCGTTAAGTATTATAAAGGCGATAACTATTCCTCGGTCAACGAGCCGCTGCACACTGTTACCGTAAAGGAACGCCATATGTTGGTGGAAAGCCATTTGTGCATACTTCGGCGAAATCAGGACTGCAAGGAGCTGACCGAGCCGTTTTTGACGGAATGCACCAGTGCGGGGCATTTCGCGGAAATACGCACAGTAATCAGCACCTACAAAAACGGTGACGATCTGGGCTATTGGACGGAAATCCGAAAGCTGTTGAATACATATTGCGGCTATGCACTTGCCGATAATGAAATACTGCTCCTTGAAATCAATAAGGAGCTGTTTTTTATATCCGACATCGGGCTTCGTATGCTTACTCCCCGTGAGCTGTACCGCGCACAAGGGTTTCCCGAAAAATACATTATTGACTTTGACGTGAACGGGAAAAAATACCCTCGGAGCGCACAGATCGCAAGATGTGGGAACGCCGTGCCGCCGCCCTTTACAAAAGCGCTTGTCGAAGCGAATCTGCCTGAAATGTGCAAAGAAGCGGATAATGTTATCGAGGAAAGGCGGCAGGCATAATTTATTCGCCAACGGCGAATGTGGGCTGACTTAGCAGCCTAAAAACGAGACTAAAGTGGCGGTAAATCGCTGTTCACAGCGTTCGCAATACTCTCGCCAAGGTAAGCTCCGCGCATAGTAATCCGCGCGGACGTTACACACTCCCGCAGTTGCAACCCGCGCGCGTGTGCGTAATGTAAGTTTAATGTGGTTGATGTTGTCGCTAAGAAAGTTAGTCGCAACTCGCGCGTGTGTAATGTAAGAGAAGGAAAAGTACGTCATACAGTAAATCCAAATTTTAAACGCACCACCGCGAAAGGAGGTGAAAGCCGTGAAAAGACTTAATCACAAGCAGCGGGCAAATCCGCCCTAACAACAAAACAAATTAAGACAAGGAGGTGCGAAAATGGCACAAACGGTTCAGGACGACGTGGTAGCGCTTTTGATAAAGACTGCTCGACTCACGGGAGAACAATTTTTAAATGCCGTTGAAGCGACTTTGCAGAAAGGCATATCACACAGTCCAAAGGACAAACAAGGCAGACAAACTCTGAATCAGCTTGTTTCGGACGGGTCAAAACTGGAAAATATCGAGGTATCCGATAAGAATATCAAGTCGTTTGAAGCTTCGGCGCGGGCATACGGCATAAAATTCGCCGTAAAAAAAGTCCCCGATCAGCAGACATACGCTGTGTTCTTTAAGGGCAAGGATATTGAACAGGTAAACCGTGCGTTCAGGCACTATCAGAAAAACTTCGGAAGAAGCAAGGCACAGGAAAGACCGTCCGTGCTGAAAGAGATCAACACTATCAACCGCGAACAGCAGCAGAAGAACAAACAGCGTGAGCGCAGCCGCGAACAGAAGAAAGAAAGGGGTATGGAGCATTGAATAAAAAAGGGTTCAAGCTCGATTTTAAAAAGCATATTCTGCTGAATTTACCCTACTTCGCAATGTTCTACGTTGTAAACAAGCTGAGCGCCGCAACACAGGCGGCAAAGGGAGCAGATATAAGCGGGAAGCTCATCGCAGCGGTAATGGATTTCGGAGCAGCGTTTCAGAATCCGTTACCGAGCTTCAACCCGATAGACCTGCTTGTCGGAGCCGCCGCGGCGGGGCTGTTTCTGCTGATAGTAACGGAGAAACGGAAAAACGCGAAAAAATTCCGTCACGGTGTTGAGTACGGCTCGGCGCGTTGGGGTACGCCAAAGGACATAGAGCCTTATATGGCTGAAAAGTTCGAGGATAATATTATCCTGACGCAAACGGAAGGTCTTACAATGGAAAGCCGCCCGAAAAGCGGCGTAAAGTACGCCAGAAACAAGAATATTGTTGTGATAGGCGGTTCGGGGTCCGGCAAGACGAGGTTTTTTGTGAAGCCTAACTTAATGCAAATGCACAGCTCATATGTCGTGACCGATCCGAAAGGAACGGTCTTGATAGAGTGCGGTAAAATGCTGCAAAAGAAAGGCGGATATAAAATCAAATCGCTGAACCTCATCAATTTTAAGAAGTCCATGCACTACAATCCATTCGCTTACATCAAAAACGAGCAGGATATTTTAAAACTCGTGAATACGATCATATCCAACACCAAGGGCGACGGAGAAAAGTCGGGCGAGGATTTCTGGGTCAAGGCGGAACGCCTTTTATATACGGCATACATCGGGTACATATTCTTTGAAGCGCCGAAAGAGGAGCAGAATTTCAATACGCTCATCGCTATGATCGACGCGAGCGAAGCCCGCGAGGACGACGAGGAGTTCAAGAATCCTATTGATATTCTCTTTGAACGGCTCGAACAGAAAAAGCCCGATCATTTTGCCGTAAAGCAGTACAAGAAGTATAAGTTAGCCGCAGGGAAAACCGCGAAGTCCATACTTATTTCCTGCGGCGCAAGGTTAGCCCCGTTTGATATTCCCGCCCTTCGCGAAATGATGTCATACGACGATATGGAGCTTGACAAGCTCGGAGAGGAAAAAACGGCTCTGTTCGTAATAATTCCCGATACCGACGACACTTTCAACTTTGTCGCGGCGATAATGTACACACAGCTTTTCAATCTGCTGTGTACGGTCGCGGACGACAAGTACGGCGGTCGATTACCGATTCACGTCCGGTGTATCTTGGACGAATTTGCGAACATAGGGCAGATACCGAAATTTGAAAAGCTGATAGCGACGATCAGAAGCCGAGAAATATCGGCTTCTATTATTTTGCAGGCGGAAAGTCAGCTCAAGGGAATGTATAAGGACGAAGCGGACACAATCATAGGCAACTGTGATACATCGCTGTTCTTGGGCGGCAAGGAGAAATCCACATTAAAGGGAATATCCGAATCGCTCGGAAAGGAAACGATAGACGTTCAGACCGAGGGTTCAAGCCGAGGTCAGTCCGAATCCTATTCTCTGAACGGGCAGAAAACGGGCAAGGAGCTTATGACGCAGGACGAGTTAGCCGTAATGGACAGTTCCGAATGTATCTTGCAGCTCCGCGGCGTTCGTCCGTTCAAGTCAAAAAAGTTCGACATTACACAGCATAAGAATTATTCTTTGTTGTCGGACGATAACCCGAAAAACGAGTTTGACATTGAAAAGTATATGTCAACGCGTTTGAAAGTAAATCTCGAAACGGAAAAAAATGCTGCCGTTATAGGAGTATATGACGGCACGAAGCAATAGGAGGAAAAACCAATGGTTTTAAATAAGCTTAATGAATTAAAAAACCGCGCAAATTGTGCGATTATGTGCGCTATGGCTGACGCGCAGACGGTACAGCAGCCCGCAAAGCAGCAATCAAAGACAGCGGTACGCGCAAAGAAGATTGTCAGTGTTGCCGTGATTTGTGCGGTAGCTGCTTCCCTTTGTGCGGTTACGGCTTTTGCAGCAGGTGAGGAAGCAAAGTTTTTCGAGGACACTCTCGGAGTTTTAACAACCGTTCTTGTTTTAATTGGCGCTGGTCTTGGCATTTGGGGAATCATAAATCTCTTAGAGGGTTATGGTAATGATAACCCCGGCGCAAAATCACAAGGCATGAAGCAACTTATGGCTGGTGCGGGCATAGCAATTGTCGGAATCGTGGGAGTGCCTGCACTTAGTAAGCTTTTCACAGGTTCGTTTAACAGTTCAACAGGCGGCTAATTCATCTATCATTTTTCGCTTTTGTATTATAAATCATTTGCGGGGCGGTATTTTTGCCGTCCCCGTCGATGATAATTTTTCAGCAAAGGAGGTAAACGAATGGTTTCAATCATAAAGTCGCGGCTGAAAGACCGAAAATTTCTAATGCGGCTTTTTTGTTTTTTGTCGGCGTTCATAGTCGTATTCTGGCTCGGCGCGGTCACGGCATTTGCCGCCGATGAGTCCGAATCTACGTCAAGATACGCCGAATTATCCGACGAACCCAAGGACGGGGAAGGAAAATGGCCGTGGCCGTTCGACGGCATATACAATTCATTCCGAGAAGCGGCGTACAATCTGATTATGAGTTCATTAGAGGGCAGTTTTGATATGATTGACGGCGTTACCGATACGGCAAACGAGACACTTCAAAAAACCCCTAAAGAATATCAATCGACAATATTCGGCACGGTCGATACCGTTGCAAAAAAAGTAATCATGCCAATTGCAACGGTAATTCTTACCTATGTTGTATTGCTTGACTTTATGCAGGGTGTTATGGAAAAGAACAACTTTCACGAGTTTGATACCTCGGTCTTCATACGTTGGATCATTAAGACAGTCGTTGCGATATATTTTGTGTCAAACGCGACAACAATAGCAAACGCTTTTTTCGATGTGGGAAAATCGCTTGCGAACAATCTTGTTTCCGTAACAACGGAGGAAAGCGGAAAGCTCGCGGGAATTATGAACGTGGTTGACACAACGCTTTGCCAATGCGGTATAGGAACGTTCATGAGTATGCTTATACCCATTGGACTTTTAAATATTGTTTCTATCGTTATGTTTATGTGCGTGTATATCATTATGATAGGACGGATGATCGAGATTTATCTACACTTATCGGTAGCGCCTATCCCGCTTGCGACGATAACAAATCGTGAGTTCGGTGAATCAGGCAAAAATTACCTAAAGATAATTTTCGCATTTGTTTTACAAATGTTCTTTATATTGCTCGGAATCTGTATTTACAGAACGCTGGTCGTGAAAAACCTGTCGGATACCATAGGCAGTATAAATGTCGGCACTGACAATGTGGCGTGGATCATAAACTTAAAATTATTTGAAATCCTCGCATACGGTGCTGTGCTGATATTGACGATGTTCAAATCGAATAGTCTGGCGAAGTCGATATTGGGCGCACATTAAAAAATTCGCCGATGGCGAATGGAAAGGAGACGGTGAAAATGCCGTATGTGCAAATGCCGCGGGATCTGAACAAAATCAAGGAAAAATTCCTTTTCGGACTTCCGAAAAGACAGGTCTTGTGGTTCGGAATGGGCATTGCGATAGGGGCAGTTCCGTTTTTCGTGCTTGTGAATTACAATGTAACGGCAGCGGTGGTTGCGCTGATGTGCAGCATAATGCCGTTCGGATTTGTGGGAATGTACGAAAAAAACGGACAGACCTTTGATAAAATCATTACCCTGTGGCTGAGGGCGAATCTGTTCAGACCGAAGATACGACCGTATAAGACGGAAAACATCTACGTGGACATTGAAAAACAGCTATTTTTAAACAAGGAGGTAAAACGAATTGGCTACAAAGGAAGCTTCAAGAACAAGCTCGTCGAAGCCCTCGAAGGCTCCGGCAAAAAGAAAAAGCGCAAGCTCCGCTAATTCCGCGGCGAAGCAGCCGCTTACAAAGGAAGAAAAAAAGCGGACGCACCAAAAAATAGCAAAGATCGAATACGATCACAAGCACTCGGATTCCGCGCAAAAAACCATACCGTACAAACAGATGTTTAAAGACGGCGTGTGTCAGGTGACCGATGATTATTATACCAAGACTATATGCTTCAACGATATTAACTATCAGTTGGCGCGTTCCGAGGATAAGCAGGCGATCTTTCAGGAGTTCTGCAATCTTCACAATTATTTCGATGACAGCCTTGACATTCAGTTTACTTATATGAACGTTTCCGATGACGCGGAAACCTACAAAAAGTGTATTCACATTGAGGATCAGGACGACGCTTTCAACGATATTCGCCACGAATTTGTAGAAATGCTCCAGACACAGTTGGAACGCGGCAATAACGGTCTTGTACGTCTGAAATATCTTACGTTCGGCGTGACCGAAAAGGATATTTCCACGGCGCGGAGCAAGCTTCACCACCTCGAAGCGGAAATTATCGGTAACTTTAAGCATATGGGCGTAGCCGCATACGGCTTGAACGGCATTGAACGTCTTGAAATACTGCATAGAGCGTTCAATCCCGATTCCGAAAACAAGTTCGTATTCGATTGGAAAATGAGAGCGCAGACGGGAATGTCAACAAAGGACGCTATCGCTCCGTCCTCGTTTAATTTCGGAAAAAAGAACATTTTCGCAATGGGAGACGTTTTCGGAAGCACGTCCTTTATCGACATTATCTCTACCGAGGTTTCGGACAGAATGCTTACCGACTATCTGAGCATTGACGAAAACATTTTTGTAAACATTCACTTGCGCTCTTGGGAGCAGCAGGCGGCGGTAAAATTCGTAAAGCTGAAAAATACCGCGGTCGAAGCAATGAAGATCGACGAACAGAAAAAGGCGGCGCGTTCGGGCTATGACATTGACATTCTTCCCCCCGATCTGGTGTCCTACTCCGAGGAGATCAAGCGTATTCTCTCCGATCTGCAAAGCCGCAACGAAAGATTTTTCGTTACGACGATAACGATAACCTGTTTCGCCAAAAGCGTGAAAAAGCTCAATTTGCTTGTAAATCAGGTAAAGGGTATCACACAGAAGCACAACTGCAAGTTAGTACCTCTCGACTGGCAGCAGGAGCAAGGCTTGATGTCCGCTGTTCCCCTCGGATACAACGGTATCGAGCTGAATCGGAATCTCACCACCTCTGCTGCTGCCGTATTCATTCCGTTCACAACAAGAGAGCTGTTTCAGCCCGAGGGCGATTCCCTTTACTACGGTCTGAACGCGCTGTCGGATAACCTTATTATGGCTGACAGGAAACAGCTTAAAAACCCGAACGGACTTATACTCGGTACACCGGGTTCGGGCAAATCTTTCGCGGCAAAGAGAGAGTTTTCAAACGCTTTTCTTTCCACAAACGACGATATTATCATATGCGATCCCGAGGGCGAGTATTTCCCGCTTGTAAACGCGCTCCACGGACAGCTTATCAAAATATCGCCTAATTCCACGCAGTATATCAATCCTATGGATATAAGCACGGAATATTCGGACGACGACGATCCCGTGACATTAAAGTCGGACTTTCTGCTTTCGCTGTGCGAGCTGGTTGTCGGCGGTAAATACGGGCTTTCCGCGACGGAGCGCTCGATTATTGACCGCTGTGTCAAAAAGGTTTACGACGAATATTTCAAAAATCCCGATCCCGAAAAAATGCCGATATTGCAGGATTTCTATAATGCCCTGAAAGCGATCGATTCCCCCGACGCGCAGCACGTTGCGGCTTCTCTGGAGCTGTATGTAACGGGTTCGCTGAATCTGTTCAATCACAGAACGAACATTGACATTTCCAATCGTCTTGTGTGCTTCGACATCAAGGAAGTCGGCAAGAACCTCCGCAAGCTTGCAATGCTTATCGTACAGGATCAGGTGTGGAACAGAGTTACGATAAACAGAGCGGAGAAAAAGTCCACGCGCTACTATATCGACGAATTCCATTTGCTTCTGAAAGAGGAGCAGACCGCAAGCTATTCGGTAGAGATATGGAAGCGTTTCAGAAAATGGGGCGGAATCCCAACGGGCATGACGCAGAACGTAAAAGACCTGTTGGCTTCAAAAGAGATCGAGAATATTCTCGATAACTCCGACTTTATTTATATGCTGAATCAAGCGGCGGGCGACAGAGAAATTCTCGCACAGAAGCTCGGCATATCCGAACATCAGCTCGGATACGTTACTTCGTCTGGTCAAGGCTCGGGGCTGTTGTTCTTCGGCGATGTTATCCTGCCGTTTGTAGATAATTTCCCGAAGGATACGAAGCTTTACAGCGTAATGACCACCAAGCTTGAAGAACAAGGCTAACGGAAAGGAGCGTTTTAATGGGCGCAGCAGGTACTAATTTTGAAAAGCGCCGCGCGGAAACAATGCTCGATCCGCAGGTGCAGCAGGCGTATATGACGGCACAAATGGCAAGCGCGTTTGAAACGGTGGCTTCCGCTCCCGAAAAAAACGCTCCGCCAAAAGCCGCCGAAAACAAGGAGGTTCACCACGTTCAGCCGATAACCCCCGCCGAACAGCCGCAAATGCGTGTTTCCGCTCAATTTCATGAGCCGTCTTACAGTAACATTACCGCAAGACACCAAACATATGAGGAAGTGGCGGCGTATGCCGACCCGTCATATGGGGATTCGGGCGGAAGCTCCGGCGACAAATTTGACCGAGCGGGCGAAAAGCTCCAGAACAATCTTGAAAAATGGGCGGGCAAAACCGAACATCTGACCAATAAGCTCCAAAAGGTTGAAATGAAGTCTCAGGCGCAGGCGGAAAAGGATATGAAGAATTTTCATTCCTTTACATTCTATTCCGATGAAAACGGCAAGGTCGGCGTTCAGCATAATGTTGGGCGAATGACGAAATCCGAGCACGACTACAAGAAATCGCGCGGTATTCTTCATAAGCTCGACGCGCGTTTCAGCGGCGAGAACATGGGCTTTGTCTATGTCGGAAAATCTCAGACAGGAAAGGGCTTGGAGCTTAAAAGCAAGGATATGCCCGAACCGCTGAGAAAGGCGCGGCATTTTGCATACAAGGGAGCGCTCAAAGCGGAGAGCGCCGCCCTTTATACGAAAGACGCTTTTCAACACGTTATCGGTGATAAAGCCGTCAATCTGGCTGTCAATAAGGCGCGGAATGAAATCTACAAGGCGGGACAGGAAAACGCGGGAATGAAAGCTCTGACCGTTACTGCGGGAACGGCGTATTCTGCCGCTATGGGTCTGAAGCGTTGGAGCGGGAGCCGCAAGGAATACTTGCAGCAAAGCAAGGGCATAAAGCTCGAAAACAAGCAAGTCCGCCTAAAGAACAAGATAGAAAAGCTGGAGCTTAAATCCGCGGCGGCAAAGGAAACAGCGCTCACAAAGGCTCTTATTGCAGGAGCCAAAGAGGGCGGATTGGATATTAACATTTCCCGCGCCGAGAAGAAAAAGGCTTGGAGACAGGTCTATAACGGTTCAAAGGGCGACGGCTATCTCCGAAGCGCAAAAAATATCGGCAAGGAAGAAAAATGGACGAATAAGCACAGCGGCGAGCCGCCTCTTGAGAAGAAGTCCGCGACGAAGATAGACAAGAGCATTGACAAGCTCGATAAAAAAGAGTTTAAAAACGCCAAAAAGCTCTATAAAACAAAGGTCGTCAAGCAAGAATATGTCAATGACCTTACGGGCGAAAAGTTAGTAAGGCGCGAGCGCGTTGCGGATACCTCACGGAAAAAGCGTCCCAAGGTAAAAAGACCTGATTCATTGGCGTATATGGCTGTCGCGGGCGGTGTCAAGAAGCTCGGCAGGAAGGCAATGTCCGAAATGGCTACCGACGATAACGCGGGAGCGAGCGTACTCGGACAGGCGCTGCAATTCACCGCTTCGGAGATGGCAAGAAGCAAACAGCAGCTTGCACGACAAAGTAAGCTCAAATTTGAGAAAAAGCAATCCGCCGCAAAGCTGAAAATGGAATCCGCCCGCTCCGAGAAGCTCATGCTTGAAAAAGAGCGAGCTACGGGTAAAACCGAACCGCCGTCCAAAAAAGCAAAAAAAGAAAATCAGAAACAGGCGCGGAAAAAATCCTCACAAAAGAAGCGTAATGCCGAAGCCTTTAAGGAGCGGGCAAAAAAGGCAGCGAAAAAGGCAAAAGAGAAAGCCGTTTCCGCGGCGAAAGAGTTTTTTGTAAGCAAGGCAAAATATGTTGCCATTGCGGGGGCAGGCGCGATAATACTTATGCTTTTGCCGGTAATGCTTGTGGGAATGGTCGGCGGCGGAGGCGGCGGAGGTATGATGAGCGGTGTGGCGGGCGTTGCCGCATATACAAGCGAGCGCGACGGGCTGATAAAATTCAACGATGATTTTAATGATCTTATGTGGCAATGGCAGGACGGAATAAACAATAAGATGAAATCCTTGAAATCGGGAGATACCGAGGAATGGGAATTGGTTCTGAACGGCTGTTCGGGCGGTCCGATCTCAAGCTGTGAACACGTAACGGGGAGCGACTATGTGACCGATCCCGAGAATGTGTATACGGTTATTAAAACTCTTTACGGCGGCGAAAAGTGCGGTTTTTCGGACTATGACATAACCTGTCTGTACGCATATTTCACGGTAAAGTACAGAGACAAGCCGTGGGCTTCCGTTTCGGCGGAGCTTGGCAAATTCCTTGACGAAAACTTTGTGTTGGACAGCAGGGACGGCGATACGGTTGTGGACTTGAATTACAGTCACACATTGGATCAACACGTCACTATGGACTGCCAAAAAGTAAAAAATCCGCCCGCAACGGACGGAGACGGGAAGCCTGTAAATACGGGGTATCACTACGAACATCACGGACATCCTGAACCGCACAACGTAGATGTGGTCAAGCGTATCAAGTATTATTATCTTTATCCAAAGGACGGAAAAATAAATACCATACAGGAATATATCAGAGAGGAAGTCAAGAAGATCGGAGAGGTAAAGGAAGATGGCAGGACTGAGGGCGAGCTGCATTACGAATTTTTACTCGAATCGCTTGGGCTTCATCAGGTCATAAACTTCCCTGTCCTCAATGAGAGCGGCGAATATGTGGATTGGTCATCGCTTAGCGGTGAAGCGGACGGAAAACAATTCGGAACGCTTACGGAATTATATGATCTTAACGAGGGTACGGATCACCCCGCCGACTATGCCTATCAGCAAAGAAACGAAAGCGTTGATTATGTTGTTATACCTTATTCCGGCGAAAGGCTCGAATGCGTCGCGGGAGGTAAAGGCGTTATTAAGTCCAAAACAAGCAAATCAGTTACAATTGAATATCCCGATGATAACCTTATTCTGACCTACACCTGCAACGACGGAACGATAAGGACAATGACAACATTATCGGTCGGAAGCGCTGTTGAGGACGGAACACACCTGTTTTACAGCGACGCAAGTGGCGGCAACGACCCTTCCGTAAAAATCACTGCGCATGATACCGAGCTTGACAAGGACATCAATCCGCTTCTCGTTATTCAATCGAAAATCCACTAAACGGAGGTTTTACGGTATGGCAAGACCTAAAGCAGCTGTCGATTATGACGGCGAAATCAATCTTTGCGATGAGATGATCGCGAAGTATCGGGCAAAAAAACAGCGTCTTATACAGGCACGAGTTCAGGACGAAAACGAACGGATAGTTTTGCTTGTACGGGAAAACAAGCTGTCATTTGAAGAGCTTAACAGCGCGGTCGGCGAGTATATCGTCAACAAGCAAAGCCGCGACGAAGCAAGCGCCGCGGGCGAACAGTCCGCAGCGGAAGAAAACACGGACACACAGTCCGTTATCAAGGAGGAAAAACCAAATGAAGAAGTTATTTAAGAGCGCAGCGGCGGTCGCGATACCGCTTTCAATGTGCTTATTCGGGAGCGTAACCGCAAGCGCGGCTCCCACCGACACTACGGAAGAAATTATTATGGAGGACGCGGCAGCGGTATTGTCCGAAACGTCGGATTCGGAAAACGCAGCGGTAACAAGCGTTCCCGAAAGCGGAGCGCCCGAAGCGGAGGTTACAAGCGCGCCCGTTACCACGCCCTCTGCTACAACGACGGCTTTGGAAAACCCGTATGAGGACGGAATGTTGGCGGACGATGAGCTTTTCAAGTTCATCACCGATTATCTGAACGACGGAATATCACTTGACACGGGCGGCACGGGAGTGCTTATCGGCGAGGATATTCTGAATTCGGGCGGAGGTGAATCCGACGAAACCGAGGACGGAGAAGATACCGAGACAGCCGAAAACAAATCCGGCGCTCTTACGGATTATTATTCGGGAGAAAAGCTGATGTATACCGTAGCAACAAGAGACGGCAATATTTTTTACATAATCATTGATAAATCGGGGGTTGGCGAAAACGTGTATTTCCTCAACAGCGTTGATTTTACCGATCTGGCGGCTCTTGTAGATACGGAAAAAGAGACGTTAAGTAAAGCCGAAAAGGAAATTCTTAATGCGGCAGACGAAAATGTCGGAACATCTGGCGATGAGACTGAGGGCGATGAAACGGATAATACCGACAGCAGCACGGTCGGTGAAAGCTCCAAGACCGAAAATACCGCGCAAACATCAAGCGGCGGCGGGAATAACACAATGTACATTGTGCTTGCTGTCGCGGCAATCGGTATAATCGGAGTTGCGGCATATTTCAAGGTCGGACCGGGCAAAAGAAAATGGCGGCAAAGGCGGCGTTCGACGATGAGGACGATGAGGACGAAAACGACGAAGGCGAAGAAGAATATTATAACGAGGACGAGGAACAGCCACAGGAGCAGTCCGAGCAGACACAGGAAGAAGAGCCGCAAGAGGACAGCTACGAAGAAGAATAAATTTACGGCGGTTATCCCGGCAAGCGAGATTATACGCTTGTCGGGATAAATGAAAGGAATGGAAATGGGTATTCCGAAATTTACGGGAAGAAACGTCCCGATTGATGAGATCGCCGCCGCGTCGGGATTGACCTCCGAACTGATAAAGGACGGCATAGAAGCCGATATATTCCGTTTCGGGTACTCTTTTAGAGTGGGAAAAGGCGAACGTGTTTTCTACTGCCCCGATAAAAGGGTATGGGAGGAAACGGGATATTTCAATGATAAATTCGCCGATGGCGAACAGAAAGGAAAATGAAAATGGCAGAAAACAAAGTCACCGAAAAGGAACAGAACGCAAAAAAGGCGTTGGGCATGAAAATTTTCAAGATACGGCAGAATCGGAAAATGACTTTAAACGAGTTATCCGAAAAAAGCGGCGTGAATTTTACACAGATCTCAAAGTACGAACACGGCGTTACATTTCCCTCGGACAATAATCTGATAAGGCTTGCAAAAGGTCTTGGCGTTACCGTTTCCGAGCTTTTCCCGGAAAAGTCGTATCTGGATATGCCGCAGGATTCCGAACCGTCCGAGGACAAAAAGACCGACATCGAAAGCAATGAGGGCATGAATGTCGAAAAAGCGGAGGACGGCAATAAGCCCGCTATAAGCATATATACTCCGAACGATGAAGAAGATACGGGCGATTCGGATAAAACAGACGGCGAAACAGACGACCGCGGGTACGAAATCACACACGGCTATATGACCGAGCATTTTGTCGATAGCATTATAAGCGCGACAGGCGGTTTTTCCGATGATCCGCGTTTTATAGGCATTGAACGGCTGCTTCTGGAAGCCTATGTGGGATACTGCTATATTTCATACGGGACAATGAAATGCTTGTTTTCCGTGTTGGATATGCTTCATTGGTCTGAGCCAAAGGCATTTGTGGAGGACGATGGCATTACGGAGATCGACGAAATGTTTGACGAGCTTCGCCGTGATTATGACGGTAATTTCGCAAACGATAAGTACGAAGCGGTAAAATCGCAGTTACAGGCAATGCCCGAAATGGTCGGCGTTTTTCTTTCCTGTATGAACAGAATAAATAAGCTGACCGATTTCTTGGGAGTTTACGCGGGACTGTTATATGAGGAGGAAAATTGATATGCAACTGGTGATCGCGGAAAAGCCCTCGGTCGGAAAGGACATAGCCCGCGTTCTGGGCGCGAACACAAAAACGGGCGGCTATCTGGAGGGCAACGGATATAAAGTAGCGTGGTGCTTCGGACATCTGGTGGGCTTATCCAATCCCGAAAGCTACGGCGATGAATACAAGGGCAAATGGGGCTTTGATACACTCCCCATTGCCCCCGAAAAATGGAAATATACGGTAAACGCCGATACAAAACAGCAGTTTGAACTTTTGAAAAAGCTCATGGAAAGCGATGATGTAGATACGATCATATGCGCGACCGACGCGGGGCGCGAGGGCGAATGTATTTTCCGATACGTTTACAACATAGCCCGCTGCAAAAAGCCCGTAAAGCGGCTTTGGATTTCATCTATGGAAGATGTGGAAATAAAAGAGGGTTTCAGAAATTTACGGGACAGCGCGGAATACGATAATCTTTTTGCGGCGGGCGCGGCTCGTGCAAAGGCGGACTGGCTCGTGGGAATGAACGCGACGCGGCTATTCACTTGCCGATTCGGCTCAATGCTTAATATCGGGCGCGTTCAGACACCTACTCTTGCAATGGTTGTGAAAAGAGACAGCGATGTGAAAAACTTTGTCAAGCAGAGATTTTTCACGGTTCAGCTTGACTGTGGCAAATTTGCCGTAGAATCGGAACGTATCGACGATGAAGCAAAAGCCAACGAGCTTACAAGCCTTTGTGACGGCAAGACGGCGGTTATTTCCGAAGCGACAAAGGAGCAAAAATCCACAAAGCCGCCGAAGCTTTACGACCTTACGACCTTGCAGCGTGAAGCAAACCGAATTTTCGGCTTTACGGCACAGCAAACGCTTGATTACACGCAATCATTGTATGAGCAGAGAAAAATCGTCACATATCCGCGCACGGACAGTCAGTACATAACCGATGAAAAAGCAAAGGCATTTCCAGAACTGCTCCGTAAGACTTGGAAATCAAGCCTTTTCGGCGGCGCAAACGTGCAGTTTGACGATAATATCAACACACAGCCCTTTACCAACAACAGCAAGGTATCCGACCACCATGCGATTATTACAACGGAGGAAATAGAGAATTTCGATATTTCCACACTTCCTGCGGGAGAATTAAGCATTTTAAAGCTGATTGCAATGCGTATGACATTGGCGGCAGGAGAAGCCGAAAAATACGAAGCGGTAAAAATAGTCGCCGAATGCGAAAACAATTTCTTTACCGCAACGGGCAGAACAGTCATTTCGGGCGGTTGGAAAAAAACCGAAAAAGCCCTAAAAGCATGGCTGAAAGGCTCGGAGGAATCGGAGGAAAAAGCAGAACAGGCGCTTCCCGAGGTGGTAAAGGGAGCAGTCTTTGATAATGTAAAGGCTAAAACTGCGGAGCATTTCACTTCCCCGCCGAAGCCCTACACTGAGGATACGCTGCTGTCGGCAATGGAACGCGCGGGCGCAGAGGATTTCGACGAGGACGCCGAAAAGAAAGGTCTTGGCACTCCCGCAACAAGAGCCGGTACGATTGAAGCTCTTGTAAAACGCGGTTATCTTGAACGCTCCAAAAAGCAGATAAAAGCTACCAACAAGGGCGTTAGCCTTATCGAGGTCGTTCCCGACGAAGTAAAAAGCCCGAAGCTGACTGCCGATTGGGAAAACGTGTTGCAGCAGATCGAAAAGGGCGAAGCCGACGACAAGGTTTTTCTTTCCGAAATCAAGGACTATGTTCATGGGCTTGTGGAGAAATACGGCTCAAAAGCCGAAAATTCGGCGTTTGCCGCGAAGTCCTCTCCCGTTCTCGGCGCTTGCCCGCATTGCGGCAATGACGTAAAAAAGGGTAAATTCGGCTTTTACTGCACGGGTAAATGCGGAATGAATGTCGGAAAGGTTTTCGGAAAGGAACTTACCGAAGCACAGCTTGAAAAGCTGCTTGACGGAAAAGAAATATCGTACACGAGCAACGGTAAGAAAACAACCGTGCTTCCCGAAGCCGTTCCGAACAACTACACAAGCAAGGACGGTAAGGAAATAAGCGGGTTTCAATGGAATACGAAGTCGGCAAAATCGTAAAAGAAAACATCTTATAAGTAAACGAAAGGAAAATTTGTATTATGGAAAATTCAATCAACAACATTATCAAAAATCTGAAACTTGCGTGTGAATTTTTTTCGGAATCCACTTCGCAGGAGCGCCGCGACCAACTATTGAATGATTGGGATTTCGGCAGCTTTATCATCGGAGATGATGACGGTGTGATCTACGAAAAGTGCAAATGTGATCTGGAGCAGAGCGTGTTCACGGTAAAAACAATAAACCTTATAGAGCCGAAACTGTCCACGCCTTATAATCCGTTTTCGCCGCAGTATCTTGAAACGGATTCGGATATTATCCGTCTTGCTTCAATTATGGTAGATACCGCTGTCGGGAAAAGCGACCCGATAAAGCCTTATTTAAGGTCGGGAATGAAGTCGCTGCTGACGGCGCTCATCGCGTATGTTACCTCCGATACTGCCGCTGCCAGCCGCAGCTTGTATGGAGTGATCGAAATGCTGAAAAACAACAGCAGAAGCGACGGCTACGGCGTTACACAAACGGATACTCTTTTTGACCGCCTGAAAGAAAAAAATCCGTACTGCCTTGCGGCAAAGCAGTATGAGATTTACAGAAATTCCGATTGGGACAATCTGAATTTTATAAGCGATTACTTACTGAAGCTGCTGTATTTCTACGAGAATGACGATATTTCTTCAATTATATTGGCAGATGATGAAATGGACGTTAAATCGTTTGCGGAAAAGCCGACCGTTTTGTTCTTTATAACGCCTGCTCACGAGAACATCTATGTTCCGTTTACACAAACGGCATATTTTCAGCTTAAAAGCATTCTTTCAAGGCAGAAATCGCGCGTGCAGGACGGCTTGCCCATAATTGAATATTCTGAATAAGCAGGATATTTCAAATGATTTACTTAATGCTGACCTAACGGCACAACGGGGAGAAAAGGAAGTTGCTATGAGCGATTTTGAAAGAAAACAAGAACCTATGATTACTGTAAGCAGCCAAAACGGTACAAACAACACCTTTGATGTAACATCGGTGGGGTTTGATACGCAAAAGCAATACACCGTCGCGGAATTTAATCAGGCTCTGAAAAAAGCAAACGAAAAATGGCAGGAAAATTGGGACGGGTTAAGTTATCCAAGCAATATTATGATCGTAACCGTGGAAAATCTGCATAACGATCCGTGTTCGTACAGGATAAACCTCACGGATGCCGATTATAACAGTATACAGGATATTGTCGAGCTGTCTCCCACGCCAATGCACGCAAGCATTTCAACAGATGAAGCAATTGAAAAACTAAATAATGCGGAAGCTGTTGAAAAAGAAAGGGACAATACATTCGCCTATGAAATCGGTCACTCCGCACCGTTTACCGTTGTACATCTTGACATTAGCACGGAGGGACGGAGAAACGCCGTTTCAGAGGCTCTAAAAGACATCATAGATGCTTATACAGACGCTAACGGAAGAACACACGACGGGGCACAGCCGTACAAAAATCTGTTGGAAAGAATAACGCCAAAAACAGATTTTTTACACACCAGTCAAGGGCATTTGAGTTGCTTGGAATATGCGCTTAGAAACGCTCAGGAAGATAAAGAGCTTTGTATGTCAATGCTTGAAAGCATTAAACAAGCCGAGAATAACCTCACGCCCATTGTCACTATCAAAGGATACGAATGTATTCCAAAGGAAACATGGGAAGATCACGGCGTTACCTTTAAAATCGGACAATCCGTTGACGATATGTCGTTCTACTACGCCCGCGCCACAGACGGAAAGGTAACAAGGGATTACGAATACGACCATAAGCCCGACAGAGAAAAGGTTATGTCCGACCACGCCGACAAGTTGGCGGAAGAAGATATTGACCGCGGCGAAGCCATATACGGTGCGGACGGGTATCTGGCTTTTCCCGATCCGGAAATGAAACATCTGGCTGAAAATATCCCGCAAAAGCAGGATATTTCACATAATTTTAACCATGCTGACCCAACGGCACAACGGGGAGAAAGGAAGGACACCATGAATACGAAATTCGAGGTTACTTCAATGACAATGCTTGACGGCGACAATCCCAAGGCTATCGCAAGCGTAGCTATCAACGACGAGCTTATCGTCGGCGGAATCACCGTCCGCGCAAATCAGGAGGGCGAGCTGTACGTCAAAATGCCGCAGCAGAAAAACGGCAAGGACGAACAGGGCAAGGACAAGTACGAGGACAGAGTGTTCCCCACAACGGCGGAAGCGCGAAAGGCTCTTGACGAAGCCGTCCTCGGCACATTTGAAAATCTCGCCGCACAGGGACTTCAAAACAGTTATGTTAAGGTCGAGCCGCCCGAAAATTCCGTATCGAAAATCGGCGTATCCCTGAACAAGACGAATAGCGAGAAGTCCAATGTTAAGGCAACGGGACAGATAACCGTGGATAACTGCTTCGTTATCAAGGGCGTGACCGTTACGGAAAACGTTAATTCCAAAACCAAAGAGACGTTTCAGTCGGTAAATCTTCCGCACTTCAAGCAGGACAAAAACGGACAATACCCGCCCGTTGTAAAACCCATTACGGCTGAAATGCGCGAAAAGGTCAATAACGCCGTAATGAAAAGCTTCAATACGCAGACGCGCGGCGTGAAGTTTGCGGAGGTCGGCGGCAAGGAAAATTCCGCTACATATTTCCGTCAGAATAATCAGTTTGCCGAAAAGCTGATGGAACAGCTTGAAAATAAGGGTATTCCCTATCATGCACGAATTTCCGATACGACGACGCTTTCCGTGAAAGCCACAGACAAGGCGGCGGTCGAGGACATCAAAAAAGAGATCGCAAACGAGGGACGCAAGCCGTCGCTTCTCGGCGAGGTAGGCAAAATCAAGGCTGAACAGAAAGCGCACGAAGCCGAGAAGCCCGCGCCGCAGAAAGCTAAGTCCAACAATCAGGAACTGTAATTCGCCGTTGGCGAACAAATGCAGACAAGGGCTGACCTACCGGCATAACGGGGAGAAAGGCAGTAAATATGCACACTTTTTACAGCGTAGAGCTTGAGGGCAACAGTTATCAGGACGACGTATGCTGCGGAACATACGAAGAATGTCTCGCTTATCTTACCGAACATGATTATAAGCCCCAAGAAGATAACGGGTACATTAACCGAATCGCAAAGTTCAGTACCAACAGCGTTGACGACAGCGGTAAGGAATATGTATTGAGCAGCTCGGAGTATGACAGTTTTCTCAAGGATCATGGTCTTGATTTCGATGAGGATTTTTCATGTGAGGAAATTATTGAGGATTGGGCGGAAGACGCCGAAAAACATTTTCACGCTCAGAAGGATAATCCCCTTTTAGATTCGCTTTGCGAAAAGGTCAGCGCCGAATACAAGACGTTCATTACCGATATGCAGAAGCAGGATACCGCGACCGCGATCGAATCCGCTTATGAGATCGTATGGAAAGATAATATCGCGCAGTATTTTGAAAACGAAGATATTAACCTCACCGAAACACAGTGTAACGCGCTGCTGTCCTCAAAAAATACTCTTGACGAAATATATGAGGATTTCAAAGATAATGAGTATGCGACCGCTTACAGAGATTTGGATATTACTATCGGAGACACGGCGGATAAAATTCAGATTTCTCTTGACCGCGAACGCGAAGCGCATATGAACGCGCCCCTTATACTGCACGACGGACAGACGGCGCGTTCTCTCGGAGAAGCGGGGCTGAAAGATTACAGAGAAAGCCATGAGGAAAACAGAGCTTGCGCCAAAGCGATAATCGCCGCCAAAAATGAAAATACGACATACGGTGATATGCCGGGCGTGTGCTACTTTGAAGCGGCGAAAACCGTTGACGATGTTCTGAAAAAGGGATTTCCCGCGGAACGGCTCGGCTATGTTATCGCAAGTCAGGTGATTCGCTATCAAGAATCTCTTGACAATCCCCGATTGATCGATGGGAGATTTTCAAACAAGGTCAAGGACTGGGCAATCAAGACTTTTTCACAGCAGGAAAATTTTCCGTTCAGAAATTTCGAGGACTGCGACATAACAAGCGCAATGCACCATACGCTTGTAAATTCGCTTGCGGAAAGCTTTATTGACAAGCAGGCGGAGTTAAGCAAGGAAGCGGAGAAAAAGCCGTCCGTTCTCGATAAAGCAGACAAAACAGAGTCAATCTTTGAAAAAAAGGAAAGTATTACCGTCGAAATCGGCGGTGAAAGCGTTTTGTGTAAAATTATTGCAGACAACCGTTTTTCGGAACTTGAGCAACTTCGAGAAAGCCAAAATCTTGGAAAAGCCGTATTTCCGAACAGTAACGATCATCGCGACTACGCGATAGTCAACGTAAAAATCCCCGATAAGAACGGAGAATCCGAGGTTATCCAACTGTATGCTGAGTGCAACATAGAGGACGTTCCCGGCGAAGGTCACTTTGAAAACAAAAAAGGTGTTTGTGACCGCAATGCCGACGGCGCGAAATTTGTAATCGACGATGAAGAAGCAAGCATGAAATACTTGCAGGTTGCTCTGGAAAAATGTGCCGAGAAAGTGGCATCCGAAAGAGGAATTGAAGTGCCTTATCGTGCGCCGACTATGGCTGAAAAAAAGCCGTCCGTTCTCGGCGAGATAGGTAAAATCAAAGCCGAGCAGAAAACAAAGGAAAACGAAAAAAACGCTCCGCAGAAAGCGGAAAAGGCAAAATCTAACGATCAGGAACTGTAATTCGCCGTTGGCGAACAAAAAAGAAAAAGCTGACCTATCGGCTTTACGGGGAGAAAGGTTATTATTATGAAAAAAAGAATTTTATCCGTTATCATCAGCGCGGCTGTTGCCGCAAGCGCGCTTACCGCAACGGCGTTTGCGGCTGCAAAAGCGGAGCCTGCGGACATCGATTCATTGGACGCGGATTTTTTCCTCGACGTGGGAGATATTATCGAACCCGATGATAACAGCGAAGACGGGCGAAGCGGCTTTTTATTTGAAGTGACGGAGGTTCTGGTACGCGAGGGGAATGTTTACTATTATCTGCGGCTTCTTGACAGCGGGCTTGACCTTGAATTCTGCGTTTCCGACAATGCTCTCTGGGAGAACGGTTTTTGTTGGATCGCCGATGTATAACTAATGCGGAGAAGCTGTCCTATCGGCTTGACGGGGAGAAAGGCGCAAAAATGACGGTAGCCGAATTGATAAAAATGCTTTCCGCATTGGAAAAGCAGGATCAGGAAGTTTACTTACGGGGAAAAGACCTGTTCATAGTGCCGGTAAGAGCGGTTACGGAATGTTCGGGGGACGGCACGGACTATGTTCTGGACGACGGAGAACCCGTATCACAGGAGCAAGCTGTAAAGGCGCTCTTTGAGCATTGCAGCAAAGCGGACAAAATCAAGGCGGATATTGAGATAAAAGCCGTACAGACTGCCATGTGGATATTGAGAAACTCCTATAATAAGGAAAATGGAGATATTAAACTTGACAAGGTTCATTGGGTGCATTTAAGGTCGTTTCTATGTCTGATGTCCGCTTGCAGGAAAGCGGTTATAGATAATTTTCCGCTTAAAAATTATGTATTGACCGAGGTTCCGTCCGTTGAAGAAGAATATATGATCATGTATTTTGATGAACCGGGAGGATACCGCACGGCGCAGAACTATGACCCGAATGCCTATGAGATCGTGTTTCAATGCTTTTACGGAAAACCCGTTGCAATTCCATTAAGAATGATCAACAACGGTCAGGGCGACGAGATGGCAGAAAAAGAAACCTGCTTTGAAGCAGCTCAAAGGTGCGGAGAAATTACCGAAAGGAGTACGAACAAATGAGAGAGCTTACTCGGCAGGATAACGCTTGGGAGTTCAACGTCAGAGAGCTGAACCGTCTCGGCATTGAGTATGAAGGAAAAATCGTACTCGCACTAAGAGTAAATCTTTTTGATCACGGTACAATTTCAGAAAAGCTCTGCAATGTTTCAATCAATATTTTTTCCAAAAGTGCTGAACAGCCCATTGCCGTTGAAAAACTCGTCGTAAACAGACCGTATCCTAATGACTACGTTATGGCAATCAACAAAAAAATCGGAAGAAAAACTTCAAAAAAATATATTCCGATTATTTTTGACAGTTTCGAGCAATTCAGTCAAGCGGAGAAAATCGAAATCATATGGAAAATCCCCGCGTCCGCAGATCTGTCGGCAAATATTGATCAATATGTAATTGTTGATTACTTTATAACGGCGGAAAAGCCCGTTCAAAAAGGAATATACGGCTTATGGACGTATGAGGATTCCGATTTTGTGGAGAAAGGAACAGATTCCTTTTATGACGATTTTGCAGTTTTAAGACTTACCGATGATGGACTTGAAACGGTAATAGCGGACGGTGCGTTTGATCTTGAGAATATCAGGTATTCGGGATTGATCGAAACAGCTTTAAAGCATATCGTTTCCAACGAAGCGGACGTTGAAAGCGCCGTGAAGCATATTATTTCGGGAAAAACGGCGGGAAACGCAGTTCGGAAAAAAGATGAAACGCTGATCGTTTATTACGGAACGGACGTTGTTCTTACCGACGACCAAATTGTAACTTGATAATAATTATGCTGACCTATCGGCAGAACGGGGAGAAAGGCAGGACATATGGCAACTGCTAAAAAATACAGTCCGCAGGAGGCGGCACGGCAGCGCGAGCAAAAAGTAAAAGAAATTACCGACAAGCTCGAAGCGGGGCTGAAAGCTCTGTTCGAGGGAGATAATTACAAACGTTATCTCAGCGTAATGTCGAAATTTCACAGTTACAGCTTCAACAACACGCTGCTCATCACATTGCAGAAGCCCGACGCTACTCTTGTAGCGGGCTACAAAACGTGGCAGAAGAATTTCGAGCGTAATGTGAACAAGGGCGAAAAGGGCATAAAAATATTTGCCCCCTGCCCGTACAAGAAAAAAATCGAACAGGAAATGACCGACCCCGAAACAGGCTTGCCTATGCTCGGTAACGACGGCAAGCCTTTGACCGAGGAAGTCGAAGTAAAGCGTGTAACGTTCAGGGTAGTACCCGTTTTCGACGTTTCGCAGACCAACGGCAAGGAGCTGCCTACGCTCGGCGTTGACGAGCTGAGGGGCGAGGTCAAGGATTTTGAAAAATTTTTTGGCGCGATCAAGGAGATTTCTCCCGTGCCGATAATCATAGAAGAAATCGAGGGCGCTTCGAGAAAAGGCTATTTCAGCCGTGCCACGCAGGATATACATATTAAAGAGGGCATGGACGAAGTTCAGACCGTAAAGACCGCAATTCATGAGATAGCCCATTCAATGCTGCATAGCGACGGCGACAGCTCGGAGAAAAGCAAAAGTGCCAAAGAAGTGGAAGCGGAGAGCGTGGCATATACGGTATGTCAGCATTTCGGAATAGATACGTCGGATTACAGCTTTTCTTATGTTGCGGTTTGGGGAACGAGCTGTGAGCTGCCGGAGCTGAAACAGTCGCTCGAAACGATCCAGAAGACCGCTTCGGACATCATCTCAAAAATAGAGGGAAAACTGAAAGGTCTTGAAATTGAGGTTTCCTCGGAGCTGGATATGACCGAAGCGGATATAGGAGAATCCGCCGAAACGCGGACAGAGCCGCGGGAGAGCAATATCATCGGGAATACGCCTTACAGAGATATTCCCGATAAGACTTATATTAAGGCGGCAAAGGAAAACTTACAGGCAATCGAGGATTTCCTGAAATATAAGGAGATACCGTATAGCGGAAGAATTACAAACGATACCGTGACCTTTACGGTGTCCAAAGAAAACGCCGCCGATTTGCAGGGCTTTGTAAACGATATGAAACAGGCTCGCAGCATTATCAACGAGCATAAGGACAAAAACGAAAAAGGCAGAATTTCGCAGGAAGAAATAGACCGCGCCAATTCCGTAAATCTTCCGCAGTTCCTTATGTCACAAGGCGTTGAGTTGAAGCGCGTCGGCAAGGAATATATCATGAAGGATCACGACAGCGTTCACATTGCCGATAACGCTTACGGTGAAAAGGGCAAGTGGTTCAGGTTCAGCGAGAACGTGGGCGGCGGCAACATAGACTTTTGCGAAAAATTCCTCAATATGAGCTTTAAGGAAGCGGTGGAAGCTCTGAACGGCGGTTTGGATATACATTACGAGCCGCCGAAGCGAAGCGAGCTTTTCGACTGGAGCAAATATGCTGCGTTTGGAGCGCATAGCGCCTTTGAAAGAATTATTCGCGAAAAAAACACTGAAATCGATACAAATGTGAAGATTTCGCTGTCGCCTAAAGCGGAGGATTTGACGGACTATGCGCTTGAAATCGGCATAAAACCGTGTACGGAAAACAATCAGCTTTATTTTGCGATCGAATACGATCTGCGCAATGAAAAGACGGAGAAAATAA
>OIXH01001640.1_pt1 | contig 24338 bp, 28 predicted proteins | sample 1587741 | NCBI WGS metagenome assembly OIXH01 (sample SAMEA3888916, study PRJEB22519) | human gut metagenome | biome: human gut; feature: human-associated habitat; material: faeces | place: Denmark | collected 2011 | reverse complement strand
CGGCGGATGAAGCTTGTCAAAAAAGTCCTCACAGGACTTTTTTGACAAGCTGAGAAAGACGGGTCAAAACCCGTCTTTCCTTCTGTCCTTTTCGGCGGCTATGCGTATCACGCGGCGCACGAAGAGCCACAGCAGGAGGAAGCCCGCCGTGATTATCACCGCGCCCATGATATGCGCAAGCTCCGGGCCGGAGCCGCCCGCGTCGCCGCTGCTGATGAGCACCTTGCCGTCAATGCTCAGCTCACGCAGGACCCGTCTGCCGGAGCTGTCCGCCGGGGTGCAGCGCACCTGCGCGCTCCGCCCCTCGTAGCTCTCGCTGCGCATACGCTCTGGAAGGCGGTTGAAGATATATTCCGAGCCGAACTTATCGCGCAGGACATAGAAGCTGTCTCCGCCGCAGCTCTCGATCTCGACCGAGCCGACGATTATATTCTTCGTCACCAGCGCCTCGTCGCCGCCGTTATCCGGCTGTGAATACACGTACATTCCCGCCAGCATCAGCGCGACTGCGCCAAGCAGCGACAGCGCCGCAGTAAAATATTTCTTCATTTCCCCGCCCCCAAGCAAAAGATGTTCGGTAGTATTATGCCAATAATTTCCGCCGGTTATACAGGCGGAACGACACATTCCCTGCGGGCGTATCGGGGCACGGATATGAACTCCGAATTGATATTGAACGCAAAAAAGCCAAGCGGCGATGCCGCTTGGCTTTTTCAAAACAAATATTTACTGCTCTCTTGCAGCTTCCATACCGGCGATAAGAGCCTTCTTATTACCTTCGAGGAAGCGAGCCTTGCGCTCGCCCAGCTCAATGCGGATAGCCTCGGTCATCTTATCCAGATCGACGATCGGCTCCTTCTCCAGCATTGCGCCAAGGATAGCGACGTTCGCGCCCTTGGGATTGCCGACTGCCTCGGCGATGCGGTTAGCGTCGCAGTAGACAACGGTGATATCGTCACGGGTGGACTTGCGATCGATAATGGAGCTGTTGATGACCAGCAGTCCGCCGGGCTTGACATGCTCCTCGAACTTATCGAGAGAGGGCAGGTTCATCACAACGATAACGTCGGCCTTGTCGACCAGCGGGGAGGCGACATCCTTATCGCTGACGATAACGGAGCAGTTCGCGGTACCGCCGCGCATTTCGGGGCCGTAGGAGGGCAGCCAAGAGACATGCTTGCCGTCCAGCATTGCGGCCATGGCAACGAATTTACCGATCAGGAGCATACCCTGACCGCCGAAGCCTGCAAAAATGAACTGTTTCATCATAATTATTCAGCAGCCCCCTTGTCTTTATATACGCCGAGAGGATAGTAAGGGATCATGTTCTCTTCCAGCCACTTCATAGCCTCGATGGGATTGAGACCCCAGTTCGTAGGACAGGTGGACAGCACTTCGATAAGGCAGAAGCCCTTACCCTCAAGCTGATACTGGAAAGCCTTCTTGATGGCCTTCTTGGTCTTGATGATGTTGGCGTTGTTGTTGACAGCGCAGCGCTCGATGTAGTACGAGCCGGGAACCGCCGCGAGCATCTCGGCGATCTTGATGGGCGCGCCGCACCAGTTCTCGTCACGGCCATAGGGAGAGGTGGTGGTCTTCTGGCCGACCAGAGTGGTCGGGGCCATCTGGCCGCCGGTCATACCGTAAATGGCGTTGTTGACGAAGATGGTGGTGATCTTCTCACCGCGGTGTGCGGCGTGAACGATCTCGGCGGTACCGATGGAGGCGAGGTCGCCGTCGCCCTGATAGGTGAAGACCAGAGTGTCGGGCTTTACGCGCTTGACGCCGGTTGCGACTGCGGGGGCGCGGCCATGCGCGGCCTCGTACATGTCGCAGTTGAAATACTGATATGCGAAAACGGAGCAGCCGACAGGCGCGACGCCGATGACGTTGCCGTCGAGCTTCAGTTCGTCGATAGCTTCAGCGACCAGACGATGAATAATGCCGTGGTTGCAGCCGGGGCAGTAATGGAACGGCTTGTCGGTCAGCAGGCTGGTTTTTTCAAATACTACGGACATTTATTTACCCTCCTTCATTGCGAGGATCTTAGTGACGATCTCTGCGGTGGTAGGCATCTGGCTGCCGCAGTGACCGAAGAAGTCAACCGGCTTTGCGCCGTTGAGGCCGAGCTTGACATCCTCAAGCATCTGGCCTTCGTTGCACTCTACGTCGAGCACTGCCTTGACGCCGTCGCGGCAGACGCAGTCTGCGAGATCCTTGTACGGGAACGGCCACACGGTGATGGGGCGGAAGAGACCGGCCTTGATGCCCTTCTCGCGCAGCTCATCGACTGCGGACTTGGCAATACGGGCAACGGTACCGAAGGCGGTGATGACAAACTCAGCGTCCTCGGTCATGTACTCCTCGTGGCGGCACTCGTTCGCCTCGATCTCACGGTAGACCTTCTGCAGCTCGTCGTTATGAACGGACAAATCTTCGGTGTTGATGTAGATGGAGTTGATCTGGGCGCGCTTTGCGGGATCGTCGCCGGGCTTCCAGCCGGTGGCTGCCCAAGGCTTCTTCTCAGGATCGATTTTGAAATCGACCATTTCGGGCATTTCGACAGGCTCCATCATCTGGGCAATGATGCCGTCGGCGAGGAACAGCACGGGAACACGGTACTGCTCGGCCTTGTCAAAGGCGAACATCATAATGTCGATAGCTTCCTGAACGGAGGCGGGAGCGTAGGTCAGCAGATGGTAGTCGCCGTTGCCGCCGCCCTTGACGCCCTGAAAATAGTCGCCCTGAGAGGCCTGAATGTTACCGAGGCCGGGGCCGCCGCGCATGACGTTGAGGATAACGCAGGGCAGCTGTGCGCCGGCGCAGTAGGATATACCTTCCTGCTTTAGGCTGACGCCGGGGCTGGAAGAAGAGGTGATGGCGCGGGCGCCGGTACCGGCTGCGCCATAGATCATGTTGATTGCCGCGACTTCGCTCTCGGCCTGAAGGAAGCATCCTCCGACCTCAGGCATACGTGCGGACATGTACTCAGGTATCTCTGTCTGCGGGGTGATAGGATAGCCGAAGAAGAAACGGGCGCCTGCGCGAATAGCGGCTTCCGCGATTGCTTCGCTACCCTTCATAAGAGTCAATGCCATTTTCTTTTCCTCCTTATTCCTTCTCTATCCTGATCGCTATATCCGGGCAGGTACGTGCGCAGGATGCGCAGCCTATGCAGGCTTCAGGGTTAACTACTTCTGCGGGGTGATAGCCTTTTGCGTTGAGCTTGGTCTTGGACAGCGCGAGCACGTTTTTAGGACATGCCCTTGCGCACAAGCCGCAGCCCTTGCAGACAAGCTCGTTGATCGTCACCTTAACCATGAGATAACCTCTTTTCTGTAAAAATTTTGCTTGTTTACTTCCTATAACAAACCGCCGAAGCGGATTCGTCCGATTATTCGTCCAGCCCTTTAATCCAGCTGTCCCAGTCGCGGTGCATATATGTATCTATGGGCATCGGCGTCCCGATATACTTCGGGTCATGCCCCTCGGCGAGGAAAATGTCCAGCATTTCCTTGCGCCCGGACGTATACAGCACCGGTACGCCCGTTATCTCCGACACCTGCTTTATCATCTCATAGCCGTCGCGCAGCTCGGCGGGAGTCGTCATCTGGGCAAGGTTGGTGTTATTTATCATGCCGGTTATCTTCAAGCGGGAGTGTATCTGCATCTCCTCCTGAAGATGGATTATCTTCTCCACCGTCCCGGCCAGCGGGCGGCGGATGTTCACAACGTTCAGCACCTCAAGCGAGCCGGGTTCGAGGTCGATGAAGTCCTGATGGTAGCGGCCAAGCGCGGTGGAGCCCACGGCGTCGCCGCCGACGTCGAACACGACCGTGTCCCAATCCATGTCGAACGCGGAGGCGACCTCCGCCGGGAGGGACAGCGTCTCGATGCCGGAGCAGGCATAGTTCGGCGAGACGAGGCGGATCTCCTTCATCTCTGTCATTTTGCCGTGCTCGGTCAGGCGGAAATAGGTGTTCACCATGTCAAGATCCAGCAGCTCCGTGCGTCCGCCCTCCGCCGCCGCATTTATGGCGAAATTCAGCGCAAGCTCCGTCTTTCCGCTGCCGTAATTTCCAATAAGAACATAGACCTTTTTCATAGCTCGCCTCACTAATAATTCTCTAACGACTATCATTTTATCACCATGGCGTATATGCGTCAATGAATAATAATGACGATTTTTGCCCCGTTGCTGGTTGCAAAATGACGAATTATAAAATCATTTGTTCTTGATTTTCTGTATTTTCTCGAACTCGTGCTTTTTTTGCATTTATTTTAAGGTAAAACTTTTCGGTGCTGCATTTGCGGATATAAAAACAGATCACCGCCGGGGATAAAAATCACCGGTGACGATCTGTTTCAATCAATGTTGTTAACTTTTTGTCTCGCTTACAAGCAGCGTTACCTCGCTGCCTCCGGCGTTCGCCACGCCGTCGCCGACCTCGATTTCGCCGGAGCCGCCGTCGGCCGTGGTGTATCTGACCTTTCCCGCGCTCACCGCGCACAGCATCGGCGCGTGGCCGTGCAGGACGCCGACAGAGCCGGAGCCGGTCGGGATGTTGACGTAGGATACCTGCGTATCGAGCGCGACGCCGTCGGCCGTGACCACGGAGAGATGAATCATGTTCTCCATCGGTTCCACCTCAGAACGTGCCGCGCTTTGCAATAACGTCGTCTATGCTGCCGCAGAGCATGAACGCCTGCTCAGGCAGGTCGTCCACCTCGCCGCCGAGTATCGCCTGAAAGCTGCGGATGGTGTCCTCCAGCTTGACGTACTTGCCGGGCGTGCCGGTGAAGTTCTCCGCAACGTGGAACGGCTGCGACATGAAGCGCTGTATACGTCTCGCTCTTGCGACGGTCGCTCTGTCCTCCGCGCTCAGCTCGTCCATACCGAGGACAGCGATGATGTCCTGAAGCTGTCTGTACTTCTCCAGCACAGCCTGAACCGCGCGCGCCGTCTCGTAATGCTCCTTGCCGATGATGGCCGGGTCGAGGATACGGGAGGTGGAATCCAGCGGGTCGACCGCGGGATAGATGCCCAGCTCCGATATCGAACGGGACAGAACTGTGGTAGCGTCCAGATGCGCGAACGCAGTCGCCGGGGCGGGGTCGGTCAGGTCGTCCGCGGGGACGTAGATGGCCTGAACGGAGGTGACGGAGCCGTTGCGGGTGGAGGTGATACGCTCCTGAAGAGCGCCCATCTCGGTAGCCAGCGTCGGCTGATAGCCGACTGCCGAAGGCATACGGCCAAGCAGAGCCGAAACCTCGGAGCCGGCCTGAGTGAATCTGAAGATATTGTCTATGAACAGCAGGACGTCCTGTCCGCTGCGGTCACGGAAGTCCTCCGCGATCGTCAGGCCGGAGAGCGGCACACGGAGACGCGCTCCGGGCGGCTCGTTCATCTGGCCGAAGACCAATGCGGTCTTGTTGATGACGCCGGATTCGTTCATTTCGTTCCACAGGTCGTTGCCCTCGCGGCTACGCTCGCCGACGCCGGCGAATACTGAATAGCCGCCGTGCTCATACGCGATGTTGCGGATAAGCTCCATGATAAGCACCGTCTTGCCGACGCCGGCGCCGCCGAACAGACCTATCTTACCGCCGCGGGAATACGGGGCGAGCAGGTCGACGACCTTGATGCCGGTTTCGAGCACCTCGGTGGAGGGCAGGATGTCGGTAAACGGGGGCGGATCGCGGTGGATGGGCAGATGGTGATCCGCATTGACGGGGCCTTTGCCGTCGATCGGCTCTCCGACGACGTTGAACATACGTCCCAGCGTCGCTTCGCCGACGGGCATACTTATCGGCGCGCCGGTGTCGACAGCCTCAAGTCCGCGGGAAATACCGTCCGTGGAGGCGAGGGCTATGCAGCGAACCGTGCCGTTGCCTATCTCCTGCACGACCTCAAGCGTGACCTTGCGATCCGGCAGACTTATCTCAACCGCGTTATACAGATCCGGCAGCTTACCGGAGGGAAAATGAACGTCAACTACCGGGCCTATTACTTTTTTTACTATGCCTCTTTCCATAGCTGAGCTCCTTACTAGTTGTTGTTTTTCAGCGCTGTAGCGCCGCAGCGCCGCCCGCTATCTCGGATATCTCCGTCGTGATCGCCGACTGGCGCGCGTGATTGAGCCGCAGGCGCAGCTCGTCAAGCAGCTCGTCGGTGTTGTCGGTGGCGGAGGTCATGGCGGTCATGCGGGCTGTGTGCTCGCCGGTCTTGGCCTCAAGCAGCACGGAAAGCATCGTGCTGTCCAGGTACAGCTGGGCAAGCCTGTCAAGCAGCTCCGCCGCGTCCGGCTCGAAGATATAATCCCCTGCCGAGCCTTCCGCCTCGCCCGCAACCACGGGCAGCAGCTGCATATTCACCGGCACCTGAGCGAGCGCGGATTTATAATGCTCGTACACCAGCACGACCTTGTCCGCCTCGCCGCCGAGATACAGCTCGCGCAGATAGCCCGCAAGCTCGCGCGCCTCGGCGGAGTCGGGGGTATCGCTCGCGGCGTCGAAGGTCTTTTTCACGGGGATGCCGGAGGCCGCGATGACCTCCCTGCCCCAGCGGCCGCTGACGACGAGGAAGCAGTCCTTGCCCTTCGCCAGCTCCTCAAGATACTTGACGAGGGCGCTGTTGTACATGCCGCAGAGTCCGCGGTTCCCGACGAACAGGACATAGCATATTCTCTCGCCCTCGTGGGGCACGAGCAGCGGGCATTCCGCCCCGGAGGCGCTGGCCGCGACATGCGCGAGCATCCTGCGGCTCGTCTCCGCGAAGGGGCGGAGCGCCGCCATGGAATCCTGAGTCCTTCTCAGCTTGGAGGCCGCCACCATTTTCATGGATTTGGTTATCTGCCGGGTACTCTCAACGCTCTTTATGCGTGTTCTGATGGCGCGCATATTTGCCATACGCTATGCCTCCCTTCTGCAAAATTTCATCTGAAGTTCTTCTTGAATTCGGCAATCACGGAGCGCAGCTTCTCAAGCTGCTCCGCGCTGAGCTTCTTGCCGGTCATTATCTGATCCTTTATCTCCGGGTAGCTGCTGTGGACATGGTCAAGCAGCTCCTTCTCGAAGCGGGCAATGTCCGCAAGCTCAACGTCGTCGGCATAGCCCTCGCTGGCCGCGAATATGGACACGACCTGATCGGCCGCCTCCATCGGCGCGAACTGACCCTGCTTCAGAAGCTCGGTCATTCTGTCGCCGCGGTGCAGCGTGTCTCTCGTCGCCTTATCCAGATCGGAGCCGAACTGCGAGAACGCCGCCAGCTCTCTGTACTGCGCGAGATCCATTCTCAGACGGCCTGCCACCTGCTTCATCGCGCCGAGCTGAGCCGAGCCGCCGACACGGGACACCGACAGACCCACGTTGATAGCGGGGCGCACGCCGGAGTTGAAGAGGTCGGTTTCGAGGAAAATCTGGCCGTCGGTGATAGAGATGACGTTGGTGGGGATGTATGCCGAGATGTCGCCCGCCTGCGTCTCGATGATGGGCAGGGCGGTCATGCTGCCGCCGCCGGCCTCCTCGCTGAGGCGCGCGGCGCGCTCCAGAAGTCTGGAGTGGAGGTAGAACACGTCGCCGGGGTACGCTTCGCGTCCGGGCGGACGGTGGAGCAGCAGGGAAATCTCACGGTAGGCGACGGCCTGCTTGGACAGATCGTCGTAGATTATGAGCACGTCCTTGCCGTTATACATGAAGTATTCGCCCATCGCGGCGCCGGAGTACGGCGCGATATAGAGCATGGGCGCGGGTTCGGATGCGTTCGCGCAGACGACGATGGTGTAGTCCATCGCGCCGTGCTCGCGCAGCTTGTTCACGAAGCTGGCCACGGTGGATTCCTTCTGGCCGATGGCGACGTAAATGCAGATAAGATCCTTGCCCTTCTGGTTGATGATGGTATCGAGCGCGATGGCCGTTTTACCGGTCTGACGGTCGCCGATGATCAGCTCACGCTGGCCGCGGCCGATAGGAACAAGCGCGTCGATAGCCTTGATACCGGTCTGCATCGGGACGCTGACCGGGCGGCGCATAAGCACGCTCGGCGCGGGGCTTTCGATGGCGCGGCTCTCGGTGGCGTGGATGATGCCCTTGCCGTCGACAGGACGGCCCAGCGCATCGACGACACGGCCGATAAGCGCCTCGCCCACGGGGACTTCGATGATCTTGCCGGTACGGCGAACCTCGTCGCCCTCCTGCACGTTGTCGTAGTTGCCGAGCATGACGACGCCGACGTTGTCCTTCTCAAGGTCCATGACAAGGCCGCGAAGGCCGCCGCCGAACTCCAGCATCTCGCCCGCCATGACGTCCGACAGGCCGGAAACACGGCATATACCGTCGGACAGCGTGATGACCGTGCCGACTTGGAACGCATCGAGCTTGCTCTGCTCCTTGCTGAGTCTGCCGCGCAGAGCCTCGGCGACGTCGCCTTCGGGGACGGCTTCGCTCACGATGCTGTTTCTGATGACATTAAGTCTGTGGGCAAGGCTGCCGTCATAAACGGTGTCGCCCACCTGAAGACGCAGGCCGCCGATAAGGCTCGCGTCGACGTCGGTCTCGATGTTGACCTCGTCGTCGTCAAAAGCCTGCGCGATGATATCGCGTATCTCGTCGACAGTTTCCTGCTCCAGAGGCTGCTCCGACCACAGCACGGCGCTCACTTCGCCCGTCTCGTAAAGACGAACCTTGTCCGCCGGTGTGACCTGTATCGCGTCCTTCAGCTCCGCGACGAACTTCTCGGTCAGCGCGGCGCGGCGCTCGCCGTATTCGGGAGCGCTCATAAGCTGAGCCGCGGCCTCGGTTATCTCGCCCGCCGCCGCGTTCGTGAGCTTGCGGCGCAGCTCGTAATCTATCTGCTCGGCGTCGCTGCGCGCACCGGCGGCGATATCCGCGGCGGACTTTTCATCCGCGCGGCGCGCCTCCTCGCTGCTGCGCTCCGCAGTTTCCTTCGCCTTGGCGATGATGGCTTCGCCCTGAGCGTCGCCGTCGGCGCGGGCTTTCTCAAGCCCCGCTCTTATGTTTTCGGCCTTTTCCTTGGCCTGCTTTGCCTGTTCAAGCTCATCCGCGATACGGTCGCGGCGGCTCTTGAACATCTTGACGACCAGCTTCCAGCCGATGAAGTACAGCGCCGCTGCAAGTATGGCAAAGTTCAGCAGCCCGTAAAATATATTCCAACCGCCCATTCAGGAGTCACCTCCCCTTCCGCTGTTTATGTTCATACACATTTCTCCGGCGCACGGTCACAGCAGCTTATCCGCCAGAAGCCGGGCAAGCTCCTGACTTTGCTGTTTGACGCGCTCCTCCAACTGCTTTTCGACCTTTGCGGCGTTCTCACGCGCGTCGAGCACGGTTTTTTCCGCGTCGCTGCGCGCCTCGGATATGGCCTGAGAATGGCTGACCTTGTTCTCGGCTCCGGCCTTCTCGATTATCGACTTGGCCTCGACGCGCTTCTCGTCGAGCGCGGCCTCGATGCCGTCGTTATTGGCCTGCTCCTCTTCGAGCGCCTTTTTCTCCTCGTCAAGTCCCGCGTCTATGCGCGCCTTGCGGTCGTCCATAAACTTGATGAGGGGCTTGTACAGGAAGCGGTTAAGCAGGAACAACAGCAGAAAGAAGTTGAAGATTCCCCAGAAAAGCTCTGAAAAGTTGATACTTAACACGACTTCTTTCTCCTCTTCTCAAATAGTGCGGCTTTTGTATCAGCCGATCTTGGAAACCAGCATGAAAGCGATAAGCAGACCGTAAATGGTCAGAGCTTCCATAAGGCCGAGCGCGAGGATGAGGGTGGAGCGGATGGTGCCGGCAGCCTCAGGCTGACGTGCGATAGCTTCCATTGCCTTCGCGGATGCGATGCCCTGACCGATGCCGGGGCCGAGAGTGCTTATTGCGATGGCCAGTGCGGCCGCCAGTGCGATAATACCAGATGATGCCATTTTTGTTTCCTCCTGAAAAATTTTTTCTACTATTATAATTTGATTAGTCGCTTTCCGTTGCTTCCGCCACGTAGATGGACAGCAGCATCGTAAACACCAGAGCCTGTATCATGCAGAACAGAAGGCTCAGCACCTGCATGACCAGCGGGACGATTATCGGGAAGATGTTGTACAGGTTCTCCGTGACCATTTCTTCGCCGTAGAGGTTGCCGTAAAGACGAAGAGCCAGAGAGAACGGACGCACGAACTGCTCAAGAATAGTCAGCGGCAACATGACTGCGACCGGCTTGAGGAAGCTCTTGAGATAGTGGCCAAGCCCCTGCTCGCGGATGCCGATGGTGTGGGTCGTGAAGAAGCCGATTATCGCCAGCGCCGCCGTGACCGAAAGGCACGCGGTAGGCACGGAGAAACCGGTCAGGTGACCCGCGCCGGGCAGCAGCCCGGAGTAGTTGCTGACGATGATGAAAATGAAGAAGGTTGCGAACATTGGGAAATACCTTCTCATCTTCTCCCAGCCGAGGTTTCCGGCAAAGTAATTTTGCAGGCTGTCCAAGGCCATTTCCGCCACGTTCTGCAGCGGTCCCGGAACATCCTTCAAATTTCTTGTTGCAAGTATGGAGAGCACTGTGAGCACAAGGATTATCGCCCACGTCGTCGTGACGGTACCCGTGACCTCAAGCGGCCCTATACTGAACAAGGCGCCTGTTGTATGCTCCAAAATTATCACCTCGTTTTTGCTAAAAATCTTTGCATTTGTCCGCAGTATCCCTGCGTACAAGAGAGTTTACTCCCGGAGAATCGATTATTAAATCGGCAAATTAGCCCATCTGCCTAAATTCTCGGCAAAAAATCTCCCCTGCCCCAAATGCAACACTAATTATTGCACAAGTCCTCAAAAAAAGCAAGCTTAACCTTGACAAAAATAAATCAATAACGCGTTTTCACGTTATATATGTTACCAAATTTACGGGTTTTTAACGCCATCTGTAACTATCTGTGGCATTTCGCAATGCGGATCGCGCAGCCGACGGCGTGTAAAGCAGGAACCTTCATCGCGCGGAAAAACCGCCGCGGCGTGATAAACGCTGCGGCGGTTTCTTTGCTCATATCTTATTTCTTGCTCTTGATATACTCGTCGATGCTCTTGGCGCCGGCCTTGCCTGCGCCCATGGCGAGGATAACGGTAGCAGCGCCGGTGACAGCGTCGCCGCCCGCGAACACGCCCTCGCGCGCCGTGCGGCCGCCCTCGTCGGCTTCGATGCCGCCCTTGCGGGTGAAGGTCAGTCCCTCGGTCGTGTTGCGGATCAGCGGGTTCGGGCTGGTGCCGATTGCGATGATGACCGTGTCAACATCCAGCACCCACTCGGAGCCCGGCACGGGTACAGGACTGCGGCGGCCTCTCGCGTCCGGCTCGCCCAGCTCCTGACGCAGAAGCTCGATGCCAGTGACGTGGCCGTCCTCGCCCGCGAGGATGCGGGTTGGGTTATTCAGCAGCTGGAACTCGATGCCCTCGGCCTCGGCATGCTCGACCTCTTCCTTACGTGCGGGCAGCTCGTCTCTGCCGCGGCGGTATGCGATAAAGACATGCTCAGCGCCCAGACGCTTTGCCACGCGCGCCGCGTCCATGGCGACGTTGCCCGCGCCGACGACGGCGACACGGTGGAAGTGCTTTATCGGCGTATCGTAATCGTCACGGTAGGCCTTCATGAGATTTACACGGGTAAGCAGCTCATTTGCGGAGTAAACGCCCAGCAGATTTTCGCCGGGGATATGCAGAAACTGCGGCAGACCTGCGCCGGAGCCGATAAAGACTGCCTCGTAGCCGTCCTCAAACAGCTCGTCCACGGTCTCGGACTTGCCGACGATGGCATTATTTATTATCTTGACGCCCATGGCCTTGAGGTTATCTATCTCTTTTGCGACTATCTCCTTCGGCAGACGGAACTGCGGGATGCCGTACACCAGAACGCCGCCGGACTTATGGAAGGCTTCGTAAACGGTGACGTCGTAGCCCATCTTTCTCAGGTCGCCCGCGCAGGTAAGACCCGCGGGGCCGGAGCCGACGACCGCGATGCGGTGTCCGTTCGATTCCGGAACCTTGACCTCGTCCTTGACTTCCTTATTCATATGGTAGTCCGCGACGAAGCGCTCGAGGCGGCCGATGCCGACGCTCTCGCCCTTGATGCCGCGCACACACTTGCTCTCGCACTGCTTCTCCTGCGGGCAGACACGGCCGCAGACGGCGGGCAAGGAGTTGGTGGAGGTGATGATCTCATACGCCGCGTCGAAGTCGCCCTCGGCGACCTTTGCGATGAACTGCGGGATGCGCACCTTTACGGGGCAGCCCGTGCGGCAGAGGGAATTCTTACAGTTGAGGCAGCGCTTTGCCTCGTCTATTGCCATTTCGGGGGTGTAGCCAAGGGCGACCTCGTCGAAATTACCGGCGCGGAGTACCGGATCCTGCTCGGGCATGGGGTTTTTATCAAGTCTCATATTAGCCATTGCGGTGTCCTCCCGTCATTCTGCAAATATGCTTTGCTTCCTCATCCTGCTCTTCCTTATAGAACGCGGCGCGCTTGAGCAGAGAGTCAAAATCGACCTCGTGCGCGTCGAAGTCGGGACCGTCAACGCAGGCGAACTTCGTCTCGCCGCCGACGATGACGCGGCAGCCGCCGCACATGCCGGTGCCGTCGACCATGATGGGGTCGAGGGAGATGATGGTCTTGATGCCGTAGGGACGGGTGACGTCGGCGAGGAACTTCATCATGATGTCGGGGCCGATGGCGATGACGCGGTCAAACTGCGGCTTGCCCTCCTTGATGTTGGCCTCTATCTCGTCCTGAAGGTACTTCGTGGTGAAGCCCTTCTCGCCGTAGGAACCGTCGTCGGTGCAGATGATGAGCTTGTCGGAAGCGGCCTTCAGCTCGTCCTTGAGGATGACCATATCCGCGCTTCTGAAGCCGGCGATGAACGTGACGTCGATGCCGAGCTTATGCATTTCCTTTGCGATGGGGTATGCGATCGCGCAGCCGACGCCGCCGCCGACAACGCAGACCTTCTTCAGCCCTTCCATCTCGGTTGCTTTGCCGAGGGGGCCGACAAAGTCGGTTATATAGTCGCCCTGCTCCACGGTGTGGAGCATTCTGGTGGTGCGGCCTGCGGCCTGCACCATGACGGTGACGGTGCCCTTCTCGCGATCCCAGCCCGCGATCGACACTGGGACACGCTCGCCCTGCTCGTCAAGGCGGAAGATGACGAACTGACCCGCCTGCGCGTGCTTCGCCGCCAGCGGCGCTTCTATCTCGAAGAGACAGATCGTCTTCGCCTCGTTCAAAAATCGCTTCGTTACTACTTTATACATCTTTTACCTCCATACCTTATTCGATATGTTTATACACAATTTTATATTTTACCCCACGGTAGGAACAAAGTCAAACTGTTTATGATACTTTCCCCTGTTAAATCAATAGCTAACCGGCATAAACAAAGCCGCCCGTTTCTGGGCGGCTCTGAGCTGATTTCGCTGTCTCGCTTACTTTTCCGAGCTTATCTCGACGCTTCCGAGCAGCGCCGCGAGGTTCTCGTCGTCCTGAAGCTCGTCGAGCGTATCGTCGTTGCCCTCGGCCTTGATGACCGTCACGAGCAGATAGCTGTATTCGTCGCCCGGCACAGGGAAGCACATGCATATGCAGTCCCCGTCGATATATCGTATGCCGCGGAGCGCGCCGAACTCGATCTCGCCGTAGCCTTGGAACTTGCCGCGCGCCGCCGCGCTCATTGCGGCAAAGTCCTCGCCGTGGTAGTATCCGGCGTATTCTATCTGGGCGGTGAAGTCCTCGCCGTATATAACGGCGACGTGGGAGTCGCTGGAGTAGGCGGGGAAGCTGTCCTCTATCACAGCAAAGCTGAAGCGCTCAGGATCGTAGCCGACCTTGACCTCTACGGTCGCCGCGTCCTTGTAGCCGGAGACGAAGCTGTAACTTCCGGTTTTGAGCTGTGCCGCGGGCGCGGATTTATTCGCCGCCGGTGCAGACTTTGCGTCGGCTGCGGCCTGCGGCTTTTTACACATAGCGAGCACTGCGGCGGCCGCCGCGGCGGCTATGCCGATAGGCGCGATGATCTGCCATTTTTTCATGGTGGGCACCTCCAAATATTTGACTTCCGAAGATTATACTTATTGTACCACAGATTTGCGTCATTTCAATCACGAAATTCAAAAACTCCGCCCCGCCGCTTCCTTGACTCCGGCCCCCCGGCGGGCTATAATCGCATTAGCCCGCAGATATGAGTCTCAGGAGGTTCAACATGACCGATATTATCGCGCGGCGGCAGTTCGCGCCGCTGTATATCTGGCTGGACATCGCGTTTCTCTGCGTGTTTCTGGCGCTGCTGCTGATGAAAAAGAAGTATATGACGGTGCTGGTCGGGCTTGTGATGGGCGTGGTGTACATGCTGGTCGACTACGGCATCTTCCATCTCGTCTGCCACTCGCGCAGTATCTCCGAGGGGCACAGCCTGTTCTGGGTGCTGCTGTGGATGTCGGTCAGCTACGGGTTCACGAATTTCACGTGGATATGGCTGTGGCTGTCGAAGGACGAGCACCTGTTCGAGTGGTCGCTGCTGATACTCGGCTGGTGGTTCTGCTGCCCGCTGCTGACGCAGACCTTCGCCCCCGATGCCGCGCCGATAATCATCCAGCGCACGACCGGCGCGTATCACGGCTACATGGCGCTGATACTCTTCGCCGGCTACCTCGGCGTGATAATCTACAATCTGCGGCAGCGTGACCGCGAAAAGCGGGTGAATATCCCGTGGATACTGGCCATCGGGATACTGGTTCAGTTCGGCTGGGAGGCCGGACTGCTGCTGGGCGGCATACGCAGTGCGGGCTTTGCAAGCTTCGGCGACAAGCTGCACACGCTGATAATCAATTCCCTGCTGGAAACCAACCTAGGTATGCCGTATGTGTACTTCTTCTTCGCGGCCTATTCCGCGAAGTTCACCGAACAGCTCCGCCGCAGGCCGGACGCGCTGACGCTCACTGAGCGCATCGCGGAGAATAACCGCGAGCGCGTGAGATAAATCACCCCCCATGAGCAATGCTCACGGGGGGTGATTTCAGCCGTAACCGTGGTCAACATGACGCCACGCGCCGCCGTTGCTGCGGACGAGGACCCACTGCCATCTGGTGTATGTATAGTTTGGACTGAGCGAGCCATCGCCGCCGGAGGAATCGACGTCGAAGGATGAGCCGATCACTATCGCTTCGACATCGGAGTCGTATTGCTCCGCGATCCGGGCAAACTCATCCGCGTGGTCGTCGCCAACGTAATAGAGCTGCGTCAGTGTGCAGCCTTTGAACTCTCGTTTGAAGTAGCTCTCGACCGTCCGGAAGGCGGCCTCAATGTCGGCGTCGGAGTATATCTCCGACGGCTCCCACTCGACGATCTGGACGTTATCGACGTTCCCGCCGCCGCATCCGGCCAGTGCGAGCACCTGCGCCAGCGCCGCCAGCAGGAGCATAAAACGCTTTTTCATGGGGGTATACCTCCTTATTGTGTACAATCTGCCAAGAAAAGTATACCATATCCCCGCCACACGTTCAATATAAGAACTCTTAAGACGGCGAGCCGCGAAAAGACGCACTGTCAGGCGTGTCTGCCCTTGTTAACCGATACTACATTTTGTTCAAAAAATCATCGGCTTCTTTTCGGCTTTTGAAAATTATGACCTGTTTTTCCGTCCCGTATTTTTCAATCAACTCATATAGTCTCGGCAAAGAATCATTGGCAAAATCTTTGATATATGTCTCGAATTCCGGGTCCAATTCTTTTTCTATCCACGGCATTTCATAACGTTTTTTTCCGAGCCGGTTGGTCACTCCCTGTAAACAGACCTCGGCCGGCAAGTCGAAGAGAAAGACCGTATCGCATTCCTTGAGCCGCATTTCAACTGTTCTTCCATATTCGCCGTCAATTATCCACTCGTCAGTTGCTAATATTTCCAATAATCTTCGGTCAAATTCTTCTCTCGGAATATGCGTTTTATCGGGCTTATGCCAGATGGCATCAAGGTAATATAACGGCAGACCCGTTATTTTATTCAGTTTTTCCGCAAAGGTGGTCTTGCCGCTTCCGGGGCATCCGATTACTATTACGCGCTTCATTGTGAGTTCTCCTTTGCCGCTTTGCAGGAAGCAATCAGCAGTCTGCTCGAAGATATATCACCTGTTCCGACAGGAACGGATATCATTGAAAAACCACTCTTTTGTCAGATAGACAAAAGAGTGGTTTTCGTGCCAAAGAGCAGTATAACGGTGCGTAAATGGAGGTAAAAAAAGCGATTAGGTGCGTAACCTGCCGCTTATTCGTCTTCCTCCGGGTCTTCGTCTTCTTCCTCAATGCCGAACAGCTCGGTCAACTTCTGGAAGTTGTACGGATATGAGTTACTGCCACCGCTGGTAAATGCCTTGCGTCCATTGCTGTACTCTATGGTCAATTCCCACTGTGTGCCGTCCAGCACTACATAACCGAAGCGCTCGGGACTGTAGTACTTGCGCCATTCGCCTACATGCAGCTCTGCGAAGCTGTCGATGAATTCTTCTTTCGTCATCGGGTAATCTGCCGGTATATCAAAATTCGTCGGTGTAGGTCTCAGCATATCCTCCACCCAAAAGTGCAGCTGCTCATCCAGTCGCACGGTGTATGTGCAGTGGCCGCTGAAGAAACCACCGATGCCGAGCGTGATCTTACTGATGTTGCCGATGTTTGCATCGAAATCCATGACGCGCAATTCCGCTACGGTCGGCTCATAAGGCGCACCGACCTCTGCCAGCGCTTCCTTGGCGCGTTCTAAATATAGCCGTGTACACCACAGCCGCGTGGATTCGCTGGGGTGTATGATAACCTCTGTGCCGTAATCGGGATGCTCCATTGTATGCTTGAGCTGGGCGATCTCGCGTTTCAGTCTGCTGATCACACGAAGGATGCCGTCGCGGTCTTTGCCTTTTATTTCGCTTTCGTAAAAGCCTTCTGGGCTAATCATCATAACCGTTCTCCTCCTTTGCGCTTTACGAGAAATGGATAATGGAACGGTAATGTCCTAGTCCTGCCGCCAAAATACCGGAAGGCAAACTTGTGGGCGTCAACGGCGGTCTTTGTTCTGAATGGTTCCCGGCTGAAATATACGAAGCGCATACGGCTGTATGACAGCACCATGCAGAAGAAGTACACGCGGATGTTGCGGTCGTACATGTCCTTCATTTTGAACTGCCCGAAGTCCACTTGCGCTTCGTAACCGGGCGGGGTTTCCTCGCGGAAGGATGTGGGACGTTCCGATGGCTTAATGTAGCCGGTCTGCTCCCGCAGATCTTTCACGTATCTGAAGAAGGTCGTTTTCTTACAGTTGAAGTCCGGAAACTGGTCCTTGATCCGATACATGATATTGGTTGCCGGCGTCTGTGGGCAGATTTTCAGGATGCTGATGATGAAGGCGCGGTACTGTTCGAGATACGGCGTGTTGTTCCGCAGATAATTCTCGAAGGCTTCCTCGTCCAGCCGCAGCCATTTGTTTGCGCTTGGCACGGATATTCCGATTTTCTTTGCGATAGTAGTTGTTGGTACACCCAGTGATTTCAGGTGCTTTAGCTCTAAAAACTGATCTTTGGAAATCAAGGTCATTTACCTCCTTTGTTCGTTATTTGATTTCCAAATCAGCTGCGCACAATCATACACACCACCTCCGAGGGTATTATATAGCAAACGGCCATGGTCTCCAACTGTTTTGAAGGCCATGGCCGTTATACATATTAAAGGCTTTTATTAAGGGCACAAAGTGCCCTTAATTTACTGAGGTTCTGAGTATTACTGATTCTTTTTCTTATAAAGTCGCGCGTATGAAAATATATAGAAAAAGATAGGAAAAATCGCCTCAGACTGACTCAGTTCTCCAGTAGGAATAGTGGCACGTATAAAGAGCTTAGATCATTTCACATACTCATGTGGCCGCTCAACATAGTTTTTGACCGTATAATCGCCGATCTTCTCATACTGGCCGGCCTTTTCTTCGGCTTTCTGTTCTGCATCCTGTATGTTCTCATGCAGAACAGCATCAAAGAAGATACGTTCCAAATACTCATACTTTGAATATATTCCCTGCGAGCCCCACACCAGCGCGTTTCGCACATAGGCAGCATTTACACGGAACAATTCATGGTCCACCTCAAAGCCGAGATGCTTTGCCAGCAGAACGGCAAACACGATAATACTGCGGGTATTGCCTTCACGGAACGGGTGAGTCTGCCAGATTGCACAGATAATTCGAACCATACGGAACACAACATCCCGGTCGTTTTTACCGGTTCGTTTCAGCTTTGCGATCTCTTTCATAGAGTCTGCCAACTGCTTTTTGATCTCGGCCGGGTACGCATAGCGTACCGTGTCACCACCCAGCACATCTTCATACTTGACCATCTGGATAGTACGGAATTCTCCTGCCCAGTCATAGATCTGACCGAATATCATCCTGTGTATATCGCAGAGGGTATCTGTGTTAAACTTATCATACTTCTGCTCGTAGATCGCCGTCATTGTCAAATTGGTGATGTCCGCCTCTGCCTTGCGAAGCAGATCTGCGTCTTTGATCCCGGCTCGGTTAATAAGCACATTTGCGTCGTCGTACAAATATGGGTCTCTCATACCGTTCCCTCCATCGGAAATCCATAGCGCCGGAGTGTGTTTTCAAACACCGTTTGAAAGGCTTTTTCTCCACTGTGCCACTGCTGGATTTCCTCCGCAGTTTCTGCGCTGACCATAACGCCCTCTACCGCGTTCATGGCAGAGGCGAAAGAGGTACAATGCTTTCGCTGCTCCGGCTGCAATTCGTCCATGCCGGTACTGAGCTTCATCACCATGAAACGGCAAGGAAGCCCCTGTCCTATCAGCTTTGCTGCCTGCTCCAACTGTTCGAGCCGTGCTGCGATCTGCCTCTTTTCAGATTCATACTGCGATCTGCGTTCCAGTGCCTCTCGTACATTTTGAACTTCATCTGCTCGGATATATACGCCGGTCATCTTTTCTCCGATCCGGCGTTGAATATAATATTGTGGATTGCCCTTGATCGTTTTTTTTGAGATGTAGCCAATCGGCAGTTCATTGAGCTGCACGCGGATAAACTGTTCCCGCGCAAGCAAGCTGCCATACTCAGCCTGAATGGAATAATCCATAAAATCACCTCCAATTTTCTGATAATAGTATACCATGTTTCAACCTGCTATGCAATGCAATCTGCGGATTTGTAGGTTATCTTATGCAAAAACTTGGAGCACCGTGTTTATCCTGAACGGTGCTCTGTATTGGTGCAATGTCGCATTATCGCTATACCATAAGATATAAAGCCATGCAGAAGGAACTTACAAGTTTGTTGTTCATAATATTTACTCACTTTCCGAGCGCGGCTGCCCAGTCTGCCTCCTTGAAGCCGACAAGGACAAAATCATCGCCAATCAAAATTGGGCGCTTTACCAGCATGCCGTCCGAGGCCAGTAGCTCAAACTGCTCGTTCTCGCTCATGGTCGGCAGCTTGTCCTTGAGCTGCAATGCCTTGTATTGCAGGCCGCTGGTGTTGAAGAACTTCTTCAGCGGCAGATTGCTCTGCTTATGCCATGCCATCAGCTCTTCGACAGTCGGGTTGTTTTCCTTGATGTGCCGCTCGTCGAATGCGATACCGCTTTCCTCCAGCCACTTTTTGGCCTTATGACAGGTTGTGCATTTCGGATAACAAATAAACTGCATGAGGTGTATCTCCTTCTTTGTAAAACGCAATCGCATCCGTTAGATGCGACGCGTGTGTAATTATTCGCTGATTAGTTTTTGCTCATCATTCCCGCCGATAAACGCCTCAGCGGTCAGACATAGCCCCAGTTTGAAGCCCAGAGTGAATACTGTTACCTCTGTCATACTACTGATCTCCGATGTGCTGTCCTTGAACTTTTCGAAGGTCTCTTTCTGCGCTTCGGTCAGCGTCTCTGTCAGCTTTTCTTCATTCTGGGTGACGAGCTGCAGGATATGTGCGTATTCTCCGGTTCTGCGGAAGCTGCGCTCCGCCGGGGTGATATTGCCGTAGTATAGCTCTTCTATGATGCTTTCCATTATACCGCCTCCTTTGGCAGCACGAAACATACCAGAGAAGGTCGGAAATAGCTACTCGAAACAGGCAATGTTAAGAAAAAAGTAACAAGCACATCATTCCTTACTGGTTTCTTCGATCAGCTTTATCACCACGGCGTTTAGCTCTGCTGCGTTTTTTGATGTAATCACGGGCCGACCGGTGTTTTCTTCGATCTCTTTTCGTGCATTACCGGCGATCTGGCCACCCTGACGGGCGATGCTTTGGTTCTCCACAAGTCCCTGCGGCTCGCGGCTCTTGGAAAGCTCGGTCGTGGTGGCTTCGGCAAGCATGTTGAGCACGAGCTCTAGCGTGGACATGTTGTCCCGCAGATTTTCTTTTTTCAGCCCTTTGAGGTTTTTATACTGCCGCGTGGACATGCCCGACCATGCCTTTGTGATCTCATCGGTCAGGATCGCGTACTCCACGCCTTCCTTGACGCCGCGGTTTTGCCATTCGTCGGTTAGCTCCTTGCGCACCTGAATGGCCTGCAGGCGCTGGTTGATCCATTCCCGAGTGTATCCCTTTTTGATGTATGTTTCCAGTGCCCGCTCAATCGTCAGCTCCGGGTCGATGGTTTCCTCGATCCGCTCGCGTCCAACCTGCGCCAACCACATTTTGAACGGCTCCGCCTTCTTGGAGGGGATGGACTGGATGATACGGAGGAGCTGTTCCGTTGTGGCGACGTCGGTAAGACGGCGCTTGCCGTCTGCTGCGGTCATCTTCAAACCGTGACAATTTGTCACGGTTTCATTTCCTTCGCTGATTAACCGCTGTTTCAGTTTTCTCCAATATGCCAGTGGATCTTTGCTGTCGGTCAACACACGTATGGTATCAACGACTGAGAAGTACCACTCTTCCTCAGTTTCGTTCCAAGCAGTCCGGATCGGCTGATCTTCGTATAATTCTAATTTTTCGTTATTTCCCATGCGCGTACACCACCGTTTCAAATTTCTACTCATGTGTTCAAAGCCAGTTCCTATTCGGTTTTTAGCTAAACAGACTGTTTCGTTTCTGGTGTAGGAATGGCTGTGGAAAATATTTTAGTTTCAATTTGCTTGGTCAGTTCTATGAGGTAAGAAAATATTTTATCTTTTGTCTCCCAGTAATCTATACTGAATGCTTTGTAGGTTATGATTGATTAAACAAAGACAAATCTTCGCATTTTGGATAGATTTTCAGATAACTGTCGGTGATTGCCTTGTCTTTGCTGATAACAAGAGTCTATGAACTATCAGAAGGAACAATTTCAACCGAGGAAAGCGGGTGCTGGAGAGACACGGGATTTTGATAGTACCCATTATAATCTTCCGCAGCCGGCAAGGTCTTCTCTGCATATGGTTTCCGCCGCGGCAAGACCGTCAAAAATCGGCATTTTCACGTCCATCAGAATCACATCCGGCCTTGTGCGCCGACACAGCTCTATTGCATCAAACCCATCGGAGGCTTCCCCGGCGATAGAAAAGCCCAGGTCCTCAAGCATGGCGTAAATATCCATCCGGGTGATCGGTTCATCCTCTGCGACTGCTACTGTTTTCATCGTTCTTCCCGCCTGTTATGCCTTGTTTGAGCTGAAAATGCCTTTGAGAATCGGACGCACAAAGCTTCCCGTTTCGGGTAAAAACTCTTTGCCCCGCAAAATGGTTTGTTCAACCCTGAGCTTCATCAGCTCCTCGGGCGCAAGCTTGTATGGGTTGTGGGAAAGAATCACCATGTCCGCTACCTTGCCGGCCTCCAGGGAACCTCTTTCCTGTTCGTCAAAGCTGATCCAATAGCCGTTATAGGTAGACATGCGAAGCGCGTCCTGAATGGAAACCCGCTCATTGGGATTGCTGTGGTTGACGGCCTTGTACAGCCAGACGATGGGGTTGGGGTCAGTACAGGGACCATCAGAGCCGAAGCCGATGGTACAGCCCAAATCCTTCATTGTGCGGACGGGATTGAGCGCCGTGTTTCTCTCTCTACCGAGAATCCTTTCCGTATATTCGGCAGGCTCCTGCCTCCAATTATCAAAGGACACCTGCATGGGGAGCTGGATGTGGTAATCAGCGCAGATTTTACGGCTTTCTTCGGTAGTGAGGCAGGCATGGATAATCCCGTGACGATGGTCATCCCGGGGATAATCATCCAGGGCGGCTTTCAGGGCGGCTGCCGCCTGAGCGAAGGCTCTGTCGCCGATGGCGTGAAGCTCGATCTGCATTCCGGCCCGGTTTGCTGCTTTGCAGAATTTAGTCACCTGTTCATCGGTGTAGTAAAGGACGCCGGAATTGGAATCGTCGTTTGCATAGGGGGAGAGGAGCGCGGCGTCCGTTGAGCCAAAGCAGCCGTCAAGCGCGCACTGGAAGCAGCCGCCGACTCTGCCGAGCTTGAATTTCACGGCCTTCTCCGCGTCAAATTTTTGCGGGAAAACACGAAGCTGGAAACCAGAGGACAGCCCTCTGGCAAACCAGGTTTCCATGTGGATGTCAAGATCCTTCGGGAAACCGACGCCGGAAACGGAGTGCACCATGCCGATGCCCATGGACGCCTCGTAGTTTACGGCCAGCATCATATCATGAATCAGCTCAGGCACGGGTATGCTGGCGGTAATATGGTCGGAGACCGCAAAGAACGCCTCCTGATTCATTTCTCCGCTGTCCGGATGATAGCCCCGAAGCCCCTTGCATTTGTCCTCAATCTGCCGGAGAAGCACGGTGTTGACAACGCAGGCGTGACCGTCGTACTTCACCATGAAGAAAGGCTTGTCCGGGCATACCCGGTCCAGCTCCTCCCGGGAAACGAGGCGCCGCTCTTCAACCGAATAGGGAGAAGCGCCGAAAGCAATCAGTGTTTTCGCGTGGGAACGCTGATAGAAATGGGAAGCCATTTCCAGAATCTCTGTGTTGGACTTTGCCTCCATCACATTCAGACCCGCATTGAAAAGCGCAAAGGATGCAAAGTGCTGGTGTGTGTCGCAAAACGTGGGGATTAAGGCACGCTGGCCTAGCGCAACGATTTCACAGCAACGGTACTCCTCAGGCAACTCGTCCCCTACAAAAAGGATTTTCCCCTTGTCCTCCACAAGAAACCGGAACACCTCGTTTTTGCTGTTCACGCTCAGAACATTGCCTTGATAGACTTTCATAAGCTGCCTCCTTTGCACTGTATTTTGAAAAAACTACTATTACTATATTAAATATATCAGTTTTTTCCCGGGCTTTCAAGGATTTCGGGGATGGAAGCCTGCATATTTCCCGTGTTTACGGCTGTTTAATATAGGCTTTTCATTCATTAAACAGAACCATGCCGAAATTGGTTACCGTGTTTTAGCCGTTCCAATACGCAAGCGAAGTGCCCTCACAGGTTTTGCATACATCGACACCGTATGCCGACAGAGACGGCAGCATCTTATGCGGGTACCTGCAAGGCTCATTGATTATTTTTGCGCACTCCGGGCAAAGATGACACGAACCCCCCAGGTGGAGAAAGGGCTTTTTGAGGAAAGTCCGGAGGAAGATTTACAGCTTCTGTGATATTTCCGAAAGCTTTTCCCCGGCAGCGTTCATTCCCTCTGTATCCGAATAGTCTTTAACCAGAGAAATGACCTGATACATCACAATGTGATCAAATGTCCGCAGCTGCGCGATAAGCACATTTATGTCGCCAATATCCGGTGGACAAGACCAGCATTTGCCGTAAAAGCCGCAGACATTGTCCTCGCAGTATGCCCTGAATCTGTCAGAGCAAACCAGCTGTGATGGGGCGATAAGCGCTGCCCGATCAGCATCGAAATCCTAGGCCGCTTGAACAAGCACATCTCGATCCACTTCGTTTCACCTCGTGTTTGCGTTTTCTGTTTTATTATCCCAAAAATGTATAGTCTTTTTTATTCGGTCTTTCTTTTCGGTTCCGATTTATTCTCCGTGTTGTCTCAAGGGCACAATATGAAAACCGTGTTTTCGCTGGATTTGTACCAGCAGAGAAACACCTGCGTCAAAAAACAAACTCGAAGCCTGTGCGCTTCGAGTTTGAAAGGAAGAACAAGGGAGCAAAGTACAGTTTTCGCCGACAGGCGAAAACGGAACGGTGCGAGCTTGTTCTGATGTGGAAAAGGTAGGCCATTTTGATACAATTCTACACGTGGGGTGCACTTCTTGTTTTGTGGGGTGCATCTGACATGACGAGAATAATATTATTCTTAGTAATTTTCCGCGCGCACTTCGAAGAATGCCTGAGGATGCTTGCAGACAGGGCAGATCTCAGGAGCCT
>OIXH01001631.1_pt1 | contig 24432 bp, 21 predicted proteins | sample 1587741 | NCBI WGS metagenome assembly OIXH01 (sample SAMEA3888916, study PRJEB22519) | human gut metagenome | biome: human gut; feature: human-associated habitat; material: faeces | place: Denmark | collected 2011 | reverse complement strand
TACTACAGTCCTATGATTGACCGTTATGTTCTGTTAAAAGACACGATGCTGTGTGAGGATGGCAGACGATTTCGGGTCGAGATTGGAATTGATATTACAGCCCAGATGCAAAAGGAAAGCATTGTCAGCAATTACCAGAATTTAGAAGCAGTGACAAACGAAGCGTTAAGGGTGGCTCTTCAGGCGGAGACACCGGATGAAGCGTTGATGATATTGCTCGAATATCTTGGAAAAGCATTAGACGGTGAAAGAATGTATATTTTTGAGAAAAATGCTAAAGGTGGAGATGACAATACATACGAATGGGCTGCAAATGGTGTCAGCCCTGAAAAAGACAGCCTTCAGAATTTGCCACCAGAGGTTTGCGAAAGCTGGTATCGGGAATTTGAGAGCAAGAGGGGCGTTGTCATTCAGAATCTGGAAGATATTGAAAAACGGGAACCGGAATTGTATCAGGTTTTAAAGCGGCAGAATATTCATTCGCTGGCTGTAGTTCCACTTTGTGATGAAAAGAAAGTCATCGGTTTTTATGGCGCAGACAATGTGTCCGAGACATCGTTGGAATATGCTGCCAATATGCTCGAGATTATGGGACATTTTATTGTATCCTCGCTTAGAAGGAGAAATCTTGTAAGAGAATTACAGAGACTTTCCTACAGTGACCAGCTCACTGGTATTGGGAACAGACATGCCATGAAGGAGTATGTCAGACATCTTCGGTTTGGAGAAAGCATTGGCGTTGTATTCTGTGATGTAACCGGGCTTAAGAAGGTCAACGACACTGAAGGACACAAAGCAGGTGACAAGCTTTTGTGCAGGGCGGCAGACAGCTTACAGAGGGTGTTTGAAGGAAATGGTGTCTTTCGCATCGGTGGAGATGAGATGGTCGCGTTCTGTCCACGGATAACAGAGGAAAGCCTCAAACAAAAGGTAGAAGAACTCAGACAGGAAATGACAGAACATGCGTTTTTAATGGCGGTCGGTGTTGTGTGGAGAAAAGAGGGCGTACAGAATACCGATAAGCTTTTAGACGAAGCGGAAAAGAAGATGTATGAAGAGAAAAATGCTTACTACAGAGATTCTGGGATAGACAGAAGAAAGTAAGAAATGGTGAAGCCTCCGATTGCATAGAAATCAACTGAATAATGAAATGATACTTAGTCATAAAACTTCCCGCAGCCGCATTCTTAAATAGAAAGAAATGTGGTTGCGGGAGTTTTTATGCCCAATGAAAAAATAGAAAATCTATTAAACCTTGCGCTGGATGCGTCCGGGGAAGAACGGGAAAAATCGCTGGAACTGGAGGTTGGGTTTGACAGGGAGGAAAAAAACTGGGAAGTGATTGTAAAATTCAGCGGAACCGAGGAAGAGTTGCGCTTGTTGCTGCGACAGAATTTCCCGGAGGAATACGATAGCATCAGGCTGACAAATCTTCGGAATGAATATGCAATACTGGTGCTCCCGGAGCATATCGTGGAGCGGGTGGCAGCCCTTAACGAGATTGAATATATGGAAAAACCAAAACTTTTATTTTTTGCGGTCAATAATGGCAAACGGGTATCGTGCATCAATTCTTTACAGACCGGGCTGCAGACAGGAGGAAGGGAAAACTTAAGCGGCACGGGGGTACTTGTGGCAATCATAGATTCGGGAATTGATTACAGTCACCCGGATTTCCGAAATCCAGATGGGACGACACGGATTTTAAATCTGTGGGACCAGACGATACCGGCAGGCAGCGTGGCAGACCCGTTAGCTTCTGCTTCTGAGTCCCAGGCTTTTTTAGGTGCACCGGCGGGCTATTTCCTTGGAACGGAATTTCGCAGGAAGGTCATAGACCGCGCATTGGAACAACCGACGGAACAGGAGCGGTTTGCAATATGTCCCAGCCGTGATATTTCCGGGCATGGTACGCATGTCGCCGGAATTGCGGCGGGAAATGGGGCTGCGTCACAGGGAAGATATAGGGGAGTTGCCTATGAGAGCAGTCTTTTGGTGGTAAAATTAGGAACGCCGGGAGAACGTTCCTTTCCAAGAACGACGGAGCTGATGCAGGCAATTGACTACTGTGTGAATAAGGCACAGGAGTATGGGATGCCGGCTGCGATAAATTTGAGCTTTGGCAATAATTATGGCTCGCATTCCGGCAATTCCCTGTTGGAATCTTACCTGAATGCGATGGCAAACTACTGGCGGACATCCATTGCGGCAGGCAGTGGAAATGAAGGAGCTGCAGCGGTTCATGCGTCAGGAATTGTGCGGGAAGATGAGACGAAAGAGGTAGAGATTGCTGTGAGCAGTTATGAACCCACCCTGAATCTTCAAATCTGGAAAAACTATGCGGATGAGATAGCAGTTTCACTGATTCATCCAAACGGAACCAGAATAGGACCAATCCGGCAGGTGTTGGGACCACAGCGGTTTCAGATTGCTGGAACGGATATATTACTTTATTATGGGGAACCGAGTCCGTACAGCCCGTATCAGGAGATTTATTTTGAGTTTCTTCCGGTTGCAGATTATATTGATGCGGGGGTGTGGACAATCCAGTTAGTACCACAGAAAATTGTAGTGGGAAACTATGATATGTGGCTTCCGGCTGGCGGAGTTTTAAATACAGGCACCGGATTTTTACTGCCATCCGAGGAAACAACGCTGACAATTCCATCAACCGCAGAGAGGGTGGTTACGGTTGGGGCTTATGACGGGTATTATGACCGGGTAGCGGCATTTTCCGGGCGTGGTTATACCAGGGAGACGAATCAGGTAAAACCGGATCTGGTTGCGCCTGGGGTAGAGATAACGTCCTGTGCTCCGGGGGGCGGCTACGCCACCCGGAGTGGTACGTCGATGGCAACGCCGTTTGTGACCGGCGGAGCGGCGCTTTTGATGCAGTGGGGGATTGTCAATGGAAATGACTTGTATCTGTATGGGGAAAAACTAAAGGCGTATCTCATTAAGGGCGCAAGACCACTCCCGGCATTTCAGACGTATCCGAATCCGCAGGTTGGGTGGGGTGCGCTTTGCGTGGCGGACAGTCTGCCGGGGAGATAGAAGCATCTGAAAGAAACATTTCCCGGTTGCCGTAACCAGCCGGTTGTGCTACAATACAGAGGATAATTTTTACAAAAAGATGGAAAGGGATGAACGGGCATGACACAGAAACAACGATTGCGGCTGTGCAGAAGTATTCTGTTGGTAGTGGCACTGATAGTGTCATGCTTTTATACAGATATTGAGGGTGCCGGGAGGATAGCGGCTGCGCCAGGAGGTACAGAGGCGACACTTTCCGGTACACATATGGTACAGAAATCAGAGGTCGTTCTGCTGCGGGAGAGAACGCTTGCGATAGAGGAAACGTCGGCATTGTCCAGAGGACATCAGGAGAATACCTCCTGTCAGCGCAGAAATCCATTAGTATGGGGGTTCCTGCTCCCAGCAGTACTGCCGGAATTGTTTAAGCAGTTTTGGAGCAACTATCGTAAGTGCCAGAAGGGGAATCCGCTGCGCGGTCTGCTTCTGGTGAAATATCTGATAAAGGCAGACGGGAAAAAGGCGGCACTTGAGCTTCTTATAGAATAACAGACAAAATTATTTTATAAGAGGTGAAAAAAATGAATATTGGAGTATGGATTATGATAATTGTCGGTGGAACAGCAGGAGTGCTTTCTACATTGTATCTGTTTTTAAGTATGCCGGTGCTTCTGATTTGGAAAATTTATCGCAAAATCCGTTATCATATTTCCTTATATGATTAAGAAATGAAATCCTGTGAAACAGGTAAGCAGGAGTTTGAAGAACGAGTCCATAAAAAGGCTGCGGGCGATTTGCCCGCAGCCTTTTGTAACGTTTGAAAGGAAATTGAAACGCGGGAGTGTCAAAGCATACGTTTGTTTTACATTCTATGATTGCTGTGTTAGTTTGTAAAGCAGTTCGTAAATGGCATGCGCTGAATCCTGCCGAATACCGTTTTTTTGGCGTTCCACCATCTTTTGAGCGGCAGATGCGTCATGGCAGAGGGAGAGACCGCGGGAAATCTGGGCGTCCGCAGTTTTTCCGGTCGTACACATTCCACGCGAAAAGAAAAAACGCCGGTTTTGAGTCTCACAGCCGGGGATAGGGTCCGTGTGGACGAGCGGGATGCCGCAGACAGCAGCTTCTGTGGATGTCAGACCGCCGGGTTTGGTGAAAAGCCTGCGACAAGAAGACAGGTGCCATCAGCGGGAAGAGAGAGATGTTTTCTGGCTTCCGCTTTGGAGATATCTGCCGAATTCCATTCGTGTAATAAACCGGAGATTTTGGCACAAGACGGCTCACAGACATTCCAAGCTGGTAAATAAATCCGAACAGTGCCGGAACCTTTTTACAATCTCCACGTAGACATTCCCAACCGTGTGGGAGATGCGGGAATCTGCAAGGCAAAAATAATCAAGAACCGTAGCGGTATCACCATGGGAGCGGATTTCCTCTGCAAGTGCATTTGCGGCGGCGTTGTGACCGCCTCCGGTATTGCAGGATAAAATAAGAATGTTCATGACTTAAAACTCCTTTCATGCGTGGCAGAGGGTGCGTGCAGATGTTTTACAATGACAATTCCGCTGATAAGAGCACATCCGAGAAGACCGGAGCTGCCATGACAGCGGCAAAGACAAGGGAGAGTGTGTCCGTGAGAGACGCACAGAGTGCCACGGGGAGAGCTCCTTTTCCGATATCCCCAATCAACGTAAAAGGACCACACCAGAAACCACCATAAGTGAAGGCATTAAAAGTACCGGGGTTTCCATCATCGGATATCTCTTCGATGGAAACCCCGTGCCATTTGCGCAGCAGGAAATCTCCAAAGAGAATACTCCCTGAGAGATAGCCTGCTGCAATAAAAATTAAATAGAAGACAGAAGAATTGAAATTCATGAGATTATCTTTCAGCGGAAGCTCTTTACCCAGCTTATTAAAGAATCATGGTAAACATTGTCCGCAACATCCTTTCGCATCTGGTCTGTAATAGGTCCGTTTTTCGACATAAGTGCAAGCACCGCCTCCTGGAGTCCTGCAATCTTTCCGCGTTCAAACTCTTCATTAGAGCAGTGAGGCTCTGCCGGAGCGGCAGCCGGTTCCGGGCTGGAAGAAGATTCTGCGCTGTCAGCCGGGGAAGTTTCCACCGGTGTCACGTCTGCTGTAGGAATATTGCAGGCGGAAATATCGGTTGGTATGTCGACACTGCCTGCAATCCAGATTTCACCGGAATTGGCAGGGACAGTTACCGTGATGTCGCCGTTTGAAGCATTCACGGTTTTGCCCGAGAGAGTGCCCGTAAAGCAGGAAGCGTTTCCGGCGGGAAGCGTCATCGTAAACTCATTGTCGTCATTATTTACGGTAATAATGGCGGACTGCTCGCCGAAGTTTCTCGAAAAAGCGTACTGGCGGTTTGTCAGGAATAACTGTCTGTAATCGCCGTGAGAGAGCACCGGATAGGTCTGATGAATCCGGCCGAGTGCGGCAATCAGGCGGGTACAGGCATTTTGATTGATGGCATCTTTGTAATCGTCATAAGAGAGTGCCGGACGTAAGGACGCATCGGAATACTGCTCTTTCTTTCCTTCAATGCCGAATTCAGAGCCATAGTAGATGGACGGAATTCCCGGCAGTGTGTATAACAGGATGTGTACCGGTGCAAAGTGTGCCTTGTTGGAAAGTTTGGTATAGATGCGCTCCACATCGTGATTGTCGACAAAATTGTAGAGCTTAAAACCATCGGTATGGTTGCCGCCCATTTCATAAAGGCGGGTGACGGTGTGTGCAATTTCAAAATAATTGTGGTCGTTATGACCGGAATAGAGTGCCTTGTGAAGCTGATAATTGGTGACAGAGTGCAGGGTTCCTTCGTTGACCCAACGGCTGTAGTCGCCGTGAATGACCTCGCCCATCAGCCAGAATTCCGGTTTTACTTCGTTTGCAACCTGCCGGAGCTGTTTCATGAAATCAAAATCCAGCACGTCAGCTGCATCCAGCCGGATGCCGTCAATGTCAAATTCCGATACCCAGAAACGAATCACATCACAAATGTAGTTGCACACAGCAGGATTTCTCTGGTTTAATTTTACAAGGAGGTTATAGCCGCCCCAGTTTTCATAGGAAAATCCATCGTTGTATTCGTTGCTGCCGCCGAAATTAACGTTGCAGTACCAGTCCTTGTAAGGAGAGTTTTCCCGATGCTCCTTTAAGTCCCGAAATGCAAAGAAATCTCTTCCCGTGTGGTTAAACACGCCATCGAAGATGACGCGGATGCCCTGGGCATGACATTCTTTTACAAAATTGGTGAGGTCGGTGTTATCTCCAAGCCGGCTGTCTAATTTTTTGTAATCGGTCGTTTCATATCCGTGTCCGACGGACTCGAACAGAGGACCAATGTAGAGTGCGTTGCATCCGATTGCACGGATATGGGAAACCCAGGGGAGCAGGGTGTTTAACCGATGCTCCGGTGTACCGTAGCAATTTTCCTTTGGAGCGCCGCAAAGCCCCAGGGGATAAATATGATAAAAGACTGCTTCATCGTACCATGCCATAATTTTAAGAACCTCCTTATATTTAAGCCTCTTCTGTCAATGTATCATGAAAACGATTCCGTGACAAGGAGATTAATTTGTCGATGCAAGTGTTTCAAGCTGCTGTTGTCCATAATCTGATGGATTGTGGAGACAATCTGCGTCTGGTTTTCATTGCTCTTTCCGGCGGTATCCCTTGAACTTGCAGAAAGGGAATTGATTTCATCTGCGACAACGGCGAATCCGCGGCCGGCTTCCCCGGCTCTTGCAGCCTCGATACTTGCGTTGAGCGCTAAAAGGTTGGTCTGGGATGCAATGGAGACAACTTCGGCATTGTTCTGGGACAATTCCTGCAGCAGATGGTCAATCTGTCCGAGGGAGACATTTAAATCGTCACAGAAGTGTGCAATCTCCGTCATTTCTTCTGAAATCGCGGTGCTTTCCTCAGCATTGCTGTTATTGCCTTCTGCCATATGGTCGACAGCGGTATACAGGGAGGAAAACTCCTGATTGATGCGGTCGACGGTAGAGAGGATATTTTCTGCCTGCTGTTCGGTTTTTGCCTTTTCGCTTTCCACCTGGCTGGTCAGAAGAAGCGCACGCTCTTTTTCCTGCTCTGCAAGGTCCTTGACATAATGGATACAGTTTTCCTTGCGGTTGAAGCCATTGTGAATGGCGATTGCCATATCACGACAAGTGTCATAACCACAGCAGGAGCAGTCAATCTGCTGGGAAACAGGCGTTTTTTTGTTCATGTCGTGGAAGATATCCTGTAATTCCTTTTCGGAAGGAATCGAGACCTTGCAGTCTGCGGAAAGGTCGGTGTAAGTGCGCAGATAATCGTTTAAATTCAGGTGCTTCTATTTCAAGCTTTTTGGCAACACAGGGGCTGATAAAAGCCAGCTTGTCTGTGATGTTCAATTCTTTTCTGGCATAGATTGCGGCGCACATCATAGGGCTCTGCACCGGAAACAGCTTCGGTAAAAGCTCCGGCATATAGCGTTCAATGTAGCTTACGACAGCAGGACATGGCTGTGAGATGCCGCCAAGGAAATTATGACTGTTAATGTAATTCAAATAGCCCCAGGTTGTGATATCAGCACCGAAAGAGACACTGATAATGCGGTTGACGCCAAGCTGTTTTAAACCGCCGGGTACGCTTTCATATTCTTTGGGGTAGTTTGCCTTAAAGGCAGGTGCGAGAAGCAGTGAAATGCGTTCACCTTTTGCAAGTGCAGCAAAAAAGACCTCTGTGTCATCTGCAAAATCTCTTGCATTGTGCTACACACACTGATACATTTGTTGCAGCCGATACACGAATCGTTTGTAAAAACGAGTGATTGGTTATGCAACATAACAAATACCTCCGCTGGTTCATAGTAATAGTATTATTATACAACAATATGGTACTTTTGTCACTGAAAAAACAGCATTTTTTTATGGAAATCCGAAAAAGGATATAGTATAATTGACCTTAAATATAAGGAAAGTTCACAAAAAAGTAGGGGGAATCTGTCTTGAACAAGAAAATTGGATTTATCGGATGTGGAAATATGGCGCGTGCCATTATTGCAGGAATGGTATCGTCGGGACTTTGTGCACCGGAGAATATGATTGCTTCAAACCGCACACAGACGGCGCTTGATAATATAAAAGAGCAGTATGGAATCCGCACGACAACGGATAATGTGCAGGTGGCAAAGGAGGCAGAAATTCTATTCCTCTGTGTGAAACCAAATGTATTCCAGGTTGTGATTCCACAGATTAAAAATGAGGTCAGACAGGACACACTCATTGTTTCAATTGCAGCGGGACAGACCATTCACACCATCGAGGAGCTGTTTGGCGGCAGAGACATTAAGCTGGTGCGTGTTATGCCGAATACGCCGGCATTGGTCGGAGAAGCGATGTCATCTATCAGCCCAAATGTAAATGTGACTAAGGAGGAGACCGTGATGGTCAAAGACATTTTTGACCATGTGGGAAAAGCAGAAATTGTGGACGAAAAATTAATCGATGCTGTTGTGGGGGTAAGTGGTTCTTCGCCGGCATATGTCTATATGTTCATTGAGGCAATGGCGGATGCTGCGGTTTCCGGTGGAATGCCAAGAGCGCAGGCTTACAAATTTGCGGCACAGGCAGTGCTTGGTTCTGCAAAGATGGTGCTTGAGACAGGAAAACATCCGGGAGAACTGAAAGATATGGTCTGCTCACCCGGAGGGACTACAATTGAAGCGGTGTGTGCACTTGAGGAGCGCGGATTCCGCGATGCGGTGATTGCCGGAACAAAGGCGTGCATTGCAAAATCAAAGGAAATGAGTAAAGAAAACGATGAACGTGATCGCGACTATTAGAACTGATTTTGAAGATAAATTTGGAATCCCGAGACAGAGCGGAATTGTGGAAGGTGTGGAGGGAAAAATCATTTTTACACCGAAATACCGGACACCGGAGGCACTGCGCGGAATTGAACAGTTTTCCCATCTGTGGCTGCTCTGGCAGTTTTCAGAGGCAGTGCGGGAGGAGTTTTCCCCGACCGTGCGGCCGCCGAGACTTGGCGGCAATCAGCGAATCGGTGTGTTTGCCACAAGGTCGCCGTTTCGTCCGAATTCGATTGGGCTTTCCTGCGTGAAGTTAAAAAAGGTCGGCTGGGAGGACAAAGATGGGCCGGTTCTTTATGTGACAGGGGTTGATCTTTTGGATAAAACGCCGATTTATGATATAAAGCCTTATATTCCGTTTGCCGACTGTCATCCGGAAGCGACGGAAGGGTATACGGCGGAGACAAAAAAACACAGGCTTGCCGTTGAATTCAAGGAAGAGCTGCTTTTTAAGTTTCCGGAGGAAAAGCGGGAGACGGTCAAGGAACTTCTTGCACAGGATCCGAGACCTTCATATATTATAGATAAGGAGCGTACCTACGGCATGAGTTATGCGGGTTTTGATGTGCACTTCCGGGTGGAGGAAGACCGGCTTAAGGTGTATGAGGTGCTAGAGAAGAAATGAAATGCTACCGGTTAAAATATCGTCTGACGATGAGCCACAGTGCGACAAATCGCAGAGAGAATGAACACAATCATGTACTTGAAATCGAAATCTTCGCATATCCTCAAATGAACCGGTTTGTGGAGTTTGGAGAGATGGAAGAAATTGTATCCCAGTGTCTTGACGGATATCAGAACCGGTATTTAAACGATATGGAAGAATTTTGTGGGGATACAAGCCTTGAAAATACAGGTGAAATATTGTATCTTAAATTAGAAAAGGCATTTTTAGTACAGGGATGGACTGTAGAACGTTTTGAAATCAGTGAGACGCCGTTGCGCGTTTATGTAATCACAAAGAATACATATCAGAGAGGGTGCAGTAGATGAGAAAGAAGATTTGGGCAGGAGCAGTTGCAACACTTGTAGCGCTTGGCACAGTGCTGCCGGCACAGACAGTAAAGGCTGCGGGGATTACGGTCGATGGAGACCCGTCTGACTGGAGTGGAATTGCGATGCAGTCATCGGACAATTCAAACATTGCAAAGTGGGCAGTGGCACAGGATGACAGCTATGTGTATTTTTATGTGCAGGAAAACGGCGGAAATGAATGGGGACAGCCGATTTCCGACACCAATATGACCATTTCTTATGGGGACGGCAGTTCCGGCGGTATCCGGTTTGCATACAACATTGGAAGCATCAAGGATGGCTACTATGGTGATATTTCCGGAGAAATTCATGCGTTTGCACCGAGTGATGAGCGCGATAAATACGAGGTGGAATTTGCAGTTCCACAATCGTTCTTTTCTGATTCAAGTTATACGATTTCTTACTGTGGCGCATCGGTAAGCAGCAGTGATATTAAGGACTTCTCCGGCGGAAATAAAGAAGAGACGGAGACTGAGACGCAGGAGACGGAAGCCCCGGCAGAGACCGAGACGCAGGAGACGGAAGCCCCGGCAGAGACCGAGACGCAGGAGACAGAGGCTCCGGCAGAGACAGAAACACAGGAGACAGAAGCCCCGGCAGAGACAGAAACACCTGGAAGCGGGGATAACGGTAACGCCTACAATGGGATTACAATTGACGGCAATTTTTCTGACTGGAAATATATTGCCAGAACGCCGGTAAATAATGGGGCTGTAGTTGAGGCAGCCATGATTTTTGATGGAGACTGGGTTTATATTTATATCAAGGATGAGGGAAACGGATGTGCAACCTGGTCCGGCGCTTACAGCAACGGTAATTTTACGATTCTGACGGATACCGGAAGAAACACGGTGTTTAAGCTTGGAACGAACTATATCGGTGGCGTGGACGGTGCGGAGGTCATCTACTCCAACAATCAGTATGAGATTGCAATCCCGGCATCCGCAGTGAAGCAGTATAACAGCACGATTTCATTTGGCTATTATATGGCGGATGAGATGATTATAAAGAATGTAGCAAATTTACAGGGCGGCGGAGGCAGTTTTGACGGAATTACATATGATGGACTCTACGGTGACTGGGACCATTATCCGCATCAGTTAATCCAGTATGCGACGCCGGGAACCCACATTGTAGATGACGGTTTGTCGGAGGGCGCACTCTACACGACCGGAACGACGCTGTACGGACATGTGAAGTACATCCGTCAGAATAGTAACATTGTATTTCAGCCATTTACCCTGCGGTTTAATCAGGATTCTTCAAAAGAATTTAATTTCCGCCTGATTTCAAAGGATGCAAACGGAAAGTATACCGCTGCAAATATCAGTAATCTTGCACAGGGAACCTATGAATTTTACCTTGGAGATATGAATGGATGGCAGCCGGAAGCATATGAGGGAACCGGAGAGGAGTACCCGGTTTACGGATTTATCTATGTTACAATCGGCAGCTATTATCAGGAGATGGAGTTTGCCGTAAATCTGGAGAAAGTGGCAGAAAAGCTTGGACTTGATGTCAATGAGTTGCAGGTGATACAGGCACAGTATATCAATATCGGAACAGAATGGGTAACTTCTGCCGGAACATCAACAGGTCCGGTAGCCGGAATTGTTTTAAGCTGCGGAGCAGTGGTATGTGTATTGGCAGATCGGAAACGCAAAAAGAGAAAGGCCTGATATGAACCCGATTTTGATTGTAGTATTGTTAATAGGATGGCTCTATATCCTGCGGGTATTCCGCAGGGCAGAGTTGTCCTTTTGGCATTTTATATGGGGAAGTTTTGGATTATTTATTGCAATGATGGTGCTGGTGCGACCGGTGCTGACCCAGCCGCTTGCACAGGTGGTTGCGGCGATTGCAGGAATTTTTGGAAAACTGACCGGAATGTTTACCGCCTATTTTAAATATGGAGTTATTTTTGTAAACTCATCCGCAGGTTCCATTTCCATGGTCATCGATTTTGAGTGCTCCGGTATTCTGGAAATCATGGCATATGTGTCGCTGCTGGCATTTTTTGATGCCTATACGCGGTTTGAAAAAATCGTTGTGGGAATAGCGGGTGTTTTTTATATCATTCTTGCAAATGCACTGCGGATTACGGTAATCAGTGTGGTCATCCATTTCTTTGGAGTTTCCGCATATTATGTTGCGCACACGTTTATCGGACGGTTCGTATTCTATACACTGTCAGTCATTCTTTATTTTTATGTATTTACCAAGACACAGATTATCCGGCAGAAGGTAGGAGGCTTTACCTATGGACATTCTAAATAGATTTGCAAATTCCTTCCTCTTTTGGGCAGCGTGGATTATTATTCCGGTGATTATGGAAATTATTCCGTCGCTCGGCAGTGTCGTGATTCTGATTAAAAAGACACTGTTTCCGGTGAAATATGAGACACCGATTTTACAGCCGGAGATTTCTTTGATTATTCCGGTTTACAATTCACAGGAGACGCTTGAAGAGTGCATCCGCTCCATCAGTGAGAGCGATTATCCCAATTCCAGAATTCGTATTTTTCTGGTGAATAATCAGGGGCAGGATGACAGCTTCCATGTATTTACAAAATGCCAGAAGCAGTTCCCGGATTTGATGATGCAGTGGCTCAATGCCAAGCAGGGAAAATCAAAGGCACTCAATCTGGCGCTTTTTAACAGCGATGGCAAATATATTATCCATATTGACAGTGATGGATTGCTGGAAAAATCGGCACTGACCAATATGGTAAACAAGTTTGAGGGAGATTCCACCATTGAATGTATGACGGGGGTTATATTAACTGACCCGGCGCAGGTTCAGGCATACCCGTTTGGACCGAAACGGCTTTTACGCAAGATGGAATTTATGGAATATGCCCAGGCATTTTTAGCCGGGCGCAACTATGCTTCGGAGATGAATGCAATTTATACATTGTCCGGGGCTTTTTCGGCATTCCGGAAATCTGCGGTATTAAAATCCCAGCTTTACAGCACGGATACGATTTGTGAGGATACGCAGATTACATTTCAGATGAAATATCTGCAAAAGAAAAAGGTGAGTATCTGCGAGAATGCCATCTTTTTTGTCGACCCGATTGAGGACCTTAACAAGCTGTATACCCAGAGACAGCGCTGGCAGAGAGGAAGTCTGGAGGTTTCGGCGCTGTTTTTAAAGAAGGAGTTAAAGGCATATAAGATGTTTCGCAATGAAAATGTGCGGACACTGATGTATGACCATACGTTTGCATTTCCGCGTATGATCTGGTATCTGGCGTTAATCTGCCTTCTCTGTATGAATTATTCGTTTAAGCTTGTCATGTACGCAACGCTGTTTTTGTTCTTTTTGTATGTGCTGGTCGGATTTTTCTATTATCTGTCAACCGTTGGGTTCTTAAAGGGATTCGATGACATACGAAAGTATTACCGAAGACAGTGGTATGTTGTCCCGCTGCTGCCGTTTTTTAACCTGTTTGTGTTCTTTATCCGGTTTGCCGGCGTCATCAACAGTATCAATACGGACAGTGCATGGAAGGTAAAGAACTTTACGGAGGAGCGGAAGGCGGCAGCCGGTGTGATACGGCACGATATGACCGGAGTTTTTCGTGTATTGGAGAAAATCAGAAAGTTTGTGAATGTGGAGTAGGGAAACGTGAAATCAAAGTTCAGAATCGTATCAGCAATCATTATAATATTTATCATTATAGAGGGGGCATTGGGCGCCTGGCAGATTTCTTCTTATGATAAGAGTGTTTTGGAAATCTATGCGGGGCAGCAGGATGCGTATGTACAGCTTGTGCTTGACCAGATTAACTTACAGGCAGACCGCAGCGATGATGAGATTATTACAGAGATTTTAGGGTCTTTGGATTCCTCATCGGGAAAATACTGGACCCTTTCCAAGGAACAGGCACTTTTGTTTGTAAAAGATGTCATGGAGACGAATCGTTATAAGGGATTTACCACTGAAACCTATTATATTTCGGACAGTGCTGCGAAATTTCTCGAAAATCTTACACAGAACAAAGTGATTCATCAGATGATTACGATGGATGGCGAGGATTATGTGGCATCCGGGGTGGCATTTTCTTATGCGGACAATGTGTACCGCATCTGCCTTCTGACGAACCGGACGGTCATTTTGGATAACAACAGTTTCTTTTCTGCCAAAATATCCATTTCCATCCTCGGTGCAATCGCATTGTTCGTCCTGTTGGTGATTTGTCTTACGTTGATCGGTGTCATTGAGAAGAAACAGCGGGAAAATACCTCATTAAAGGAGCGGTTAGAAGCGCAGAACCGCACGATTGATTTGCTGGGAGAAAAATTAAAGGAGCTTGACCTCTATGAGACGCGCTGGAATCTTTTCCAGGAGAGTGTGCTGGGAAACTTTATTGAGAAACTGCAAAACAGAAAGGCATTTCCGGTTACGGTTGCGCAGATAACATTTAAAGAAGAAAACGAGCAGGAACGTTTCTTAGCAAAGGCGCAGCTTCTGCTTGATAAAAAAATACTCCGTTTTTCCTTGGAGGATGGTGGACTGTTGCTTTTATTTGTGCAGTATGAGAAAAATGCAGCACTTGAGGCACTAAAGCTGACCGGTCAGGATACTTATGAGGTTCTTGCGTCCGGGGAGTGGAACGAGGGAAAACAGACGCTTAATGAGGTATATCTTGAAGTAAGAAAGCAGGGAAAAGAGCATGGATGTGAAGCTGTATCGGGAATATAAGTTTAAATTTTACTTGAATGCCAGCCATTATATTATCATTAATGGAAAGCAGGGGCAGACACACCCGCATACCTGGGAATTTATGGTATGTATCATGAAAAATAACGACAAGTTTGTGCAGTTCAATGAATTTGAGCGTGCAATTGAATCGTACTTTGAAAAATACCAGAACAGGGTTATGAATGAAATGGAACCATTTGACGTGATTGTTCCGACACTCGAAAATATGGCGGACTATTTTGTTGGAGAAATCCGTGATATCGTCCGCAAAATCGGAGGAGAACTGATTATGATGGAAAGCAGTGAGACGCCGACGAGAAGTTATATTTTGGGCTATCAGGATGACATGGAGTTTATCCGTGCGATGGAGCGCAATTCCAAAGAGACGATTGACTCCATCATAGAGTCCGTGGTGGACGGAATTATTGAGTAAGGAGAAAAGACCGTTGAAGAAGAAACTTGGCATTACAGCGGCGGTGTTACTTTATGCGCTTATCGCCGGGGCAGTGGTGTGGATGGTTGCGATAGGCGGAAATTATCCGTCCGGTTCCGATACGCTCTGCCATATCTATAAGGGAGATATTCTGTATCAGAATATCAAGGCAGGAAACGGGTATCCACTCTATGATAATCTGTGGTATAACGGCGTTCAGATGATGCGTTACTGGGCACCGCTTCCCATCTATGTGCTGGCATTCTGCCAGATGCTTGCGGGCGGTGAAGCACTTTCGGGCTATCTGGTATATGTGGGACTGATTCTGTTCTTCGGGGCATTGTCCTGGCTTTTTATCGGAGTGAAAAAGAATCGCCCGGTTTTTGGAGCATTCCTAGGGGTGCTGTGGTTTTTTATGCCAAACAACCTGTATGCGCTGTTTGGAGAAGGAAATCTGCCGCGGTCGTTGTCCATGGTGCTGCTTCCGCTTCTCATTTATCACATTCATCAGTTTTTGATGGAGGATTGTGAAAAAAGTATCAAATGGATTGTCCTGATTTTTACCGGAATTTTGTTGTGTCATGTGGGATATGCGGGAATGATTGCGTTAGCGCTTCTCATTTTCCTGTTGTTTTACAAGATTTTAAACCGGCAGAGCAAAAAATGTCTGACGGTAATCATAAGCCTGTTATTGCCGTTTCTTCTGATTGGAATCTGGCTTTACGCTTCCTTAAAGGGTGGAATTACATCGACGGACAGCTCGCAGGTAATGAAGGGATTTTTCCAGGATGCGTGGGTTTCCTTAAATCCGTTTTACCGGTATGAGAGCAACAATGTCACTTTTTATTTCGGACTTGCGGCATTTGTGCTGGCAGTATTCGGGGGGCTTTGCAGCCACAGAAAATCGATGCCGGGATTCTTTACGGCGGTTGTGATTTTCTTTTGTACGACGTCCTCCATGTATCCGGTGCTTGAAAAACTGCCAGGAAGCCAGTATCTTTGGATGTTACGGTTTATTTCGATTGCACTTTGCATGATTTTATACAGCTTTTTATTGTGGGACACGTTAAAGAAACCATTCATCTGGATCTGCTGTCTGCTTTTAGCTGCAGATGTGATACCATCGGTTTCACTGTTTTATTCAGGTATGGGAACGCAGACTGCGGAAGAAAATTTAAAAGAGCTTTCAGATACGACACTGATTACGAAGGCAAAGAAAGTGACCAGGCAGCGGCTGGCGCTTCTCGACGGAAGTTCGCTCGGTGCGACAGCACCGTATCTGGTTTCGGACTTTGGAGACCAAAAGGTGCAGGGGGCATTTGGTGCCGGCTGGCAGTCGGCAGCGACGGCAAACCGCATTGTGGAATTAAACCAGGCGGTCGAAGATGGAAATTATCTGTATCTGTTTGACAGAGCACTTGAGATGGGAAACGATACGGTCTTAATTCAGATTTCCATGATGAAAAATAAAAGCTGGGATGTAGACTATGCGACGGAGTGTGCCGCAAGACTTGGCTATGAAAAGATAGAAGAAAACGATGGATATGTGCTTTATCATATGGCGGCCGATGGAACCTTCGGCATCCGCACGCAGTATGATGCAATTGGAATCGGAAGCTCTGCGAAAGTGCTCTCATTCCTCTACCCGGATATGGAGGAGACGGATTCCACAAATCTGGATGATTACAGCTTTGAAGAGCTGTCTGCCTACAAGGTGGTTTATCTCGACCATTTTACCTATACGGATAAGACAGCGGCAGAGGAGCTGGTGCGAAAACTTTCGGAGAATGGCACAAAGGTGGTCATCAGCGCAGATGGAATCCCGACAAATGAACGTTTGAAGGTGCAGGAGTTTCTTGGGGTTTCCTGCAGCAGTATTTTATTTGAAAACGGCTATCCGATTCTTTCGGTCGGGGGAGAAGAATTAGACTGTGCGCTGTTTGCACAGGGGTATTCGAACTGGCAGACGGTGTACTTAAACGGGCTCACAGAAGTGAAAGGAACGTTTGAGGACAACGGGCTTTCCGAGGCATTTTATGGAACAGGCGAAAATGAAAATATTGTATTTGTAGGACTAAACTTAAGCTATCATTATATGCTGACGCAGGATGTGCTGTTAGAGAATCTTTTTAACAATATCTTCGGAATGGACAGAAGCACTCTGCCACAGCGGGAAATCGTGCCGGTTACCGTGGAGTACGGCAGAAATCAGCTTACAATTACCTCTGAAGAAGATGGCGTTAATACGACGCTGGCATATCATGATATTTTTGAGAGCGAAGAGCATATCGCGGTAAAACAGGCGTTATTATATGTGGACAGTGGAACGACTATTATCACGATGCGGTATCCTTATCTGGCGGAGGGAATCGCAATGAGTGTCGCAGGAGCGGTGCTTACGATTATATTTCTGCTGTGGTGCAAAAAACGTTACGGGAAGGAGAAGCTAGAAAATGGAGAGCAAGGAGAGAGCAAAACAGGAGACAGTGGTGTTAATCCCATCCCTGAATCCTGATGAAAAACTGACGGCTTATGTCATGGAGTTAATCAGAATCGGATTTCGCAGGATTCTTCTTGTGGATGACGGGAGCAGGGAAAGCTGTCAGGACATTTTTGAAAGCCTCGCAAAAGAGCCGGAGGTAAGCGTACTGCACCATGAGAAAAATCGTGGCAAGGGCAGGGCACTCAAAACCGGATTTGCATACTGCATGGAACAATTTGGGGATGCGGTGGGTGTTGTCACGGCGGACAGTGACGGGCAGCACAGCCCAAAAGACACGCTTGCGGTTGCAGAGGCACTCATCGAACATCCCGAAGCGCTGATTCTTGGCACACGTAATTTTGACGAGGAACAGGTGCCATTTAAGAGCCGCTACGGAAATAAAATTACAACCATCGTATTCCGGCTGTTATATGGAAAACTGATTCATGATACACAGACCGGACTGCGTGGAATTGCCGGAAAACACCTTCCGATGATGACAGAACTTGCTGGGGAGCGGTTTGAGTATGAAATCGGGATGCTGATTGAAGCGTCCCGAGCAGAAATTCCGCTGGTGGAGGTTCCCATTGAAACGATTTATATCAATGACAATGCGGAGACACATTTTCATCCGGTGAAGGACTCCCTTAAAATTTATGGTGTGATGTTCCAGTATTTTTTGAAATATACGCTGTCTTCGCTTGGAGCGTCCCTGATTGACATTTTAGTGTTCTGGATTTTTTCTGCACTTGTGTTTCGGGGCAGTGGAGAGGCAGTACCGATATTTCTCTCCACGATAGCTGCACGGGTGATTTCCTCAGCGTGTAATTTCTTTGCAAACCGGATGGTTGTGTTTAAGGTATCCGGGAATCTTGCAAGGGAAGCGGCGGCTTATTACGGTCTCGTCGTAGTGCAGATGTTATGTTCTGCCGGACTTGTCTACTTCTTTACCGGGCTTTTGCACTGGGAAGCAACGGTTGTGAAGGTTCTCGTGGACACATGTCTGTTCTTTGTAAGTTTTCAGATTCAGCACCGTCTCATTTTCCGGAAAAAGGCATAGAAGGAGCGTTGGTGGAATGATGGAAGAACGGTATCTGTTTCAAAACGGGTTTCTGGCTGAAAAAAACGGAGAGGATGCGGTAACGCTTTTAAGGGCATATGGAACATCACCGGAGCTTGCGGTGCCGGAGCAAATCGGAGGATATCCGGTAACGGAAATCGGCGCTTACTGTTTTGCAAGGAGCGCACATCTTACAAAGGAAGCAGAAGCACTTATAGAGGAAGCACGGGCGAAGGAACCTTCTTTGGCGTCCGGGGAGATTTGCGGAGAAAATCTCTCGGTGTTAGAGCTTCCAGATGCCATCCGAAAAATCGGGGACTGCACGTTTTATAATTGTAAGAATTTGTCGGAGCTGATAGTCGGAAAAGCGGTGGAGGAGCTTGGAAGCGACGTGTTTATGAACTGCGTCAGCTTAAAGAAGCTAAAAATCCGCGGCAGTGTTCTGGAAAAAAGCGGGTTAAAACAGCTTTTGAGCCGGATTTCTTTTACGGTGGAAGTGTTTTTTGAAAACGGGACAAAGACCAAAGCGGCAGTGCTTTACCCTGAATTTTTTGAGACCTACGATGAGATTGCACCGGCACATCTGTTTGGAAGAAATATTACAGGGGAGGGATTTCGGGCAAGACAGTGCTTCCGGGACGGGAAAATTGCATTTGCAGAATATGATGCCATTTTTCCAAAGATATGCGTCGAGGAGAGTCGTGATATCACCGGACAGTTCGCACTTGACCGCCTGCTCTATCCGGTGGAGCTGTCAAGAGAAAGCCGCCTGTTATATGAGGGCTATCTCAACGAACAGCAGGAACATATCGGAAAGCGGCTGGTTCATGAGGCTAGGCTTCATGTACTTCATTTTATGTGTGAGAAGAAATATTTTTCCAAGGAAACGCTTCTGGTACTCTTAGAAGAGGCGGTGGCGGCGGACTGGACAGAAGGTGCGGCGAGCCTTATGGCATGGAAAAAAGAGTATTATGAGACCGCAAAGGGAGCACGTTATACATTTGATGATTTTTAAAAGGAGGCAGTGATGCGTCACGCACAGACAGAAGAGGAATGGCAGGAGGAGATGGGGAAAAAGGTTTTGGAGCAGACGAGGCAGGAAGTATATCTGGACCTGCGCTTTTTAAAGATTGCGCTGTCTGCGCTAAACTGGAAGGCAAACCCTGCGTTAAAGGCGCTTGCCACGGACGGAGCCTATTTGTATTTTGCACCGGAACATGTCATCCGTGTTTATAAGCAAAATCCGGCATTCCTCGACCGCGCCTATCTTCACAGCGTGCTGCACTGCCTGTTTTCGCATCTGTGGATTGCAGGAAACAGGGAGAGAAACCGCTGGAATTTAGCGTGTGATATCGGTGTGGAGTACGTCATCGACAAGATGGAAAAGCCCTGCACCAGACGTATCTTAAGTTTTCTCCGAAAAAACATTTATACAGAACTTGAAGAACTGCAAAAGAAGGAAAAAACGGCACTTTCGGCGGCAGTCATCTATCGGCAGTTAGGACGCTATAACCAGATTGAACTCACGGAGCTGGCAGTTGAATTTTATACGGATGACCATTCATTCTGGCCGAAGGAAAAGCAGGGAGGCATGCTTCCCTCCGCCGCGCAGAAAAATCAGGAAATGTGGAAAAAGATTGCCAGACAGACCGCGATGGAACAGGAGCGGCAGGGCAGTAAGGAGAGCAGGCAGGAAGGGGAAAAGCTGCTTGCTGCGTTAGCGCTTGCAGGAAAGAAAAAGCGGACGTATGGAGATTTTTTGCGGAAATTTGCAATGCTGCGGGAGGAACTTCGGATTGACCCGGAGGAGTTTGACATGAACTTTTATTCCTATGGGCTGCGCCTTTATGGGAATCTGCCGCTTGTGGAACCGATTGAGAGCCGGGAAGCCTACAAGATCCGTGAGTTTGTGATTGTTGTGGATACGAGCGACTCCACGAGAGGGGAATTAGTCGAAGCGTTTTTACGGGAGACATTTTCGATTCTGAATCAGAAAAATTATTTTTTCGGGGATGCAAGAATCCATGTGGTACAGTGCGATAATAGAGTACAGCGGGATGATATTATTACAAATACTGTGCAATTGGAACATTTTTTAAAAAATTATACGATTGAGGGAGGCGGCGGAACGGATTTTCGACCGGCGTTTGCCTATGTAGGGGAACTGTTAAAAGAGGGAAAGCTGCAAAATCTCTGTGGAATGCTTTATTTTACCGATGGAAAAGGCATTTATCCAAAACAGGCACCGCCGTATAAAACAGCGTTTCTGTTTCCGGAGGACTGTGATATGTCAGCCGTGCCGCCGTGGGCAATGCGCGCCGAGGTGGCGGGACTTTCCGAAATACAATAAAGAGTGTGGGAGTAAACAGATATGAATATCAAAGAGGCAAAAGAAGAGTTAAAACATACCGTGCAGGCATATTTGAAAAAGGATGAAGACGGCATCTACCGGATTCCGGCAGTCAGACAGCGTCCGATGTTGCTGATTGGACCGCCGGGAATCGGAAAGACACAGATTATGGAGCAGGTGGCAAGGGAATGCAGGATTGGACTGATTTCCTATACGATTACCCACCACACCAGACAGAGCGCCGTGGGACTTCCGTTTATCCGGGAAGAGGAGTTTGACGGGACGACACATTCGGTGACGGAATATACGATGAGTGAGATTATTGCCAGCGTGTACCGTAAGATAAAGGAGACCGGGCTTCGGGAAGGAATTTTGTTTATCGATGAAATCAACTGTGTCTCCGAGACACTTGCACCGGCGATGTTACAGTTTTTGCAGTGCAAGACCTTTGGCAATCAGGCAGTGCCGGAGGGCTGGGTGATTGTGGCGGCAGGAAATCCGCCGGAATACAATAAGTCCGTGCGGGATTTTGATATGGTGACATTGGACCGTGTCCGTTATCTGGAAATTTCCGCGGATTACGGGGTCTGGAAAGAATATGCCTTAAGCCGCGGGCTTCACCGTGCAATTTTAAGTTATCTGGAGCTTCGGGAGGGCAATTTCTACCGGGTGGAATCCGATGTCGATGGAATGCAGTTTGTGACGGCGCGCGGCTGGGAGGATTTGAGCAGTCTTTTGTATCTGTATGAGGAGATGGACATTCCGGTCACGGAGGATGCGGTCTATGAATTTTTACACCACAGGGAAGTGGCAGAGGATGTGGCAGCTTACTTAGAACTGTACCGCAAGTATCAGGATGATTACGGAATCGAGGAAATCCTAAAGGGACGGGTGAGCGCACAGATTTATGCGCGAATTTATGCGGCTGCGTTTGATGAGCGTATCAGTGTCACAAATCTGCTGCTTGACGGCGTAAACCGAAGGTTTCTGCGGGCACAGAAGGAAAAGCATGAGACCGATTTGTGGTATGAATTTTTGAAAGAGTTTCGTGCGGGAATCGAGACGGCGGAGGATGCGGGGATGTTTTATGAGAGCCTCCTTGCAGAAAGAGAAGCCGCTCTTGCCAGAGAACAGAAAGAAGGCTTCCTTTCAGAAAAAGAGGCGGTAGAAAAAAAGAAACTTTTCGCACAAATCCGGAAATTTTCTCCTGGCAGCGAGCAGACTGCGCAGGGCGCAAAGGAGTGTTTTCTTGCGGCAAAATGCGGATTTGACGAGAAGCAGATGGCGTTAGAGACGGCAGAAACAGAGGCATCCGAAGCGTTAGAAGCGGCATTTGACTTTATGGAGCAGGCATTTTCGGATGGACAGGAGCTTGTCGTATTTGTGACGGAGCTTACGATGGGAAGTGCCTCTGCGGAATTTTTGGCGGAGCATACAAGTGAACGCTATTTAAATTACAATAGAGAACTAATGATAGGAAGCAGACGGGCAGAACTTTTAAAAGAATTACAGAGGTAGTATATGAAGACAGCAAGTGATTTAAGAAACCTGTTACGGCAGATTGACCATAAAGGATATCCGGCATATAAGGATACGAGGGGATGTTATACATTTGGGACCTGGCAGTTGTCGATTGACCATGTGCAGGGGGACCCGTTTGCGGCGCCCTCGAAGGTGAGCGTGCGTGTGGCAGGAAAACAGGCGGGATTTCCCGCGGAACTATACCGGAACAGATATCAGAGAATTGCATTGCAGGATTATCTGCTGCGGCAGTTTGGAAGGCAGTTAGAGAAGCTGTCGTTCCGGGCAAAGGGCTCCGGAAAGAGCGGACTGCTTGCGATGAGCCGTCCGGGGCAGGAAGTGTTAGAGCGCACGGCAAGCCAGATAGAGCCGGAAACCGGGAATCTTACGGTACGGTTTGAGGTGGGATTTCCGGCGAACGGAAGGACGGTAAATGCAAGAGAACTGGAAAAGATTTTCTTTGAGCTTTTGCCGGAGTGCGTGGAACAGACGTTGTTTGCAAAGGCGCTTGACATGAAAAAGGTAAGGCAGGCGGTGTTTCTTGCTGAGGACCAGCAGTATATCAGGGAGCAGTTAAAGGCGCAGGGGCTTGTGGCGTTTGTGACGGACGGCTCCATTCTGCCGAGAGAATCCGGTGTTTCCGGGCGTCCAATGCGGGATGCGGTGCCGTTTGTCACACCGCCTTCCTTAAAGGTCACAATGGAGCTTCCGCATCGTGGAACCATTACCGGAATGGGAATCAAAAAAGGAATTACCTTAATCGTAGGAGGCGGCTATCACGGAAAGTCCACGCTGTTAAAGGCATTGGAACTTGGAGTTTACAATCACATTGCAGGGGACGGCAGGGAGTATGTCATCTGCGATGAGACAGCGATGAAGATGCGTGCCGAGGATGGAAGAAGCATCCGCAAGGTCGATATTTCGATGTTTATCAGGAATCTTCCGAATGGAAAGAATACGGAGGCGTTTAGCACGGAGGATGCCAGCGGCAGTACCTCGCAGGCGGCAAACGTGGTAGAAGCGATGGAAGCAGGCTGCATGACGCTTTTAATGGATGAGGATACGAGCGCCACGAATTTTATGATTCGGGATGAACTGATGCAGCGCGTGGTAAACCGGGAGTCGGAGCCGATTATCCCGTTTATCGACCGCGTGGAGGAGCTTTTCCGCGTATACGGAATATCGACAATCCTGGTAGCGGGAAGTTCTGGCGCGTATTTCCACAAGGCAGACTGTATTTTACAGATGAAACAGTATGAGCCGGTCGATATCACAGAATTTGCAAAGAACGAGGCGGCGGCATATCCGATTGTGACAGCGCCGGAAAAGGAACACCGGGCACCGGAAGAAAACCGTGTGGCAAAGCCGGACATGTCCTTGCGCAAGGATGACCGGATCAAACTAAAGATTATGGGAAAAGACGGCTTTTCTTTCAACAGAGAGACCGTGGATTTGCGCTATGTGGAACAGCTTACCGATACCGAACAGCTTGCGGCGCTTGCATATCTGTTAAAATATGCCGAACTTCACCTTTTTGACGGGAAAAAGAATCTAAAAGATGTGGTGGAGCAGTTAGAACAGAAGCTTATGACAGAGGGACTTGCGGCAGTCTGTGAGAGCAGTTATGTGCCGACGGGACTTGCGATGCCGCGGAAACAGGAAATTTTTGCCTGCATCAACCGTTATCGGAAACTTCACCTGTAGAGGAAACAAAGAAAGGAACGAGTAGCTTGAAACAATATAGTTCAGTAGCGGTATTAGCTCATGTAGATGCCGGAAAGACAACTTTATCGGAGGCAATGCTCTATACCTGCGGAAGTATCCGTAAGCTTGGAAGGGTGGACAACGGAGATACGTTCCTTGACACGGATGCGATGGAACGGGCGCGTGGAATTACGATTTTTTCCAAGCAGGCGGTAC
>OIXH01001626.1_pt1 | contig 24484 bp, 15 predicted proteins | sample 1587741 | NCBI WGS metagenome assembly OIXH01 (sample SAMEA3888916, study PRJEB22519) | human gut metagenome | biome: human gut; feature: human-associated habitat; material: faeces | place: Denmark | collected 2011 | reverse complement strand
AGCTTGACACCGGCCTTTCCGCGTGGAACCTTGCCATGGGCTCTCAGGAGCTCTACGACTGGCTCGACGCCGAGCCGCAGCTTTTCCACCCGGGAGACCTCGACTACATCCACTCCGTCGAGCGCATCTCGAAGCTCAGCAACGTCATCAGCATCAACGGCGGCGTGCAGCTCGACCTCATGGGGCAAGAAAATGCCGAGAGCACCGGCACGCGCCAGCTCTCCGGCGTCGGCGGCCAGATGGATTTCCTCGAGGGGGCGTACCGCTCCAAGGGCGGCAAGGGCTTCATCTGCATCAACTCTTCCCGTGTGACAAAGGACGGCGAGCGCAAGAGCAACATCCTTGCCACCATCCCCGGCGGCAGCACGATTTCCGCCCCGCGCACGATGATCCAGTATGTCGCGACCGAGTACGGCATCGCAAGCCTTTCCGGCAAGACGCTGCGCGAGCGCGCCGAGGCGATGGCCTCCATCGCGCACCCCGACTTCCGCGAGGAGCTGATGAAGTACGCGCGGGAAAACTTTAAGTAACTTTTTTGATGAAAGCAGCACCGGCGCTGCTTTTATCATTTAATGCCACTTTATCATGTTAACGAAATGAAAGGGCTGCGGGCCTGCAATTCTATCGACATTACCGATTGCATTCTGCCGGAATCTGCCATATACTGCAATAAAATTCAGCATTTCTACGCGCCGCTTGAAAAATCGGGCTGCCGCGGCGATCTGCAAGGAGGAGTCACCCATGAAGCGAAACTTTATTGCCAAGCGCTTCCAGAGCGCGGGCACCGGCCTGACGCTCGACACCGCGGCGCTGGCCAAATACAAGGACATTGTCGACCTGAGCATCGGCGACACGGACTTTACGACCGACGAGGCCATCATCAACGCGGCCTTCCGCGACGCCAAAGCGGGCTACACCCATTACGGCGACCCCAAGGGCGACCCTGAGCTCATTTCCGCGGTCTGCAAGGCGTGGGAAGAGGACTTCGACCAGAGCCTTCCGCGCGACCACGTGCTCGTGAGCGCGTCGAGCTGCCTCGGCATGTCGCTGGCAATGTTTGCGATCCTTGACCCGGGCGACGAGGTCATCGTCTTTTCCCCCTACTTCTCCCTCTACCGCACCCAGGCTGAACTGGCCGGAGGAGTGTGCGTAGAGGTCCCCACCTATGCTAATGAGGCGTGGGCCATTGACGAAGCCCGTCTCCGGGCGGCCATCACCCCCCGTACCAAGCTCATTGTGTTCAACAATCCCTGCAACCCCACCGGCATGGGCTATGACCACTCCACGCTGGAGCTGCTAGGCCGGGTGGCGGAGGAGCATGACCTGCTGATTGCGGCGGATGAGATCTATACCACCTACCTCTATGAGGGGGACTTCATCCCTATCCGCACGATCCCTGGGCTTGCCCACCGAGTCATCACCCTGAACAGCTTTTCCAAGAATTTTCTCATGACCGGCTGGCGGGTGGGCGTAGCCATCGCGGAGCCGGAGATACTGGAGGTCATGAGCAACATCAACAATTCCCTGATCTATACGGCCCCCTCCATCTCCCAGCGGGCCGCCATACAAGCGCTGGCGATCCGGCAGGCCATCCGCGAAAAATACGTTCTGGCCTACCGGGACCGCATTTTCTATGCGGCGGACCGGATGGAGAAGATCCCCTACCTCAGTCTGGTGCGGCCCAAGGGTACCTTCTACCTTTTCCCCGGCATCGAGAAAACCGGCCTCAGCGCTGAGGACTTCTGTCAGGCGCTTCTGGAACGGGCACACGTTCTGGTCACACCCGGCACACTGTTCGGCAACACCGGCGCTGGGCATTTCCGCATTGCGTGTACGGTGGGGCTGGACCGCCTGAAGGAAGCCTTTGACCGGATGGAGGGCCTATCCTTCTGACGGTAATTTATTCGCATGTTGTGAATATTTATAAATATTCATTCAGCAAGTTTTCGATTATATACAGTTTGCCTATTGATTTTAGCTGAATATTGCGTATAATCATACGTATAAACAGAGTTGATTCAATAATCACTCAGGATTTGGAGGATCATATGAAAAAGAATACATGGAAAAAGCTCGTGTCTCTGGCGCTGGGCGCCATCATCGGCTGGGGCTGCTTCGTCCTTCCCGGGGCGCGCTTCCTCCCTGAGGCTGGGCCTATCGGTAGTGTGTTGGCTTTCATTGTCGGCGGCGGCCTCCTGTGCTTCGTCGCCCTCGCGTACAGCATCCTCGTCAAGGCCTATCCCGTGGCCGGCGGTGCGTTCACCTACGCCTATGTCGGTTTCGGCAAGGCTTGGGCGTTTGTTTGCGGATGGGCGCTCATCCTTGGCTACCTCTGCGTCATCGCCGCCAACGGCACCGCGCTGGCCCTCCTCAGCCGCGCCTTGCTGCCGGGTGTGTTCGACGTGGGGTATCTGTACAGCGTAGCCGGCTGGGACGTGTACGCCGGTGAGTTGGCCATGATGACCTGCGTTTTCCTCTTCTTCGGCTACATGAACTATCGCGGCATGGACTTCGCCAGCAGCATCCAGCTCATCCTCGCTTTTGCGCTGGTGGCCGGCGTGCTCATCGGCAAGGCTACCGAGTATTACACCTCCGACACCTTTAAGCCCACGCAGGAGCTGAGCGGCAAGAGCCAGACCGGCGCTGCCACCATCATCATCGGCGGTCTGGGCTTGGGTATGCTGTCCACCGCCATGCCCATCATCATCGTGGCGGTCTGCATCCTGCTGGCATTCTTCCTGTCCGGCGGCGCTACCAGCGCCGGTATGGGTCTGTACGGTATCGCGTTGGCTGCCGTGGGTATGCTGAGCACGCTGGGCATCACGCTGGCCACCGACGCCTACGGCCCCGTGGCCGATAACGCCGGCGGCATCGCCGAGATGGCCGGTCTGGAGCCGGAGGTCCGCAAGCGCACAGATGCGCTGGACTCTCTGGGCAACACCACCGCTGCCACCGGCAAGGGCTTCGCCATCGGTTCCGCCGCCCTGACCGCGCTGGCTCTCATGGCCTCCTACATCGAGAAGGTCAAGGAGGTGGGCGCTGCCGAGGTCACGTTCAACGATTTCTCTCTGATGAACCCGCTGGTGCTGGTGGGTCTGTTCATCGGCGCCTGCCTGCCCTTCGTGTTCGCCGCTCTGACCATGAACTCCGTGGGCCGCGCCGCGCAGAGCGTGGTGCTGGAGGTGCGCCGTCAGTTCAAGGAGATCACGGGTCTGATGGACGGCAAGGCCGATCCCGACTACGCACGCTGCGTGGATCTTTGCACCAAGGCCAGTCTGAAGGAAATGGTCCTGCCCACCGTGATCGCGGTGGTGACCCCCATCGTTGTGGGTATGGTGCTGGGCTATAAGGGCGTTGTGGGCCTGCTGGCCGGCGCCACCGTCACCGGCTTCCTGATGGCCATCTACATGGCCAACGCCGGCGGCGCATGGGATAACGCCAAGAAGTACATCGAGGCGGGCAACTTCGGCGGCAAGGGCAGCGAGTGCCACAAGGCCGGCGTTGTGGGCGACACCGTGGGCGATCCCTTCAAGGATACCTCCGGCCCCGCCATCAACATCCTCATCAAGCTGCTGAGCATGGTGTCCATCGTGTTCGCCGGCCTGATCGTCAACTACTCCATTCTGTAAGTAAGTCCCCCAAGCGATAGAGAACAGCAGAAGTCCCGACCAACGGTCGGGACTTCTGCTGTATGGAGCGGCGGCAGTCAGCAGAGCGCCTCCGCCTTGATCTCAAACAGGGCGTTGTTGACCTCCGGCAGCGTCAAGCCGTGGCTCAGCCCGTAGATCAGGATGGCGTCCCGCTGATCCCGCGGGTACAGCGGCGCATGGTGCGCCTGCACCAGCAGGCTCTGCGTCTCCTCTACACTGGCCTGCAGCCCAATGCACAGGCATAAAACCCTGTTGCGGGAGGGAGAACGGTGTCCGGAAAAGACCTGGTGCAGATAGACCTCGCTGATGCCGGCGGCCCTGGCCAGCGCCGACTTGGTGGTGTTCCGGGACTCGAACAGTGCTTGCAGCGCTTGGGGCAGGCTGCCCGTGCGGAAGCTGGCGGCGTTTTCCGAGAGAATGCGATCCAGGTCGTTGGTATCCATCAGCTCGTGCAGAAGCTGGTTTGTGTTTTTCTCCATCATGCGCAGCCGTCCTTCCTATTTCTTTATTTCCCATTTTAACCAATATTCGCGGGAAAAACAATATGCTGGCTGCATAGTTCTGCGTTTTTTCGCCCCGCAGAGAGGCGAAATCCTTTACAGATATGCGGCGAACCGCTATACTAGCGAATAGAGAAAGAGGGGGGACGGTCGTGTACGATACGCTGATCCGAGCAGTGGAGACATATTTCGATGAGATCAAGGTGCTCAAGCGCGGAGCGCGGGGTACGGTGAAGTTGGTGCGGCATCGGGACACGGGCAAGCGCTACATCTTCCGCTGCTTCGACGGCAGCGACGAGGTGTACCGCCGCCTCCTGACGGTGGATTGTCCCTACCTGCCCCGCATCGAGGAGGCGGCAGCGTCCTGCGGCCGTGTGGCGGTGCTGGAGGAATATGTGCAGGGCGACACGCTGCTGTACCTGCTGGAGGGCAGCGTGCTGGAGTGGAGCGAGGCGCGGAAGGTAACGGCGGATATCTGCGGGGCGCTGTGGGTGCTGCACAGCATGGGCGCGGTACACCGGGATGTGAAGGAGAGCAACGTCATTCTCCGGGGCAGCGATGCGGTGCTTATCGACTTTGACGCCTCCCGCATCGTCAAGCCGGAGCATCCCGCCGACACGGTGATCCTGGGTACCACCGGATATGCGGCGCCGGAGCAGTTTGGGATGTCCCAGACGGACGGCCGGGCGGATATCTACTCGCTGGGCGTACTGCTGAACGTGATGCTGACGGGGCAGCACCCCTCACGCCGGTTGGCGGAGGGCCATGCGGGGCGGATCGTCCGCCGCTGCACCATGATGAATCCCAACCAGCGGTTCCGCGATGTGCTGGAGCTGCGGGACGCTTTGTGAGGTCACTGTGAAAAAAGAGAAGTATTGTATCAAATGCGGCGCCGTGCTGCCGGAGGAGGCCTCCTTCTGCCCCTGCTGCACGGCCAGCCAGATGGAGCGCCGGTCCGTAGTGGCACCGCCGCCCAACGGCGGCAGGAAGCGCCGTCGGGTATGGCTCTGCGCGGCGTTGGCGCTGCTGCTGGCGGGAGCGGGCATCTGGGCGCTGGCCGGCGGCAGAGCCATCGGATATGATCCGCCTGTGCCGGATCCCCAGCAGCCGGACAGCCTGGAGGGTACGCTGAAGCAGGACACGGGGCAGGTGTGGTACGACGGGGCGGACGGCACGCTCTACCATGTATTTGCCTGCTTCAGTCCGCAGCCTGACGGCGGCGGTGTGCCCGCCAGCCACCGGAAGGAGCTGCTGCTCCGGGGTGAGGAGAGCAGCAGCCCGCTGTGCCTGTTTGTGGTGAAGGCGGATGACAGGGAGGAGGACGTGCGCGCGGCGTTTTCGGCACTGGTGGAGCGCCATACCATTCAGGCTGTGGCACAGGAGGGCGACGCCTGCGTGGTGGACGCAGCCACAGACAACTACGCTGGCGCCGGGGCGCTGTACGCCCACGAGCACCATGTCACCAGCAAATGCACCTATAACGACATTATCTGGACGCTGTATATGAAAAACGGCGACGAGATCACCCTGCGGCAGGTGGTGGAGTGCGGTGAGCAGCCTGTCCAGTCGTATAGCTGGGAGGACACGGCGCTGGACACGACGGAGGCCTTGCAGACGCTGCTGGACAGGCTGACCGAGGAGGTCAGCTTTGAGACGGCTGTGACCATCTATCTGCCGGCGGTGACGTATGACCAGCCGCTGACCATCCGGCGTCCCGTGAAGCTGGTGGCCCATGACGACGGTACCACCTTTGCCTCGCCGGTGACGGTGGAGCGTCTGCCGGAGAATACGGTGGTGGATATGCACGTGGTGCTGCAGGGCTGCCGGCTTCGGGGCAGCGGCGGCACCGGTATAAAGGCGCAGGCGCCCACCTATCTCGATCACTGCGAGATCTCCGGCTGGGATGTGGGTGCACTGGCGGCGGACGGCGGCTGGATCTGGGTGCAGCGCTCCGATTTCAGCCGTAACAGCGTGGCGCTGTGCATCGACACCAATGGCAGCAGCTCCTGGAGCAGCAATATCTACGGCGGCCGCTTTATCCGCAACGGCACCGCCATCCGCCTGGCGGAGATACCGGGCGACTGGATGACTCTGCGGGTCCATGAGAGCGCCTTCTACGACAACGATACGCTGCTGGACAACCTCTGCGGTGCGGAGGTGGCGTTTGATGAGGACTGCCTGGAGCAGACCGCGTAGGGCGGCAGCCCGAAGGCACTGGATACTGATCGGAAGACTCCCCGTACCCGCTGCGCAGCGGGTGCGCGGAGCCTTTTGCTGCGCGCTGCATGGCGATGGGCGGCGCAGGCGGCCGCGCCGAACGCGAAAGTCCCCTTGCATTCCACCCTGAAAATGGTGTATGCTATCGACAAATACACACGCCGCACCGGTCGACCGGCGGGCATTTTTGACAACAAAGGAGAATAGCTATGCTGCATCTGAACATCTGTAAGGCGGAGACGGTGGAGGCGGCGGCCCGTCTGGCGGCGGACCGTTTTCAGGAGCTGCTCTGCACCAAGCCCGCCTGCGTGCTGGGTCTGGCCACCGGCTCCACCCCCATCCCTCTGTACCGGGAGCTGATCGCCCGGGAGCAGGCGGGGCGCATCGACTTCTCCCGCGTGCGTTCCGTGAATCTGGACGAGTACAAGGGGCTTGCTCCCGACCACCCCCAGAGCTACCGCCGCTTCATGCAGGAGAACCTGTTCGACCACATCTCCATCCGTCCGGAGAACACCTATGTGCCGGACGGTCTGGCCGCGGATGTGGACGCCATGTGCAGCGCCTACGAGCGCACCATCGAGGACTTGGGCGGCGTGGACTTGCAGCTGCTGGGGCTGGGACACGACGGACACATCGGCTTTAACGAGCCCAGCGACCATTTTCCCACCCGCACCCACGAAACGGCGCTGGCGGAGATCACCCGGCAGGCCAACGCCCGCTTCTTTGCCAGCGAAGCGGAGGTACCCACCGCCGCCTATACTATGGGCGTGGGGACGGTGATGGCCGCCCGAAGGATCCTGATGATCGTCACCGGCGCGGACAAATCGGACATTCTCCACAAGGCGTTCTTTGGCCCGGTGACGCCGTGGGTCCCCGCGTCCATTTTGCAGTTCCACCCCGATGTGACGCTGATCTGTGACCGCGCCGCGTGGGACGGCGTCGGACGCTGAAAGGGGAGGCCGCCTATGGACTATCTGGGTATTTCCTATGGCATCAAAAACAGGCCCGCGCTGGACAGCGGCTTTATCCCCTTTGCTCCGTGGCGCAGCGCCTACCTGTCGGAGGCTCACCGCCCCGTCCGCATCGCCGTGGAGCGGCAGGACGGGCAGACGGCGGTGTTTGACACCCGCCTGCGGGATGCCTCGTACCACGCCGCCAACCTGCGGTTTCTGGAGCGCACCGTCAAGCTGCTGCTGTGGAGCGTAGGCGGCTGGCGTGTCCGCATCTGCGGCTGCGACGAGCTGACGAAGGCGCTGCGGCACATCTACTGCCGGGGCGGCGACCGGGCGTTCGACGCGGACTTCATGGAGACGGTGTTCCAACGCCCCTTTGTGCTGGAGGCCGTATCCGAGGCGGATTTCCCCGTTCCCCGCAGCGGCGCGCGGCGGATCGGCGGCCACCTCAACGGCTGCCGCATCGGCTTTGACGCCGGCGGCTCAGACCGGAAGGTCTCCGCCGTCATCGACGGAGAGACCATCTATTCCGAGGAGGTGGTCTGGCATCCCAAGACCCAGACCGACCCCGCCTACCACTATGCGGAGATCGTATCCGCCCTCCGCACGGCGGCGTCCAAGCTGCCCCGCGTGGACGGCATCGGCGTGTCCTCCGCCGGTGTGTTCATCGGCAACGCGCCCATGGTGTCCTCCCTGTTTATCAGCGTACCTCCGGAGGCACGCGGCCCCATCCACACCATCTACGACCGGGCGGCCGCCGCCATCGGCGATGTTCCCGTCGCGGTGGCCAACGACGGCGATGTGACGGCGCTGGCCGGCGCTATGAGCCTCCGGGACACCGGTGTGATGGGGCTTGCCATGGGTACCAGCGAGGCGGCAGGTTATGTAAACCGCGAGGGCAACATTCTGGGCTGGTTCAACGAGCTGGCCTTCGCCCCCGTCGACCTGAATCCCCACGCGGCGCAGGATGAGTGGTCCGGCGACGTAGGCGTGGGCTGCAAGTATTTTTCGCAGGATGCGGTGAGCAAGCTGGCACCCGCCGCCGGCATCCCGCTGGACGACGCCCCGACCCCGGCGGAAAAGCTGGCGGCGGTGCAGCGGCTGGCGGAGCAGGGCGACGGCCGGGCGCTTGCCATCTTCCGGGATATCGGCGTGTATCTGGGCCACACCCTGCCGCTGTACGCCTCGGTGTACGACCTGAAGCACCTGCTGGTGCTGGGGCGCGTGGCCTCCGGCGTCGGCGGCGAGCAGCTCGCGGCGGCGTGCCGCCGCGTGCTGGCGGAGGAGTACCCGGCGCTGGCGGTATCCGTTACGTTGCCGGATGAGCAGTTCCGCCGGGTGGGACAGTCCATGGCGGCAGCCAGTCTGCCGGAGGTGTGAGATGCAATTTGTAAATGGCCATATTTTTGTGGACGGGCGCTTTGTTCCCGGCGGCTTCTCCGTGGAGGATGGGCGCTTCGCCCGCGTGCTGGGGGAGGCGGCGGAAGCGCCGTCCGTCGACTTGGGCGGCGCGTATGTCATCCCCGGTCTGGTGGACATCCACACCCACGGCAACTCCGGTGCGGACTTCTCCGACGGCGATTACGACGGCCTTGTGCAGATGGCCGCCTACCTCGCCCGAAACGGCGTCACATCCTTTGCGCCCGCCTCCATGACGCTGCCCTATGACGTGCTGGAGACGGCGTTCCGCACAGCGGTACGGCTGCACCGCACCTCGCCGGAGGGCTGCGCCCGGCTGGCAGGCATCCACATGGAGGGGCCGTTTTTCTCCGAGAAGCGGAAGGGCGCACAGAATGCCGCCTATCTCCGCCTGCCGGACTATGAGGCCTTTTCGCAGCTGTACGACGCATCGGAGGGGCTGCTGCGCATCGTGGACGTCGCGCCGGAGCTGGAGGGCGCGGCGGACTTTACCCGCCGTGCGGCGGCGCGGTGTACCGTCTCCGTGGCGCACACCGACGCCGCCTATGAGGAGGCTGCCGCCGTGTTTGACGCGGGCGCCGTCCACCTGACCCATCTCTACGACGCCATGCCCGCCATCCACCACCGGCATCCCGGCCCCATCGGTGCGGCCTCGGAGCGGGAGAACGTGACGGCGGAGCTGATCTGCGACGGACACCATGTTCACCCCAGCGCCGTCCGCATGGGCTTCAAGCTGTTTCCCCACCGTATCTGCCTGATCTCCGACGCGCTGCGCTGCTGCGGTATGCCAGACGGCCAATACACGCTGGGCGGGCAGGAGGTGTTCCTGTCCGGCGGTGTGGCGCGCCTGGCCGACGGCACCATCGCCGGCAGCGCCGCCAACCTGTACGACTGTATGCGCCGCGCCGTGTCCTTCGGTATTCCGGTGGAGCAGGCGGTGCTGTCCGCCACCGCCGTCCCCGCCCGGGAGCTTGGGCGGCAGGGGGAGCTTGGCATGATCGCCGATGGTCTGCCGGCGGACTTTGTGGTGTGCGGCGAAGACCTCTCCCGCCGCGCCGTCTATCTGGGCGGTCAACGGCTGTAACACCTGAAAAACGATGCAAAAGGCCCTCCGGCACAGCCGGAGGGCCTTTTCGTCATGCTGTTTTACTTGCCGCCGTTTTCCGCTACCCAGCCACGGACGTACTCCACAAAGCGGCGGGTGGAGGCGGACAGCGCCTTCTCGTCCTTTACCGCGATGCCGATGTTGCGGTAAAACGTCATGGGCGGGCGGCAGGCCGTCACCGGGTAGGGGCTGTGGCGCACCATCAGCTCCGGCAGCAGGCTGATGCCCAGTCCCTTGGACACCATGGCCAGAATGGTGCGGTCCTCCCGTGCGGTGTACTTCACGTTGGGCCGCACACCCATCTCGTCAAAGGCCGCCCGGATCTCATAGTCCTCGCCCTCCTCCAGCTGGATGAACGGCTCCTCCGCCAGCGCCTCCGCCGGAAAGGGACTCGTATGGGCGTAGGGGTGATCGCAGGGGACGATGACCTGCAGCTCGTCCCGGTGCAGCGCGTAGGTCTGCAAGCGCTTCACCGAGGGCAAGCGCAGAAAGCCGCAGTCCACCGTACCCTTCAGGATCCACTCCTCCACCTGCTCGTAGAAGTCGCTGGTGACCACGTCAAACTCGATGCTGGGGTACTGTCCGCCGAAGCTCTTGAGGATGGACGGCAGCCACTGGGCCGACACGCTGGAGAAGGTGGCGACCTTGACAAGACCGGCGTCCATGCCACGCAGACTGGCTGCCGACTGCATCAGGGCGTGGTGGGCGGCGCACAGCTTTTCGATCTCCGGCAGCAGCGCCCGGCCGTCCGCTGTCAGCACTACGCCGCCCCGGTTGCGGCTCAGCAGCGTGACGCCCAGCTCCTCCTCCAGCGACTGCACCGCGTGGCTGACGCCGGACTGGGTGAAGTTCAGCGCCTGCGCCGCCTTGGAGAAGTTGCCGCAGGCCGCCGTCTTCAGAAACATCTGATATTTGGTTATGCTCATGCGCTCACCTCATTTCTGGGTTTATTCTATCATACATTTACTCATAGTTGCAAGTACAATAATGCGTTTTACAAATAATAAATCCTGTGCTATGATTCTATTGTCGACAGGAAAATTTGAAATATATGGAGGTAACGAATTATGGCACTGGTAACGAAAACGATCCGCTGCGCTGTCTGCGGCAGCAGCGATGTAGCATACGATGGGAAGACCTATCACTGCGCCGCCTGTGGTACGAACAGCGACGCCCCCATGTCCGCCGCCGATCTGGCTGTGGTGAACCGCATTATCGCTCTGGGCGGCGACAACGAGGAGCTGACCCGTCTGCGCCGGCAGTACCGGAATCTGGATATCACCAGCTGGGACAGAGAGAACCGCCTGCAGATGAAGTAAGGCGCACGCCAAACCGCACAATTTGTCTGTTCTGCTTTACAAGCTTCACAATTTGTCTTTTCCATGGGGTTTACCCCTCATTCCGTGTCCGGCTCCGGCCGGGCACGGTTTTTATGCGGCCGGTACAGCCGAGGGAGCTTTTGATGAAAGTCATTGACAAGTGGAGAGGCGCGGTGTATACTCACTACGTTAGCCGCGGGGCGGCATGAAGTAAATAGGATCCGGAGAAGTCGTGTGGCTGTCCGCTGTAAAGACCAGAGATCGTTGGTCAGGCGGCAGTTCAGAAGGAAATGGGACAAAACCCACTGCGAACGGCACTGTGAGCGCAAGGATGCACCGAAACAGCGAAAGCTGTGTGGCGAAAGTCAGCCATTGGGCGTAAGCCTGAGAAGGTAGGCGGCAGACGGGGAGCGAGAGCTCCGCGGCGCGAGGCAGGAGAATTGCACGTCGGAGGATCAGGTACAGCGGGCGTTCTCTCCGTATGGGACTGTTTGTGAAGGAACCACGCTGTTTTTGCATTGCAAAAGCGGCGTTTTTTTCTTAAAAACGCGCGCCTGTTTCCACGGAGGACAGGCACTGTTTTTTTATCAAGCCGGGACGGCATACGCCGTCTGCCTTCCATAGTAGGGCGGAAAGAGATCGTTGGTCTCTTTCCGCCCGCCTTTTTTACAGCGCACACAGAAAATTGAACATAGAGAAGGAGAAAGAGACATGAAGAAACGAGTGGTATCTCTGCTTCTGGCGCTGGTCATGCTGACCAGCCTGGTTCCCACAACGGTGTGGGCGGAGGACGCATATTCCGTTGCGCCCGACACCGAAATGCAGGACATCCGGCAGAAGCGGGACAACGAGGGCGAGCAGGAGGATGATCCCACGCTTGTGGGACAGCCTATGCTGTCCGCTGTTATGCCGGCGGCAGTGACGCTGACGGGCAGCGGTACGAAGGACGATCCCTACCTCATTGCCAAAGCCGACCAGCTGCGCTGGTTCGCCGCGCAGGTGAATGACAACAGCAAAAGTACCATCTGCGCGCAGCTGACGGACGACATTGATCTGGAGAGCAAGGAATGGACGCCCATTGGAAAAGGGTCTTCCTATGCCTATAAGGGTACCTTTGACGGACAGAAGCATACCGTTTCGGACCTGTATATCTCGGGCAGCGCCTCACAGAACTGCGGCCTGTTTGGCTATGTGGAGAAGGGTACCGTCAAGGATCTGACTGTGCAGGGGACCATCACCCTTACCGGCAGCGGCAGCAGCAGCTACGGTGCAGGCGGCATTGTCGGTCAACTCAGCGGTATGGAGGGCAGTGTCCGTAACTGCCGCAGTGATGTGGCGATAACAGGCGGTCAGAACGTGGGCGGCATCGTAGGCTATGTGTCCAGCGGATACAGCACGGCAACGAAGTCCATCACCGGCTGCGTCAATACGGGGCGCATCACCTCCAACAGCAACAACGTCGGCGGCATCGTGGGCTATATCTCCGGTCAGGTAACGGTCGATAGCTGCTATAACCGCGGCACTGTTGCCGGCGGAGGATGGCGCGCCGGCGGTATCACAGCCTATCTATACAGCAGCAATGCCGTTATCAAGAACTGCTACACCACCGGAGACGTTACGGGCAAAGACAGTGCGGCTGTGGTGGGTAATAAGTCCTCCGGCAGCCTCAGCGGCTGCTACTATCTGGATACGCTGGGTACCGACAGCAACGCCATAGCCAAAACCTCCGAGGAGCTGAAGAAACTGGCTCCCACGCTGGGCGAACCCTTTATGACCGCCCCGGCAGACGTCAACGATGGATACCCCATCTTTGCGTGGCAGGTGCCCACCTATGCGGTGACATTCCGCACCGGTGCAGCGGGGGCCGCCATCACGGTCAACGGCGTCAGCGGTCAGGCGGATGCGGACGGCAAGTACACCGTCAAGCTGCCGGATGGCGCCTATGAGTACACCGTATCCGCCTTTGGCTACGCGGACAAGACCGACAGCGTCACCGTCAACGGCAAGGCACAGTCGGTGACCGTGACGCTGACGGCGGTGGAGAAGCGGACAGTCCGCTTCAACGTTACGCCGACCGATGCCAAGGCCGCCGTCACGGTGACGTGGGACGGCGACGGCCGTACCGTTGCGGCGCAGAGCGACGGCAGCTATCTGCTGCCGGAGGGCGCATACACCTATACTGTCAAGGCCAAGGGCTATGCCAAGGCCGGCGGCGCGCTGAACGTGACAAAGAATGAGACGATCCGCGTCACGCTGACGCCCTCCGCCGCATGGGACGGCGAAACAAGGGACGAAAAACCCAGCGGTGAAGGCACGGAGATCGCCCCTTACCAGATCGGCAGCGGCGCGGAGCTGGCGTGGCTGGCGGACAAGGTCAACAACGCCTCCAGCGTCACAAAGCTCTATGTGGTGCTGACGGACGACATTGACCTGGGCGGCCAGCCGTGGACGCCCATCGGCAAGGAGTTCTACGAGTTTTCCGGCGTCTTTGACGGCAAGGGCCATGTGGTGGAGGGACTGAAGGTATCCAATGCGGCAGATGCCGGACTGTTCGGCGTGGCAAAGGGTGCGGCCATCAAGAATTTGGTGGTGCGCGGCAGCGTCATCGGAACAGACAACGCCGCCGGTATTCTGGCTAAGGCTAAGAACGAGGCTTGTACCATCGAAAACTGCGGCAACGAGGCTGCGGTGACTGTGGCCAAGAGCGGCGGCGGGTATGCAGGCGGCATTCTTGGAAGCACATCTGCCAACGTACAAATCGCGAGATGCTATAACAGAAGTGCTGTGACCTCTACCGGTAACGCTTCCTACAGCCGCGCAGGCGGTATTGTGGGAAGAATATTCGGCAGCGACGGGAAGGCAGAGGTCAATACCTGCTACAACACCGGAAACATTACCTCGGACAGCTATGCAGCGGGCGTTTTCGCTGGCTATGGCGGTCCTAGCTTGACCGTATCGAGCTGTTACAACACCGGCAAAATCAGCGGTAAGAGCCAGACGAATACGGGCGCGTTTACTACCAGTGACAGCGATGCGGCTTCAAATAGCTTCTATCTGGAGGGCAGCATTCCCACAGGGGCAAAAACCAACGGTGCCACCGCCATCTCCGATGGTGCCGGGCTGCTGGACAAGCTGGGCGCGGACAACTGGAAGACGGTTCGCGGCGTCAACAGCGGCTATCCCGTGCTGTCATGGCAGACGGACGAGACGCCTGCCGCGGCCGTGACCATGGCGAAGAATATCCGCTTCGCCCGGGAGGAGTTCGACACCGACGACGGCGATGTGGCCTCCCTGCCTACCGGCTTGCTGCTGTGGGACGCGGAGTCGGGCAAGACCTACACCATTACCCTTTGGCAGATGGTGCGGAGCTGGACGCCGCTGGATGCGGACGGTCTGGCAGAGTATGACGCCATCACCGGAGAGTACACCGGGTTCCCCAGCTTGGAGAAGCTGGAATATGTGAACACAACGGCGGTCATCAGCCGCATGAGCGAGGAGCAGCGGGCGCAGCTTGACCAACTGGACGCCGCTGTGCAGGCAGCGGAGAGCGACCAGGAGGATGTAACGGGCGAGGGTCTGTATCAGGCCATGGAGCGCCGCGCGGCGTTTATCGTCAGTCTGGCCAAGACGGAGGATCTGGGCGCCTACGAGTCCCAGCTGACCTTCGTGGAGGATATCTCCAATGTTTCCGCCGGGAAGTATGACTTGTCCGGACGGTTTGCCGCACTGGGCGACGGCGTGTACTATGCCTCCGTGGCAGAGGAGAAAGATGGCCGGCCGGTGTGCTGCGACATAAAGACGGCGGAACGGAGGATCGTCGGCGATCAGGAGCCTTACAACCGCATGACGGCGGTGACCGGCCTCCGCTGGGAGGGGACGACGGCCAAGTGGAACGGCCGGGAGAACTTCAGCGGCGCCTATCGAATTGACCTCTACACGGTGACGGGCGAGGGTACAGATGCGGTCTACACCCACTTCAAGACGTTTGCGCTGTCGGGGAACTATACCTCCGCCAACTTCGCCAACGCCTTTGCGGCGGGGAAGAAGTACGCCTTCACCGTTACGGCCATCGGCGACCAGAGCCTGCTGGAGGAGCTGGGCCTGACAGACAGCATCACCTCTGCGTACAGCGATGTGTACGACCCCGACAAGGACAAGGAGGACCACGGCACCAAGGAGTGGGTGGATATCTCCAGTGCGGCACAGTGGATCGAGCTGGCCAATGTGAAGGACGAGCCCACCGGGGGTACCGATTCCCCCAACAGGCAGCAGGTGGCGTGGAGCAAGAACTACCGCCTGACGGCGGATATCGACTTCTCCAAGCTGACGGCGGCGGAGCAGACCAAAACCAAGTCCATCGGCAGGATCACCTATCCCTTTATGGGTGAGTTCGACGGACAGGGGCATACGATCACCGGACTGACCCTCAGCAACAACGACAGCGGCCTGTTCTGGTACACCGGCGCTACGGCGTATATCCACGATCTGACCATTGAGGGTGCCAACGTGCTGTTCTCCGACAACGCAGCGGTGCTGGTGCATAACAACTACGGCCGCATGGAAAAGTGCGCTGTGGTGAACACCAATATCACCGCCGACACCGGCGCGGTGCTGGGCGGTATGGTCAGCCGCAACTACGGCATCATCCGCAGCAGCTATGTGCAGGGCGGCACACTGACCTCCAACAGTCTGACGGCTACGGGTCACGCCGGCTTTGTGGGCGCCAACGAGGCCGGCGGCCTGATCGAAGGCTGCTGGACCAGCATGGCGGTGAATACCACCAGCGAGTACGCCGGCGGCTTCGTGGGTCTGGGCTACGGCGGTACCATCAGAAACTGCTTCGCGCTGGGTAATGTCAGTGCCAGAGGCTACTCAGGCGGCTTTGCGGGCCGCTCGGTGTACGGCGGCAACGCCTATGAGAACTGTTATGCCGCAGGCGTCGTTACCGTCAGCGGTGAGCAGGGCAACGGCTTCATCGGCGGCAACAAGCCCGATTCCGCGTTCCAGTACGACCAGTCCAAGGGCGTCACGAACTGCTACTTCAACAGCGCCGCAGCTTCCGCCGCAGCCTACGGCGCGGTGGGCAAGTCGCTGGATGAGATGAAGACCGACACCTTCCTGACGGCCATCTCCGGCAGCGGCAGCGGCGTGTGGGCGCGGGAGGCGGATAAGAACGGCGGCCTGCCCTATCTGCTGGGCGTTGCCGTGCCGGAGACGGCGGTGACGGCGCAGATCACCGTCAAGCTGGCCATCGCCTCCTATGACAAGAACAGCTACACCTTCAACCGCATGGGCGACGTGATCACCGTCACCATGGACAGCAACGGCAATACCCGCCTGGTGGATCTGATGGACGAGGCGCAGCGGCAGGGCCTGCTGACCTACAGCTTTGCCACCACCAGCACCTTCGGACGGTTCATCCACACCATCAACGGTCGTGCGGTGGACGCGCCGGACGGCTGGATGTTCACCGTCAACGATACGCTGTCCAACGTCAGTGCATCTCTGGCCACAGTACAGAACGGCGATCAGGTGCTGTGGTTCGAGGGCACCACCGAGAACCGCTTCCAGGGACCGTCCTGGGAGGAACTGACCGGTACGCCTGCCGCTATCAGCTGGGTGGACATCGAGACGGTGGACGACCTGCTGGCACTGGCGAAGGCCACTGATGCCGAGACACTGGGCAAGAACTACCGGCTGAAGGCCGATCTGGACCTGAAGGATACGCCGTTTAACGGCATCGGCAGCGCGGGTCAGCCCTTTACGGGAATGTTCGACGGACAGGGGCACACCATCTCCCATGTGACCGTTAACGCGCCGGAGGGGGAGAACGTAGGCTTCTTCAACGTCATCAAGGGCGCGACCATCCGCGATCTGAAGCTGGTGGATGTGGAGATCACCGGCAAGACGAACGTGGGCGGACTGGTAGGCAGCGCCCAGGTGCAGCTGGACAGCAGCGATCTGTCCAAGAACGTGGCGAACCTGATCGGCGGCTGCTCGGTAAGCGGCACGGTCACGGGTACGAAAAACGTGGGCGGTCTGGTGGGCCTGAACGAGGGCAAGACCGATCCCCAGACCCTGTTTTCCATTGCCAGCGCAGTGGACAAGTGTGCTGCCAGCGTGACGGTCAACGGCAAGGAAATGACCGGCGGTCTGGTGGGTAAGAATGGCGGCACGATTACCAAGTCCTCCTCCGGCGGTACGGTCAAGGGCGACACGACCACCGGCGGACTGGTGGGCGACAGCAGCGGCGACATCTACGACAGCCATACCAGCTGCACTGTCGCCGGCAGCAGCCATACCGGCGGCTTTGTGGGCTTCAGCGACGGCGCGGTGAAGAACTGCTACAGCATCGGCGGCGTTTCCGGCACGGATTACACCGGCGGATTTGCCGGCGTCATCAGCAGGGCGGAGAATGTCGTCAGCGCGGGACAGGTGACCATCGTCGGCACACCCACGCAGGGCTATAACGGCGGCTTCGCCGGAAAGCTGTACGGCATGGTAGCGGGTCTGGACAACCAGATCACCGTGAAGAATGCCTCCGGCAACTGCACGCAGCCCAACGGACCGGATCTACCCGTCGTGGGCAACGCCATTGATTTCTCCGGCGACGCGCAGAAGGAAGCACTGGAGAAGATGGCACTCCGGAGCAACGCGGAGGTCAACGCCGCGCTGAAAAAGCTGTTCCCGGATCCGGTGAAGGTAATGGATACCGTTGCGGCGGCCAATACTGAACGCGCTGCCGACTGGTGGGCGATGGATATGGGCGCCTACGCCAGAGCCTATCCTGATAAGGGCGTGGCGTTGACGGAAGCGGCCAAGCAGAATTACATCAACGCGGCGATCACTGCCATACAGTCGGCGGGAGCCACGGATACGACCTACGACAAGGCGATCCTGGCGCTGACCGCTAACGGTGTGGATGCGACCAAGCTGTATCCGACGGCCAACAGCAGTACGGCGCTCAACGCCATCACGCTGCTGAACAAAGCCGACAAGAGCACCAGTGCGTGGAGTGCGCCGTATACGCTGGCGGCCTACAATCAGGCGGACTTCACAGGAACACAGAACTACGAACAGCAGCTGGTGGAAGCGCTGCTGCGTGCGCAGAAGGCGGACGGCAGTTGGGATGAGTGGGGAACCATCGACACCACTGCCAACGTGCTGGCGGGACTGGCGTTCTATGCCGGCGACAGCCGGGTGAAGACGGCCATCGATAAAGCTGTGGACTATCTGGCCACCCAGCTGGGCGAGAGCGGCATTTACAGCGACACCTTCTCCGGCCCTAACGCCAACTCCACGGCCATGGTCATCATCGGCCTGACGGCGGTGGGCGTGGATCCGGAAAAGGATGCGCGGTTCAGCAGGAACGGTCTGTCCGTGGTGGAGGGCCTGATGTCCTTTGCTCTGGCGAACAACACCGGCTTCGGCTTTACGGACAATATTTCCTATAATGACGCTGCCACCGAGCAAAGCTTCCGGGCGCTGATCGCGCTGACACAGTTCCGGGCGGCGGGCAAGGCGTTCAACGTCTATGACTTCAGTGCGGGTAAGACAGAACCCGCTTACGCCTCCGGCGCCGGCGAGACGGAGAAGCCCTCGGAGGAGCCGACGCAGGGCGAGGACATCACGGTCACTGTGACCATCTCTACCCCTGACGGCACTTGGCTCAGCAAGAGCGTTACCGTCAAGAAGGGCAGCACTGTCTATCATGCATTTGCCAAGGCACTGGAGGGCAGCGGCGTTACCGCTGTTGGCGCAGAGAGCGGCTATATCCGCTCTATGACCAAGGGCGGCGTCACCTATGGCGAGTTCACCTCCGGCCCCAACTCCGGCTGGCTGTACAAGGTCAACGGCCGCCTGCCCAGACTGCCGCTGACGCAGCAGGCCGTGGCTGACAAGGATTACGTCCTGTGGTACTACACCTCCGATTGGAAGACCGATCCGGACGCCGGGAAGATGGGGGATGAGGAGGTCACCGCAGCCGACGTCATCAAGCTCATCGACGCCATCGGTACCGTGAGTAAGAACAGCGGCAACGCCATCGCCGCCGCACGCACAGCCTACAACAAGCTCCCCGCCGATCAGAAGAAGCTGGTCACCAACTACGACAAGCTGACGGCGGCGGAGGCGGCCTATGCGGAGATCCTCAAGGCCCTGCGGGAGGATGAGACGCAGACGGGAGACGCTACCGGCTGGCGCAAGACACACAGCGATATGCTGGACACCATCAAGACCGGCGAGCTGGCCTTCGGCAGCGAGTGGCTGGTGATCGCGCTGGCGCGCAGCGGCCGGGATGTGCCCGACAGCTACTACGACAGCGTGGTCAAGGCGGTGCAGAGCGCCAAGGGACAGCTCAGCGATAAGAAATCCACCGAGTATGCCCGCACCATTCTGGCGCTGACGGCCATCGGAAAGGATCCCGCTGATGTGGGAGGCTACGACCTGCTGGCCAGATTGGCCGACATGGACGATGTGACGTATCAGGGCATCAACGGCGCTATCTTCGCGCTGCTGGCGCTGGACAGCGGCAAGTATGACGTGCCCGCCGCAGCGGAGGGCGGAACCCAGGTCACCCGTGACGGCCTGGTGGCGTACATTCTGGCGCAGCAGCTCTCGGATGGAGGCTGGGCATTGTCCGGCACCAGCGCCGACCCGGATGTGACGGCCATGGCCTTGCAGGCGCTGGCGCCCTACCGAACCGGCGACGAGACGGTGGACGCCGCCGTGGACAAGGGTGTGCAGCTTCTGTCCGATATGCAGCTTTCCGACGGCGGCTACAGCAGCTGGGGCACGCTGAACAGCGAGTCCTGCGCGCAGGTGCTGATCGCGCTGGCGACGCTGGGCATCGATCCGGTCAGCGACAGCCGCTTTGCCAAGAATGGACTGACGGTGCTGGATGCTCTGCTGGCCTACGCCGTGTCCGGCGGCTTCCGTCACACGGTGGACGGTGAGGCGGACGCCATCGCCACCGAGCAGGCGCTGTGCGCGCTGACGGCTTATGCCCGTCTGCTGGACGGCAAGACGGCACTGTACGATATGACCGATGTGCTGGGCGGCCAGACGGCGGATGACGCCGACAACGATACCAATGAGCAGCCTGCGAAGACCACGCCTGTGGTGATGTGGATCGTGCTGGGGGCGGCGGCCGTGGCGGGCAGCGGCGCATTGGCGCTGACCCGCCGTCGTAAGGTCAAGTGACCGCAGCTGCGGGCAGTATATAGCTTCAAAAAAGGGTCATCCCTGCGGGGATGACCCTTTTGCATCGAGTTCCCCGCGCCCGGTCTGGAGGACGGAGGGAGAACGCGCGGGAGCGACATTTTGGTGGAGACGGCGGAACGATGGGCATACACTCGTCTTTTGCTGGACTTGTGCCGCAAAATCATGTACAATGGGAGCGGGAATTTATAAAAGAGAAAGGACGAACGACCATGACATACACCTCTGCACAGGCCAATAAGCTGCTGAAAAAGCTGCACGACGAGCACGCCGCTCTGCTGGATCGGGAGAATCGCAGCAAGGATTTCCGCGCCGCTATGGGCGAGGACATGGAGTCCGTGCGCCCGGCCTACGACTATGGCGACACCCAGAACCGGCTGGCGGAGCTGGAGCAGCGTATCCGCAAGGTAAAGCACGCCATCAATGTGTTCAACGCCACCCACGTTATCCCCGGCTTCGACATGACCATCGACGAGATGCTGGTCTATATCCCTCAGCTTACCCAGCGGAAGAACAAGCTGGCGGATATGAAGGCGCGGCTGCCCAAGGAGCGGGTGGAGGAGCAGTACGGGCGGCAGTCCAACATCATCGACTACACCTACGCCAACTATGATCTGGCGGCGGTGGAGGCGGACTACGAAAAGACTGCGGATGAGTTGTCCCGGGCGCAGTTGGCGCTGGATGCCGTGAATCAGCGGGACACCTTTGAGTTGGCGGAGTAACACCGTTCCGTCACGCTGTCTGCGCCTTTTTATAAAAAGCAACGACCTCCCACCGTGTTCAAGGTTGCGAAGGAGGCGGGTTATTCTTTTTGTTATTGGTTATGCGGCCCCTGTTCAGTGTAGCGGGCAACAGAAATAGCCGGCTGCGGCAGTGTGAAAAAACTTTTCCCGGAGGTCGAAGTACGGTTATAGATCTCCACATTTATAGGAAAAGCGCGTGCGAGCATCGCACGCGCTTTTGCGATGGCTTTCGTGAAAAATAAGCCTATCTCGGCATTTTTAAGACAATTCCTCCGCCGGAAACTGCCGGCCGGTGTGGTCAATGGTGTAGGGCGGGTGGAGGATGAGCTGGGAGATGGGGAGGACGGTGTAGCCGTCGTTGATGAGGTAGGTGAGGATAGCGGGCAGCGCCTCCGGCGTGTGGAGGGCGGCGTTGTGGAACAGCACGATGCTGCCCGGCTGTACCTTGGAGGTCACCCGCTGGCAGATGGTGTCCGCGTCGTAATCCTTCCAGTCGAGGGAGTCCACATCCCACTGGATGGGCTCCATGCCCATGGAGCGGATGGCGGAGATGACGTGGTCGTCATACTCCCCGTAGGGGCAGCGGATCAGCGTGGGCGTCACACCGCTGGCAGCGGCGATGCGCTCGTTGCTGGCGGTGACGTCCGCGATGATCTGATCGGCGGAGAGACTGTTGAAATGGTCGTGGTGGTTGGAGTGACTCATCACCTCGTGGCCTGCGTCATGCAGCGCCTTCACCGATTCCGGGTACTTCTCCGCCCAGTCGCCCACCACAAAGAAGGTGGTCTTGACGTGGAATTTCTCCAGAATGTCGATGAGCGTCTGGGTGTCCTCGTTGCCCCACGGTGATGCAAAAGTGCGGCAGTTCACGACTTGAAATACTCCCAAGATTCGTAAGTTTTTCGAGTTTAACCTTAAAAACTTTCTGGCACGCTTTTTTTCGCTTTACCCAAAGCGGAGCACCATACACTCACCCCTCCAGCAGCGCCCGATAGGACTCCGGAAACAGATAGTCGATCTCCATGCAGTTCCCCTCATAGACGCGAATTTCCCGGATGGCGGCGGAGACTGTGGGACGATCCAGCTCTGCCAGCTGCCCCGACGCCAGCAGTTCCTTTACCCAAGGCAAGGACAGCGGGTCATCCTGTACCGAGCCGCGCAGCTTGTCCAGCTGGGCTTGCAGCGCCTGCTCCTGTGCGTCATAATCGGCGCGGTAGCGGAGGAACTCCTCCTTGGAGATAAGCGCGTCCTGATAGTCCTCGTAGGCGCTCTGGCGGCGACGCTGAATGCGCTGTAAGGCTGCCTCCAGCTTCTGCGGCGGGTCGCCGTTTGAGGAGGGGCGCTGCGCCGCGCCCTGCTGTGCCAACTGACGGAGGTTTTCCACGGCGGCCAAGAGCCGGTTCAAATCATTCAGCACCACCTTCGCCACTGCATCGTGGGCGATATAGTGCTTGCTGCACACGGATGCGCCGTAGCGCTTATACGAGCCGCAAGTGTAGAAGGCTTTGCCGCTCCAGGTGGTCTTGACCATGGCTCGTCCACAGTCGCCGCACTTGAGAAAGCCCGCAAAGGGACTGACATTCTGCTGAAAATCCGGTGTGCGGGCGTTGGCATGCAACAGAGCTTGTACCCGCTGCCACTGGTCTTTCTCGATGATCGGCTGGTGTGTGTCGGATACCACTGTCCATTGAGAACGATCCTTCCGCTTGGCTTTCCCGTGCATCTGCAAACGGTCGTCCCGTCCCTGTTCCATATTCCCAATGTACGTCTCGTTTTGCAAAATGCGGTGGATAGTGGCATACGTCCAGTAGGTGGTAGACTCCAGCCGGTGGTTGTTGCGGTATTTTTCGCCGGTGAGCCGCTTGTACTCGCTGGGGCAGGGGATACTCTCCTCATTCAGCTGCTTGGCAATACGGATCTTTCCCATTCCGTTTTCGAACAGGGTAAAGATGCGCCGCACCACCTCCGCCGCAGGCGGGTCGATGACCAGACGGTTATGATTCTGCGGGTCCTTACAGTACCCGTAGCTGGCAAAGGCCCCGATAAACTCGCCCCGCTGCTGCTTGGCGTGGAGGGAGCTTTTGACCTTTTGGGAGATGTCGCGTGCATACTGGGTGTTAAACAGATTCTTCAGCGGCATCATCATGTCGTAGGCGCCGCGGACACTGTCGATGTTGTCCGTGACGGCAATAAATCGCACGCCGTGCTCCGGCAGCCAGCGTTCCAGATAGCGGCCTGTTTCGATGTAGTCACGCCCAAAGCGGGATAGATCCTTTACCAGCACACAGCGGATGCGCCCGCTTTCTATGTCCCGCAGCATCCGCTGAAAGGCGGGGCGCTGGAAATTCGTGCCGGTATAGCCATCGTCGGCATAGCACGCCGCCATTACCAACTCAGGATGATTTTCGATATACGATTCCAGCAGCTTCCGCTGGTTGCCGATGGAATCGCTTTCCATGCGGTCTCCGTCCTCCCGGGACAGGCGGCAGTACAGCGCGGTAGGCAGTGGCGGCTTCTCCATAAGCTCCCTCCTTTCCGTGGACTGCCCGCAGACTTTATGCCGCCTGTGTGTGGGCGCGGATCAATTCCAACAGCAGCGCCTCTGCTGTCTGTTGGCCGAGAAAATTGCGAGTGACGGTGATTGCCGGAGTGGGTGCTTGCTGAACGGTTGGCATAAACAGACCTCCTCTTTGAGAATAGTCCATCGTATGCGCGTTACGGAAACCGTATGTTTGTCGGTTGGACATAAGGACGGCCTCCTATTCAAAATTGATAGGAAAACAAAACACCGTGCAGGATGTAAAATATCCTACACGGTGTGAAAATTATGATGACAAATCAAACGGGTCCACAGGCTATTGTAAAAGGAGGGCGACTGGGTATAGTACCCCGGGGTGGTGCGGGAAAGCTCCATGTGGTACTGCCTATCGGCTCCATCACCGGCGCAGCCTCAAACCCGAAGCTTTTCGTGGAGAGCCTGGCAGCGTAACATACCCCGGCGAGCCGGTTGCAACCGCACGAGCGCCGACAGATGCGGCCTTACAGCCGGAAGCACTTTTTCAGCACCGTATACTCGCCCAGCACCAGCAGCGTCAGGCTGCTGTTCAGCACGGTTTCCGGCGAGATATTCACATCAGTTTTGTCGTTCCGCTTCACGCCGAGGATGTTGACGCCGTACTTTCGGCGGATGTCCAGCTCACCGATGCTGTGTCCCTGCCAGCTGTCCGGGACGGCGACCTCGATAATGGCGTGCTTTTCGCCCAGCTCTATGTAACTGAAGATGTGGTTGGCGGTGTACCGGATAGCCGCCCACTTCGCCAGCTGCTTTTCCGGGTATGTCACCGCGTCCGCGCCGTTGC
>OIXH01001625.1_pt1 | contig 24486 bp, 20 predicted proteins | sample 1587741 | NCBI WGS metagenome assembly OIXH01 (sample SAMEA3888916, study PRJEB22519) | human gut metagenome | biome: human gut; feature: human-associated habitat; material: faeces | place: Denmark | collected 2011 | reverse complement strand
GACGTGCGCGCGGCCGCGGCCGCCCTGGGCGGCGGCGGGCACCTCAACGCGGCGGGCGGCACCTTGAGGATGACGCCGGACCGGGCCGAGGAAGCCCTGCTGGCGGCCGTCAACGCGCAACTGGACCGGGAAGACAATATCTGATCCGCTGTCGATAACAGATAACATTTTGACTTCGCGCCGCTCTGCGGCTATGGTGCATGCTTGCGTATGACCAACGAGGAAACCGCCGCCGCGCCGCAAACGCGCCCGCCCCAGCTGCCCCAATTGCACGGGGTGCTGGTGCTGAACAAGCCCTCGGGCCCCACATCGGCCCGCTGCCTGACGGCGCTCAAGCGTCTGGGGCAGAAAAAAATCGGCCACGCCGGAACGCTGGACCCCCTGGCGTCGGGCGTGCTGCTGGTGTTGCTGGGGCAGGCCACCAAGCTCTCCTCGCACCTGATGGCGGGCGGCGGCAAGGTCTACAGCGGCGTTCTGCGCCTGGGCCGGACCACGGACACCTGGGACTGCCAGGGCCAGGTGCTGACCGAAGCGCCTTGGGAACACGTCAGCGAAGGCGATGTGCGGCGCGAGATCAGCCTCTGGCAAGAAGCGCGCGAGCAGCCCGTGCCGCCCTATTCGGCGGCAAAGCATGAGGGCCAGCCTCTGTACAAGCTGGCCCGCAAGGGCGCGGCGGCTCCGGCCAAGGTCAAACGCATGGAAATTTCACAGGCGGACACGCTCGATGTGAGCCTGCCGTTTGTGCGCTTTCGGGTCGCTTGCAGTTCCGGCACCTACATACGCTCCCTGGCCCACAGCTTGGGGATGCGACTTGGGTGCGGAGCCGTGCTCACGGAACTGACCCGGGAGTATAGTCACCCCTTCGGCCTTGACGCGGCCCGCGACCTGCGGGACCTCACGGCTGACCCTGCCCTGCTGGCCGCCAGCCTGCGTCCCATCGCCTCGGCGCTGCCGCACTGGCCCAGGGTGGAGCTCACGCCGGAACAGGCCGCGCGGGTCCGCAACGGCATTGCCGTGTCCTGCGCCGCAACCCCGTCCGATAACGGGACGGCGGAGGACGACTTGGCGTTGTTGCTGGTCCAGGGCGAAGCCCTGGCTCTGGCGCGGCGTGAGGATGCGCCGGGCGGGCCCTGCTGGGCCGTATTGCGGGGACTTTGGAACTAACTTCATCCTCTCAAGGAGAAGCTGTGGTCATGGATGCGGAACAGAAAAAGACGGTTATTGACGCCCACGCCAAACATGAAGGCGACACGGGTTCCCCGGAAGTCCAGGTGGCGCTGCTCACCGCGCGCATTGAAGGCCTGACCGGGCACTTCAAGGTGCACAAGAAGGACTTCCACTCCCGTACCGGCCTGCTCAAGCTGGTGGGCCAGCGCCGCAAGATCCTGAACTATCTGAAAAAGAAAGATGTTCAGCGCTACCGCGCGCTTATCGAAAAACTGGGCTTGCGCAAGTAAACTTTTTGGCTGAAAGGGGGAGTCGCGGACTCCCCCTTGCCGCATTCGGCTTACGGTTCGTCCGCGACGCGGATGCGGCTGCATGAACGCCCGCAGGGGCACAAACGCGAGAGAAGGGGGGTCCGGGAAAATCAGGCAAATTTGTCGTTCATTTGCCCGCTTTTGCCGGAATCCCCTTCGCACGAGCAAAGGATTCACATATGTTGCAGGATATTTTCAATCCCACCAGGGTCACAGCCCAGGTGGGCGGCAAGGAAGTCATTTTTGAATGCGGCCGTCTGGCCAATCAGGCCCACGGCGCGGTCTGGATGCAGTGCGGCGGCACGGTGGTGCTGGTCACGGTCTGCTCCCAGCCCCTGGAATTCGACAAGGGCTTTTTCCCGCTTACGGTGGAATATTCCGAAAAAATGTACGCCGCCGGACGCATTCCCGGCAGCTTCTTCCGGCGCGAGATCGGCCGTCCCTCGGAGCGTGAAACCCTGGTTTCCCGCCTCATCGACCGGCCCATCCGCCCGCTCTTTCCCAAAGGCCTGAACGAGGACGTCCAGGTGCTGGCCAGCGTGATTTCCGCCGACCAGGAGAACGAGTCCGACGTGCTGGCCCTGACCGGCGCGTCGGCGGCCCTGATGGTTTCGCCCCTGCCCTTTGAGGGCCCGGTGGCGGGCGGGCGCATCGGCCGGGTCAACGGCCAGTTTGTGCTCAATCCCTCCTTTGAGCAGCAGGCCCAGAGCGACCTGAACATCCTTTTCGCGGCCTCGCGCGACGCCCTGACCATGGTGGAGGGCGATGCCCGCTTCCTGTCCGAGGATGTAATCATCGAGGCTCTGGACTGGGGCCGCAAGGAAATCCAGCCGCTCATCGACGCCCAGCTTCAGCTGCGCGAACTCTGCGGCAAGGCCAAGATGGCCTTCACCCCGCATGAGGACGATCCCGCCCTGCTGGCGCGGGTGCATGAGCTGGCCCGCGAGGCCGGCATCGAGGACGCCCTGCGCGTGCCGGACAAGCTGGAACGCAAGGACGCCCGCAAGGCCGTGAAGGGAAAGGTCATGGAGGCCCTCAAGGCCGACCCGGCCTGGGCCGAGAACGAAGCCGCGCTGAAGAGCGTGGGCGACATCATCGGCGACCTGGAAAAGAAGCTGGTGCGCGCCCGCATCGTCAACGAGGGCACGCGCATCGACGGACGCGACACCAAAAGCGTGCGCCCCATCCAGATCCAGACGGGCGTGCTGCCCCGGGCCCACGGCTCGGCGCTGTTCCGCCGGGGCGAGACCAAGTCCCTGGTTATCGCCACCCTGGGCTCCTCCACGGATGAGCAGCGCATGGACTCGCTCACCGGCGACGTGACCAAGCGCTTCATGCTGCACTACAACTTTCCGCCCTACTGCGTGGGCGAAGTGAAGCCCGTGCGCGTGTCGCGCCGTGAAATCGGCCACGGCGCCCTGGCGGAAAAATCCCTGCGGCCCATTCTTCCGGCGGACGCGGATTTCCCCTTCACCCTGCGGGTGGTGGCCGAAACCATGGAATCCAACGGTTCCTCCTCCATGGCCGCGGTCTGCGGCGGCTCCCTGTCGCTGATGGACGCGGGCGTGCCGGTCAGCGCGCCGGTGGCCGGCGTGGCCATGGGCCTGATCAAGGAAGGCGAAAAATTCATCGTGCTCACCGACATTCTGGGCGATGAGGACGCGCTGGGCGACATGGACTTCAAGATCGCGGGCACGGCCGACGGCGTGACCGGCGTGCAGATGGACATCAAGATCACCGGCCTGACCACGGATATCATGCGCGCCGCCATGCGGCAGGCACGCGAAGGCCGCCTGCACATCCTGGCCGAAATGGCCAGGGCCATCGCCGAGCCGCGCAAGGAGCTTTCGCGCTTCGCGCCGCAGCACGCCGAAGTCTTTGTGAACCCGGACATCATCCGTCTGATCATCGGCCCCGGCGGCAAGAACATCAAAGCTATCACGGCCGCCACCGGCGCGTCCGTGGACATCGAGGATTCGGGCCGGGTGTCCATTTTCGCGCCCACGGCCGAAGCCCTGGAAAAGGCCCGCGAAATGGTGGCCTACTACGACCAGCGCCCCGACCTGGGCAAGAACTACCTGGCCAAGGTCCGCAAGGTCATGGAAATCGGGGCCATTGTGGAAGTGCTGCCCAATGTGGAAGCCCTGGTCCATGTGTCCCAGTTGGATGTGAACCGCGTGGAGCAGCCCGGCGACGTGGCGCGCCTGGGCGAGGACATGCTGGTCAAGGTCATTGAGATCAACGGAGACCGCATCCGCGCCAGCCGCAAGGCCGTACTCCTGGAAGAGCAGGGCCATCCCTGGAATCCCGAGGAAACCGCCCGCCCGCCGCGTTCCGACCGCGGCGACAGGGGCGACCGGCATGACCGCGGCGGACGCGGCCGGGATCGCGGCGACCGTGGTGATCGCGGCGGACGTCGCTGAACATAACGTCGCGTCCCGTCCTTCCGCTTCCCCGAAGGGGGAAGCGGAAGGACGGAGACGCACAGATGGGGATTTTTCGCATGCCCGGAAAACGCAAGGAAACAATGCCCGAAGAGGCTGCCGAACGGCCCGCCGCTGAGCAGTTTGTGCAGGTGAGCCCGGCCGACGGCGCGATGCCTGACGGACGGGAGCCCACGCCCGAAGAAATGGAAGCCATGCTCGAAGGCAAGAACCGCACCCACTTCGAAGGCCTGGGCGACGCCTGGGCCGTGCTCACCGGCCAGAATCCGGCCGCGGTGGTGCCCCAGGTGGTGGGCACGGTCATGCACGAGGGCGGCACCCGTCCCGCCTGGCAGTGGAAGCGCGGCGGCAGGGATCACATCCTGCTGGCCTGGCCCCAGGACCAGCCCGTGCGCGCCTCGGTGCTGGTGGCCGGGGAAGAAGGCGGCAAACTGGCTCCGGTCAGCGCCGTGCCCCTGCTGGACGGCCTGCCCAACGATCTGACCGTGGAGGAAGTCCACCCCTGGGAAAACGGGCTGGGCGCCAATGTGGCCGTAAGCATGATCGAGGGCAAGAATCCCATGTGGTTCTTTGACCCGCTCTACGGGCGGGACCGTGACGACCTCACGCCCGGCATCACCCATACTTTTCTGCTGGCCGGTCTGGCCTACGGCCTGCGCAAGGCCCTGCTGGACGAGGTGACCATCACCCAGGGCCCGAAATTTGAAGCCTACGCCGAAGCCTGGCTGGCCGAAAACCCCGGCGCATCCCGTCTGGACGTGCCGCCGCTCAAGGTCAAGGTGGCGGGCCGCCACATGATCATGCCGGGCCGTCGCTTTTGCGAATACCAGATGCGCGCCGTCATTGAGGAAGTCCAGGACTGCCAGCTGGAAAAAATGCCGGTCAAGCTCCTGTATCTGAGTTTCCCCTTTGAAAACCGCGAGCCCATGCGCCTGGCGCTCTATGTCTCCAAAATGGTGCTGGGCGACTTTGAGCCCGAAAAAGGCCAGGAAGTGGACGCCTATGTCTGGTTGCAGGCACGGATCATTGATATCGACCAGGGCCCGCAGCAGTAGGCGCGTGCTCCCGATCAACAGCAGCGGATCAACGTTGAAAAGTGACATTCTCAACGTTGACGCTGCCTTCAGCCTGCGGCGGGTACGCGGTCCGGGAGGCGCGGCATGAGCGCGCCTCTGCTCTGGTTTCTGCTGGGTCTCGCTTTTCTGCTTATCGAGCTGATGGCCCCGACCCTGGTGCTGATCTTTTTCGGCGCCGGGGCTTGGGTCACAGCCTGCGTCGCGCTGCTGGGCCTCTCCCTGAACTGGCAGCTGGTGACGTTCATCTTTGTCTCCCTGTTCACCCTGCTTTTTCTGCGCCGCCATTTGCGCGCCGTTTTCGGCGGCCGGGCCCACCGGGTCGATGACCAGGGCGGCCATGCCCCGGCCCATCCCCTGACGAACCGCGTAGGCACGGTCAGCAAAACCCTGCGCCCCGGCGAAGTGGGCGAGGTGAGCATTGACGGCAGCTTCTGGCGGGCCGTGGCGGAAACGGAAATCCACGAAGGCCGCCCGGTTCGCGTGCTCGGCACCCAGCCCGGCGATGCGCTGATGTTGCGGGTGGCCCCTTTCGACGGCCCTTCGGGAGAGCGGATCTAGAGCAGATTCGCTTTGAAATTGTACCAATTTCAAAGCTGACGCTGCCTTCAGCCTTGCGGCCCCGCCCTCCCCCTTCACGCACAACCATTCCGGAGCTCCTATGTCCCTCTTTGAATCCTTTGGTCAGTTCGGCTGGCTGTTCCTGCTGGCGGTACTGGTCATCATCGTTCTGATCAAAACCGCCGTTGTGGTGCCCAACCAATCCGCCTATGTGGTGGAACGCCTGGGCAAATTCCACAAGGTGCTTTACGCGGGCTTTCACCTGTTGCTGCCCTTTGTGGATGTGGTGGCCTACAAACGCAGCCTCAAGGAGCAGGTTCTGGACGTGCCCAAACAGACCTGCATCACCCGCGACAACGTCAGCGTGGACATTGACGGCGTGCTCTACCTCCAGGTCATCACGCCGGAAAAATCCGCCTACGGCATTTCCGATTACGAATGGGGCGCCATTCAGCTGGCTCAGACCTCGCTGCGCTCGGTCATCGGCAAGCTGGAACTGGACAAGACCTTTGAGGAACGTACCCGCATCAACCAGGAAGTAGTGGAGGCCCTGGACGCGGCCACCGCGCCTTGGGGGGTCAAGGTGCTGCGCTATGAAATTCGCGACATCACGCCCCCGGCCACGGTCATGGAAGCCATGGAAAAACAGATGCGCGCCGAACGTGAAAAGCGTGCCACCATCGCCGAATCCGAGGGCGAAATGCAGTCGCAGATCAACCGGGCCGAAGGCGCCAAGGCGGCGGCCATTGCCCAGTCCGAAGGCCAGAAGCAGGCCATCATCAACCAGGCCGAGGGCGAGGCCGCCCAGATCCGCACCGTGGCCACGGCCACGGCCGAGGGCCTCCGCATCGTGGGCGACCAGCTGGGCAACGACGGCGTGGCCGCGGCCCAGCTCCGGCTGGCCGAGGCCTACATCAACGAATTCGGCAAGCTGGCCAAGACCGGCAACAGCATGATCATACCGGCCGACGTGGCCGACGCCGCCGGCATGGTGGCGACCATGACCAAGATCATCAAGCCGGGCCAGGGCCTGTCCGCCGAAACCAACAAGACCAAAGCCTGATTGGGCATATAGGCCAAGGGGGAATCGGCCATGGCGGCATTTTTCATAGTCAGCATCCAGCTCGACAATCCGGCCGCCCGTCCGCTCTATGACGCCTATATTAAGAAAGTAAGGCCCATCGTGGAACGTCACGGCGGCCGCTACCTGGTGCGGACCGAACGGCTTGCGCATCTTGCCGGGGACTGGCGGCCGGACCGGGTGATTATGATCCGTTTTCCGGACAGAGCCGCGCTGGAAGCCTGCTTCGCCTCGGAAGAATATCGGGCCATCCAGGATCTGCGGCTTGCGTCTGTCAGGAGCAGCGCGGTCATTGCCGAAGACGACTGAGCCCCACGCTTACAGCCTTTTCTCGCGCCGCGCGCCGTGTCCCTCACAATTGGGCACGGCGCGTCCGCGTTCCGGACTCCCTTCATCCCGGTTCCCTGAAGGCGCATCAAAACAGGCAAAAGCATCGGCTCTCCGGCTTTTCCCGCATCTCTTGCGGAAAAACATCTTTCAGACTATGAGATTACAATACCCCTCCGTACCGACCCTCTAACCACACATCTGTCTTATCCCGCCCTTCGCGCATTTTCTCAGTTCTTCCATTGATTCCCCGTTGACGCCACATGGAGGTTCCCGAAGTGGACCCGAAACGACTGCCTTTGATGACGCGCCTTGAAAAAAAACTGGCGGATCTCGGCGTGGGCATGCGCGCTAAACTCATCAGCCTGTTTGCGGCCATCAAAGTCTTGCCTTTGATTCTGCTCGCCCTCCTGGCCTGGATGCAATCCAAGGAACTCGGCGAGGAACTGAAAGTCCGCACGGCGGAAATTTCGCGCAAGGCCGTGAAGGCCCTTGATCATACCGGCAAGATCGCGGTCAACGACACGGTGCGGGCCCTGGACAACCGTGCCACCGCCGAGATAGAGCGCATGACCACCGACACGGCCCGCGCCGTGGCCGACTTTCTGTATCACCGCGACGCGGACATTCTTTTTGCCGCCGCTCTCCCCCCGGACGAGGCCTTGTACCGCAACTTCACAGCCCAAAAGCTGGGCCGCCTCGTCAAGCCCGGCCAGTGGGAGCTGGCGGCCAACGGGCGGTCCTGGCAGCGGGCAAGCCCGCCGCCGCCCGCGCCGCGGATCGCCTCCTCCATTGAGGAAAACGACTACAGCTTCCACTACCGGCCGCCCGATGGCTTTGAACGTGAATCCCGCCCCCTGTATCTTGAAATGACCTTTGTGGACCTCGACGGCATGGAGCGCCTCAAGGTGACCACCTCGCCGCTTTTGTCCCCAACGCTCAAAAATATCGCCGACAGGCGCAATACCTTTGTCAGGGCGGAAAGTTATTTCGCGGAACTCAAAAAACTCAGGCCCGGCGAAATCTACGTTTCCGACGTCATCGGCCAATATGTGGGCACGAATTTCATCGGCATGTACACGCCGAGCAATACACGGGCCCGCCATGTCCCCTATGACCCGGAAAAGCAGGCTTACGCCGGCAAGGAAAATCCCAACGGCATACGCTTCAAGGGCCTGGTGCGCTGGGCCACGCCCGTGGTGCGCGACGGCGCGGTTGCGGGCTACGTCACCCTTGCGCTGGACCATGACCACCTCATGGAATTCGTGGACAGGCTGACCCCGGCCCTTGAGCGTTACACGGAACTGCCCGACGCCTTTGAAGGCAATTACGCTTTCATCTGGGACCACAAGGGCCGCAGCATCTGCCACCCCCGCCACCACTCCATCGCAGGTTATGATCCCGAAACCGGCGACCCGCAGGTTCCCTGGCTTGAAGAGCGAATTTACGAGGAATGGCAGGCCAGCGGCAAAAGCTATGCCGCGTTCATTGAGGACGTACCCACCTTTCAGGCCCAGTCCAACAGCAAAAGACCGGCTGCCGAACTGACCCGCCGGGGACTGGTGGGCCTGGATTGCCGCTATCTGAATTTCGCGCCGCAGTGTACCGGCTGGTTCGACCTGACCAGGGACGGCGGCTCGGGCTCCTTCCGCATTCTATGGAGCGGCCTGTGGAAGCTGAACACCGCGGCGGCCATTCCCTATTATACCGGGCAATACGGCAACAGCCGCCGGGGCTTCGGCTTTGTGGCCGTGGGCGCGGGACTGGACGAATTCCACCGCCCGGCCATGACGACGCAGGCCACCCTGCAGAACCTCGTCAACGCCACGGATGAGGAACTTTCCGCCGTTTCCGAAGACACCTACCGGGCCATCGGCGAAAACCTCTGGCAGACCGCCGCGAGCCTGTCCGTTTCCACAACGCTCATGTCCGTGCTGGTCATCCTCATCGCCATCTGGATGGCCTCGGTCTTTACCAGGCGCATCGCGCAGATGGTCCGAGGCATCTCCCGCTTCCGCGCGGGCGAGCGGCAATTTCGTTTTCGCGCGCCGGTCAAGGATGAAATGGGGGCCCTGTCCGACTCCTTCGACGGTTTGGCCGACAGCCTGGTGAACAGCGACAAAGGCCCGCTCAGCATTGTCGATCTCTCGGGCAAGCTGGCATACATGAACGAGGCCGGACTCGCCCTGATCGGCAAATCCCTGGAAGATGTGCTGGGCAAGCCCTATGCGGAAAACACCATCTTCCCTCCGGGCACGGCTTACTGCCCGCTGGCATGCCTGGCGCGCGGCACAGAGCCGGAGGTGCTCCGGCATGAACATTCCGGCCGCTACTACCAGGGAAGGGCCGAGAGCCTGACCGACGGCCGGGGCGTGGTTACGGGCCATCTTGTGCATACCGCCGACGTCACCGCCATTATCGAGGAGCAGAAACGCATTGAACGACAACGCGCCCTGCTGGAAACCATTTTCGTCAATTCTCCGGACATCCTCTGGTATCAGGACAAGGAGGGCAACTACCAGGCGGTTAACCCGCGCTTTGCGGCCCTGGTGAATAAAACTCCCGAGGAAATTCGCGGATTGCCCGCGTCCGCCGTCTTTCCGCCGGAGGTTGCCGCCCGCTCGCTGGAAAATTTCCGGGCGGCCATCGAGGGGCGCACGCCTCTGTATACCGAGGAAACCGTGCATTTTGCCGACGGCCACAGCGAAAATATGGATGTGGTGCGCATCCCCCAATTCAATGCCGGGGGCGAGGTTCTGGCCCTGCTGGGCGTGGCCCGCGACGTTTCGCAGCGGGTCGCCGTGGAAAAGGAACTGCGCCGGATCCAGACGGAATTGCAGGAGGCCTGCGCCACGGCCAACAGGGCCAACGAGGCCAAGAGCTCCTTCCTGGCCCGGATGAGCCATGAAATACGCACACCCATGAATGCCATCATCGGCATGGCCAATATCGCCAGAAAAAAACTGCACGCGGGCAGTCCCACCGATGAACTGCTGAACTGCGCCAATCAGATAGAGGTTTCCTCGCACCATCTGCTGGGCCTGCTCAACGACATTCTGGATATCTCCAAAATCGAGGCGGGCAAGATAGAACTGAGCGAAGACAGTTTTGCGCTTTCCAAGCTCGTGGACAGCGTGGAGAGCATTATCCGTCCCCGCTGCATGGAGAAAAACATTGCTTTCAATGTTGCCGTGGAAGGCATTGCAACCGCGCATCTGAAAGCGGACTCGCTGCGCCTGCGGCAGGTGCTGATCAATCTGCTGGGCAATGCGGCCAAGTTCACGCCGGAACTCGGGGAAATTCTTTTCCGGGTGCGCCAGGAGGACAGACGCCGGGGCGAACGCCTGATTTCCTTTCTGGTTCAGGACAACGGCGTGGGCATTGCCGAGGAAACGCTCAAGACCCTGTTCAAGCCCTTTGAGCAGGGGGGCACCCACATTGCCCGCGCCTATGGCGGCACGGGCCTCGGACTCTCCATCAGCAAAAGCATCATCAAGCATATGGGCGGCGATATTGCCGTCACCAGCACGCCGGGCAAGGGCAGTGCATTTTCATTCTTGCTCTGGCTCAAGGAAGCGGACAACACCCCGCAACAGCGGGAAGCCCCCGACAAAAGCCCGGCAGCCTTGGCGGGCAAGCGCATTTTGCTCGTGGATGACGTGGAGATAAACCGCATCATCGTCATTGAACAGCTTTCGAACCTGGGTCTGCGGATGGATGAGGCCGCGGACGGAACCGAAGCCGTGGCGATGTTCGCACGCTCGCCCGTCAACTTCTATGACCTGATTTTCATGGATCTGCAGATGCCCAGGATGGACGGCTACGCCGCGGCCAAAGCCATCCGCGCCATGGACCGGCCCGACGCCCGAAGCGTGCCGATCATCGCCCTGACCGCCAATGCCTTCAAGGAAGACGTGGATCTGGTGCTGGCCAACGGCATGAACGGCCATCTTGCCAAGCCGCTTGAAAACGACAAGCTCATGGAGATGCTGGAAAAACTCCTGGCCAACGGCGACGGCGAACAGCGGCGGCCTCCGGCATAGCCACCGCACCCTGAAGACCACGCGCAACGGCGACTCAACGTAAAAGGCGGTCGCGGCCGCCCATGAGGGCTTGCCGCGACCGCCGAAATGCGCCGGTTTGGTGCTGTGCCTAGTCTCCGGCCTGCGCCTTGAGCGCCTCGGTCTGCGCCGCTGTGGACAGGGCATCGAACAGCGGAGTCAGTTCGCCTTCCATGATCCGGTCCAAGGAATAGAGAGTCAGGTTGATGCGATGGTCCGTGCAGCGGCCCTGTGGAAAATTGTAGGTGCGGATGCGTTCGGAGCGGTCGCCTGAACCCACCTGGGCCTTGCGGTCGGCGGAGAGTTCGGAATTCTGGCGTTCACGCTCGGCGGCCAGAATGCGCGAGGCCAGCACCTTCATGGCCCGGGCCTTGTTTTTGTGCTGGGAGCGCTCATCCTGGCAGGTGACCACCGTGTTAGTGGGCAGATGGGTGATGCGCACGGCGGATTCCGTCTTGTTGACGTGCTGGCCGCCCGCGCCGGAAGCGCGGTAAATATCAATGCGCAGGTCTTCGGGCCGGATCTCCACGTCCACTTCCTCGGCTTCGGGCATCACGGCCACGGTGGCCGCCGAGGTGTGGATGCGGCCCTGGGTTTCGGTGGCGGGCACGCGCTGCACGCGGTGGGTGCCCGCTTCAAATTTAAGTCGGCTGTAGACCCGGTCGCCGGCGATCAGGCAGATGATTTCCTTGTAGCCGCCGGACTCGGACGGCGACTCGCTCATGATTTCCACCTTCCAGCCCTGAAGCTCGGCATAGCGGGTATACATGCGGAAGAGATCCGCCGCGAACAGGGCCGCCTCCTCCCCGCCGGTGCCCGCCCGGATTTCCAGAATGGTGTTCTTTTCGTCCAGGGGGTCCGTGGGCAGCAGGGCCACTTTCAGGGCCTGCTCAATCCGGGGCAGTTCGCTTTCTGCCCTGCGAATCTCCTCATGCGCCATATCCCGGATATCCGGGTCCTCGTCGTGCAGCAGTTGCTTGTTTTCAGCCATTTCCTGCTGCAGGGCCCGGTGGCGGCGGAAGAGATCCACAATCTCACGCAGATCGGCATGTGCCTTGGTCAGTTTGCGGTAATGCTCCTGATCGTTGAACACGTCGGGCTGGGCCAGAGCTTCTTCCAGCTCCATATATTTCTTTTCAAGGCCTTCCAGTTTGGCGAACATATACGATCTCCAACACGCACTGCAAAAAGATGAAAAAGAACAAAATACGATCCACCCGGCCCCTGGCGGGCGCGGCAACGGCCCGCACGGCAAAACGACCGAGGCAGCCCGAGGGGGCTGTCCCCGTTGGCGGCAACGAAGCCATACGAAGATCGACAGCAGCGATAACCGCATTTTTTACCGGAATGAATCCTTTGAAACGTGTGCGTCTCAAAGGCAATCCGCCCTGTCCCGGCGCGGGTGAAAAGTCAGGCTTCCGTATACGGCGCGGTGCGGATGTTGTCCCCGGCGTCCGGCCCCAGGGCCTCGCGCAGGGCAACCACGGCCACATCCAGCTGGGCTTCGTCCGGCTCGTAGGTGGTCAGGCGTTGCAGAGCCAGACCCGGCGCGCGCAGCAGCGTGGCCCAGAAGCCGTCGGGCATGCGCGCCGCGTAACGGATCAGCTCGTAGGCCAGGGCGCTGATGGGCACCATGAGCAAAAGTTTGAAGGCGATGGTCAGGGCATGCTTGGCAATCGCGCTCTGGGGCGTGTAAATCATCAACAGCAGGGGCACCAGCACCGCGTGCAGAATGATCGAAATGCAGATCACAAAGAGCAGAAAGGTGGTGCCGCAACGCGGATGCAGGCGGCTCATGCGGGCGGCGCTGGCCGCGCTGACCTCGTCCCCGCTCTCAAAGGCGTGGATGGTCTTGTGCTCGGCCCCGTGGTACTGGAACACGCGACGGATATCCGGCACATAGGAAATCAGCCGGATATAGCCCATGAAGATGCAGCACTTGAAGAAGCCGTCCCAGAGATGGAAGGACAGCCCTTCCACGTCGCCGCCCAAATGCAGCCAGAGCATGACCAGCGACAACAGATGCGGGGCCACCACAAAAAGCGCGACGGCCATGACCAGCGCCAGGCCCAGGCTCAAAGCCAGATGCCAGCCCGAAAGCTCTTCCTCCTCGCCCTGGGCCGCGGCTTCCACCGAACGGTTCAGGGCCTGGATGCCGTTGACCAGGGTTTCCAGCAGAACCGGAAAACCCCGCACAAAGGGCTTCTTGAGCCAGGCATGGCGGGTCAGGGAAAACCAGGGCAGCCGCTGGGCGCGAATGACGCCGTCCGGACGGCGCACGGCAAGACCATAGGTATCGCCGTTGCGCATCATCACGCCCTCCATGACGGCCTGACCGCCCACCGGGGGGCAGTCGGCCGTCAGGCAGGGCAAAAGGGCCAGCAGGCCGGGCACAAGGCCCGGCGGCGGGGCGAAACGCATGCGTCCGGCCGGTCCGCGCTTACTTCTGCTCAAACTTGGCGTACTTTTTACGGAAGCGGTCAATGCGGCCGGCCGTATCCAGGAAGCGCTGCTTGCCGGTGAAGAAGGGATGGCAGGCGGAGCAGACTTCCACATGCACCTGTTCGCCCTTGGTGGAGAGCACTTGCTCCTCATGGCCGCAGGCGCAGGTAATGGTGGCCATGAACACTTTGGGATGAATGTCTTTTTTCATGACAAAACCTCGTCGCAGTCGGCCGGACCCGGCTTCGAGCAGCCCGCCTTGCCGGAATGGACCGGCACGGGCCTGACCTTTACGGACGCCGCGCAATTTTTTTACTCTGCCTGAAGGGAATATCAGACAGGGACGACATATATAGACCTCTTTTTGTCGCTTGGCAAGCGCCTCGCGCGCCGGGATCAGGCGGGCGGACCGCCATTGCCAGCGCGGCTCCGAGCGGCTATATCTGCCCCATGCCCAAAGACAAGCGTCAGCGCGCCGACCAACTGGCCTTTGAACAGGGCCTGGCCGAAAGCCGGGAGCAGGCCCGCCGCCTGATCATGGCCGGTCAGATCGTCCTTTCGCCCACCGGGCCGGACGGCGAGCCCCTGCTGCCGCCCGGCGCGCCGCCGCAGCGCGTGCCCAAGCCCGGCCACCCCTACCCCACGGAAACGCGCTTCGCCCTGCTGGAAAGCGAACGCTACGTGAGCCGGGGGGCCTACAAGCTGCTGACCATCCTCGACCACTTCCATCTGGACGTGAGCGCCCTGGTCTGCCTGGACGCCGGAGCCTCCACCGGCGGCTTCACGGACTGCCTGCTCCAGCGCGGGGCCGCGCGGGTCTACGCCGTGGACGTGGGCCGCAACCAGTTGCATGAAAAACTGCGCGCCGACTCCAGGGTCGTCAGCCTGGAAGGCGTGAACCTGCGCCACGCGCCGCCGGAGCTGATCCCCGAAGCCGTGGACCTGGTGGTGGCGGATGTCTCCTTTATTTCCCTGACGCTGGTGCTGCCGCCGTGCATGACCTGGCTGAAGCCCGGCGGTCTGGCGGCCGTGCTGATCAAGCCCCAGTTCGAGCTGGGGCCCGGCGAAACGGTCAAGGGCGTGGTACGCGACGAAGCCGCCCGCCAGCGCGCGGTGGACAAAATTCTGGCCTTTTGCGCGGCCAGCCTGAGTCTGACCAGCGAGGGCGTGCTGCCCGCCGCCGTCAAGGGGCCCAAAGGAAATCAGGAATACATGGCCCTGTTTCGAAAGAACCGGCGGGACTGAACCTGGAGCAGATTGCCTTTGAAACGCTACACGTTTCAAAGGTTCACTCAGCCGAAGACCGCATTCTTCGGCTGAATCCACACCGCTTTGCGGCGGGCGGCTCGATTTGCTCACCGCCTCGCATTCCAACTTTTTCAAAGTTGAAATGCTCTAGGGTCTGTTAACACTATAGAATTTTTGTTCGCCTGCAAGGAAGATAAACCTGCTTTGAGGGAGTGTACTCTTCTGGTACTCGACCGAAAAAGCAGGTGAAATCTGACGCGGCAGGAGGGCAAAAAGGCATAGCGTTAACAGGCCCTAGCGCCCCCGGCGCGTCCGCCAGGCACTCGTCGCGTTGCCGGAACCTCACGTTTTTTTCGTCCTGCCGCCCTTCTTTTCTTTGCCCGGCTTTTCCTCCCCACCAGCCTCGCCCGCCCGGAACAGCCTGCCCCGCTGCACGGCCTCCTTGCCGAAACGCCCGCGCAGCGTGTCCAGGGCCTGGTCCAGCTTGCGCCGTTTGGCCTCCTGTTGCGGATCATGACCGCCCTTGCCCAGCGCCTTGCTCAGGTCCCGGCCCGGCAGAAGAAGCTGGACCGGATTCTCCTCAAAACCGGAAACACCCAGGCCGATGAGCCGCACGGCCTGTGGCAGCTTGAGTTCGCGCAGCAGTTCCCGGCCGGTCTCAAAAATGCTCTCCGTGGCGTTAGTGGCTTCCGTCAGGGTGCGGGACCGGGTGATCTGGCGAAAATCCGCGAACTTGACCTTCAGGGTGATGGTCCGGCCGCTGAGCTTGTGTCGCCGCAGCGAGGCGCCCACCCGCTCGGCGTGGGCCAGAAGCATGCGGATCAGAAACTCCCGGTCGCGGGTGTCCCGCTCAAAGGTGCATTCCGCGCTCTCGCTTTTCATGGGCCGCTCGGGCGTGACCGGGCGCGGATCAATGCCGTAGGCCCGCTCATACAGGGCCCGGCCCCATTTGCCGTAGCGCTTTTCCAGAAATTCCGGGCTGTAGCGGCGCAACTGGGCCACGGTCACAATGCCCAGATCCCGCAGGCTCTCCACCATGCGCCGTCCCACGCCGGGCAGGCGGCCCACTTCCAGGGGCAGGAGGAAATCATCCACATCCTCGGGCCGCAGGATGAACACGCCGTCGGGCTTGTTCACATCCGAGCAGATCTTGGCCAGAAACTTCACGGGCGCGGCCCCCACCGAGCAGGTCAGGCCGCCCGTCACTTCGGCCACCCGACTCTTGATCCGCGCGATGAGCTCTTCCAGCGGGCCGAACAAACGCGTGAGGCCCGTGGCGTCCAGATAGGCCTCGTCGATGCTGGCCGGTTCCACCAAAGGGGAAAAATCGCCCAAGGCCGCCATGATGGCGCGCGAAAGCTCGGAATAACGATGACGGCGGCCGTGGACAAAGATGCCCTGCGGGCAGAGCCGCCGGGCCGTGACAATGGGCATGGCCGAATGCACGCCGAAGACCCGCGCCTCATAGGAGGCCGTGGACACCACCCCGCGCAGGCCGCCGCCGATGATCACCGGTTTGCCGCGCAGTTCCGGGTTGTCCATTTGCTCCACAGCGGCAAAAAAGGCGTCCATATCCAGGTGCAGAATCATGGTGAATCCGGTTTTGCCCCCAGCAAGGCCGTGCCATAGGAATTTTGCCCGCCGACAAGGAAGGCGAGCTTTTTATGACGGGAGTGGACTCTGCCGGTCCTCGACCGGAACACAAAGCTCGCCTGACGCAGTCAGCGGACAAAATTCCTATGGCACGGCTATTCCAGTTCCTCGCGCAGGCGCTGCAATTCGCTCTGCGCATGGGCGTCCGTGGCCCCCAGGTCGTGCAGCAGGAATTCGGACATGGCCAGGGCCACTTCCCGTTCGCCGCTGAAGACCTCGGCCACGCCCAGCTTGCGCAGGGCACGGGCCTCGCTCAGGAAGGCTGTATTGGCCAGAATACGGATGCCGGAATTGACCGAGCGGGCAATGGGCGTCACTTCACGGGCCGGAATGGACGGCGTGGTCAGCAGCAGGGCCTCGGCCCGTTCCAGTCCGGCTTCGCGCAGCACCTCGGCCTGAGCCGCGTCGCCGTGCACCGCCGGTTTGCCGTCGGCGCGCAGTTTGCGCACCGTGTCGATGTTGTTTTCCACCACCACCGGCGTGATGTCGCTGTCGCGCAGGATGCGGCAGAGGTTGCGGCCCACCGGGCCGTAACCCACCACAACCACGCGGTGGGGCTCGTTTTCCTCGACGGTCCCGCCAGCCCCCACAGCCTCGGCGGACAGACGCGGCAGGGGAGAGCGGGAGAGCCAGGCCGGACCGTGGCGTTCCAGCCAGCGGACCGCGCCGTCAATGCGCCGGTACAGCAGGGGGTTGAGGGTAATGGAAATCATGGCCGCCGGGATGATGGCGTTGTTCACCTCGGGTCCGAACAGGCCGTGGCTGATGCCCATGGCCGCCAGAATGAAGGAAAATTCGCCGATCTGGCCCAGAGCCACGGCCACGGACAGGCTCAGGCGCAGAGGCTTCCGGAACAGGGTGGTCATGAGCAGTGCCGCCAGGGGCTTGACCACAATAATGATGCCCAGGGTCGCCAGCATCAGGGGCCAGTCGCTGAGCAGGGCCGCCGGGTCGAAAAGCATGCCCACGGAAACGAAAAAGAGCACGGCAAAGGCGTCGCGCAGGGGCAGGGCTTCGGCGGCGGCGCGGGCGCTGAAATCGGACTGGCCCACCACCATGCCCGCCAAAAACGCGCCCAGGGCCATGGAGGCGTCAAAAAAGAGCGCGGCGGCCACGGCAATGCCCAGCGCCAGGGCGATGACCGCCAGGGTGAAGAGATCGCGGGTGCCGGTGCGCGCCACATAGCCCAGGAAAAGCGGGATCAGCTTCTGGCCCACCAGCAGGGTGAACACGGAAAGCGCGGCCAGCTTGAGCAGTGTCAGGCCCAGGGCGGACCAGAAACCGCCGCCGCTGACGCCGCCTTCGGGCGTAAGCACGGCGGGCAGCAGCACCAGAAGCAGAATGGTGAAGAGATCCTCCACCACCAGCCAGCCCAGGGCCACATGGCCGGTGCGGGTGTGCAGGGCGTGGTTGTCGGAAAGCACGCGGGTCAGCACCACGGTGCTGGCCACGGAAACGGACATGCCGAACACGGCCCCGGCCAGGAGCGAAAAACCGAACAGGGACAATATGCCCATGCTGGCCACGGTGGTCAGGCCGATCTGGGCCACTGCCCCGGCCACGGCGATATTGCGCACGGCCAGCAGGTCCTTGAGATGGAAGTGCAGGCCCACGCCGAACATCAGCAGGATCACGCCGATCTCCGCGCATTGGGCCGCCGTGGCCGCGTCGGCCACAAAGCCCGGCGAATGCGGGCCCACCAGCACGCCCGCCAGCAGATAGCCCACCAGGGGCGAGAGATGCAGCTTCTGGGTGATGAAACCCAGCACCAGGGCGGCGGAAAGGCCACCGGCCAGAGTCAGGATCAGGGTGACTTCATGCGTGCCGCTCATGGCCGGGCCTCCCCGCATTCTCCGTTTTCGCCGGGCAGCCATTGCAGCCAGAGGGAACGGCGACGCGGGCCGTCGCCCTCACAGAGATAGACGGACTGCCAGGTGCCCAGGCGGATTTCGCCGTCCTCCACCAGAAGCAGCAGGGAGGGGCCGTGCAGGCTGGCCTTGATGTGGGCGTCGCTGTTGCCTTCGGCATGGCGGTAGTCGCCTTGCTCCGGCGCGAGGCGGCTGAAAAAGGCCAGCATGTCGCGCCGCACGTCCGGGTCCGCGCCTTCGTTGACGGTCAGACCGCAGGTGGTATGCGGGCAGAACAGGGCCAGAGCTCCCTGCCGCCAACCCCGCTCACGGGCCATGCGGCCCGCCAGGACGCGCAGCTCCGGGGTAATGTCGCGCATTTCGCAACGCGCGTTGGTAGTGAATTCGAGTTTGTACATAAAAAACATGTCCTTACTGCATATATTCCGTAAGGTCGGAACGGATAATGCGGTCCAGCTCTTCCCGCCGGTCCGCCGGAGTTTCGGTAAACAGAAAGCCGAAATGGGAAAAACGCCTGAAATCGCAGGGCCGCAAATGCAGCACCTTGCCGAAATCCCGGCGCAGGGCGTCGTAGTCAAAGCTCTGCACCGGCGGGCAGTTTTCGGGCTTGTTCAGCACCATCAGGGTATAGAGCTTCCCGGCCTTGCCGGCCAGGGCCCGTTCCCAGTCCGGACGCCCGCCTTCCAGAAAGCAGCCGTAGGAATGGAAACCCCAGGCAAAAAGGCTGACGTCCGTGGAGCACCAGCCCGCAAAACGCAGGGGATTGAATTCAATGGGCGCGATGCGGCCCTTGTCGTCCCGGCGCAGCTCCACATGGACCGGGAAATTGCGCAGGCCCAACAGGCCGTTGACCCGGTTGAACCAGGCCTCGAACTCGGTCAGGCGGCTTTCGATGATCTCCCGGCTCGTATAGTAGAGGCGGTCGCTGACGTCCGCGGCCGAGGAAAATTCGTGCCGCAGAATATCGCAGACCACGGCCCGGCCCTGCTCGTCAAAGTAGACGTCCACGGCGTATTCCTCGCCCTGGATGTATTCCTCCAGCAGGAAAGTGCCGCCGCCCACAACCTCGGGCGGGTATTGCTCGCTCCAGCGGGCGGCGTCCTCGGCCACGGCGGCCTTGGCCGCCTCCCACTGGGCCGCGTTTTCAATGCTGTACACGCCCAGGCTGAAAAAACCCACCGCGGGTTTGAGCACGCAGGGAACCTTGAGTTCCTCAAAGGGCAGTACCGCCAGCTCCGCCGGAGTGACCCGGCGGAAGAAAAAATCCCCATAGAGCGGGGCCAGCAGATCCCGGCAGGCCGCCTTGTCCTTCAGCCGCCAGATGCGTTCCACCAGCGCGTTGTTGCCGGATTTTTTATACACCCACTCCAGGGCGTTTTCCGAACAGGTGTACAGGCGGGGCGCGCCCCGGCAGAGCGCCGCGAAGGCCTCGTCGGACACCAGATTGAGGGCCGCCCCATATTCGCGCGCGCAGGCGCGGGCCGTGGCGTTATCCAGTACGGATTCCTGCCGGGCGGCGGCGTAGGCGGCCAGCTCCGGCGAGACATAGGGTTCATCGAGAATGATCATGGTTGGGCCGTAGCTCCGCTGATGCTGTCTGATTGTTGAACATGCATGCGCCGCCTTCCGGCCGCCGCGGCGGCGCGCCGGACCGGAGGCAAACCTGCCCCGGCGGGCAGCCGTAAGAATGCCAGACTTGCGGGGCGGGGTCGAGGGGGGGAGGGGGGCCTGCGGGCGCGACCGAAACGAGAAGCGGCGGGCCCCTTCCGGAACCCGCCGCCGCATTGCCGCTTTCTACAGCACCCTGAAATACACCGCCGGTTCCTTGAGCAGACCCGCGTCCACCGCGCGCTGGAGCGCGTCGCTCATGGCTCTGGCCGATGTTTCATGGGTCATGAAGACCAGGGGCACGCCCTGGCCCTCATCCGCTTTCTGGATCATCTGGGCCACGCTGATGCCCTCGGCGGCCATGCAGCCGGAAATGTCCCGCAGCACGCCGGGCGCGTCCTGGACCATGACCCGCACGTAGTAGCAGGAGCGCCATTCCTCGGGCGGTACAATGGCGGCCTTGGGCAGTTCCTTGCCCACAAAGCCCGTGTTGTTGGGCCGCTCCTCGCGGGCCACGGCCATCAGATCGGCCAGCACGGCCCCGGCCGTGGGCAGATCCCCGGCTCCGCGCCCGTGGAAGAAGAGCGCCCCGGCCGCGTTGGCCTCCACCCGCGCGGCATTGTACACGCCGCCCACGCGCGCCAGCAGAAAGGTATGGTGCACCAGGGCCGGAAAGACCCCGGCTTCCAGGCGGACCGGACGGTCAAAACCGTCGCCCGCGCACTCCTTGCCGTCCTTTTTCGCATCGGGACAACGCACTTCGCGCACCTGGCCGATGAGCTTGATACGATAGCCGAACTCGCGCGCCAGGCGGATGTCCATGGCCGAAAGTCCCCGGATGCCGCGCACGGACAGGGCCGTGTAGGGATAATTGACCCCGTGGGCCAGGCGGATCAGCAGGATCAGCTTGTGGGCCGCGTCGTGCCCGTCGATGTCCAGCGTGGGATCGGCCTCGGCGTAGCCCAGCTCCTGGGCCTGCTTGAGAGCCAGATCAAAATCCAGGCCGTTGGAGGTCATTTCCGACAGGATGTAATTGCTAGTGCCGTTGAGAATGCCCATCAGCGACTCGATGCGGTTGCCGGTCAGGCTTTCCTTGAGGGCCTGGACAATGGGGATGGCCCCGGCCACGCTGGCCTCATAGCGCAGAATGCGCTTTTTGCGCTCGGCCTTCTGGAAGAGGGCCAGGCCCTCCTCGGCCAGCAGGGCCTTGTTGGCCGTGACGATATGCTTGCCCTGGTCCAGGGCGCGGTCGATGAGCGCGCGGGCCTGGTCAATGCCGCCGATGAGCTCCACCAGCACGTCGATATCCGGATCGTCGGTGAGCAGCGCCGGGTCGGTGGTCAGTTCCGCGCCCTCGGGCAGCGGCACGTTGCGGGCCTTCTGGGCGTTGCGCACCAGCACGCGCTTGACCACGATGTCGCGGCCCGTGCGGCGGCGGATGATGTCCGCGTTTTCCTTGAGCAGACGCGCCAGGCCGCCGCCCACCGTGCCGAAACCGGCCAGACCGGCCACCAGGGGTTTGCTTTCGTTGGCTTTCGTCATGCTTACTCCGGCGCGCCCGAGAGCAGGCGGCGCATATTGCTGATGGCCTGCCGGGTGCGGTGCTCGTTTTCAATGAGGGCGAAACGCACGTACTCGTCGCCGTAGGAACCGAAGCCCAGCCCCGGCGATACGGCCACCTGCGCCTCGGTCAGCAGCAATTTGGAAAATTCCACGGAACCCATCTTGCGGAAGGGCTCGGGAATGCGCGCCCAGACAAACATGGTGGCCTTGGGCGAGGGCACCTCCCAGCCGATGCGCCCCAGCCCCTCAATGAGGCGGTCGCGGCGCTCGCGGTAGATGTCGCAAATTTCGTGTACGCAGTCCTCCGGCCCGTTGAGGGCCACGGTGGAAGCAATCTGGATAGGCTGGAAGATGCCGTAGTCCAGATAGCTCTTGATCCGGGCCAGAGCGTGCACCAGACGCGGATTGCCCAGACAGAAGCCCACACGCCAGCCGGGCATGGAATAACTCTTGGACAGGGTGTAGAACTCCACGCCCACATCCTTGGCCCCTTCGGCCTGAAGGAAACTGGGGGCCTTGTAGCCGTCGAAAACCAGATCCGCGTAGGCCAGGTCATGGACGACCCAGAGGCCGTTCTCCTTGGCGAAGGCCACCACCTTGCGGAAGAAATCCAGGTCCGTCACCTCGGTGGTGGGATTGTGCGGATAGCAGAGGAAAAGCAGCTTGGGCTTGGGCCAGGCCTGGCGGGTGGCGGCGGTCAGATCCTCGAAAAAGTCGCGTCCCGGGCCGATGGGCACGCTGCGCACGTCCGCGCCCGCGATGATCGGCGCGTATTTATGGATGGGATAGGTGGGGTCCGGGGCCAGCACCACATCGCCGGGCTCCAGCATGGCCAGGGAGAGATGGGCCAGACCTTCCTTGGAGCCCATGGTCACGATGGCTTCGCGTTCCGGGTCCAGTTCCACGCCGTAGAGGCGGGCGTAACGGTCACAGACGGCCTTGCGCAGATTGGGGATGCCCTTGGACAGGGAATAGCGGTGGTTGACCGGCTTTTGCGCGGCCTCCACCAGCTTGTCCACCACATGGCCCGGCGTGGGAATGTCGGGATTGCCCATGCTGAAATCCACGATGTCGATATTCTGCCGACGCAACTTCATCTTGAGGTCGCCCACGACGGCAAAGACATAAGGAGGCAGGCGCTGGATACGCGAAAACTCTTCCATTGTACTTCTCGCTTGTTTTGAACCGGACCCCCGGACCCCAACGCGGATTAACTTTGAGAATAGACATTTTCAAAGTTTCCTTGCCCCAGAGGTCGGGCGCGCACGGCGCGCGGCCCGGCTTGGCGTGCAGAATAGCCAGCGGCGCGTCTTTTTGTAAAGACGCGCCGCCTGGGTGGGATGTGCGGAACCCAAACCTGACTGGAGGTCGCTACGCTGAAAATTCGCAGCCTTAACGAAAGGAAAAATATTTTTTGTGACGAAAAGTCATGCTGCGACTATAAGGATTATATAAAAAATAAACTAAAATAAAAAATTGCAACAAGGATGCGGGGGCAATATTCAATTACTGAAATAAATTTTTTACTGTTTGTATATCAGAAAAAGAGTCTATCAATTGCTTTTGGATCGCAGCGGGGTCATTTCGATCATTACCTTCAAATTCTGAATTCGCGCATAACAAAACATGGAGCGGGTTATCTTCACTGATTGCCTTCTGCAGAGAAAAATCCATTTCTGACAAAATATCTTTTGTTGTACACGCCCCCCTTGCACCAATGTCATGGTTCTCGCAATCGCATTCCTCGCTGTCATCCCAGGTGCTGTTTTGTCTCGCACCCCTTGAACAATAGCTACAGGCATTAGCCTTGGCTGCATCTTTATTTTGCGCTGTTAAGAGTAAAAAGGAAGCCAGGGAAATTGTGCCGCTATCACATTTTCCAGATGGCAACCTGTTCATTGCTTTCAATATCTGGCTTAGAGGAAAAGCTGAAGGCTTGAGTGTGCCGTTTTTATTCACTTTTTTGGGGTGCACCCAGCGAACAATCTGACTCATACCTTAACTCTGTCTCTTTAAAATATGAAGTTCAATTTCTTGGGGAATGGAGTCAGAAAAAGATAAAATTTCACCCGAAATCTGGGAATTGGAGGTCTTACAAAAATATCTTAAAGAATTATTTTGGAAAAAGTGAATAATAAAATAAAAATTCTCTTCTTGCCAATATAAGGCGACTTCTTCACCTGTCGCGGCAGAAAATTCCGGTATTTTGTGTACGGGCTGAAGCAGACATACAAATTTTTTAGCAAGGCTCAGGCAGGTCGGATTGGTTTTTTCCTCTAATTCATTATCCCAGCCTTCAGGAAGATCATAATATTCATCGATTTCAGATAAAAGTTGCTCTATGCATGACTTATATTCAGTGATCGAAGAAACAGCAATAGGAGGAGCTTTTTTGCTAAAAACAATCTGTTCAATACTATTGCAATTGGACGAACACGCTTCCCTCTCATATGCACCGTTTATCGCTGAAAATGAGGCCGCAATGCCCATCCAGAAGCCCTGCATCAGGGCGTCTTGTGATAAAGGATATTGCATATTACATCAATCCAATGCTTTTTAATACGTCTTTTTCTAAAATATTTGACACATATTCCTTATTGCGTTCATGCATTACTTGAGTCAATGTTTCAAAAATCTCTCTAATATCGGTATTCCCAATTTTCCCCTTTTTATCTCTAAAAGAAGAAATTTGCCGATGTGCAACAATAAAATTTAACCCACTGTCTGAAAAATTTGCTATGATTTTTATATCATTCTCCAAACAATATGAAAAATTTTTACATTGTATATTATGTTCATGAAACCTGTACGCTGAGAGCGCCGGTGGATATTTTGTATCAAAAAAAACAGGAACTATAAATTTTGATTTTTTATTAAAAAGTTCATTAAGGGCGAAATCTCTCCCTGTCTCCTTTTCCATCATAACATCAAATTCATCTTCAACATACAATCCTATGCCTTTTATATCATTTAATATAAATGCATCAAGGTTAGAAAATATATTTTTTGCAATATCAAAAAATTTGCTCCATCTCGTATATTCATGGCACTCAACACCTATACATTTATCAACAAATAT
>OIXH01001623.1_pt1 | contig 24513 bp, 24 predicted proteins | sample 1587741 | NCBI WGS metagenome assembly OIXH01 (sample SAMEA3888916, study PRJEB22519) | human gut metagenome | biome: human gut; feature: human-associated habitat; material: faeces | place: Denmark | collected 2011 | reverse complement strand
CTTTTTAGTTTGTCTTGTCTATCTTTGTGGGACATACGACAAACACGGAAAGTGTAAGTTTATTCTCGTAATCGAATCTGGAAAATTCAAAGGGAGAGAGTAAGCCGACATCTTCTCGCGTCAATATTGCATTTGCACAATTCCGTGCAATGCTTTATTGCGTGGGGCTGTTGCTTATTTTATCCCAAGGTTTTCCAGAACCCGATTACTAAAGTAAGTTTTCAGCACCACGCTTTCTGTTTCTAAAATCAAACTTTAACCGTCGTGTAGGTGCTGGGACGACAACCTAAACTTATTACAACTATGAAAAAGTTGTTTCTATTGGTGGCTCTATTTGCCACAACTGCCTTTGTCGCCTGTTCCGATGACGACGATAAAGTGCAAATCAATTTAGATGAACTTGTCGGGACATGGCGTTACACACATTCTGTTGGTTACGAAATCGACGAGGGTGTAAAGGACGAATGGAACGAGGACATGAACGATGCACAAATCTATTTCGTGTTCAATTCCGATAATACAGGGTCTTACAAGGAAATGGATTCATCGGAAAGCATCGACTATTCGGTATCGTCCAATGATAAACTGACGGTGCGATATAGCCAATATGGCGACCCGCAAACCTTTACAATTACGGAACTGACAGCATCGACCCTTAAATTGGAGTACCACGAAAAGGGTGATGGTTGGGAAGAATACGAACTTAAAACATTCAGCAAACGATGAAAAAGATACTTTTGCTTACCGCCATTATGTTTGTGGCAGTTTCATTCTCGGCTTGCTCTGATGATGATAAAGACGAAAAAAAATCAATCATTGGTAAGTGGGAATACACGCATCTTACGGGCTATGATAACGGTGTGATTGTCGTAGATAAAGATATTCCAAAAGACGATGAACCGATGCACTATCTGACATTCAATAGTAATGGGACTTGGACGGAGGAATACCCAAACTCAGAGTATACATCAAAAGGAACATACTCAATAAGTGGGGATAAACTTACAAAAATCTATCACGACGATAAAGACGACGGTTATACCGAACAGTCTGTTATTGAAATGACGAACTCCACAACGCTTAATATTATCGATATCGACGAGGAAGACGGTTACAACGGGAAAGAGGTTCGTACTTATAAGCGTATTTGAATCTGATTTACATAAGGGACAGACTTGGAAAGACGGTCTATATTATACTGCTCTGCCCAAGTTTGTTCTTTTTATATTACTTGCATATCTCATAAATTTTTACTATATTTACGTCATAATCAAAGATTTAATAACAATACAAATTTTGGCTAAAATGAAAAGAAAAACACCAAAAATTGAATGAACAGCAGGCACGGAGACGAAAGAGGGCATGGAATTATCCTATGTTGCCAAATCCGTAAGTTATGACGATGATTGTGCTATGACACTTATCGTTGCACGCCAAAAAGATAATCCTACACCCTTAGAATTTTGATATATGTTTGCTTTGGATATAGATTCAGCACAAGAGGTATCCATGACTTTTCAGAAACGAGGACGAGGGTTTGCAGGCATGTCTTTTCTGATAAATCCAGCAATCGAAATACCAGCAATGGCTTTCCCCAATATCGTAACGTTTACAGAATCTGCTAATACCTTGAATATGCTTCAAACGCATATCGACAGCGATACAATCTTATTCGATTATACGACAAGAGAGGGCAAACCGAGTACGTTCAAATTCTCGCTGGCAGGATTCAACGAACGGTATTTGGAACAATTTATTTAAATTAATTTTTATGGATGAATCTTTATTGAAAGAATTGCATTTTAATAATGCCGAAACATTTATTCATGCCATAGTATATGGCGGTGAATTATATGAACTAATGAACTCATCATATATATTTCGTGGCGTATCATCTGATAAATATCCCTTATTACCAAGTGCTTTAAGACCAGAAAACCAAGAATATCTATGGCATCTAGCTCAATATTCAACAGAATCAAATACTTTAAAAGATTCTGAATATCAACAACAAGAATTAGAGTTAGTATTATTGCAAAAGTTTTTTAAGAAATGTGATAAAAATAGTCTAATTACACCTAATGTTGAACGCCTAAGGGAATCCTTATTCTGTGATTGGGTGGTATTTTACGGTTCTGATCCCAATGAAGCATGGCTTCCAAATGATTTATATGAAATAGCGTCCCTAGCTCAACACTACGGCGTTCCAACAAGATTATTAGATTGGAGCAAAGATATTTTTGTATCATTATATTTCGCTGTCATGGGAGTTTTAGAGTCGTATGAAAAAAAATCTGACTCACATGATTCAATGGTATTATGGGCTCTTAAAAGCGAAACACTAGGAAGCCAATATCATTGTGGAGATACATATGATTTTCCCTTAAGAATCATAAATCCCCCGTATTATGGCAATCCAAATCTAGGTGCTCAGCAAGGCGTTTTCACATTATGGAAAACTAAAAAACCATATAAAACTCAATTTCCACACAGTATAGATTATGGAATCGAAATAGATAGGACACCATTAAATGAATTACTTCAACAATATTTTTCGAATCACGAGTGGGATGAAAGTCAAACTCTGTTATACAAAATTTATATACCTATTTCTGAAGCACAAAACCTCTATAAGTATCTAATTAGCATTAGGTATGATGCGTCTCGACTTTTTCCAGGCTATAATGGAATTACAAAATGTATCAAACAAGATGCTTTATTACAAATAGAATGATAAAAACCCAAGCAACACAACATTCTTAAAAGGAGAGAGCAGGGAGCAGGGGAAAATTTTCCCGCGCGTTTTTCTCAACAGATACGAGGACAGACTTTGCAGTTTTGCAAGGTTTGTCCTTTTCTTTTTCAAACAGATGTCGGGGTCTATGAGCATCTAAAAATCATCACAAATAACTAAAACGAATCAATTATGACAAACCACAAGGGTAAAACACATTGAGCAATGTAGAACCATGCTCTTAATTAAATGACAATTAACAAATTACAACTCTATTTTATTCACTTACAGTTGGAAAAAGGCTCTCCATAGGGTACACATTAAAGAGAAAATCAATCATACTATTATTCATAACTGATTGATTTAACGATTGATGCCTCTTTAGCTCAGTTGGTAGAGCACGACACTCTTAATGTTGGGGTCCAGGGTTCGAGCCCCTGAGGGGGTACTAAAAACGCTAAAAGCCGGCACAAAGAAGTGCCAAACAACGGCCAAAGCAACGTAAAAACCTTATAGTTAGCACACTATAAGGTTTTTTTCTTTTGTGGTTACGACAGCAGAATGCCAAACTGCGACAAAAAATCGTTACTAATTCGTAACCAAAACCCAAAAATATTTTTGGTTACGAATTTTCCCCGATTTTGGTTACGAATTCCTTGAAAAGTCCGTTAGTTGTGCGATGATTGTCAGAGTTTTAAGGCACAATTAGACTAATTTTGTAACCAAAAAAAGGAACCATGAAAAACACATTTAGCGTGCTTTTTTATGTAAAAAAGCAACAGAAAAAGAGCGGATTATTGCCCATTATGGGGCGTATTACTGTCAATAAGCAGACGACACAATTCTTCACGCAGTAGGAAATTGACCCGCAAACTACGGAATGGGACAGCAAAACAAAGAAAATCAATGGAAAGGGAGCAAGTTCCCTAAATAGCCAACTGCGCAATATCGAAGCAAGAATCAGAACTACCTATCAGGAAATGTTTCTGCGCGGTCCTGTGCTGTCTGCCGAGCAAGTTAAAAATGCTTTTTTAGGGATTGATGATTCCAGCACTACCCTATTGAGCGTTTTCCAAGAGTACAAGCAACATCAAAAGGATATGATCGGCAAATGCCATTCTCTTTCGACCTACAAACGTATTACCCTTGTATATAACCGGGTGACGGATTTCATCAAGGTAAAACATCACCGTTCGGATATGTACGCCGCGGAGATCGATGGTTCTTTCGTCGATGATTTTTCAGACTATCTATTCACTACGTATAAGGTTTCAAACAATCAAGTTCAAAAAATCATGCAGGTATTCAAACATGTTACAAAAATCTGCATCAAGAAAGGTCTTTTGAAAAAGGACCCGTTCAGCGATTACAAAATTAAGTTTGACCCTGTGGACCCGAATTTCCTGACGGTCGATGAACTTAAATTAATCATCCAAAAGAAATTTTCATTGCGGAGTTTGGAAACGACAAAAGACCTATTCGTATTCAGCTGTTTTACGGGCTTAGCTTTTGTCGATGCCATGAACCTAAAACGTGAAAACATTACGCTTGCTGAAAACGGGGATATGTGGATTAAAATTACCCGTCAGAAAACAAATATTCCGTCGATCAGGTTTGATATTAACAACTCGCAAGAGAGTCAGGAACAGTTTAAGCATAGAATCAATAGATTTATTTCCGAGAGTGAAGAAAGCACAGACGATATTGACATCATTGAAAATGACAGTGCAAGGTGGACAATCGGAATAAATAATAGAAGTGTTGGGTCTATTCATACCGATATGATTACAACTACCGCTGCTGATTTAGCATCATGTAATTTAATAGCAGTGTTCCCTGTAATAGGCTGGTGGAAATTAAGAGGTAATTTACAAAAATATAATAATCGAGCTAGATATTCACTCTTTGCTTCATTAGACACCCCAACTACAGAAGTAGACTTATACAATGTTGTGCAAACAAAAATTGCTAATATCATTCAGACTCCTGTTGAAATAAATATACCTGTATAGCTCCATTGCTCATTTATGCAAAAAGTGCTGAATCCCCAATTTATTATGGAAAATAAATTAGCACCATATATCTTACAAACAATCAGTTGGTGTAAATATTCAACATAACGATTTTCTTTCCATAATACGGGGATATGAGTGCGCGGGTTATGAATACCCTAAAATCGTACTCCCCCGCTACCGAGGTCTATTCCATTGACGAAGCCTTCCTCGACTTTACGGGAATGGAAGGCTTCGATTTCGAGAAGCTGGGGCGCGAGATCATCCGCACCACCCGGCGCGGAATCGGCATCCCGATCTGCCTGGGCATCGCCCCGACCAAAGTACTGGCTAAGGCTGCCAACAAGCTCGCCAAGACGGACGACGCCCGGCGGGGGCTCTATATCATCGATACGGAGGAGAAGCGTGTGGAGGCGTTGAAAAAACTCCCGATAGGCGATGTGTGGGGCATCGGTCGGCGGCATGAGAAGCGCCTGACGGCGATGGGCGTCCGCACGGCCTACGATTTCTCCGTTCTGCCGCGCGAGTGGGTGCGCAAGAACATGACCGTCGTCGGCGACCGCCTCTGGCGCGAGATGAACGGGACCCCCTGCATCAGCCTGGAGCTGGCTCCGCCCGACAAGCAAGAGATATGCACGTCGCGGGCATTCGGGAAAATGACCTCCGATTTCAACGAGGTAAAGGCCGCCGTGGTTCGTTACCTCAGCTCCTCGGCCCGCAAGCTCCGCGACCAGCATTCCTATGCCCGGCGCATCTATGTCGGCATTGAAACCAATCCCTTCAACGAGTACCAGCGGCAGACCTACCGGGGGTTGCAGATCGAGTTTCCCGTACCTACGGATAATACGTTCGAGATGGTGCCTTATGCCATGACGCTGCTCAAGGCGATCTGGCCGACCTATACTCCCAGTGAGAGACCGTTCCTGTTCAAACGGGCGACGGTAACTCTTTCGGACCTTATTCCGGCCGAAGCGGTGCAGCTTAACATGTTCCATCAAGAGCCCAACATCGAGCAATTACGACGCTTGCAGGCTGCTGTGGATGCGGTGAACGGCCCGCTGAACCTCGACAGCCGGCTCGTGGTGCTGGGCGCGGAGTTGACCGGGCAGAATAATACCCGGCTGCGGCGCGAGATGCTTTCGAAATGTCCTACGACCAAATGGAGCGACCGGATCGATATTGCCATCTAACTTTGTAAAGAATTTTTGTTTATGTGTTTTTTCACCTCTCTGTCAGCAAATGCAGCGGCCGTAGCCAAAAGGTACGGTAAGCAGTTGGATATTATCGAAGCTGCCCGGCAGGTACTCGCCGAGCAGGAACAGGAAGAAAGGGCCAGGCAGGAAGCCGACCCCGGACACAAGGTCAGTGTCTACGACATTCGATTGGCCGAGGATATATACGTCATCCCCGCTTACGCCGAGCCGCAATGTGTCATTGTTTCCGGGAGCGACAAACTTCAGGTCATGCAATGAGGGGCTGATTCCACGAATGGCGAAGCCTGAGGATGCAGAACGCTATAACCGGGAAAACCTGTTCAAAAACGCAAGGGCCGAAACCCTTTTTGAGAAGTGGCCGTGGCGAATGCTGTGGCAGCATAACCGGTGTATTATTCCCGTAACCGGGTTCTTCGAACCCCACAGGCTACCGGACGGGAAAGCGCAGTATTACTATACCACCTTAAAGGATCAGGAAATTTTTTCGATCGCCGGGCTTTGGGACGAATGGACGAATCCCCAGACCGGAGAGAAGGTGCTGTCGTTCGTCTTGATTACGACCGAAGCCAACGCCATGATGCGGAAAATCCACAACGGCGGCAGTAATCCCTTCCGGATGCCGAAGATACTCACTTCGGAGCAGGAGCGACTTTGGCTCGATCCGACGATCGCTTCGAAGGAAGCCGTCAACGATCTGCTCACGGTATATCCCGAAGAAGAAATGACGGCATGGCCGGTGCGGCAGAAATTCAACTATGGAGACCCTTTTGACGAAGGCATTATTGAGCCGGTTGCGGAAAAACAAAATCTCGGATTGTAGCTATTCAATTAGTTTATCAATCCTCTGTTGTTCGTTCTTTAAAAGTGTATTCGACCATATTGGAGGTAGGGAGAGGAAAAGGCTGACAAATTATTTGTCAGCCGTAAAAAGAAGTTATCGCTAAGTTCTTCCGCTTTGTAGCACTCCGCCATTATGGAGCGACCCATCTTATTATACTATCCGCCTGTACTCCCCATGCGGCTACAGGTTTAATTTCGTGTTCGGGGATTTTTTTCAGGTTACTCAACGGGATAGTGGAAAGTTTTGTCGAATCATAAAAATTATTTCCACAACTGTTTTTATCAAAAATTGCAACCGAAAGGGAATCTATATCCAATATACCTTTGTAATTTGCATCAATTAAGGGTGTTTCTTCCAAAAATGACAGGTAGATAAGCGTATCTTGCTTCAGCATGGTAAATCCGTCATTCGTATCGGTAAAATAAACTGCATAGATTCTGTTCGTATGGTTACTCAATCCAAATTCCTTAATAGCAGCCATTATTGTGGGATGCAAAACAAAAGATTCCTCACTATTTTGTGGTGTTTCACCTTCCGCACGAATAGCTTTCCTGTGTTTACATCCAGCAAAAAGTACTAACACAGTCAATAATAAAACGATTTTTTTCATAGATTATCTGCCATTAAGTGTTCCCCAAAATAGTCTCTTACCATTGTAATTGTGGTTACTCACATTTCGTATTAATGCAGGTGCCTGCACGCCTCGTACATGATATATATTCCTGGAATTCGGAAAATACACGAATGAGTTCCTGTTACCCGGATAACGGTCGGAGTTATTGTAAACATTCCAAGAGTCGGACGGTTGTATTATTCTCCCACCGGGCAGCGACCCCATGCTGCTATGCTCACTAAACGGACCTGTTACCGATTTATAATTCCCGGGATGCGAATGGATAAAAGCGATCTCGTTTTCGCGTGTAAATCCCTTTTGTTCGGGTGAAATCGAATGATACCCATAGGTCAAATCTACTGAAAATAATGCGACAATGCAAATCGCAGCGGTAAAAGTTTAGGCTTGGTAAGATCACTATAAATAGTCTGGGTGGATATAAATAAAGACCGGAATGTTTTCATTCCAGTCTTTTGAATTACCATAGAAAATTTCTTAACGGTCCTTCACAATGATTATTCCCATTGTGCCCATTTTCAACCCATCAAGAGATAATTTCGGCTGGCGTACACGATAAATATAATTTCACCAAGTGTCAAAATGAAGATTAACGGCAAATAAAAATACCAGTATTCAGGTCTGCAACCTTTTTTATTTATGACAAATAATAAGATGAATGAAAGGATGGGCATAATGCACAATAAATCCATGAGATTGGTTCGGAATAACACTCCCGCACAAAGGCAATAGATTGGGAAAACAATGAACCCCGCAATAGCTATATTTGCCAATGTCCATCCCAGAGGAGGATACTTTGTAAGATTCAGCAGCCCGATTACAGCACACAGAGCAAAAAACATATCCTGTGCAGAGTAAAGATATGATTTATAACTGACCAAACCCAATATACCCTCCTGGAAATATCGGTTAATCGGATCAAGCAATATATACAGACATGACAGAATAATTACGGCCCAAATAAAAATACGCGTCTTCTTACCAGTTGGACACAGCATTTCGGTAGTCTTTTTCATTGTCGTAAAATCTATAATTTATATTTTGATCTTTGTCGATATAAACTTCTATGTAATGTGTTGCAGATGTATCTCCCGATGTGCTGACATAGCTAAATCCGGCTTTGTTGCCGTCTTTGCTGGAATCTATATTCGAGAATTCGGATATTTTCGCATCAACAGGAAAAAAGGCCGGACTGAAATCAGAAAGGCCGTCGTATTCGAATCTTATTGGCCCTTCGTCCCAAGACGAGCGTAAATAATTGGCAAAACCTACTGCTCCTTCTTCAAGACGGGTTACACCTTTTACCGCGCCATCATACCGACCCATATTACCTATATCGTCCTGAAAACCATGAAATAACTCATGCCCCATCGCCGTTGCGCTGGAAAGCGATCCTCCGTCTACTCTTGAACGCCAAGGATTTTTGACATAAGAAATCGTTCTGGATTTATAGTCGTAAGAGGAACTCCCCGTCCAAAAAGTTCCTTCAAGGTTATATGTCTTGCCAGAGCCTATCATTCGATCTGCAACCACTCTGCCGCCGCTTGTAGCGACAATCTTTGCCATATTATACATAGCTCCTGAAGCGTTATTTGCAACCCTTAATTTATTACCATCCGGATCGACATATTTTATCGGATTGCCCGCACAATACGCATACGGTGAAATCGGATGATACCCGTAGGTCAAATCTACTGAAAATAACGCGACAATGCAAATCGCGGCGGTCAAAAGTTTAGGTCTCATAATAGTAAGTTTTAACGGTTATTGTATCGGTTGTTTATTTGGTGGTTGCTTCCTGCATTTGCTTCCCCTCTTGGTTGCCCTTTTCAAGTTTATCATACAGGTCCTTGTTCATATCTTCCCAGCCCAATGCTTTCAGCTTTTCGTGAAGAGCGTCTGATTGAGCTATTATCTGCCGGGCATAAGCATCCTCTTTATATCCGTTTTCCTTCAAATGTTTCACAAGGGCTGCGTCAAGCGACTTTCCCAGAATTATGCACGCTTTGGGGTGCTGCGGATAGTATTCCAGCGATTTCTCTGCGCAGAGGCGGGTAAATGCGTCGTAATATTTGAATTTGTTCCGGTACCCGAACGCGAGGTCGGCAAGCTGCGCCGCAACGGTTTCACGATCCGTCAGAGGAGTATGTTCTCGATGGCCTTGTCGATGATTTCGAAATGCTCCTTGTAAAAGAACTCCGGGGTGATCTGGTGCGTGGTGAGTTCCACGTTCACCCACTCCTCCGGGTACATCTTATCCTCGTTCCGATAGCGGATAAACACATGGGCCGGGGCATAAGCGATATATGCTTCGGCGCCGAGGGTCTCGGCCAGCACCTTGTAGTACATCGGCAGGGAACGGCACTGCCCGCTGTGCGTCTGCATGACTTTGGTTACGAACTGTTTCGTAAAATCGGCTTTGCCCCCGGTATCGTCGAAATCGTAGGTGAAGGGTTTATGCCTATTCCCGGAATAGGGTCGGAAAAAGTATTCCGTGAGAGCCATGTTCTTTCTGGTCTTATATTGTTCAAGTCCGTTTGTTGCGATAAACCGTTGCACAAACGCGACGGCCGTATCGATGCTGAGGCAATAAGCATCGTAATCGAGCTCGCCGTCGAGATAGGCCCACTCCGCAAGGAAGACCGCACGTTTTATGCTCAAGGGGATTTTCCCGTCGAGCATATCCGCCATTTCGAGATACGCCTGCCGGTAATGCCGGCTGCGGGATTCGACCTGCACAGGGTTCAGCGCCCGGCAGGCCTGTTGGCCGTCGGCCGGATGCAACGGGAATCCGCAAAGCAAAATGAGGATGCAGATTATTCCTTTTTTGAGCGACATTTTTTCCATAGGTTTATCAGCCGACGTGCATTTCAAAGTTAGCAGATAAAACCCGAAACACCAAGCTACAACAACCTTACAAGGGCCATCATACATATTTAATAATCAGCGAATTGATAAAAATATTTTCTTACATTGAAATGACAGGCTGAAAATGTCCTGCAAAAAAGGGCAAATCGAATCTGCCCGACAGGTTGCATGGGTAATGTAACAGTTTCTGGGAGGGGGGGGGCATAACAAACTAAAAATCACTACCAAGTCCCAAGAATCCACAGAAATAAAGACGATCTCCGGGTCGTCTTTATTATTTTTGCACCCCGAAAACTGAGCTAAATGATTTTATGTCCAGGCTAACCGGGCTTCATGTTACAGATTAGAGGCTAATGACTTGCAAATTTTGCGGACACGAGTGTAAAAAAGACGGGCATCAAGCCAACGGCACTCAAAGGTACGAATGTAAACACTGTCATAGGAAACAACAGGAAGAATATACGTACAATGCTTATTCACCCAAATTGGACGAGAAAATAATTCTTTACACCAAAGAAGGTACAGGCATCCGAAGTACAGTACGGATTTTACAGATTTCTGCCACCACCCTTCTCAAACGCATAATACACATTGGAAAGCGAATTTCACATCCCCCTATTGTGAAGCACCGCATCTATGAAGTAGACGAGATAAAGAGTTTTATCAAGCGGAAACAAAATCACATATGGATCGCCTATGCATCATTGAACCGTAAATCCAAAGAGGTTGTGAGTTTCAATATCGGAGCAAGAACCAACCCCACTTTAAGCGTTGTAACCGAAACCCGCCATATAGCTGGAGCGAAACGCATATACATAGATCGATTACGCAACTACCAATCTTTAATTGACAAATCCATTCATCACACATCGCTCTATTGAACTAATCACATCGAGCGCCATAACCTAACCCTACGCACTCATCTCAAAAGACCTACACGCAAAACAATTTGCTTCAGCCGGAGTATCATTGTATTAACAGCAATACTTAAAATTTACTTTGGGGGATAATATTTAATATGACAGCGGCTATTTCCCTATAATTTTTTGTATATTTAGTAGCTTTTAAGTTTAATTCCAAAGATCACTGTTATGGAAAAAGTTGACGCGTACATTATGAATATCAATAATGTAATTTGTGCTAATATAAAAACATTTCATAATAGTGATCGGGGATTCTTGTCACAAAATATATTGTCTCAGCTTCGAAACTTTGTTGAACACATAGCTTTAAAAGCGTTCAGTAATGGGCATGACATTGATATAACCTATGATAATATAAAACGAGCAAATCAATTTGTACATACGAGAGGAGATTTAAATTTTCTCTCTAAATTTCACAAACTTTTACAAATTACGGCGTCGCATTACACGCTCGCTCCAGAGAATTCCGAACGGTTAATGCTCAAATATTATGAGTATTTATTAAAAATAAAATCCTATTTGGGATCAATCCACAACTTAAAGGTTCTCGAGAATATCGAGGAATTTCCACTTAATACAGATACGGTTCTAAAAGAGTATTATGAAAAAATAGCTGATCAACTGCAACGACCTCCCTACCTAAGAACCACCGATCCTTATAAGGATAGATATTATATACAGAAAACCAGACCATTCTTTGTCGATGGGCAAATATACTATGAAGTTACCTTTACGCTAGCTAGTGACAGAACAAGTAAGTTTGACCGACTCATTGCATTTACTAAATGCGATATATTGACTAATTATGCTGTAAAACTTCAAATAAGCAATAGCAATATACGGATTCTTGGTAAAAAGATGCCTATCCAGATTATTGATGAATGGGAAGTCTCAATCAGACCTTGTGAATTAAATAATTTTGCTGATATTTTCGGGCCTCATCCAAAATTGGGAGGAACTAATGAAATATCAGAAATAATGAAATTTTTAAGACAAACAGGATTAAACCTGATTGAATTCATAGATTCCCCCATTGATTATTATCAATCAGTAAAAGTTCAAATCGCTCAGACTGCTAAAAGTCGACATTTCCTGCAAATACTGGATCGTTGTCGTGAATTATCGGAATTTAAACAATCAGGATATAACGTTATAAGATATCTACTTTACAGACTGAACAACAAAATTATAAAACAACAATATAATGCCGAACGCTGCAACTTATTGTCTGGATTACATCTTCAATACGGCTGCACCCCATTTGATAAGATTCCGTTTAACACATCTCTGATCAACCATAATCCAAAACTCTCCGACCTATTTCAATGTATTGACAACACCGATCGGGAGCATGAATTATTTGCTCGATTCATTCGGAATAATATCGAAATAAAAGGACAGTTATATACGACAGAAAAAGACGTAGTTTATTTTGAACATATAGATGAACTAATACAAAAATATAACGATAGCTTATATCTTCCTAAACATGAACATCGACTAGTTCAGAAATACCTCGGACATATTTATATAAGAGGATATGAAGAAGATACGATCAACATAATTCGGCACATCAAAGAACTTTCCACTAAAGGAATTGATAACTATACAAATTCAGTTGATGCATGGTTACGTTCATCAACTTATTTGATCGATTGTGATGAGAAAAAAAAGGCTTTAAAAATAATGTTCACGAGTTCCAAAGTTGCCCTAATATACGGATCAGCCGGAACGGGAAAATCTACCATGATTAATCATATATCAAATTTTTTCAACGATAAGAAGAAAATCTATTTAGCAAATACAAACCCGGCAGTCGACAATCTAAAAAGAAAAGTCAATGCCGCAAATTGTACTTATAAAACCATCACCAAATTTCTTAGCTACGGAAATCGTGATACAACGTGTGACTTATTATTTATTGATGAATGTAGCACCGTCAGCAATAAAGACATGCTTGATGTATTAAATGCTGCAACATTCAAATTATTGATTTTAGTTGGCGATATTTTCCAGATCGAATCGATTCTCTTTGGAAATTGGTTTGGTGTTGCAAAAGCAGTTGTACCCCAATCGGCAATTTCAGTTTTAGAGCAACCATATCGAAGTAAGAATCAAAATTTATTGGCTCTTTGGAGTAAAATCAGGAATATCGAAGCAGATATTTTAGAGCATATTACTAGAAATGACTATTCTACTACATTGAATGAATCCATTTTCGAACAATCGGAAGAGGATGAAATTATCCTATGCTTAAACTATGATGGCTTATATGGAATAAACAATATCAATCGTTTTTTGCAGAGTTGTAATAATCATCCCCCCATACAATGGGGTGTACAAATCTATAAAGTCGGAGATCCTATTTTATTCAATGAGAGTAATCGATTTGCTCCACTAATTTACAATAATCTGAAAGGCCGAATAGTATGGATTGAAAAATCCGAAGATGTGATACAATTTGACATCGAAATAATTGATGTCTCCATAAACGAATTGGATGCTGATGATTTCGATTTCGAGCTAATCGGAATAAGCGATACAGGAAATTCCATTATCAGATTCAATGTGAATCGGCTTAAAAGTACAGATGATGACGATGAATCTTCAGATACCGTTGTCCCATTTCAGATAGCTTATGCCGTTTCAATCCATAAAGCACAAGGATTGGAGTATAATTCAGTTAAGATTGTGATTACGAATGAGATCGAAGAATTGATTACACATAACATATTATATACAGCCGTAACCCGAGCCAAAGAAAAATTAAAAATATACTGGACACCCGAAACAGAAAAGAAAGTATTAGAAGAACTTACCAGCAAATCAACTAGTAAAGATATATCATTATTAAGATCAAAATATAATCTATAACTATTTTTAAATTTTACTGAGTATACGAAATACTTACACAAAACAGCAAATGCCCGTGAATATATGTACTCCACCGGGACGCAAAGACACATACCCAATAGATTTCATGCGGTTTTATCTACAAAGGAATCCACAATCCTCATCAGATAGAAAAGAGATGTAGAAACATCCGTAAAATGACAACTCTTATTCTTTTTTATTTGGTCAAATGGGATAGGATGTGATTTTTATATAAATTTATGAAATTCATGAGCATAATCAATCGGCCCTCTGTCACTTCATACCGATAGTGCAATTACATTACTCGAGTTAGCAAAATATAAGGAATGTTCTCTTCAGGCGATTCAGGCACAGATAGAGCAGGCCACAGGGGAACATATTCCGCTAAAAAAAGACCATGAGGTATCCGAAAATATACTCCGAACCTTTGTTCCCGAGATTCTCCGAAATCCGAAACGCCATCCCCCCCCCAATATGATCGACAAGTAACAACTCCGGCCTGGAAGTTTTATGTTTAGGAAAAAGAATACGACGGAATTGTTGACAGAGTTGAAAGTTACGGAATTTTTGTCCGAATCGGTAAAGCATCTGGACTAGTATTGGCTTGGGGGCCGGTACACGATCTCGGAAGAACATTCAAACGAGGTGATTCTATCCGTGTAAAATACTCGCTTTGGAACAGGACAAGAACAAGCGTAAAATCACCTTGAGCCGCAAACAATGCATCCCGAATCCATGGGATACGATAGTAGAAAGTCTGGAACGCGGGAGCATCATAGAAGCACCGTCAAGAAAGTAGTCGAATTCGGAGTTTTTATCGAGTTAGTGCCTGGAATGGAGGGATTGCTCCATATCTCGGAGATGACTCGCCGTCAATATGAAACGTTGAAAGCCTCGGCCTCGAAATCCGGCCCGATCCAAGTCGTAGTGTTGGATGTGAATATGAACAAAAAACAAATCGAGCTGAGCACGTTGCCGTGGATCAAACGCCTGTCCGGAATCTGGGATGGAATAGACGAGCGCTACGTGCCTGGAAAGTCGCATCCGGCAACCGTGGTCGGATTTGACGGAATGCGGGACGTCTGGGCGGAGTTTGAGGAAGGGGTGGAACCTTGATTCCTCCAGATGAATTGCGATGGTACCGAACGAAATCGGCCGTCGACTGGTTGACGGTCGGAAACACGCTCAGAGTCACCATTACGGATATTGACAAGTTCACAGCAAACATTGACGGCCGCTCCGGGCTCACGTCAGGATTCAAACTCGGATGTCTCCTGAACAATAATCAACGGAACAAAGCTTTATCACGCATCAAACAACTCACAAAAAATGGAAAATAGTTTTGCCAATCACGTGCTCGAATGGAAAGAGATGAATAAACAAGGCCAATTCGTTGAAACCCGTCATTTTTATTTCGAGAAACTTTTTCAGGAAGAGATAGACCAGTTCGTCCAAAGGACAAAATGGCAGAGAAAGCCCGTAGACGTACTTTTTTCGCTGTTAGGTTATACGCCTGAGCCAATCATCCTTGCAGAAAAAGTATTGAACCCAAGAAAGCACGTAATTCTTCATGATCGAGAAGTGACGTACAATGAAGACAACCTGCGCTATCTACCCCGATTCCTCGACGAAGGTTTTACGAGGATCGAATTGCCCGACGAGTCATTCGCATCGATATACGAGACTTTGAAACAACAAATGGCCTTCAATCCTGGTTCCGATTATACAATCAACATAACCGGAGGAAAAAATCAATGGTGGCATCGGCAGCCATTTTCGGGAGAGATTTCAATGCATCCATAATCTACGTAGACTACAATAGCTATGAACCGGATATACGACGACCAATTCCCGGAACAGTAAAAATGGATATCGTATATTCACCGACTCGAGATATTCCGGAATTATTTCATTCATAAACAGCCCACGCATTATAAATAGGGACTGTTATGATAAATAGGCATAATAAAATAAGGGTATTTAAATAATCAATTTCTCCGTATTTATTTCCAATCTACTCGATTGCAATATTATTAGATTAACATTCATGATACAAACATAAATTTGGAGATATAAAAATAATTAAATACTTTTACACATAGACATAGGAAGAATAATTGGGAAAAAAGAGCGACACATGTGATCAAAAAGGTTCAAGACTTGGCATAATATACTGACACACAATACACACCCTCCAATATTTACAATTCCCTCGGGGGGGGGCTGATAATCAATGATTATCGGTCTTTTTGTTTTTGTGCGTCTGCCCTGTCATCGGGCATTTTCGGGTGGAAAAGAGAGCGTTTTCGGGGAAATGTTTAACACTTTGTTTAACACTAAATCGGTTGGTTAAACTTGTTTGCGCAACAATGCAAACAAATGAATATCTGCATTAACGCCGTTTTTCGCAAAGACAGACTGAACAATCAAAACGCCGCGCCCGTCCATCTGCGTTTAACACAAACTCGGAAATACAAATTTATCAGTACAGGCGTAACGCTAAACATTGACGACTGGTGCTTTGAAAATCAACGCATTAAGGCTAAAACTCCCGAATTGCAGGCGTTACAACTCCGCATCGACACCAAAATCAACGACCGCCGCCGCAAAATCAAACGCTCTGAAGCGTTAGCGGTAAACATAGGCAACAAGAACTGCGGATAAATGTCGGAAAGGAATATTTCCTCGGCGCTGAACTTCTATCAGGTCAATCTCTCCTGCGACGTCTACTCATTCGGCAGCCCGCTTTCCGAGAAAACGGTGCAAATACGCCCGTCGGGCACAAATTTATGATGATAACAGAGAATTATTTCACAAAAAACAACTATCTTCAATCCGTGGAACAGAACAAAAACCCTATTTAAACTCTACCTGTCGGATGCGCCCCCAACTCGCTCACCATCCTGCGTATACCTCTCGACAAACAATAAACTCAATACCCCGATGACAAAGTATCTGAAACTGATTTCCGCCATTGCCGCCCTGCTGCTTGCGGCATCGTGCGGCAGCACAAAAAACGCACGTAAAAGCCTTTCGGGAAATCCCGTCTTTCCGGGCTGGTACGCCGACCCCGAAGGCGCCGTCTTCGGCAAGGAATACTGGATTTTCCCCACCCTTTCGGACCTCTATGCCGCACCGGACGAGGAAATGCCGGCCTACCCCGCCGAAAAAAGCTCGGCAGTCCACCAGCTGTACAACATCCAGACCTACATGGACGCCTTCTCGTCGAAGGACCTCGTGAACTGGACCAAACATCCGAAAGTCCTCACCACCGACGCCGTGAAATGGGTAAAATACGCCATGTGGGCGCCGGCGATACTCGAACACAAGGGCAAATATTACCTCTTCTTCAGCGGCAACGACATCCAAAACGACCACGAATACGGCGGCATCGGCGTCGCCGTGGCTGACCGTCCGGGCGGCCCGTACAAGGATGCGCTGGGCAAACCGCTGATCGACCGCATCGTCAACGGCGCGCAACCCATCGACCAATTCGTTTTCCGCGACGACGACGGTACGCATTATATGTATTACGGCGGCTGGCACCATTGCAACATGGTCAAACTGTCGGACGACCTGCTGAGCGTCGTGCCGTTCGACGACGGCGAGACGTACAAGTCCGTAACGCCTGAAAACTACGTCGAAGGACCGTTTATGTTCAAGCGCGGCGGCAAGTACTATTTCATGTGGAGCGAAGGCGGCTGGGGCGGTCCCGACTACAGCGTGGCCTATGCCATCGCCGACTCCCCGTTCGGGCCGTTCGAACGTATCGGCAAAATTCTCCAGCAAGACCCCGAAATTGCCACCGGAGCCGGCCACCACTCGGTGATACGGATTCCCGGCAGGGACGAATACTACATCGTCTACCACCGCCGCCCGCTGGGCGCGACCGCCATGGGGCACCGCCAGACCTGCATCGACCGCATGGAGTTCGATGCAGACGGCTTCATCAAACCCGTAAAAATGACTTTCGAAGGGGTCAAACCCGTCCGGATCAAATAACGACCACATAAAAAACAAAGACCATGAAACGCTATCTCTTCTTAATGGCAGCCACGGCCTGCATGCTCTCCTGCGCAGGCAATGGCGACAGCGGAAACGGCGTCGAACTGCTCGATGCCGCCGCCTTCAGAACCAAAATCGACGGGAAACCCGTCGGACTCTACACCCTGCAAAACGCCGACGGCATGACCGTGCAGCTCACCAATTACGGCGCACGCGTCGTCGCGCTCTGGGTTCCGGCCGCCGACGGCCGCTTCCGCGACGTGGTATGGGGATACGACAGCATCGACGCCTATCTCCGCACGGCCGACAAATACTGCGGACCCGTCGTGGGACGCTTCGGCAACCGCATCGGCAAAGGACGCTTCACGCTCGACGGCAAGGAGTACCAACTGACGATCAACAACGGCGAGAACCACCTGCACGGCGGTCCCGGAGGATTCGAATGCCGCGTCTGGGACGCCCGCGAGACCACGACGCCCGAAGGAAATCCCGCCGTCGCCATGTCCTACCGCTCCGCCGACAGCGAAGAGGGCTATCCGGGCAACCTTGACATCACGGTCACCTACTCGCTGACGCCGGACAACGGACTGGTTATCGACTACGAGGCCACGACCGACGCCCCGACAATCGTGAATCCCACGAGCCACGTCTACTACAACCTGCACGGCACAACGGAGCATTCGACCGACTCGCACCTGCTGACCATCCATGCCAGCGGCTTTACGCCCACCGACGCGGGTCTGATCCCCACGGGTGAAATCCTCCCGGTCGAAGGCACGCCGCTCGACTTCCGCACGCCGCATGCGATCGGGGAACGCATCGGACAAACCGACTACGAACCGCTGGCATTCGGAAACGGCTACGACCACAACTGGGTGCTCGACAAGCCCGAAGCGGGCACGGTTTCGCTGGCTGCCGAGGCTTATGAACCCGCGACGGGCATCCGGATGAAGATCTACACCGACCAGCAGGGACTCCAGTTCTATGCAGGACAGGGCATGGACGGCAAGGAGGTCGGCAAACGCGGCGACCGCCACAACTTCCGCTCCGGCATCGCCCTCGAAACGCAGAATTTCCCCGACGCACCCAACCACGACAACTTCCCGTCGTCGGTGTTGCGTCCGGGAGAGACCTACACGCAGCATACGGTCTACGCATTCGAAACAGACGAGCAATAACCAGCCCCCTGACAACGGAAACCCGGCGGCAAACGGACTTCGACCGGACCGAAACCGAACGCTCCAACGTCGTACATCCCGCCGTAACGATACGCCGTGAAGCCGCGACGCTCTGCGCACCGGGCCGCCCCTTGCCGACAAACAAGGACAGAAACAGACGAACAAAGAACCGGGCAAGTCCGACTAAGGCTTGCCCGGTTTTCTATCCGGCAACGGATTCCGCAGGGATGACGCTATTTCCGGAATTCGAGACGCACGACGACCGGAAAATGGTCCGACGGCGTGCGCGCATCGTAACTGTGCAGTGAAACCTCCTTGGGGAAGGCGCCCGACTTGATCTCTTCGCCGCTGGCGGCGGTCTCCGTACGGTAGGTGTCGGTCAGCACCCCGTAATCGTGCACGTGAACCGACGGCGTCACGAAGATATGGTCGATGCGGCTGTCGGTCTTCAGCGAAGGGTTGAAGCTGTTGAACGTACCGTTCGGGGCGTAGCGTCTTCCGGCGGTCTCGTACGAATCGGCCAGAATGCCCGACGAGACAAAGGTCGTATAGATATGATTGTTCTGGTCGACGTTGAAGTCCCCGGTCAGGATCACGAACTCTTTGGGTTTGCACATTTCGCAGATCTTCGCCACCACCAGCTTGGCGCTCTCCTCGCGGGCCTGCACCCCGATATGGTCCATATGCAGGTTGAAGAACCAGAAGCGGCGCTTGGTCTGCAGGTCGAGGAAATGGCCCCACGTGCAGATGCGCGGCAGCGCGGCGTCCCAGCCCTTGTTCGGACGGTCGGTGATCTCCGAAAGCCAGAAATGGCCATCGTCCAGCAGGCGGAAACGCTCCTTTTTATAGAATATGGGCGCATACTCGCCTTGCGTCTTTCCGTCGTCGCGTCCGACACCGATATAGTCGTAGTCGGGAAGCTGCGCCAGCATGTCGTGCAGCTGGCCGTCGAGCACCTCCTGACTTCCGAAAATGTCGAAGCCGTGGAATTCGATCAGGCGGCACACCCACGGACCGCGGCGCTCCCAACCGTTGCCGCGCTCGGCGTCGCCCCGATTGGCGTTGCGGATATTATAGGTGGCTACGGTCAACTCCTGCGCCGCGGCGCAAAAGGTCACGGCGGCAAACAGGGCGAGAATCAGCAATTTCTTCATTTCAAAGGATCGTTTAACGGGTTTCAAGTCGAACAAAGATACAAAAAACGGACGAAATACCCTCCGAACAGGCTTCCGCAAGTAAATTTTTCTGCCGGATTAGTACACTTTCGGACTTGAGGATACGGGGTTCGCCATATTTTTACTATCTTTGGGGTGCAAAAAACCAAACTAATGGAATCAGCCCGTAAAACCTCCGTAACCAAAGTAATGCCCATCCTTTTCAGCTTCTTCGTGATGGGATTCTGCGACGTGGTCGGCATCTCGACCACCTATGTCAAAAACGATTTCAACCTCAGTGAAGCCCTCGCCGGATTCATTCCGTCGATGGTATTCCTCTGGTTCCTGCTGCTCTCGGTCCCCGTAGCGCTGGCAATGAACCGCGTCGGACGCAAACGCACCGTCCAGATCAGCAACGTCATCACGATCGTCGGCATGCTGATTCCGTTCGTATCGTATAATTTCGCAACCTGCATGGTGGCCTTCGCGCTGCTGGGAATCGGCAACACGATTCTGCAGGTGTCGCTCAATCCGCTGCTGACGAACGTCGTGTCGGGCGAATCGCTTACCAGCTCGCTCACAGCGGGACAGGTCGTGAAGGCCGTCTCGTCGTTCATGGGCCCGATCATCGCCGTCTTCGCGGTGAACGTCTTCGGCAACTGGCAGTACCTCTTCCCGATCTTCGCCGCAATCACGCTTCTCTCGTCGCTCTGGCTGATGATGACCTCGATTCCCAAAGAGGAGGTTTCCCTACAGTCGGGCAGTTCGGTCGGCGCAACGTTCTCGCTGCTGAAGGACAGCCACATCCTGCTCTTCTTCATCGGCATCCTCTGCACCGTAGGTCTCGACGTGGGCATGAACACGCTGACGCCCAAACTGCTGATCGAACGCTGCGGACTCGAAATCACCGATGCCGGACTCGGTTCGAGCGTCTATTTCTTCTGCCGTACGGCCGGCGCTTTCATCGGCGCATTCCTGCTGGCGCGTCTCTCGGACGTCCGCTACCTGCGCGTGAACCTCGTCGTGATGCTCGCGGCGCTGGGCGTGCTCTATTTCGCCAACAGCTACATCGAGATACTGATTTGCGTGGGCGTCTTCGCCTTCGCCCTCTCGTGCGTCTTCTCGATCGTCTACTCGCTGGCGCTGCGCCGCCGCCCGGACAAGGCCAATGAAATTTCGGGTCTGATGATTACGGGCGTCTGCGGAGGCGCGATCATTCCCCCGCTGATGGGCCTGCTGACCGAAACCGTCGGATCGCAGGTCGGATCGCTCATCGTCCTGACCGTATGCGCCGTATACCTGATCTTCTGCGCCTACAGCATCAAAACCCAAGCCAACAAATAACCAAAATACCATGTACAGATACGACAACCGTGTGGTCATCACACTCGACGCAGGCGGCACGAACTTGGTGTTCGGCGCCATGCAGGCCAACAAATTCATCGTCGATCCCATCACGCTGCCGTCGAACGCCGACAACTTGGACAAATGTCTGGCGACGATGGTCGAAGGTTTTCAGGCCGTCATCGACAAGCTGGAGGAGAAACCCGTCGCCATCAGCTTCGCGTTCCCCGGCCCGGCCGACTATCCGAACGGAATCATCGGCGGATACCTGCCCAACTTCCCCTCATTCCGCGAAGGCGTGGCGCTGGGGCCGTTCCTCGAATACAAATTCGGCATTCCGGTCTTCATCAACAACGACGGCGACCTCTTTGCCTACGGCGAAGCGCTGGGCGGCGCACTGCCCGAAGTGAACGCCCGGCTCGAAGCGCTGGGCAGCCCCAAACGCTACAAGAATCTGGTGGGCTACACGTTCGGCACGGGTCTGGGCATCGGTATCGTGGTGAACAACGAACTCAACCGCGGCGACAACTCGTGCGTCGAGACTTTTTGTCTCAAGCACAAGAAGATGCCCGACATTATCGTCGAAGACGGCGCCGCGATCCGCGCCGTGAAGCGCGTTTACGGAGAGTTGTCGGGCAACCCGGACCACGGGCTGGAACCGAAGGACCTCTGCGATATCGCCGACGGAAAACGCGAAGGCGACACGGAAGCCGCCCGCAAGGCTTTCGCCGAGATGGGCGAGATCGCCGGCGACGCCATGGCGACGGCCGTGACGCTGATCGACGGTCTGATCGTCATCGGCGGCGGCATCACGGGCGCCCGCAAATGGATCATGCCCAGCCTGCTCAAAGAGCTGCGCAGCAAGATGCACACCATCGCGGGCGACGAGCTGAACCGCGTGCAGATGAAGGTTTACGATCTGGACAGCGAAGAGGAGTTCAAGGAGTTCGCCAAAGGCGATCAGCGCACGCTGAAAGTCTACGGCACCGACCGTTACGTGGCTTACGACCCCCAGAAGCGCATCGGCGTCGCTATTTCGAAACTCGGCGCGAGCAACGCCATTTCGGTGGGCGCATACGCGTTCGCCCTGAGCCAGCTCGACGCGCAAAAAGCATAATAAAACAAGATGTATAAGTTCCAACCCATTCTCAAATCGACGATCTGGGGCGGCGAAAAAATCGTCCCCTACAAACAAATCGCATCCGGCCAGACGCAGGTCGGCGAAAGCTGGGAGCTTTCGGGCGTCAAAGGCAACGAATCGGTCGTAGCAGGAGGTCCCGAAGCCGGCACTACCCTGCCGGGCCTGATCGCCCGCCACGGCGCCGCACTGCTCGGCAAAGCCAACTTCGAACGTTTCGGCGAGGAGTTCCCGCTGCTGATCAAGTTCATCGACGCACGGCAGGATCTCTCGATTCAGGTACACCCCGACGACCGGCTGGCATGGGAACGTCACAAGTCGAAAGGCAAGACCGAAATGTGGTACGTCGTGGACGCCGACAAGGGCGCACGGCTCCGGTCGGGATTCGCCAAGCAGGTGACGCCCGCCCAGTACGAAGCCAGCGTCGAGGACAACACCATCACCGACATCCTCGCCGAGTACGAAATACATCCGGGCGACCTCTTCTTCCTGCCGGCAGGCCGCGTCCACAGTATCGGCGCGGGCGCGTTCATCGCCGAGATTCAGCAGACTTCGGACATCACCTACCGCATCTACGACTTCAACCGCAAGGACGCCGACGGCAACACCCGCGAACTGCACACCGAACTGGCGAAGGGCGCCATCGACTACACCGTGCTGCCCGACTACCGCACCAAGTACGAGCAGGTGCAGGACCGCGAAACGGAACTGGTGTCGTGTCCCTACTTCACCACGTCGCTCTGCGACCTGACCGCCCCGCTGACGCTCGACTACGCGGCGCTCGACTCGTTCGTCGTTGTGATCTGCGTCGAAGGCAAGGGCATGATCGCCGACGACAGCGGCAACGAAATGCCGATCCATCAGGGCGAGACCGTACTGCTTCCGGCTACCGTGAAGTCGCTCCGCATCGTCCCCGAAGGGAAGCTCAAAATGCTGACCAGCTGCATCAAATAAATGAAATGCACTCTGACAGATAAAATCCGGCGGTTCCGACTGCCGGATTTTTTCATTTTCCGCGGCAACCCCGATAATAAATTTTATCTTCATCGGCTCATTGCATCGTAAAAATAATCGCCCGCCTCGGCAAATCGAGGAAAAAATTTTCTTTTAACAAAATTCCGTTGCAGGACTCCGTTCTTTTTAGTACCTTTGGAGGTGCAACCGGAACACTAAAAAACAGAGAATCTTACGACATGGAGAAGAAACTGCAAGAGATCGCATCGCACTTCGCTTTGGAGGGAGGCATCGCGGCCATAGACTCGCTGGGCGAGGGTTTTATCAACGATACGTTCATCATCCGCACCGAAGGGGAGGCCCCCGATTACATTCTTCAGCGCAAGAACAAAAATATATTTCCCGACGTTCCGGCCATGATGGACAACATCCGCCGGGTTACCGACCACATCCGCCGCGGAGTCATCGCGGCAGGCGGCGATCCCCGGCGCGAGGTGATGACCGTGGTCCCGACCAGAGAGGACGCGCTGTACCACATCGACGGCAACGGCGAATATTGGGCCGTCTCGGTTTTCATCGACGACACCGTCGCCTACAACAAGGCCGATTCGCCCGAACTGGCCCGCAAGGGCGGCGAGGGAAT
>OIXH01001621.1_pt1 | contig 24535 bp, 19 predicted proteins | sample 1587741 | NCBI WGS metagenome assembly OIXH01 (sample SAMEA3888916, study PRJEB22519) | human gut metagenome | biome: human gut; feature: human-associated habitat; material: faeces | place: Denmark | collected 2011 | reverse complement strand
CTGGCTGCCGGTGACATCGTAGGTCGCGCCCTCGTTCTCAGCGAAGCCGTCGCCGGTGACGGTGATTTTGCTGTTGGTGAGCGGGGTGCCGTCGTATTCCTTCGAGTCAGAGCCGGAAGTGATGGTCAGGACGCGCGGGGTGATCACAAGCGTACCGTCGAGGATATTGAAGCGGACGTTCTTGAAGTTCGGGTTGTTGTTCTCGAAGTTGCCGGGAACGAGGTTCATGGCGTAGGTATCAGCGTCAGTGCCCTTGATGGTGGCGTCGCCGCTGAAGTTGAAGTCGTTCACGGTGTAGAGCGGGTTGCTGATACTGGTGACGTCGTAACCGGTGACGGTCTTTTCGGTGCCGTCATACTTTGCGCTGCCGCTGTGCTCGGTGATGGTGACGACCACTTCAGCGGTAACGGGCTTAACTTTCAGCTTGCCGTATTCCGGAGTGATAGTGTAGTTGGAAGCATAGGTGTTGTCATTCAGCTTGTAGGTGAAGCTGTTGTCGCTTTCGCCGACTTTGGTCTGGCTGCCGGTCACGGTGTAGGTTGCGCCTTCGCCGTCAACGAAGCCGGGGGCGGAGACGGTGACTTCGTCCTTGGTGAGCGGAGTGCCGTCGTAGATCTTCTCGTCGGAGCCGGAGGTCAGAGTGATTTCGCGCGGGGTGATTTCAAGCGTACCGTTGACAATCTCGCCAAACGTGTAGCTCTTGGTGACGTCTCTGCTGCCGTCAGCAGTCGTGACGTAGTAGCGAGTGATTTCGTTCACAACTTTGCCTTCGTCAACATCAATCACGCTGCCCTCGACGACTACGTGCAGTATGTCGCCATTTACGAGGACGCCCTGAGTGAAGGTGTAGCGGTCCTTGGTGAGCGGGGTGCCGTCATAGGGCTTGCTGTCGCTGGCTGCCTCGATGGTGATGACTGCGGATATCGGGCTTATCACGAGGCGGCCGTCGTTTGCCTCGACGACGATGTACTTCTTTGCCGCGTCAGTTGTGCCGACGGTGCCTTCCGCAAATGCTGCGGGATAGGTGCCTGCATCGGTGCCCGACGCGCCGACGGTGATGGCGGAGAAGTCAGCCTCTTCCGGTGCTCCGGTGAAGCCGCTTACGGAGTGCTCCGTGCCATCATAGGGCTTGCTGTCGCTGTTCGCGGTCAGGGTGACGTTCTGATAATAATAGAAGGTAATTACGTTATTGTCACTGTCGGGATTGACCGGGATGCTCTTGGTAACATCGTGCTCAGGGACGATAGTGCAGTTGGCAATCGGTTTGGGGTTCGCGGTGAAAGTCTTGCTGACGGTCTGGCTGTCGAAAACATCATCTTCGGCGACCTTCTCATTAGTGCCGTTCCAGAGATATCTGACAGTGCAGCTTGCCTGATTGAGCTTGAAGTAAAGCTTCAGGACGAGGCTGCCGTCCGCGGCGACGATGCCTCTCTCAACGTTTCCGGTGTAGGACTCGTCGTAGACGTACTTGCCGTTCTGCTTGGGCAGCTTGTCGTCATCGGTGACGGAGACGGTGGAGTCGGTCTCGCCCTGACGGGTAACGATATCGTCGTCATTTGCCTTGTCGGGGTAATTGCCTTTGGAATCCTGATAGTAGAACTCGACCTTGTAGTTCACGTCGATGGCTTCCCAGACGGCGTAGAGGTCGTTGGAGCCATTGTTGTCCAGACGGGCTTCGGAGCCTGCGGGGTAGTTAGCCGTATCTGCGTCAGCCGTGTCTGCCCAGCCCTTGAACTGGTAGCCGAGACGGGAGGGAAGACCCGTTGCGTCGTAAGCCATGACGGTGACCTTGTCGTTGTTGGGAACGGCGTCAGTGGTAAAGGTCTCATCATTGCCGGTGTAATTTGCGTGGTATGTAAGCATGACCTTGACGCTGGGGTCGACGTAGTGCGCGGTGAGGGTCATGTCGCGGGTCATGGTGACGTAGCTGCCGGGGTAGTAGACGTTGCCGGCATCGTCGGTCCAGTATGCGAACATCTGCTTGCCGTTCTTGAGCCCGCTGCCGTCCTTGACCTGTGCGAGCGCCTCATATTCGTAGCGGTTTTCGTCGGTTATCGAGGCGTCGGTTCCGGTGTCGTAGGTCAGATTGTAGACCTCGCCCTCAAGGACTGCCTTGATGGTGGTGTTGCGGTCGATGGCGCTGTTGACGTCAACGGCGGTGCCGTCCTCGTATACCCACTTGAGAACGGTTCTGCCTGCCTCGGCGATCTCGGCCTCGGCATCCTTGAACACGTCTACGCCGGAGATGACCGTGCCGATGGCGACCTCGCTGTTGGACTTGTCATAGCCGATGGAGGGAACCTGCACCGTCAGTGTGACAGGCTGCTTAACCCAGTAGGCGTAGAGCGTCAGACCGTCGAGCGGCATAGTCTTGCCGCTGAAGTCGTAGGGCAGCGTAGTGTCGGTTATCTGCGCAACGGGAACCGTATACCAGCCCTTGAACACTGCGCTCTCGCTGAAACCGGCGGGACGGGCAGGTGCCGCACCCTTGTCGTCGAGCGGCGCACCGTATTTCATGGATTCAGTGGTCTGTGTGCCGTAGTTGCTCTTGATAAGCTTGTATTCGTTGCGGGTGTAGTACAGGAAAACGTTACGCTCTTTGGGGTTGGGGTTAAACCATAACCCATCATCTTGTAATACGGTTGTTTGAGTTCCGCTGGCTTTCATGCCGGTGATAGCTTTCTGATCCCAATCGCCGCCGCCGGAGTTTGCGTCCTGAGAATATTCGGTGCTCTTATCGTAGTAGACACCGTTGAAATACATACGCTCATTCTCGTTTATGGGGCTTGTCTGATCAAAGCTCTCAAACATATAGTAGAGATGATCAAGGCAACTAGCATTATAGTTTGCCTTTGCGGTCTTACCGCTGGAGGAACATAGGTCGGCGGTCATGGTGATGCGCTTCGATGTGGCGATATTTTTTATACCGGTTATGGACCATCCTTGGAATCCGCTGTCGGAATTAAAGTTGGAAGCAGTCGGCCACAGGCTTTCAATGTTCTGCTCATATCTTGCTTCCAGGACATATTTTTCGGCATTCCGACCGCCGTAATAAGTCTTGCCGTTGACCGTCATCGAATTTTTGGAGCTATTTCCAAGATCAAAGGTTACCTTATATATTTTGCGGTTGAGACGTACATTAATGACCGTGCTGCCGTCAGCACTGACAACCGCGCTGTCGCTGTCCTTGTATGTGAAGTACTGACGATTTGCGATTGAGGTCGGAATCGTGGACGAACCGGTGACCGTCTCGCCGACTTTTGCGGTTTTGCTGGCGTCGGAGCCGAGCAGCGTGTCATACACATAGGGATTATCAGGATTCTGTCCCCAATAGACAACGGTATAATTGACGTTCTTGCCTTCCCATACTGCATAGAGCGTAGTATCAGCAGCCGGGGTTATGCTTGTGATAAGCGTGCCGTTCTCGCTCAGGCTCCAGCCCTTGAAGGTGTAGCCGGTGCGGGTGGGAGCGGTGACGCCGCTGAGTTCAAGGGTATCGCCCTTGGTGACGGAGCTGGAGGGTACCATGCTGCCGCCGGTGGTGTTGAAGGTGACCCAGTAGCAGTCCGCAGTGACAGGGTAGACATAGGTGTCTGCACTGACAACGGTGTTGGCGGTGAATTCATTGTCGCCGACGACCCAGCCGGTGACTTTCTTGCCCTTCGGCTCATAGTCCGTAGGCGGGGTGACCTTGAAGTCGTTGGCCTCGTTGGCGATCGCGGTGGAGTGCACCTGCCCGTCAACGGTCATAAAGTACACGTAGTACACGGCCTCGAACTTGGCCATGACCTTGACTTCGCTGCGGCCGCTGTACGTGGTGTACGCGTTGCTGAAGTCGAACTCCTGTGCCTCAAGCTGGCCTTTGTCATCAACGGCATACCAGCCGAGGAACTTGCGGCTGCTCCCGATGGCGGGCGTCGCCGGAGCGGTGAGCTGGCCGTCGGCATTGACGACCTGCGTGTCGAGAAGCGTCTTCCCGTTATAGAACTTGAAAGTTATATGCGTATCGGGCGTCTCGACAGGATTGACGGACGTGACGGATGCTCCGCCGCCGACCAATCCGTACTGGGCTTCCGTGCCTTCCGCGAAGACGCTGACAGGCAGCAGCGTCATCACCATGCACAGGCACAGAAACAGTGCAAAGAGTCTTTTTTTCATTTCTGCGAATAAACCTCCCCAAATAAAATACCATATAAATAAGTATGCTTTGCCGCCGCAGGCAGCCGATGGGGGACTGAGACGCACCCCGCCGGGGCATGGACAACCATGCGCCGCTTCAACGCCCGGAGTCTGAGACGCCCCCGGACGGCCGCACGGCACACGCTTCGCATAACTATATTACACGCTTATAATAGACGAAATTGGTCAAATTTTGAAGTGCCGTTTTGGAAGTTTTTTGGCGGTTGAAAAAATTACAAAGCGTAATCTTTCAGCTCCGCTTTGCTGCCGATATGGAGCTTGGCGTATATTACCGAGGCCATATTTTTCACGCTGCCGACGCTCATGCCGAGCCGCGCCGCCGCCTCCGCGTAGGTGAGATCGGCGGCCAGCAGGCGGGCGAGATGGTGCTCGCGGTTCGAGAGAATGGCGGTGGCGTTGGATATGGTGAGGCGGCTGCGGAAGACCATCCAGTTCTTCCAGCAGCGCGTCCACTGTTGGAGAATGCGTTTGTTCTGCTCCGGAAATTCCTGCTGCGATACGGATTCTATAAGTCCGCTGTGCAGCGTCAGGAATTCCGCGAAGGGGATGATATAGCCGCGCGGCAGAGCGAGTGCCATCGTTTCGCGCAGGTGCTCCTCACAGCCGTGCATGTCGCCGGTCGCGCAGAGCGCGGCGCTGCATATGAGGCGGAGGTATACGTGTATCAGGCTGAAGCCCTCGTCCGGCGGGAAGAAGCTCAGCGCGGTCTCCGCCGCGGCCTTGGCCTCGGTCTCGCGCTTCACGGCGAGAAGATATTTGCAGCGCGTGTAGATCGCAAATGGTATAAGCTCCGCGGGCAGCCCCTCGAACTGACCGTCCTTTATCCACTCCGGCACGAAGTGCGGCATGTACAGTCCCAGCGCCGTGCATGAGTGCAGCAGCCGCGCCGCGCGGGAGCAGACACTGCCGGAATCCTGATCTATCAGGCCGTGCAGCGCCGCTAGCGTGTCGTTGAAGGTCTGCGTCTCGCCGAGGCAGATGCTCAGCGGCAGCATCAGGGACAGGCGGCTGAGAAGCGTCTCCGGATCAGCGCCGCCGCTTCGAAGCATTTCATGGCAGGCGTCAAGCTCGCCGGTGTAATACAGCTGCTCAGCGTTGAATTGGCGTATGGCTGCGGGACTGGTTATACCAATCGGTATACCACTGAGACTGCCGGGGGACATGCGCGTGCAGTACGCTATAAGGCTCGGATAGTCGCCGTACGAGACCGTGCGTGAATCTTTTCGCGCGGTTCTGCGGTGATCCTTCGGCTTTTTCGCCGATGCCGGTATCATCCACGAGCGTTCGAATTTGAACGCGCCTTGGATGCGCCCCGCCTTGCACAGCTCCTGTACGCTGCGGACTTGTATACCCCAGCGCTCCGCGGCCTCCTTGACCGATATGTATTCCATAGCGTCACCCGCTTTCGTCAATGTAAATATATTCTACTCGTTTAAACGAAAAGAATCAAGCCTTAAGTGTCAGGAATATGCAAAGGAAACATATAGAAAAATGAATAGAGATTTGCAGAAATTAGGGAAAAATCTGGCTTTAAACACCATTACATCTAATGTAGAAGAGCAGATGACCTCGATTCTGGAAGCAGATAAACCCATTTAAAAGGAAACATATTCACGGCAATATGCATTTTAAAACTCAGATCGGACTGACAGGTAGAAAATTTTGTCGAATAAAAAAGTTCTGTTTAACTTGACAAAATTAAAATGATGTGATATTATCTTACCAAGATATTTAAGGCAGAACAATATCTAATTGAGACACACGGGAGGAAACTATGCTCAGAGCATACATACGAGGGCGAAAGCCCGAAATCGACGCCAGCGGCTATGCCGCAAACGGCGTTATTTGCTTGAAAAATAAGTTCAGTTTTACAGGACTTGACGAAAACACGAAGCGAGGTGACGTAACATGACGGCAAAAACGGGAGAGGGACTGGCGCAGTATGCGCTCGCGCAGGTCGGCCGCCCTTACTGGTGGGGCACCTTCGGGCAGACGGCCTCGGCGGCGCTGCTCACGCAGAAGCGGGCGCAGTACCCGGAATATTACACGGCGGACGACTTTGAGTCGCAGTTCGGCAAGCGCGTCCACGACTGCGTCGGGCTTATCAAGGGCTATCTTTGGAGCGAGACGGCGCGGAGCACGCCAGTCTACTGCGCGGCGCAGGACGTCGCGGTGAGCGGGCTGTACCGGAGCTGTGTCCGCCGCGGCGATATCGCAAAGATGCCGCAGATCACGGGAGCCTGCGTCTTCATGGAGGGGCTTGGGCACGTCGGCGTGTACGTCGGCGGCGGATACGTCGTCGAGGCGTCGGGACACACGAAGGGCGTTGTCAAGACCCGCTTGAAGGATCGCGGCTGGGCGCTGTGGGGGCTGCCGGGCTGGATAAGCTACGGCGATGCACCCGCGGATTGGGCGCAGGGCACGGCGGTCGCCGCCGGCACGGAGAAGAGCAGCGCTGCGGTGGAGCTGCCGCTCCTGCGTCAGGGCGATGTGAGCGAGGCGGTGCGGTCAATGCAGCTGCTGCTGATCGGACGCGGATATTCCTGCGGCTCCTGCGGCGCGGACGGTGACTTCGGAACCTGCACGAAGCTTGCGGTTTGGGCATTCCAGCGCGCGCACGGGCTGGCCGTGGACGGCGTCGCCGGGGCAAACACATGGTCAAGGCTGATAGGAGGATGAACGGTGACGGCAGAAGAACTCGCGCTTAAGATAGAGCGCGTTGACGCGCGGAGCCGCTCGAACACTCACCGTATAGAGGAGATCGAGCGGAACCAGAGCGCGCTGACAGACCTTGCTCTCTCGGTCAAGGAGCTCGCCACGAAGCAGGGCGGCATGGAGAAGGATCTGACGGTTGTGAAGTCGGACATCAAGACCCTGACCGGCAAGCCCGCGAAGCGCTGGGAGGAGCTGGTCGACAAGGTGGTATGGCTGTTCGTCGGCGCGGTGCTCGCATACGCGCTGGGGCAGCTTGGATTATAATGAAGGGAGGTGAGAGCATGGATTTTGGCATTGCGGGCGTCGCCGCGATAACGGTGATCTGCTATCTGGCGGGGCAGCTCGTCAAGGTGAGCGGCCTCGATAACAAGTGGATACCCATCATCTGCGGCGTTGTGGGCGGAGGCCTCGGCGTGCTGGCTATGCGCTGGATGCCGGACTATCCGGCGGGCGACTACATAACCGCCGTCGCGGTCGGCATCGTCAGCGGCTTCGCGGCCACAGGCATAAACGAGGCCGTCAAGCAGATCAGACAGTAAAACAAAAAGTTCCTGAGTTTTTAACTCAGGAACTTTTTGTAATATTCATCCCAGAAGCGACTCCCAGCGGACGCCGTTCCAGCCGGTGGTGTCGAAATTATTGCGCACGGCGTCGCACATGAATTGGAGCTTCTGCCGTATGGCCGGGGACTCGATCAGCATGCCGGCCTCGTCCTCGTGCACCATAAAGTATTCCATGATGCGTGCCCTGTCCTCGCGCTCGTTCACGCAGGAGTAGCCGTCGACGAAATACACGTTGTCCGGGCTGCTGCTGTACAGCGTCCATTCCAGCATCGAGTCGGACAGCGTCGGATCCTCGCAGTAGGCGAAGCCTACCGGGTTCAGCGCCGCCCATGCGTCGGGCGAAAACGCGGAGTAATCGCGCGAGAGGATGTGGTTCTCGGTTGCGTGCCACAGCTCGTGGCAGATGATGGTGTCAAGCCCGTCCGCCATGCGGACATCCAGCGCGATGTTCTGCCATTCGCGGCTCTCGTAGGCACAGCCCACGACGCCGTAGTTGCTGTCGATCCGCTCCGTCAGAAGGAAGCGGACGCCACCCTCGCCCATGATGTTTCTGAACTGCGCGAAGAAGCCGTCGGGGTACAGGGAGAGAGTGCGCGCCAGCGCGTCGAGCGCGGCGTTTATGCCGTACAGCTCCTCGTCAGCGCTCATCGTGTCGGTCAGCGTGATGGTGCGGTCGCAGAGCGCGGCGGCGGAAGCGCACTGCGAAGAGAGCAGGATGCGCACGCCATATCTCGTCTCCAGCGTGTCCGCATACTGTCGCGCCTGCTGCAAATTCTCGGCCACGGGCGCGACGGAGTCCTCCAGCCAGTAGTTATCTGCGAGAGAACTGTCAACGGTGAGGGGCGATTCCGCGCCGACTGCGCCGTCAAGCTCCGCAAATTGGAGCTGTGCGGGGTCGATGGCGTAGAGATGGAACGCGCCGTCACGGTACACCGCCCCGGCGAGCAGCGCCGCGTCCGGGAGATAGCAGGAGAAATACATCTCGCCGGTGACGCCGCTGTCCGCCAGCGGGCAGATTCCAAGCCGGTCGCCCAGCGAGTATACGCATGTGCTGCCGTCCGCGACGCCGATAAGGTACGGCGCGCCGGAAACTGCGTACAGATCGGCGCTGTTTCCCCGGAAAACGTCCGCGGCGGCGTACATGAAGCCGCTGCCGGACTCATAGAGCGCGGAATAGCCCATCGCATCGGCGTCGAACTCCAGCAGGCACAGGCCGTCGCCCGTGAAGGCCGTCTGATATCGGGCGGATTGCAGCATGGAAAGCTGTCCGGACGCGGGGTCGAGGATCGCGGTGCCGCATTCGCTGCCGTAGGGCGAGAGGAAGAACTGAACGGCCATCCGGCCGCTCTGCGCGTCGAAGGCGGTAATGTCAAGTATCCGCAGATCGGGCGACAGCGGGACGCGGCTCCGCTCGCCGCTTGCGATGTCCTGACGGCAGAGGACACTGTCGCTCAGATAGTAGTAGGCGCTCGCGTCGTAGGAGAAGAAGCCGTCCACGTTGTCGGTCATTGCGCCGCCGATGTCGGCCAGCGAGGAGCTGAGGAAGCGCCATGTGCTGTCGTCGCGGGAATAGAGCGCGAGTCTGCCGTCGGAGAAGGACTGAGACTTGATGCTCCAGACGCCGTCCAGCGTGACCTCGCCGCATACTGCGTCGGAGTCGATGTCAACGAGCTGCACGGTCGTGCGCTCGGCCTCGTAGTCCGACGAGCATATGTATAGCTTCGACCCGCCCGCCGGGTATATGCCGGAGAGCGCGTCGGGCTGAGTGCACGTAAGTTCCTGCACCGGTTCGCGGCGGCTCATTTCGCCCGCCCCGCAGCCGCACAGCGCCAGCGCGATGCACAGGAGCAGAATTATTGTTGTACGAAATTTTTTCATTGCTGTGTTCGCCCCGCCCTCCCGCGGCGGAATGTCTGTTGGGTTACTGTCTGTCTTCTGAAAGAATACCATATAAGTATAGATCCGCCCAGTTTCCAAAATTGTCTCTCGTCTGGCTTCTCTGTATCCCTTCAGGCTTCATTCCAAGCTTTTTCATAAGATTGACGGATTTGATTCCGTCGATCGTTTCGGCAAACACTTTATGCGCATTCATCTTATCAAAAGCATAGTCAATGACCGCTTTGCAGGATTCATAAGCAAACCCCTGTCCCCAGAAAGCTCTGTTGAAAAACCACCCGATTTCATATACGCCTTCGCCGAACTCGTTGAAGAGAATATATCCGATCACTTTGGCGGTTTCTTTGTGTACCGCGGCAACGGCCCCTCCTTTTTCTATGCAGAATTTCTGCAAAAAATCGGCCGTTTTCTCAATAGTATACGCGGGCTCGCAATTCTTCATTGTTTCGGCATCGCCCAAGATATCCTGCATATCGTTTATATCATTTATGGTAAAATCACGAATGACCATTCTGACAGTCTCAATATTCATTATAAATGCCTCGTTGAGTTCCGATTTTCAGAACTATTTATAATAAAAAGCCCACCGTAAATTAATCTACGGTGGACTTTTGGTCGGAGTGGGGAGACTTGAACTCCCGGCCTCTTGGTCCCGAACCAAGCGCGCTACCAGCTGCGCTACACCCCGAACTATGCTCTTTTCAGACAGCCATCTTATTATAATTACAAGGGAGTAAATTGTCAAGAAAAAATTTGAGTCATACGCCTGTCCCCAACGAAATATGTTTGTAACCGAGGGGGAGGGATATGCATGAAGAGATGGAAGAGCTTCGCGGCGGCGGGGATATTCGTGCTGCTGACGGTGCTGAAGCTTGCCTTGCCGCAGCGCAGCGCCGGATTGCGCGAGCGGGTGCTGTATTTTATAGACCGTGACGACGATTACGTCGAGCTTGCGCAAACGCTGGGCAGCCATGTTACGGAAAGCCGGTTCGGGGAAAAGCTTGTGGAGGTATTCGGCAGGGCGCGCGAGGACAAAACGCCGCCGTCCCCGTCGCCGGAACCTATGCTGCTGCCGCGGACGCTGCCTGATTCCGATGAGACTGCACCGACATTTGCGGAGCAGACGCCGAGTCCATCGCCGAGTCCGATTCCGACACCGTCACCCACACCGACGCCGGAACCTGCCCCGACTTCGTCCCCGGAGCCGACACCTGAACCTAGCGAGCAGCCGGAAGCGGTCAGTGCGTTTTTGTCGAGTCAGGCGGAGTTTGACGGCTACGCCATCCCCGCGAATGTGCGGACAGACATGCCGGAGATACCCTTTGAATATACAAGCCCCGTGGACGGGTACGACTCTTCTGGCTTCGGCTATCGTGTGCACCCCATACAGGGGACAGTCAAGTTCCACTACGGCACGGACTTCGCCGCGGACAGCGGAGACAGCGTCTCGGCCTTCGCGGACGGCTACGTCTACGCGGCGGGGGAGAGCGACAGCTACGGGAAATACCTCATCCTGACGCATGAGGGCGGCTTCGCAAGCCTGTACGCGCATCTGAGCGAGTTCGTGGCGCACGAGGGGGACATGGTCGAGCGCGGCCAGACGATAGGCCGTGTAGGCCAGACCGGCAACGCGACCGGGCCGCATCTTCACTTTGAGCTGTTTTTGAACGACGTCTATATAAATCCTGAATACTATGTCTGAGATGAACAACAACAGAATAAAAATCAGCGCCGGGGCGCTCATCCTAGCGGCGCTGATCTACTATACCGCGGATTTCGGGACACTCGCCTGCGTCGCCGTGCCGGTGCTGATCCACGAACTGGGGCATATCGTGTGCCTGCGGCTGCTCGGCCTGCGCATATGCGGCTTCAGAGCGGAACTGCGCGGGCTGTGCATGGGCTATGCCGGGTGTACGAGCGGCTTCGGGCGAATGCTCGCCGCCGCGGCTGGGCCTGCCGCCGGCGGGCTGTACGCGCTCATCGCGTCCTATGCCGGAAAAATCTACGGCAGCGACTGGCTGCTGTGCTCGGCGGGGGTAAGCGTGATACTGACGGCGTTCAACCTGCTGCCGGCGCTCCCGCTCGACGGCGGGCAGATATTCGCGGAGCTTGCCGCCGCGGCCTTCGGCGGACGCCGCGGTATGCGCCTTGCGGAGTTGGCCGGGCTGCTGACCGGCGCGCTGCTGCTGGCGGCGGGGCTATGGCTGATGTGGACGGGCATGGGAGCGGCAGTGCTGATTGCGTCGATATGGCTGCTGCTGTCTCAGCCGGAGAATCCCGCGCTTGGGCGGAGAAAAGAACTGCTGTGAATCGGTGATGATAATTATATATTGTAGATACCCGCCCGATAAATAACCGGACATAGCGCTTTGCTATGTCCGGTTTCGTGTCATTTCTTCCAATGCTTCAGCTCAGGGACGACAGCTTCCATATGCGCCCTGACCTGCTCCGCAGGCCAGCTCTCGCTCGCCATGTGCGTCACGCAGAAATCTATCAGCTGCTCTTTGCTTGTATACGTGAACTCGCCGCCGGTGTAGCACCACTTGCAGTAGTCCTCGTTGAACGCGCCGTCCGGCTCTTTGCTGGTCGTGGAATCCTCAAGCGGCATCCCGCAGCACTGACAGATCAGCTTTCGGGGCGAACCCAGCAGCGTGTTGATGGAAACGTCAAAGACGTTTGAAAGCAGCTTCAGCGTCTCCACATTCGGCGTCGTCTCGCCGTTTTCCCAACGGGACACCGCCTGCCGCGTGACGAACACCTTTTCCGCCAGCTCATCCTGCGACAGCCCGTTTTTCGTTCTTAGGTTATATATAACATCCTTTGTATCCATACCGAACACCTCCATAAGCCGAGTGTAGCACAGAAATTACCGGCGGGCAAGCAACCCGCAGTTGCGTAAGCCTTGCAAAACACGGAAAAGTATTATAGAATACAAAAATACTATATTGCAAATTTCAATTTCGACGGAGCTTGAAATGGATAAAAGACTTGAACGCATACTGCCGCGCGTGCAGAAGCCCGCGCGCTACACCGGCGGCGAATATAACCAGATAATCAAGGACAAGACGAAGGTCGACATCCGGCTTGCATTCTGCTTCCCGGACACCTATGAGATAGGCATGTCGAACCTCGGCGTGAGTATCCTTTATCACACCATGAACAGCCTCGACTATGTCTGGTGCGAGCGCGTTTACGCGCCGTGGGGAGACATGTATGAAGAGATGAAAAAGGCGGGCATCCCGCTCTACGCGCTGGAAAGCGGCGATGCGCTGGGCGAGTTCGACGCAATCGCTTTCTCAATAGGCTACGAGATGGCGTTCACAACGGTGCTCGACATGCTGAATATGGGCGGAATCCCGCTCAGAAGTGAGGACAGGCCGAACCTGCTGCCGATAGTCATGGCCGGCGGCACCGCGGCAATGAACGCGGAGCCGATGACGCCGTTTATCGACCTCTTCATCGTCGGCGAGGGCGAGGAGGTAAACAACGAGCTGCTCGCGCTGCTGCATGAGGCGAAGCTCGGCGGATGGAGCAAGCAAGATTTTCTCGTCCGCGCGGCGCAGATCGGCGGCATATACGTCCCCTCGCTCTACGATGTCGAGTATAACGAGGACGGCACGGTCAGGTCATACACCGCGAAGGACGGCGCGCCGGAGCGCGTGACCAAACGCATTGTCGTAGACTTCGACGCGTCGCCGTACCCGACCGCGCCGATCGTGCCGTCCACCGAGGTCGTGCACGACAGAGTGAGTGTGGAGCTGTTCCGCGGCTGTGTGCGCGGCTGCCGCTTCTGTCAGGCCGGGCATGTCTACCGCCCGATACGCGCGAAAAAGCCGGAGACGATTATAAGACAGGGCATCGAGTCGCTGAAAAACACCGGATATCAGGACGTGACGCTCTTGTCGCTGAGTACAAGCGATTACCGGCAGCTGCCTGAGCTGTGCGACGGGATGCTTGAATACTGCGAGAGCCGCAGTATCGGCCTGTCCCTGCCGTCGCTCCGCGCGGACAACTTCTCCATCGAGCTTATGGAGAAGCTCCAGAAGGTGCGTAAAAGCGGCCTGACCTTTGCCGTCGAGGGCGGCAGCCAGCGCCTGCGCGACGCGATAAACAAAAACGTCACGCAGGAGGATCTGCTGCACACCTGCGCGATAGCCTTTGCCGGCGGCTGGAACAGCGTGAAGCTGTATTACATGCTCGGCCTGCCGACGGAGACGGACGAGGACATAATCGGAATCGCGCAGATGGCGGACGAGGTGCTGCACTGCTGGCGCATGAACGCAAAGTACAAAAACCGCGGCGTCAAGATAACCATATCGACGTCGTGCTTCATTCCCAAGCCGCACAGCCCCTTCCAGTGGGAAGCGCAGATAAGCATAGAGGAGTACCTGCGCCGCGTGAACCTGCTGCGCTCCAGCATCACCGCGCGCAACGTGAGCTACAACTGGCACGACGCGGAGACGAGCCTCATCGAGGCCGTACTCAGCCGCGCCGACCGCCGCGTCGCCGACGCGATAGAGGAGGTCTGGCGGCAGGGCGGCAGGCTTGACTCGTGGTCGGATTATTTCTCATTCCAGCGCTGGATGGACGCCTTTGAAAAGTGCGGCGTAGACACGAAGTTTTACGCGAACCGCGAACGCAGTGTGGACGAAGTCCTGCCGTGGGACGTCATTGACGTCGGTGTGCGCAAAGCGCATCTTGTGCGCGAGCGCGAGCGCTGCTATGCGTCCGAGCTGTCGCCGGACTGCCGCCATCAGTGCTCCGGCTGCGGCGCGCTGAAGCTTATGAACGGGGGACGATGCGATGGATAAAATGAGACTGAGATTTGAAAAGACCGGCCGCGCGATATACATCTCGCATCTCGACATGATGCGCACGATGCAGCGCGTGTTCGCCCGCGCAGGGCTGGAGATGAAGTATTCCGAGGGCTTCAATCCGCACCCGCAGATATCCATAGCCCTGCCGCTCTCGGTCGGGACGGGCAGTCTGTGCGAGATAATGGATTTCCGCCTGACCTCGGATACCGAGCTTGAGACGCTGCCGGAGCGCATGAACGCCGTGATGCCGGAGGGCATCCGCGTTATCGAGGCGTATGAGCCGCAGCGCAAGGCGTCGGAGCTGAAGTGGCTGGATATAAAGGGCGTGTTTGAATATGACGAGCGTGACAAGACGGCCATGGCCGCGGCGCTCAAAGAATTCTTCGAGCGCGACGCGATAGTGATAACGAAGAAGACCAAGCGCGGCATGGGCGAGAGCGACATCCGCCCCGCGATAAAGACCATAGGCTTCACGGTCGATGACACCGGCGTAATCGTGGAGGCGACGATATCCGCGCAGGAGCCGACGCTGAATCCTGAGCTGCTGGCCGAATCTCTGCGCCAGCTCGCGCCCGATATCGCGCCGGACTTTGCGAAGTTCACAAGGGTCGAGACCTACGACGCGGACATGAATATATATAGGTAAGCGACGGGAAAATCGGGGAGAAAAGTACTTGATTTTGCCTGTACGCTGTGCTATAATATCACAGCTTGCGCAGACAGAGTGTCTGCGGGCATAGAAAGGCGGTCCGCTGCCGAGGCTCAAGCCCGCCGGTAAGAACGTCTATATGTAGGAAGGATTAGATTATGGATCTGGTCAAAATTCTCAGCGAGCAGTACATGAAGAAAGAACTGCCCGAAATGAACGTCGGCGATACCGTGCGCATCATGGTTCGCGTCAAGGAAGGCAACCGTGAGCGTACTCAGGCTTTCGAAGGCACCATCATTGCCAAGAAGCATGGCGGCATCAACGAGACCATCACCGTCCGCCGCATCTCCTACGGTGTAGGCTGCGAGAAGGTCTTCCCGGTTCACTCTCCCTCCATCGACTCTGTCACCACCGTCCGCAAGGGCAAGGTTCGCAGAGCAAAGCTGTACTACCTGCGTGACCGCGTGGGCAAGAAGGCAAAGGTCAAAGAGCGTCTGTAATCGCTGTTTGTGCCGCAAAACGTATAAAACAGCCTCTCCCGGCTTGGAAGAGGCTGTTTTATACGTTTTTAAAAAGATTTCTCAGGATCGGGAACCCTTTCGTAGGGGAAATCGTATATATACTCCGGAAGAAGCTCTGCGATGATCTCCGCCTCGCGGGCGTACTGCTCGTTCGCGCGGAAAAGCTGAGTGTTCTGGATGGACTTCGCGGGGTCAAAATGCGTTCTTGGGGCGCTGTGCTGAGCCTTGGTCACGCCGAGGAAGGCGTATATCCGCTCCATCGAGGCGTCGTAATTATATATCAGATCCTCGAATTGCAGCTTCAGCACCTTGGCGCTGCCGGACGGGCGCTCGCTGCCGCGCAGGCGTCGGTAAAACTGCGCAAATTCCTCCGCATCCGTCGGGAACACGACGGCGTTATTGCGCGACCGCCAGACGTATTTGTTCTGGATAAACACATCGCGCGGGTCGCGGCTGACCTCGAATACGCGCAGCTCGTCCCCAAAGTAATTATCCACGCGGAAGAGATTGTGCGGCAGCAGGAGCTGATCGAGCACGATGTTGTGCTCCTGCAGGCCGATCTCGTCCATTACCCCGGAAATAAAGCGCGAGGCGGCGGAATAGAATTCCTCCTCGGTGGGGATCGAAAGCATGGTGTCGTAATACGTGCGCGGCTTGCGAAGCTGCACCTTTTTCATCGTCAGCAGCCAGACGATCTTGCGGATGCACAGCTCAACAAACATGCGTGCGTTTGTGTTCTCCTGCCAGTACCAGTAATAGTTCGGCCGGGAGAAGGTCAGTTCGTCGACAAAGCGGAGGCACAGATCGTAAAAACCGGGGCCGACATGCTCGTTATAGTGCCCGACCCACCAGTATTTTTTCGTGCACAGCTGCTTCATCGTGCCGAGAAAGCTGTGCAGCGCTTCGTCGCTGCGTATGGCGTTGTTGCCGTGCAGGAGCTTGTCCTCAAGGTCGAAAACGCCGTTCGGGCAGTGCAGAAAAACAAACTCAAAGTCGCCGTCGCGGGCGCTGCATCCGTCTATCTCGGCGAGAATATCCGTCACCGCAGACGAGCCGGAGCCCATATATCCGATGGGTACAAGTATCTTATTCATGTGTCCTCCAGTGTTATTAGAAAATATTAGAAAATAAAGTCTTTGCTTTCCAACCAAAAAGTGGTAAAATACGAACATGCTGTGACAAATTATATCCCATTCTGACAAAAAAAGCAAGCCGTGCGGGCGCTGCACGGGGACAAGAGCTTATTTATGCTGCTGCCAATATTATTAAAAAATAAGGACTTTACTTTATAATCAGAAACTGGTAAAATAATAAATTAGCTGTGACTGATTATATCTTGTTTTGACAGGAAAGGCAAGCTATGCAGGAAAAATCTCTTGCCCGCAACGGCATATACAAAGCTCTGCTGAATGGCTTCAACCTCGTTATTCCACTGCTTGTCGGGCCGTATATCACCGGCCTGCTGAACGAGGAGCTTTACGGCATATATAACCGCGTTTATACCGAGTACAGCGTTTTCCTCGCGCTGGCCTCCTTCGGCATATATAACTACGGCGTGCGCGAGATAAGCCGCGTCAGGAACGACCCGGTTGCAACGAACAAGCTCTTCACGAGCCTTTTCCTCATCGGTATCGTCTCCAACGGCGCGGCGATGCTGGTGTATGTGGCGTATACCTTCTGGCGCTCCAGCTCGCAGATAGAGGTACATGTCTATCTCGTCATGCTCATCCAGCTCTTTGCGAACATTTTCTATGTCGAATTCGCAAACGAGGCCAAGGAAAACTACCGGTTCATAATGGTCAAGACCATACTTGTGCGGCTTGGCTATCTGATATCCATCTTCGTGTTCGTGCGCAAGCCGAGCGACGTTGTGCCGTACGCCGTGGTTATTTCCATGACCAACTTTGTCAATAATATCCTCAGCTATATCAAAATCAGACGCGACGTGCACTTCGATTTCGGCGGCCTGACGATAAGAAAGCACCTGTTCCCACTGGTGGTGTCGCTCGTTATAGTGAATGTGGACGTTTTCTACTTCCAGCTGGATAAGATAATGCTTTCGCCGCTGGTGAGCGATATCGCGGTCACGGAGTATTTTATCCCGACGAACATCGTCGGCATGGTGTCCGCAGTGCCGCTGGCGCTCATAAACGTCGCCATCCCGCGCGTCTCGGCGCTGCTCGGCGAAGGGAAGCGGGACGAATACGAGCGGGTTCTGAACGACACGACGGAGAAATACCTCGCGCTCGTCATTCCTATAAACTTCGGCTTCATTGTGCTGGCGCAGGAAGTGATGCAGCTGTACACGCAGGACGTGTATACCTACGTGTGGCCGGTGCTCATAGTCGCGGCGATATCGCGCATCGCGCTGTCGTTCCAGTCGGTGCTGAATAATCTTGTGATGTACGTCAATTCGCGCGAGAAGCAGCAGGTTGTGCTGCTCGCGGTATTCGGCGTGATGAACCTTGTGATGAATTTCATCCTCGTTGCGGTGGGCTGCTTCACCGTCATTACCTCGCTTGCCACCACGACGCTCGCGGTCATACTGTTCGTCGTGACCTGCTACTTCTACGCCGTGAAGAAGATCGGCGTCAATTGCAGGCTGTTTTCCAAGCGCATATGCGGCTACCTGCTGGCTTCGGCGCTGTTTATCCCGCTGTCGCTGCTCATCCGCACGGCGGGGTTGAACTACTGGGTGAACATCGCGGCGATAATCATCGCATGCGTCGCGCTGTATGCCGCGTACATGATACTCACCAAGGACAAGCTGGCGTATGAGTTGCTGAACGCGACCATATTCCGCGGCAGAAATAGGCAGAAAGAATAAAATCAGGGAGATAAGACATGGAAACTGTGCGTATAATTACGCTGCACCTTGCTTATGGCGGTATAGAAAAAGCCGTCTGCCAGATGGCGAGCATGTTCGCAGAAAAATACGACGTGGAGATAATCTCCGTATATGACATGCCGGACGCCCCGGCCTTCCCGATAGACGAACGCGTCCGCGTCCGCTATCTTCTCGACGAGATACCGAACAGAGACGAATGGCGTGACTGCGCCCGTAGAAAGGATGTTTTCGGCCTTGCGCGCGAGAGCTTGAAGGCGGCGCGCATTCTGCACGATAAAAAGAAGGCCGTCATAGACGCGGTATCTGCGATAGACGACGGCGTGATAATAACCACAAGACCGGAGCACAACGTCCTGCTGTCAAAATATGGCCGCTCGGACGTATATAAGCTTGGCCAGCTCCATCAGGATCACTGCTTTGACAAAAAGCTGCTTGACAGCTTCCGCCGCGACTACGGCGGTCTTGACGCGTTTATTCTTCTCACGCCCGGCCTTGCCGATGAGGTGCGCGAGATTATGCGGGATAATAAGCACACTAAAATAGTCGCTATCCCCAATTTCCTTGAGCACTATCCGGAGACCATACCGGAGCGGAGGGAGAAAACAATCCTCGCAGTCGGCAGGTTGGTCGATGTGAAGGGCATGGACAGGCTTATCAGAATCTTCGCCGCAGTGCATGAAAAGACACCGGACTGGAGTCTGCGCATCGCGGGCGAGGGTGAGGAGCGCCCTGCGCTCGAAGCGCTGATAGAAAAGCTTGGCATTTCCGGCTGTGTGAAGCTTATGGGCATGCTCACGGCGGACGAGGTGGAGCGGGAGATGCTCTCTGCGGCGATATATGCCAGTACCTCGAAGAGCGAGGGATTGTCGTTCGCGCTGGTGGAAGCGATGAGCTGCGGCATGGCGCCCGTCGCGTTCGATGTCCGCGTCGGCCCCGGAGCGACGATAACAGACAGCGTGAACGGCTATCTTGTGCCCGACGGTGACGAGGCGGCTTTCGCGGAGCGGCTGCTCGCGCTCATCAACAGTCCGGAGCTTATGGCGGAGCTGAGTGCGAATGCAGAGCGCCGCGCGCGGGACTTTTCCAAGGAAAACATATCCCGGCAGTGGTTTGACCTTCTGGAGGAGAGATAGATATGCGGGTAAACGAAAAGTCATTTAAAAAGTTTTTATATGACAACTGGCTGACGCTTCTCATAGCGCTTCAGCCTCTGCTCGACGCCCTCGCTTTCTGGACGCAGAACGAGCGCGGTACCGCGGCGGGAGCAATACGGCTTATAATAATGCTGGTTCTCCCGATAGTGCTGCTGATAAAACTCGAGGGGAAAAGGCGGATGAGGTTATTTCTCGCGCTTGCCGCCGTCGGCGTCATATGTGTGATGCATGTGATAAACGGCCTGCGGGTCGGTAACTATATGCTTGCAACAGACGTGGCGTATATGGTACGTGTCGCGCAGATGCCGGTGCTTGCTATCTGCTTTATCTTCTGCATGGATGATGACAGCAAACTGCGGCAGGCCGAGCGTGGAATGCTCACGGCTGCAGCCATTGAGCTTGTGAAACTGCTCATCTCGGTACTCACCGGAACGGCAAATTCAACGTATGCGGACGGTGTTGGCCTGTCCGGCTGGGTCATAGACAGCAATCGCTGCGCGATGAGTATTATTATTTCCGTGCTTGCCATGTTTTCTGCTTTCTATATGCTGAAAGGCAGAAAGCTTGTTATAACGCTGGGCGTTCTGTTGGCTGTATTTGCGGTGCTGCTTGCAAACGGTACGAAGGCTTGTTATCTTACTTTTATTATAATCTGTGTATGCGGCATGATAATGCTTGTCATACGTTTTCTTGCGGGCGACAGAGGAGAGTTGAAGCGTGACATGATAGTCGCGGCGGCTCTGGTGCTCCTCTGCGCGGCGAGTATCCGTGCCTATGATGTTACGCCGCGTGTAGTGGAGGACAGCCGCCTTGCAGTTGCCTATATAAACCATGATGAGTTTATCCGGTCGAATGCCCCCGACATGGATGGTAATAATACAAACGCGCCGGGGCAAAGCGGTGACAAAGCATCGCGCTCGTATGTTGAGTGGATGTATAGTCAGTTTGTCCCTGCGGATGTGATTGACCGCTTCGGCGTAGACCGTGTGATAGCGGCCGCAGGAGCGACGGAGGATGTCAAAACGCTTATGGACGCCAGATACATAAAGCGGACATATGCGAAGATTGTATGGGATGGCAGCGACACGCTTACAAAGCTGTTCGGTTTTCAGTTTTCGGAGATGAACACCGGTGAGGTCACTTACGACCTTGAAAACGACTGGCACGCAATATTGTACTATTACGGCTATGTCGGCTTTGCCGCCTACGTGGGCTTCCTGCTGTTTATTCTTATTATGATTCTCCGTCATGCGATGCTCGACTTACGCGGAACCGTCAGCGTTCGGAATATGGGTCTGACGGTTATGTTTGCCGTTGAACTTGGACTCGCACAGTTTTCCGGCGCGATACTCCGGCGACCCAACGTGTCGATATATCTTGCGCTGACGGCGGCGATGCTGTATTATATAAACGTAACTGATTTCCGGAAAAAACGGAAAGCGTCGCTGGAGGAAGGAATATGAAGCTCAGTATAATAGTTCCGGTATACAATGTTGAAAAATATCTCGCCCAATGTCTCGACTCACTGGTGGGACAGACAGTGGAGGATTATGAGATAATCGTCGTCAATGACGGTTCCCCGGACAATTCCCAGCGCATTATTGACGACTATGCCGCCCGCTATCCGGGGCTGATAGTCCCGATGATTAAGGAAAACGGCGGCCTGTCCAGTGCGCGCAACCTTGGAATGACTGTTGCGAAGGGCGAATTTATCGGCTTTGTGGACTCCGACGACTGGGTCGATGAGACCATGTACGAAAAAATGCTTGAGGCCATCGAGCGCGAAAACGCGGACATCGCCTATTGCGACATGGAGGACTATTATGATGATGGAACGGTAGTTTACCATGACGTGACGAACTTTACCGACCCGCTGATGGTAACATGCTCAGCCTGCAATAAGCTCTTCCGCCGCAGTCTGATCGGCGATGCGCAGTTTCCGGTCGGGCTTTGGTATGAGGATCTCTCGTTTGTGACGAAGCTTCTGTTTAAAACAGACCGCATAGCTGTTATACATGAGCCGTTCTACCGCTGCCACTGCCGCGCAGGCTCCATAATGAACAGCGTCGCATCAAAGAAAAATCTCGACATCATAACCGTTATCGACGATCTGGAGAAGACCGCACAGCAGCTCGGGAAGGAGAACAAGATAGAGTATCTTGTCCTGTCGCACATCCTGCTTACGGGGATAAACCGCGTGGCCGCGGGCGAGAAGAGCGCGGACAGAACCGAGCTTATAAAAACGATGCGAGAATATGCGCAGAAAAAACTGCCGAAGCTTACGCAAAGCGAGAGCTTCCGCAGTGAGTCGACGAAACGCCGCGTAATAATGTTTCTGAACTATCACGGGCTTGAGTCTGTCTCGCAGTTTATACTGAAAACGAAAGCCAGAATGAAATAATAAAAACCACCGATGCACAGCATCGGTGGTTTTTATTGACGCACTATTAATACTCAGGCAGGCCGACGACCTCGACTATGGTCTCTATCGAGCTGTACGGCTCGTAACCCCACTGACCGACCGCGTAGTTAAGGCCCGCGTCGGACATAAGCCCCTCGGAATCCTCACTGATGAGGGTCTGATAAGCGGTGTACACGCCGTCGAGCTTCATCGAGAACTCGACCAGTTCGTCGTTGCCCTTCGGGCTGAGCCAATCGATCGTTGCCTGACGAACCTCATCGTCGCTCATCTCGTTGCCGGACGCCCAGTTGAGCATATCCGCCGCGATGACCGCCGCCTTCAGGCTCGAACCCGCGGAGCCGGGCTGTGCGTCATTGTTGATCTCGTCGAGTATGGCGTCGAGCGCTACTATTCCGGTGTCGGGCACCGGGGTGTTGACAACAACGGGTTCATCCGTCACGACGGCGGGGGACTGGGTTGCCTCGACGGGCGGCTCGGACGGCTGTTCGGCCGCAGTCGCGCCACAGGCGACAAGCGCGGGCACCAGCATAAGTGCTATTATAAGATAAAAAAGCTTCTTCATTTGTCTGCCTCCAATTTATATAAAAAAGTATAATTCTTAGGTTGACGTTACTATACCTTGTTCCTACGCAAAAATCAACAAAAGAAATATTAAGATTTTACAAAACATAGACAAAAATCCTCCGCCGCGGTAATAAAACCGCGGCGGAGGAAAGATTTTAATTGAAGCTGTCGGAATTCGCGGAGAACAGGTGGTCAATGCGCTCGCGCAGTGCCCTGTATTCGGGCTTCGTCAGCGCGGGATCGTCCTTCAAAAGCCGCTGTGCCTCGTCCTGCGCGGACTTGAGAACGTTCACATCCGCGCCGAGGTCGGCAACGTGCATCTCCGGCAGGCCGTGCTGCCGAGAGCCGAAGAAATCGCCCGGCCCGCGCAGACGCAGATCCTCCTCAGATATCTTGAAGCCGTCGTTGGTTTTCACCATGATACCGAGGCGGCTTTTGACCTCTTCGCCGTCGGCGTCGGAGACCAGCACGCAGTAGCTCTTGTGCTGTCCGCGTCCGACGCGGCCGCGGAGCTGGTGCAGCTGGCTCAGGCCGAAGCGCTCGGCATTTTCCACTATCATCAGCGCCGCGTTCGGCACGTCCACGCCGACTTCGATGACCGTCGTGGACACGAGAATATCCAGTTTACCCGCGGCAAAATCGGCCATGACCCTGTCCTTGTCCTTCGCCTTCATCTTGCCGTGCACACAGCCGACGCGCAGATCGGGAAACGCGGCGGTCAGTTCCTTCGCGTGCTCCTCGGCGGACTTGAGCTTGATGGGCAGCTCGTCGTTTTCCTCGACCATCGGGCACACGACGAACACCTGCCGCCCCTCGCCGACGAGCCTGCGGATGAAATTGTTGAGCCGCGCGCGGTACGATTCGCCGACGGCGAAGGTATCCACCTTCTGGCGGCCGGGCGGCAGCTCGTCGAGAACGGAGACGTCCAGATCGCCGTAGATGATGAGCGCGAGCGTGCGCGGTATCGGCGTCGCGGACATGACGAGCACATGCGGCTTCTGCCCCTTGCCGATGAGCGCCGAGCGCTGTGCCACGCCGAAGCGGTGCTGCTCGTCCGTGACGACGAGGCCGAGGCGGGAGTATTCAACGTCGGTGCTGAAGAGCGCGTGGGTGCCGACGATGAGGTCGACGCTCCCCGCGGCAAGCGCCGCCTTTACCTCGCGCTTCTCCTTCGCGGTCATCGCGCCGGTAAGCCGCGCGACGCGGAGCCCGAACGGGGCGAAAAGCGAGCTGAGGGTCATAAAATGCTGCTCTGCAAGTATCTCCGTCGGCGCCATGAAGGCGCTGGTGAAGCCGCATTTCCACACGTACCATATGAGCGCCGCGGCGACGAGCGTCTTGCCGCTGCCGACGTCGCCCTGTAAGAGCCGGTTCATAACGCGGCCTGAGCACATGTCGTCGATCGCCTGCGCCACAGCGCGCCGCTGTGCGCCGGTGGGCGGGAAGGGGAGAGAGGCGAAAAACTCCTCCGCATCCGCGCCGTCCATGACTATGCCGCCCTGCTCGACGCGCTCTCCGCGCATCTTGTTGAGCGCGCAGACCAGAACGAAGAATTCTTCAAATATAAATCTCTGCCGCGCCAGCTCCAAGGCTCCGAAATCCGAGGGGAAGTGGATGTTCTCATACGCGTAGCGCGCCTGAACGAGCTTGCAGCGGCAGCGCAGTACATCCGGCAGGACGTCCTCAATAAGATCGCCGCACTCGTCAAGCCCCTGCCGCACACTCTGAAGCATTGTGCGCTGGTTAAGCCCGGCGTTCACGCGGTAAATGGGGATGATGCGCCCGGTGACGCTGTGCGCGCCGTCCTCGCGCTCATAGATCGGGTTCGTCATGGCGCGGCGCGCGCCGTGCGCTTCGATCTTGCCGTAAAATATATAGCTATCGCCGCGGTGAAGATTGTCCTTCGCGTAGCTCTGGTTGAAAAACGTGACGTCGAGCACGCCGCTCTCGTCCACGGCGCGAAGCTTCACAATGTCAAGCCCGCGGCGTATCCGCGTCAGGCGCGGCGTGTCCGCGACGAGCGCGCAGACGCACACAGTCTCGCCGTCCGCAGTGAGCGCGATGGGCTTGTAGACGCTTCTGTCCTCGTATTTTCTTGGGAAATATGAGATGAGGTCATAGAGAGAAAAGACGCCGAGCTTGTTGAGCGCCTGCGCCTTTTTCTCGCCTATTCCCTTGATGTATCT
>OIXH01001618.1_pt1 | contig 24549 bp, 20 predicted proteins | sample 1587741 | NCBI WGS metagenome assembly OIXH01 (sample SAMEA3888916, study PRJEB22519) | human gut metagenome | biome: human gut; feature: human-associated habitat; material: faeces | place: Denmark | collected 2011 | reverse complement strand
TACCCGGCAGGGTCAGCACGGCGCCGAACGACACCAGAACGCCCATCAGCAGGAAGACGTTGGTAAGCAGGGCGATGTCGGACATCCAGCCTGCGGTCTTGTAGAACAGACCCATATAGAGCAGGACGAGGATGAAGGCGATCAGGAACGAGAGCATACCCGCATTGATCGACTCCTGTCCCAGCGAGGGACCTACGACGGTGTCCTGAATGATTTTGGCGGGCGCGGGAACCTTACCCGAATTGAGCACGTTGGCGAGGTCCTTGGCTTCCTGAATGGTGAAGTCGCCCGAAATTTCGGAAGAACCCTTGTCGATCTTGGTGTTCACGCGGGGAGCCGAGTAGACGTAGCCGTCGAGAACGATGGCGATGCACTTGCCGATGTTCTCGCCCGTCAGACGCGCCCACTCCTGCGTGCCTTCGCCGTTCATCGACATCGAAACCACGGCGTTGGCGCCGCGCTGGGCGTACTGCTCGCGGGCTTCGGTCACGACGCTGCCGTCAAGCGGAGCCTTGCCGTCGGGCGTCGAGATGCGGATCGCATAGAGGTAGAAACGGCCGTCGATCTTGTCGTCGCCCTTGACGCCCCACTTGAAGGCGATGTCGGCGGGGAAGAGTTCGCGGACCGCAGGATTGGCCAGATATTCGTTTACGGCAGCCATGTCAGCCTTGTAGGCCGCACCGATGGCGGCGCCGCCCGCAAAACCGGGATCGAGAACCGCGAAGAGCGGGTTCTTCGCACGGTCGTAACGGTCGGTGTGCTCGGCTTCGGCAACAGCCGTGGTGTCGGAGCCGATCTCGGCAAGAAGGCCCTCGGCTTCGCCTGCGGGAGTCCCGGCGGCGGCAGCGGCTTCGACGGAAGCGACTTCGGGCTGTCCTGCGGCGGGAGCTTCGCTCAGCTCGGCCTTGATGAACTTATCGGCGGCGGCCAGTGCGGGAAGCACCTCGCGGGCGTCGTAAGTGAGCCAGAATTCGAGCGAGGCGGTACCCTGCAGCAAGTCGCGCACACGCTGCGGCTCCTTCACGCCCGGCAGCTCGACGAGGATGCGGTGCGAGTTGGGCAGGCGCATGATGTTGGGCTGCGTGACGCCGAAGTGGTCGATACGGCTGCGGAGCACGTTGAACGACGCGGCGATGGCGGCGTCGGTCTCGCGTTTGAGGATCTTCTCGACGTCGGCGTCGGAGCTTTCGAGCGTGATGTCCTTACGGTCGGGGCTGACGAAAACCGCCGCCAGCGAACCGCCGTTGGAGAGACGCTGGTAAGCCTTCACGAAGTCGGAGATATAGTCTTTCGAGGTGCCCTCCTTCAGCGCGGCGTTCGCCTCGGCGATGGCTTCGACGAATGCGGGGTCGTTCTGGCTGTCGCCGGCAAGCGCCTTGATGACGTCCTCGACCTGCACTTCCAGCATGACGTTCATACCGCCCTTGAGGTCCAGACCGAGGTTCAGCTCCTTCTCCTTGCACTCCTTGTAGGTGAATTTCTTGAATCCGAGGTTATAGACCCCGACATTCTGGACCGAATCGAGGTAATGCTGCTCCGCCTCGGACTGCTGTCCGACGGGGAACTGCGCGGCGTACTCGGCCGCTTTCTTCTCTACACTCCGCGTTTTGAACGTGAAGGAGAGCTGGTAAATACACGCAAGAGCCAAAAGGACCGCGAGTAATTTAATAGCACCTTTACTTTGCATTTGAGTTGAAAAATTTTGTTATTATTTGTTGTAATTATTGTCATTACGCATAATAGCACGCAAAGATAGGAAAAAAGAATTGAAAATCGGAAATTAAGAATTAAGATTTGCGCCCGGACGGCAAAAAATCTGTATTTTTGGGACCGTATGATAAAATATACCGAATACAAGTACCATGCAGCGGCGCTGTTCACCGTGGCGGTATGGGGCGCGACGTTCGTATCGACGAAGGTGCTGATCGCCCATTCGCTGACGCCTGCGGAGATATTCCTGCTGCGTTTCGCCTTAGCCTACGTCTGCATCTGGCCCCTGTCGAAAGGCCGCCTGCGGGCCGACGGATGGCGCGACGAAGCGCTGCTGGCCGACTTCTGGTATCCGGACGCCCGCGCAGGGGCGTTCGGCGTCCGCTGGGTGGAAAACTGCGTGCGCTCGGCCGACAACGGCGCCTGCTGGGTCGACTTCCGCTAACTCGCCGGCTCAGGGCCTCGCCCTGAGCCTTCCACGCTACTTTTCAATGCGCGCCAGCTGGGTTTTATCGGCCTCGCAGGCGCGATCGGCCAGCCCCTGAAACGCTGCGGCGCCATAGTATTGCTCGGGCGCCGGTAGAGCCTGCATATCGTGCCCCGGGTAGATCTGCAGCTCGCCGAGGTCGCGCAAGCGGAACCCCGCCACCTGCGAGGGCATGGTCAGGCGATATGGCGGCATGGTTTCGAAAGGGACCGGCGTCGGCAGCCGGTTTTCCTGCAGGTCGTAATTACGCTTCAGCACCAGAAACTTATCCGGCACCCGTCGGCGACTGTTCCACCAGTCGCCATCTATCCGCTGGAACATCGCTTCCGTCTCCCCTCGCGTGGCCACCATCAGCCGGGTCAGCGCCTTTTTCAGCGCCGCCTCCATGGCCTGATTATACGCTTCCACTGACCCGCCATGGCCGCTAAGGATGACGTTAATCGCCAACCTGGCGCCCAGTAAATTGGAATAGAGATCTTCCGGCGAAAACGCGGAGATCTCCTCAGAAAACCCCGGCACCGACTGGAAGCCATACCACTGGGCGATCTCATGCCACTGGGCGATTTCGAAGGCCAGATGCCCGGCGAGCCAGGCCGCCAGCTGATAGCGCTGCCTGACGCCCGGCGGCGGCGTAAAGGCATTGAGCTGAACGCGGCGCACCCCCAGCTCTTCGCTGTAGAATATGCGCCCCGCCTGGCCCAGCGTCGGCGAAATGCGATTGAACAGATAAAAGGTGTAATCCGCCGTGTCGCGCACATGGGCAATATCGATAAACCCGCCGCGACGGGTATAAATAAGCCCGTTTTGCTCCTCGCTCAGTCCCAGCAGATTTTTCACCGCCCCGAGCGCGCTGTCGTTGTAATGGTGCTTGCCCAGAGAATCCAAAGTCAGCACGTTACCAATCTGGTACACCGGGATGGGGATGCCCACCGCCCGCACGTGCAGGTCGTAACCAAAGGCGCAGCATGGCCGCAGCGATTCCGGCGGCGACAGCTCGCCCAGGGTGGGCACCGGATGGATCGCCGTCACCGCGGGCAATACCGGGTCCTGCGCCAGCGCCGGCAGCGCCAGCGCGAATAACAGCCATAAGGCTTTACGCATCAACAGCCTCTCCACAGCAACAAAAGAACGCGCATCTTACCGGCAGACGGCGCCTGCAGGTTTAGTTAAAAGCGGTATTCACCGGAGACAAAGAAGCTATTGCGGTCGTTAAAACCGAATTCAGTCAGCACGTTAAAGTTTTTGGTGACTTCATACTGGGCGCCAATCAGCATATTCCACGGCGAGGTCAGCTTTTGCTTAACGTCGAATTTGCCCTCGCCGTCTTTATTGACCGCGGCAATTAGGGGCTGCAGCTCTGGCGGCATGTGCAGGTCGGCGAGATCGCCCTTAAACTCCTGCTGAACGTCCTGATACATGCTGCCGACCCACAGGCTGAGATGGGACGGCCCCTCGATCCCCTGAAAACTGAAGCGGTAGCCGACGCGCGGCGAGACGGTGACCGCCGAAATGCTGCCGTCGAGGATATCGAAGTCGGTGCGGGTGTAGTTAGTATCCACCAACCCAAACCAGTTGCCGTAGCCGCCGGCGAGCGTAAAGCCGGTCCCCCAGGTGGTGCCTTTAAAATCAAGCGTAAAATCAATATGCTGCAGCTTTCCGCTTTGATAAAGCTGATGAACCGCGCCGGCGATGACCCGGTCCAGACCGCGAAACTGCGACGGATCTGAATCCACTGAGACCTGGGAGACGGACGACCCGCGGGTATGCCCCACCAGTCCGTATACGTTGAGGAACGGAAAGACCCACATATCAAGGCGCAGGTTTTCGGTTTTGCTCTTCTCGCGGGTGTGCCCGGCATCGATGGCGAACATATCGCTGGGAATGGGATGGTTGCCGAGCTTAAGCCCGGAAAAGGTAATACTGTCGACCATGATATCCTGTCGGATATTCATATAGCTCAGGTTGACGCCGTAAGGTAACGGAATGGAATATCCCCTGGCGCGAGCCTCCTCGCCCCAGATCGGAAAATAGCTGTCGCTCTCGTCCGGCTCCGCAGCCGACGTGCCCCAGGCCGCTAACAGCAGCGTTAACACCGCGCCGGATGATCTCATTTTTGTTCTCATGTGTAGTTATAAACCCGAACCGACATTGAAGTAGACCGCCTGTTCATGCTCGCTGAACGCCACGTCAATCCCGGTACGTAAACCGTACTGTCGCGCGATCAGGTATCGAAAACCGGCCCCCCATGCCACCTCTGACTCTTCCCATAGCGTATCCGCCGCGTCAGCGGCGCTCCCGGCGCCAACGAATCCCTGCAGGATCCAGCGCGGAGTAACCGCCCAGGCCAGCTGGGTTTGCGCCGTGGCCACGTAGTCGCCCTGATAGCGGTAGCGCGAAATCCCGCGCAACGCGATATAAGGACGCGCCATCGGCATCAGATGCTTATCATGGTGGGTTAAGGACTGATAATTGCCCGCGACCGCCAGGGTCAGCGTCTGGCTGAGCGGAATAAACACCTTTCCGTCCAGCGAAAAAGTGTTGTAGTGATAATCGCCCCCGAGCAGCGAACGGAAAAACCGATATTCCCCCTTTAGCGCTAACCCACTCTGAGGATAGAAAATATTATCGGTAGTGTCATATTCAGCCACCACCCCCAGCGCCGAAGAGGTGCTGTTTTGCCCGAGCACCTGCTGCCACACCCGGTTGAGCCGTGGATTATCGGTAGAGACATCCGCCCGGGCATACACCTGGGATGCCCCGAGGAACACCGGCGTGTCGCCCAGGCGAAACAGCAGCTTTTGCAGCGCGGCGACGCCTTTGGTCTGCGTCTGCACCGGTTTAGCATGGCTGAAGCCGCCGGTGTCGCCGGAATAGATATCCAGATTGACGTTAGCGTAGCCGGCGCCCGCCAGGTAACGAATGCGATCATGCTGCCAGGTGTGACGATGACCGCCGCCAATAAACCAGGTGCCATTCTGCGTGGCGGCCCCGCCAAAAGCGGTGAGCGGCGGAGGAATAAACTGCCCGCCCTCCCGGCTACCTTTGCCGTGTAAAAACAGGCCAAACAGTCCGCCACCATAGCCGATGGCCGGCTCGGTTATCGCCAGCGGCACCGGCAGAAAACCGTAACGGTTTTCTGCCAGATACTGACTCATGTCGAGCATGCCATCTTCCGCATCGAACAGATCGGCGGCATCGCCAGGCGGGCACAACAGGAACAGAAGCGCCAGCGTGGACAGCGGGAATTTCATGCTCACTCCAGGGCGTTGGGGCGCGCACGACACGCGTGGCGAACAGGATTATTACAACGGAATAAGGAAAATATAACGTAACCGGAGAACCCTCACCAACGCGCAGTGGCCTGTTTTTTGGGTATTTTTGGACAAAAAAGAGCTGGCCGTCACAGAAAGCCGCCTTCGCTCCGCCGGACGGCGCGATGATTGTATTCATAAGGTGAATGTCGTATAACATAGCGCTACCGAGGGGTGTCCCGTGAGGGCTGAGATGGCGCAAGCCGAACCCTTTGAACCTGATCTGGGTCATGCCAGCGAAGGGACGGGTCGGCAATTTTGCCAGCATTACCGCCATTGCCTGTTCACACCCCTGCACGCCCGGATCTCCCCTGCACAACTGGAGGTCCTGTGATTGTTCCCGCGTTTAGCCAAGGTCTTTATGGCCGTTTACGCCAGCTGGCCGCCGCTGACTGGCAGCACTATGTGGCGCACCCTTTCGTCCGGCAGCTCGCCGAAGGCACCCTTGCTGAAAGCGCATTTCGTCGCTATCTCACCCAGGATTATCTGTTTCTGATCCATTTCGCCCGCAGCTACGCGCTGCTGGTGAGTAAACTGCGCACGCTGCCGGAGATGCGCGCCGCGGCCGCCTCCATGAACGCCATTCTTAACGAAGTGCCGCTGCACGTCGGCTACTGTGCCCAGTGGGGCATTAGCGAACCGGAGATGGCCGCCCAGCCCGAAGCGCCGGAAACCATCAATTATACCCGCTACGTGCTGGATATCGGCCATTCAGGCGACGCGCTGGATCTGCTGGTCGCTCTGATGCCCTGCGTAGCGGGTTACGCCGAAATCGGTCTGGGCCTGCTGCATCACCCCACCACCCGACTGGACGACAATCCTTACGCCTCGTGGATCCGCAACTACGGCGATGAAGGCTATCTGCAGGGCGTCAGCGCCGCGCTGGCGCTGCTGGAGACCGTGTGGCAACAGCGTGGAAGCGAGTCCCGAATCACTGAACTGAGCGACATCTTCACCACCGCCACCCGCCTTGAGGCGCAGTTCTGGCAGATGGGGCTCAACGCCGCGGCGGAGTCCCAGGCGTGACGGCGCCAGGTATCGAGGTCCGCAATCTGAGCCTCCATTTCGGCGACCGCCGCCTGTTCGACAATCTGTCGCTGACGGTCCCCGGCGGCCAGTGGGTGTCGCTGCTCGGCGCCAGCGGGGCCGGAAAAACCAGCCTGCTGCGGGTCATGGCCGGCCTGGCCCCCGCCACCTGCGGGGAAGTGGTCGCCAGCGACGGCAAGCCGATACCCGGCCGCCTGGCGTGGATGGGGCAGAAAGATCTGCTTTACCCCTGGCTGAGCGTTCGGGAGAACGTCGCCCTCGGCGCGCGGCTGCGCGGTGAGAAAGTGGATCACGCCCGGGTCGCCACCCTGCTGGAACAGGTGGAGCTCGCCTCGTGCGCCGACGCCCGGCCGGCGACGCTCTCCGGCGGGATGCGTCAGCGCGCCGCGCTGGCCCGCACCCTGTATGAGGACCGGCCCATCGTGCTAATGGATGAGCCTTTCTCGGCGCTGGACACCCTCACCCGCACGCGCATTCAGACCCTCGCGGCCACTCTGCTGGCGGGGCGGACGGTGGTGCTGATCACCCACGATCCGCTGGAAGCCTGCCGGCTGAGCCACCGTCTGCTGGTCCTCTCGGCCGCCGACGGGGAGATCGACGACAGCCATCACCTCACCGGCGCGCCGCCGCGCGCGCCGGACGCGCCCGATCTCCTGATCGGCCAGGCCGCCCTGCTGCAGCAGCTGATGAGGGCCCAACCATGACTGGACGTCTCTGGCGCGGCGGCATGGTGTTCTGCGGACTGATGCTTCTCTGGGGGCTGGCCAGCCGCAGCGGCATTCCGCGCTTTCTTTTACCCTCCCCGGCGGCGGTCGCCGAGGCGCTGTGGGTCAATCGCGCCTATCTCGGCTGGCACACGCTGATTACCCTCAGCGAGATCCTCAGCGGCCTGGCGCTGGGGGTGGCGCTCGGCGTCACGCTGGCGCTGGGCATGATCCTCTCCCCGCGCCTGCAGCGCTGGCTGATGCCGCTGGTGCTCACCAGCCAGGCGATCCCGGTCTTTGCCCTCGCCCCGCTGCTGGTGCTGTGGCTGGGGTTTGGCATGAGCGCCAAAGTGGCGATGGCGGTGCTGGTGATTTTCTTTCCCGTCACTTCCGCCTTCTTTGACGGCTTGCGACGGGTCAACCACGACTATCTCGATCTGGCGCGCAGCATGAACGCCTCCTTTGGCGCTCAGCTACGGCATGTCCGCCTGATGGCCGCCCTGCCGGCGCTGGGCTCGGGCCTGCGCATGGCGGCGGCGGTGGCCCCCATCGGCGCCATTATCGGCGAATGGGTCGGCTCCGCCGAGGGACTGGGCTACGTCATGCTCAATGCCAACGCGCGGCTGCAAACCGATATCTGCTTCGCCGCGCTGTTTATTTTAGTGCTGCTGACCCTCTTCCTGTGGCTGGCGGTAGACACCCTGCTGCACCGGCTGATCGACTGGTCGCCGGAATAATCATGAAGTAATAAAGGAAAACAGATGAAAACGTCGCTTTTCGCCGGGGCAACCCTGACGGCGCTGCTCAGCGGTCACGCGCTGGCCAATGAACCGCTCACCCTGGTGCTGGACTGGTATATTAACCCCGACCATGCGCCGATTATGGTGGCCGAGCAGATCGGCGCCTTTAAGGCCCAGGGTCTGGACGTCAAGATTGTCCCTCCGTCGGATCCGGCGCTGCCGCCCCGTATGGTGGCCGCCCGTCAGGCAGACCTGGCCATCACCTACCAGCCGCAGGTGCACTTCTTCGCTGACGAAGGATTACCGCTGGTGCGCGTGGGCACCCTGATCAACTCGCCGCTGAATACGGTGATCGCCCTCGATAAGCAGATCAAAACCCCGGCGGATCTGCAAGGCAGGAAGGTGGGTTACTCGGTCAGCGGCATTGAGCAGGCCACCCTGGCGACCATGGCGCAGCATTCGGGGATCGATCCGGCCAGTATCAAGCTGGTCAACGTCAATTTTCAGCTGACCAGCGCTCTGCTGGCAGGCCAGGTGGACGCGGTCATCGGCGGCTACCGTAATATAGAAGCGCAGGAGCTGAAGCTGCAGGGCAAAACGCCGGTAGTGATGAACGTCGAAGATTACGGCGTGCCGGCCTATGACGAGCTGGTGATTGTCGCCCACCGCGACGCGATTCATGAGGCGAAAATCCGTAAATTCCTCACCGCCCTGCAGGCCGGGGTCAGCTACCTGCGCGCCCATCCGCAGGAGAGCTGGGAGGCGTTCGCCGCCGCGCACCCGGAGCTGAAGACCGAGCTTAACCATCAGGCGTGGCTGCAAACCGTGCCGCTGTTCGCCACCGATCCGGCGGCGCTGGATAAAGCGCGCTATGACACTTACGAACAGTTTTTATATAACAATAAGTTGGTGAAAAAAGTTACACCTTTAACAAATTATGCGGTTGAGCTGCATTGACTCTTGCTATCGCTGACGGAAGGCTTTCCGTCAGCGCTTTAACGCAGCGGCAATAAAAATATAGAGACTTTCTCACTAATAATTACACTTTAAAGGGTTATCGTTACCTTGGGTTGTTTTATTATAATTCAGCAGGTTATGTTAATTTTTACCCCGGTAAGAATAGCGTCAAAATAACGCAATCAATAAAACGTTGAATGCGGATTTAAAAAGCCATATATTGTGCGCGCTTTATGAATGCCAATTCAATTCCTTACACCAATTATTCAACCAGCGTTCAACCGCAATGCTGGTTGTGGGAGTGATATGATGACGGATAAAGTCCGTATTGATACTTTACGTGCTGATTTATTAGACGCAAACAACGAAACCTTTTTGGCCCGTCAGGCCGAATTTGAATCGAATGTCAGGAGTTACCCGCGTAAGTTACCGCTGGCTATCACTAAAGCTGAAGGCGTGTGGCTGACGGATGCGGATAACAAACAGTACCTGGACTGCCTCGCCGGCGCCGGTACTCTCGCTCTGGGCCACAACCACCCTGATGTATTGCAGAGCATCCAAAGTGTCATTACCAGCGGCTTGCCGTTACATACTCTCGATCTGACTACCCCGTTAAAAGATCGTTTCTCCGAATACCTGCTCTCTTGCCTGCCGGGCGAAGGGAAAGAGTATTGCCTGCAGTTCACCGGTCCTTCCGGCGCTGACGCCGTGGAAGCGGCGCTGAAGCTGGCGAAAAAATACACCGGCCGTTCCGCGGTGATCAGCTTCTCCGGCGGCTATCACGGGATGACCCATGGCGCGCTGTCGGTCACCGGCAACCTGTCGCCGAAAGCGGCGGTCAACGGCATGATGCCGGAAGTCCAGTTTATGCCTTACCCGCACCTGTACCGCTGCCCGCTGGGCATCGGCGGCGAAGCCGGCGTCAAAGCGCTAACCTACTACTTCGAAAACCTGATCAACGACGTGGAGAGCGGCGTCCGTAAACCGGCGGCGGTTATCCTCGAAGCCGTTCAGGGCGAAGGCGGCGTGAACCCGGCGCCGGTCGAGTGGCTGCAGCGCATCCGCAAAGTGACCGAAGAGCACGGCATTCTGCTGATCGTCGATGAAGTGCAGGCTGGCTTTGCCCGTACCGGTAAATTCTTCGCCTTCGAACACGCCGGTATTCAGCCGGACATCATCGTGATGTCGAAAGCGGTCGGTGGCGGTCTGCCGCTGGCGGTGCTGGGCATTAAAAAGCAGTTCGACGCCTGGGAACCAGGTCACCACACCGGCACCTTCCGCGGCAACCAGCTGGCGATGGCTACCGGCCTGACCACCCTGCGTCATCTGCGCGACAACAAGATTGCCGACAAAGTCGCCGCCCAGGGCGAGTGGCTGAAAGGCAAACTGGCCGAGCTGCAGAAGCGCTACCCGGTAATCGGCCACGTTCGCGGTCTCGGTCTGATGATCGGTATCGAAATCGTCAAGCCGAACGAAGCGCAGGATCACATGGGTTGCTACCCGGCTGACGGCGAACTCTCTGCCCTGCTGCAGAAGAAATGCTTCGAAGCGGGCCTGATTCTGGAGCGCGGTGGCCGTCACGGCTGCGTGCTGCGTCTGCTGCCGTCCCTGCTGATCAGCAACGCGGAACTGGATGTGTTCCTCGACAAATTCGAACAGGCCCTGCTGGCCGCCGGCGTAAAACCGGTCTGAGTGGAGTAAGTGACCACCATGTCCACATTGAATCCGATTCTTGCTGGTTCGGCGCAGAGCGTTGAGGCCTATCAGCAGGTTATCGAGCAGACCAGTCAGGCCGTTGTGCAGTGGCTGAAGCAACCTGAGATGTATCAGGGGAAAAGCGTTGACGAACTGCGTGAGCGTATCTCCCTTGAGTTTAACGAACAGGGTTTGGGTAACCAGGCGGCGATTGACCGTGCAATCGAGTATTTCCTGAAAGACAGCCTGTCGGTGCATCACCCACAGTGCGTGGCGCACCTGCACTGCCCGAGCCTGGTGATTAGCCAGGCGGCGGAAGTGTTGATCAACGCCACCAACCAGAGCATGGACTCCTGGGACCAGAGCCCGTCGGCGACCATCATTGAGATGAAGCTGATCGAGTGGCTGCGCGCCCGGGTCGGCTATCCGGCAGGCGACGCCGGCGTCTTCACCAGCGGCGGCACCCAGAGCAACCTGATGGGGCTGATGTTGGCGCGCGACGCCTTCTTCGCCCGTCAGGGACACTCCATCCAGCAGGATGGGCTGCCGGGGGATATCCGCAAGTACAAAGTACTGTGCTCCGAAAACGCCCACTTCTCGGTGCAGAAGAACATGGCGCTGATGGGGCTTGGCTACCGCTCAGTCACGCTGGTGAAAACCGACGAATTCGCGCGGATGGACGTGGCCGATCTGCAGGCGAAGATTGCGCAAGCGCAGGCTAACGGCGAGCAGATCATGGCGATCGTCGCCACCGCCGGGACCACCGACGCGGGGGCTATCGACCCGCTGCGCGACATCGCCGGTATCGCCGCGGAGCATCAGATCTGGCTGCACGTTGACGCAGCCTGGGGCGGCGCGCTGCTGCTGTCTGAGCAGTATCGCGACTATCTTGACGGTCTGGAGCTGGTGGATTCCGTTACCCTGGACTTCCACAAGCAGTTCTTCCAGACCATCAGCTGCGGCGCGTTCCTGCTGAAGGATGCCCGCCATTACGAGCTGATGCGTTATCAGGCGGCCTATCTCAACTCCGAGTTCGATGAAGAACACGGCGTGCCGAACCTGGTGTCCAAATCGCTGCAGACCACCCGCCGCTTCGATGCGCTGAAGCTGTGGATGGGCCTCGAAGCGCTGGGCCAGAAGCAGTATGCGGCGATCATCGATCACGGCGTCACCATGGCGAAAAACGTCGCGGAGTACGTGAAGTCTCAGCCGACGCTGGAGCTGGTGATGCAGCCGCAGCTGGCGAGCGTGCTGTTCCGTTCCCGTCCGGCGCAGATGGCGCAGAGCGACGCGGCGGCAATTGCCCTGCTCAACCAGCGCGTCGGCGACGCCCTGCTGGCTTCCGGCCGCGCTAACGTCGGCGTGACCGAGCACAACGGCGTTACCTGCCTGAAGCTGACCCTGCTGAACCCGGTGGTGACGCTGGATGATGTGAAGGTCCTGCTGAGCCTGGTGGAGCGCACCGCTCAGGAGCTGCTGGCGCAATAATCTGCCTGAGCGAGGCGGCGCCTGTCGCCCCGCTCAGCGGCCAGCCCAGCCTGCACTAAGCCGATAAGTTCTCTTATCGGCTTTTTTATGCCTGCCTGCGCTACCGACGCGCTTCTACGCTTCTCGCCGTAGGTCCGTTGACGCCTGCCCGCCGCGATGCCACAGTATGGTCCCGATAATGGCAATCGCCAGAATCTAACGTCCCGGTAATAAGGATGATAATGGAAAAACGCTTACCCGGCCTCGATCTCGACGCCCTGCGCAGCTTTGTGACCGGCATGGAGTGCGGCAGCTTCGCCCTGGCGGCGCAGCGTCTGGCGCGCTCCACCTCCGCCGTCAGCGCCCAGCTTAAAAAGCTGGAGGGCCAGTGCGGCGCCGCGCTGGTGGTTAAGCAGGGGCGGCACCTGGCGCTGACCGCGGAAGGCGAAAAGTTAATGAGCTACGCCAGACGGCTGCTGGCGCTCAATGATGAAACCCTGCGCGCGCTGCAGGGCGAGCGGCTCACCGGCGAAATTCACCTTGGCATGCAGGAAGATTTTGGCGAATCGCTGATGCCGGGGATCCTTGGGCAGTTTACCCGCCACCATCCGCAGGTACGGATAGTCGCGAGGGTGGATCGCAATAGTCCGCTGCGCCAGGCGCTGGCGGAGGAGACGCTGGATCTGGCGCTGCTGTGGCAAACCGAAGATCAGGGTCCGCGGCTGGGCCGCTGTCCGCTGGCGTGGATTGCGCATCCTGACTTTGACGTTCGCGCGCTGCTGGCGTCCGGCGAGCCGCTGCCGCTGGTGATGTTCGACAGCCCGTGCCTGATGCGTTCCCGCGCCATTGCCTGTCTCGATGCCGCTGGGATCCCCTGGCAGGTGGTGTTCGTCAGCCACAGCCTGAGCGGCATCTGGGCGGCGGTGCAGGCTGGCCTGGGGCTGACGGTTCGCACCCGCATCGGCATGCCCGGCAATCTGCGCCCCGCCGGCGGACTGCTGCCATCCCCTGGCAGTCTGGCCGTCAGTCTGCAACAAACCCCGCGTCAGGAACCCCATTCCGCCGCGGTCGCGCTGCTCGGCGAACTGATGACCGAGGCCCTGCAGGGGTGGGTTGAAAGGTGACAGTGTCACGTAAATTTCCCTCACCCTAGCCCTCTCCCGGAGGGAGAGGGAACCGTTCGGCAGTCACCGGCAATGGGTATTCTGCGCCGTTCCCGTTTCAGTGCCCGGTGGCGGCTGCGCCTTACCGGGCCTACACGCGGCTCCGTAACCCGGTAGGCCGGGCAAGCGTAGCGCCGCCCGGCATCAGGTATAAGGCCTGGAGGGATCCATCCGCCAGACGCCTGCGCCGCGGGTCAGGCTTTGCTCTCCTGCAACAGCTGCTGGATCACCTGCTCCTGGCGGGCATAATCCCCTTCGCCGAAGGCGGTATAGCGAAGCTGCCCGCGAGCGTCGAAAATGTAATGCGCCGGCCAGTATTGATTGCCGAAGGCGTTCCAGATGCTGTACTCATTATCCGCCACCACCGGGTAGGTTATTCGCCACTCCTTCACCGCCTGGCGCAGCAGCGGCAGCGAACGCTCCCAGGGATATTCAGGAGTATGCACGCCAATCACCACCAGCCCGGCCGCGCGGTATTTGTTCGCCCAGTCGCGCACGTAAGGCAGGGTATGCTGGCAGTTGATGCACTCCCGGGTCCAGAAATCCACCAGCACCACTTTGCCCTTCAGACGCTCCGGGGTTAACGCCGGGCTATTGAGCCATGCGCTGCCCCCCACCAGCGAAGGCATGGCGCTGCTGGGCTTGGGCATAGCGATCGGTTGCAGAACCGTTTTCTGCGTCGGCTGCGGCAGACGGGCGGCCAGCCGCTGCTCCAGCGCCTGACTCCACCCTCCCGCGCTTTGCAAATAGCGGTCGCCGCCGCTGGCGATCAGCGCCACCGAGGCCAGCATCGCCACCCCCGCCAGCCGGCGCAGCCGTTCGCCGAACGCCAGCCCGAAACGCAGACGGGCAATCAACGCCGCGCCGCACCACCCGAGCAGGAATAACATCAGCGCCCCGCCGCTGCCGTAGGCCAGCAGCAACCCACCGGTGGTCGCCTGGCCCGAATGCACAAAGCCCAGGCTCAGTATCGCCCCCAGTACCGGCCCGGCGCACGGCGCCCACAGCAGACCCACCGCCAGCCCGGCCAGCAACGAACCGATCCAGCCGCGCTGGCGTGAGCTGGCGTCGTTAAGCTGATTCCCCAGCGCCACCAGCGGTGAAGTCAGCCGCTGTGCGATGCGCTGCGAAAGCAGACTCAGCCCGACAAGGGCGAAGAACGCCAGCGCCAGGCTGCGTCCAACCAGAGTCAGATTGACCACCCAGCCGCTGGCGACCGTCACCAGCCACGAGACAGCGCCAAACATCAGCGCCATTCCCGCCAGCATGATCGCCAGCTGCCCCCGGCGGCCCCGGACGCTGGCGAACAGCAGCGGGATCACCGGCAGCGTACAGGGGCTCAGCAGGGTTAACATCCCGCCGAAAAACGCAATTAATATCGACATCGCCTTCTCCTCATTGTGTCGTCGCTGCCGGGAGTGGCAGCCACGACATTACAGCAAGGAGATGTAGGGCGGATGTGTCAGGAAAGCGGGAGAATTGTCGGCTTAGTTTTCCAACTGCGCCGGAGATACAGCAGGATACAATCCCTGCGCGGCGAGACGCACGCTGGCGTCCAGGCCGCCCTGCGGGCGGTTGGACAGGCGCAGCGTGCCGTTCATCTGGCTGACCAGCTGCGCGGCGATCGCCAGTCCCAGACCGGTGCCGCCGGTATCGCGATTGCGCGAGTCCTCCAGGCGAAAAAAGGGCTGCAGCACCGCCTGCAGCGACGCCTCAGGGATCCCCGGCCCCTCATCCAGCACATGGATAGTGATATCCCCGGCGGCGTCGCGGGTCAGGGTTACCGTTACCGTGGCGCCGAATTTCAGCCCGTTATCGATAAGGTTAGTCATCACCCGGCGCAGGGCCTGCGGTGGGATCCACACCACCCCGGCGCTCTCCTCGGGGCAAAACCGCACCGGCCGGCCAACGTCGGCATAATCGCAGGCGATACTGTCGAGAAAGGCGTCAAGGTTCAGCCGCTGGCGCGCCTCCGCCAGCGGCTGCGAGGTGCGGGCGAAGGCGATACCTTCGCGCACCAGGCGGGTCATATTGTCGAGATCCTGCAGCAGTTTGTCGCGCAGTTCCGGCTGGTCGGCCATCTCCACCCGCAGCTTCATCCGGGTGATCGGCGTTTGCAGATCGTGGGAGATGGCGGCGAGGATCCGCGCCCGCTCCTGCAGATGATCGTGGATGCGGGTCTGCATCGCATTAAACGCGCGGGCGGCACGGCGCACCTCCTCCGGCCCCTGCTCGGCCATGGTTCCCGCCGTGTCGCTAGCCGGCTCAAGCGCATTCACCGCATGGGTAAAACGGGTGATGGGCAGCAGTACCTGGCGAACCGCGTACCATGCGCAGGCCAGCAGGAGGACAAACTGAGCGATCAGCACCACCGGTAGCCAGCGGGCGATGGGCGGTAGCTTCGGCCACAGGTCGAGGGTCAAGGGGGCGCCATCGTGGAGGGTGATATGGGCCTGGATATGCTGACGCGGACCGGGGATCGCCACAATACTCACCGGATATTGCGCGCTCAGCGCCTCCTGCAGGGAGCGCGCCGCGTCCCGGGCGCGCCAGCTGTCCGGGTAGTCGCCGCGTTCGCCGGCGTCCAGCTGATAGCGGTAGTTGCCGCGCGCCAGCTTCGGCAGCCATTGCGGGCGTTCAGCGGGCGGCAGACGGTCGAGGATCGCCACGCTGGTGGCGACATCAGACGCCAGATTGCCCAGCATCACACTGCGGGCGCTGCTCATTCGCTCATAAAACAGCAGCGACAGGGTTAAGGTGTTCGCCAGCAGCAGCGCCAGAAACAGCAGCGCCATCAGCCTCGACTGCAGCGAGACGGGCCAGAACCTCATTCATGCCTCTCGCGGATGGAGACCGGGACCGACAGCACATAGCCTTCGCTGCGCACCGTCTTAATATAGGCCGGCTCCCGGGCATCCTCCCGCAGGCGCTGACGCAGTCGGCTCACCAGCAGGTCGATTGACCGTTCGAACAGTTCGGCGTCGCGTCCCTGGGTCAGATTAAGCAGCTGATCGCGGTTCAGCACCCGCTGGGGATGGTCGAGAAACACCCGCAGCAGTCGATATTCCGCCCCGCTGAGGGCGACAATCGCCCCGCTGTCGTCCAGCAGATGGCGGGCGGCGGTATCGAGCAGCCAGTCGCCAAACGCGATCAGCCTGCCCGCCTCGGTGATCTGCAGGTTGGGCGGCAGCGCCCGGGTGCGGCGTAAAATGGCCTTGATGCGCGCCAGCAGTTCGCGGGCCACAAAGGGCTTCACCAGATAGTCGTCCGCCCCCATCTCGAGGCCGAGGATCCGGTCGCTGTCGTCGGTGCGGGCGGTGAGCATCAGCACCGGAATATCCTGCTGCGGGTTAGCGCGCAGCTGGCGACAGAGCGTTAAGCCATCCTCGCCCGGCATCATGATATCCAGCACAATCAGGTCGATTTGATGGTTTTTAAGCACCGACCACATGGCTTTGCCGTTCGCCGCGCCGCTGGCGCGGTATCCCGATTTTTCCAGATAGTCGACAATCAGTTCCCGGATGTCGCGGTCGTCATCGACGACCAGGATGTGGTCAATACGCTCCAAAGGCTGCTCCTGCGGCAAAATAAACTCTTCACAAGCATAAGCCGTGTTGCCGGAAGCGCAACGTCGCGCCGCCGGCAAGTCGCGGGTTACAACCGATCGGCGTCCACCACCGCCTGCACAAACGCCGCCGGATCCTCCTGCGGCGGGTTATGGCCCACCGCCCCCGGCAGATCCCGGTGTTCATATTTCCCGGTAAATTTGGCCCGGTAGCTGGCCGGAGCCGGATGCGGCGCGCCGTTATTCGCCCCTTCCAGAGTGATGGTGGGCACGGTTATCGGCGGCAGCGCCGCCAGCCGTTGTTCATAGCCGGCATACTTCGCTTCCCCCTTCTCCAGCCCCAGGCGCCAGCGGTAGTTGCTGATGGTGATCGCCACGTGGTCCGGGTTATCCAGCGCCCGGGCGGTTTTGGCAAAGGTCGCGTCGCTGAATTGCCACTGCGGCGACGCCTGATGCCAGATAAATTTCGCAAAGTCGTGGGTGTTCTGCCGGTAACCGGCTTCGCCGCGCGGGGTGGCAAAATAGAACTGATACCACCACGACAGCTCCGCCTGCGGCGGCAGCGGTTTTTCGCCAATCTGCTGACTGCTGATCAGATACCCGCTCACCGAGACCAGGGATTTCACCCGCTGCGGCCACAGCGCGGCGACGATATCCGCCGTGCGCGCCCCCCAGTCAAAGCCGGCCAGATCTGCCTGCCTGATGTTCAGGGCGTCCATCAAATGGACAATATCGGCCGCCATCGCCGACGGCTGACCATTACGCGGCGTTTTCGCCGACAGGAAACGGGTGGCGCCGTAGCCGCGCAGATACGGCACAATCACCCGGTAACCCTTCTGCGCTAAAGCCGGCGCCACCTGGGCATAGCTCTGAATATCGTAGGGCCAGCCGTGCAGCAGAATCACCGGCTGGCCGTCCCGCGGACCGATATCCACGTAGCCAATATTCAGATCGCCAGCGTGGATCTGGTGGATTTTGTCGAACGCCCCCGCGTCTTCAGCGGCGCAAACGGCGGCGGACCACAGGGTGGATAACCCCAGCGCCGCGGCGCTGGTATACCGGATCAGGGATAATCTGTTCATCGCTTTCTCACCTTTTATCTTCATCAAGAGAGTACGTGACCAGTTAAGCGGAAATTTGTATCCGCCATGTGCCCGACCGGGGCCATTTTTATCTCTTAATGTCAGGGACCCGCCGCGGGATACAGTGTGATACACAGTTCACGTTGGCAATTGTTGCGGGCTTGTGAATTTCTGCTTGCCCCCGGGCATAAATCCGCTACCGTGTCAGCCATTTTTACCACCTGATAACCCAGGAGCCCGCTATGGCGATTTTTGATGGTCACAATGACCTGCTGCTGAATCTCTGGCTTCACCATCGCGAGGATCCGGTGACCGCCTTCTTTGCCGGGATAGAGAACGGCCACCTCGATTATCCGCGTATTCTCCAGGGCGGTCTGGCCGGCGGCCTGTTCGCCCTCTTTGTGCCGCCGCAGGAGTACATCGCCCGTATGGCGCCGCAGTACGCCAGCCAGGCGTGGGATCCCTTAACGATCCTCTGGCAGCAGCTGGCTATTCTCAAGGCGATTTGCGCCCATGACGCCAGCCGCGCCCGGCTGTGCCTGAGCGCGGCGGATATCGAACGCTGTCGTCAGGATAAGGCGCTGGCGATGGTGGCGCACATTGAAGGCGCCGGCGGGTTCGACGCGCAAGGCGACGATCTGCAGGACTTTTATCGCGCCGGGGTGCGCAGCATCGGTCCGTTCTGGAATATCGCTAATCGCTTCGGTTGCGGGGTCACCGGCGCCTTTCCCGGCAGCCCGGACAGCGGGCCGGGTCTTACCGGCGAGGGCATCGCGCTCATCGCCCAGGCCAACGCCCTGAAGATGCAGATCGATGTTTCGCACATGAATGAACAGGCTTTTTGGGATACCGCCCACCATTCCACCGCGCCGCTGGTGGCCACCCACTCCAATGCCCACGCCCTGTGCCCGCAGCCGCGCAACCTGCCCGATCGGCAACTGCGGGCGATCCGCGACAGCGGCGGCGTAGTGGGCGTCAATTTCGGCAACGCCTTCCTGCGCCCCGACGGACGGCGCGATAGCGACACGCCCATCGCCACCATCGTCCGGCATATCGACTATCTTATTAACATAATGGGTGAGGATCATGTGGCCCTCGGTTCGGATTTTGACGGCGTCACCCTGCCGGACGCGCTGGGGGATGTGGCCGGCTTACCGCTGCTAATCAATGCTTTGCGTGACAGCGGCTATGATCAATTGGTGCTGGATAAGCTGCTGTGGCGTAACTGGCTGCGGGTATTAAAACATGTTTGGCAACAATAGGTTATATTGTAAACATAAAGTTAAATCCTTACAGATTCCGGGTTGATCTCTCACCCGGTGAAGCGCAATATGCGGCGGCCGTCACAGATCCTGCATTATCCGTGAGGCCTGTCGTTATTTTTAAGAGGAACAAAACATGTGGAAGAAACCTGCTTTTATCGATTTACGTCTCGGTCTGGAAGTGACGCTGTACATTTCTAACCGCTAATCGCCCCGCCCGCCGTTCGCGCGGGCATCTTTTTACATTACCCGGTCCGTCTTCATGTTCATTAAAGTCCTCGGTTCCGCCGCCGGCGGCGGTTTCCCGCAATGGAACTGCAACTGCGCCAACTGCCAGGGTCTGCGCGACGGCACGATCCAGGCCAGCGCCCGCACCCAGTCGTCGATCATCGTCAGCGATAACGGTCAGGAGTGGGTGCTGTGCAACGCCTCGCCGGATATCAGTCAGCAGATTGCCCACACGCCCGAGTTAAATAAAGCCGGCGTGCTGCGCGGAACGCATATCGGCGGCATTATTCTCACCGACAGCCAGATCGACCACACCACCGGGTTACTGAGCCTGCGCGAAGGCTGCCCGCACCAGGTGTGGTGCACCCCGGAGGTCCATGAGGATCTCTCCACCGGTTTCCCGGTGTTTACCATGCTGCGACACTGGAACGGCGGCCTGGTGCATCGCCCCATCGCGCCGCAGCAGCCTTTTACCGTTGACGCCTGTCCGGATTTGCAGTTTACCGCGGTGCCTATCGCCAGCAACGCGCCGCCCTATTCGCCGTATCGCGACCGGCCGCTGCCGGGCCATAACGTGGCGCTGTTTATCGAAAACCGCCGCAACGGGCAGGCGCTGTTCTACGCACCGGGGCTCGGTGAACCGGATAAGACCATTCTGCCATGGCTGCAAAAAGCGGATTGTCTGCTGATCGATGGCACCGTCTGGCAGGATGACGAACTGCAGGCCGCCGGCGTCGGGCGCAATACCGGCCGCGATATGGGCCACCTGGCGCTCGGTGATGAGCACGGGATGATGGCCCTGCTGGCCTCCCTGCCGGCAAAACGTAAAATTCTTATTCATATCAATAACACCAACCCGATCCTTAACGAGCGGTCTCCCCAGCGCCAGGTGCTGACGCAACAGGGGATTGAAGTGAGCTGGGACGGGATGGCTATCACCCTTCAGGATACCGCATGCTGATCACCGACACGCTGTCGCCGCAGGCCTTTGAAGAGGCCCTGCGGGCCAAAGGCGCCTTCTACCATATTCACCACCCTTACCACATTGCCATGCATAACGGCGACGCGACCCGCGAGCAAATTCAGGGCTGGGTGGCGAACCGGTTCTACTACCAGACCACCATTCCGCTGAAAGACGCGGCGATCATGGCCAACTGCCCGGACGCGCAGACCCGGCGCAAATGGGTGCAGCGGATCCTCGACCACGATGGCAGCCATGGCGAGGACGGCGGGATTGAAGCCTGGCTGCGGCTGGGAGAAGCGGTCGGTCTGAGCCGCGACGATCTGCTCAGCGAGCGCCACGTCTTGCCCGGCGTGCGCTTCGCGGTGGATGCCTATCTTAACTTCGCCCGTCGCGCCTGCTGGCAGGAGGCGGCCTGCAGCTCTCTGACCGAGCTGTTCGCCCCGCAGATCCATCAGTCGCGCCTCGACAGCTGGCCGCAGCACTACCCGTGGATCAAAGAGGAAGGCTATTTTTACTTCCGCAGCCGTCTGAGCCAGGCCAACCGCGACGTGGAGCATGGCCTGGCGCTGGCGAAGGCCTACTGCGACAGCGCTGAAAAACAGAACCGGATGCTGGAGATCCTGCAGTTTAAGCTCGACATTTTATGGTCGATGCTTGACGCCATGACCATGGCCTATGCCCTGCAGCGCCCGCCCTATCATACGGTCACCGACAAGGCGGCCTGGCACACGACCCGACTGGTGTAACCATGCAAAAAACCTCCATCGTCGCCTTTCGTCGCGGCTACCGTCTGCAGTGGGAAGCTGCCCAGGAGAGCCATGTAATCCTCTATCCGGAGGGAATGGCTAAACTCAATGAGACCGCCGCGGCGATCCTCGAGCTGGTGGACGGCCGGCGTGACGTCGCGGCAATTATCGCCGTGCTCAACGAACGCTTCCCGGAAGCCGGGGGCGTCGATGACGACGTCATCGCAGATAGCCTGTCAACAGAAGTGGATCACCTGCCGTGAGCCAGAGTAAACCCGCCGTCAATCCGCCGCTGTGGCTGCTGGCGGAGCTAACCTATCGCTGCCCGCTGCAGTGCCCCTACTGTTCGAATCCGCTGGACTTCGCCCAACAGGACAAGGAGCTGACCACCGAACAATGGATCGAGGTCTTTCGCCAGGCGCGGGCGATGGGCAGCGTACAGCTGGGCTTTTCCGGCGGCGAGCCGCTGACCCGTAAAGATCTGCCAGAGCTGATCCGCGCCGCGCGCGACCTCGGATTCTATACCAACCTGATCACCTCCGGCATAGGGCTGACGGAGAGCAAACTCGACGCCTTCAGCGAGGCCGGGCTGGACCATATCCAGATTAGCTTCCAGGCCAGCGATGAGGTGCTCAACGCTGCGCTGGCCGGTAACAAAAAAGCCTTCCAGCAGAAGCTGGCGATGGCCAGGGCGGTAAAAGCGCGCGACTACCCGATGGTGCTCAACTTCGTTCTTCACCGGCACAACATCGATCAGCTGGATAAAATTATCGCGCTGTGCATTGAGCTGGAAGCGGATGACGTTGAGCTGGCCACCTGCCAGTTCTACGGTTGGGCGTTCCTCAATCGCGAGGGGCTGCTGCCGACCCGGGAACAGATCGCCCGCGCCGAGCAGGTGGTCGCCGACTACCGGCAGAAAATGGCCGCCAGCGGCAACCTCACCAACCTGCTGTTTGTCACCCCGGACTATTACGAAGAGCGCCCGAAAGGCTGCATGGGCGGCTGGGGATCGATTTTCCTCAGCGTCACCCCGGAAGGCACCGCCCTGCCGTGCCACAGCGCGCGTCAGCTGCCGGTGGCTTTTCCGTCGGTGCTGGAGCAGAGCCTGGAGTCGATCTGGTATGACTCGTTCGGCTTCAATCGCTACCGCGGGTATGACTGGATGCCGGAGCCGTGCCGCTCCTGTGGTGAAAAAGAGAAAGACTTCGGCGGCTGCCGCTGCCAGGCCTTTATGCTGACCGGCAGCGCCGATAACGCCGACCCGGTGTGCAGCAAATCGCCGCATCATCACAAAATCCTCGACGCCCGGCGCGAAGCGGCCTGCAGCGACATAAAAGTCAGCCAGCTGCAGTTCCGCAACCGTACCCGCTCGCAGCTGATCTACAAAACCCGGGACCTGTAATGACGCTGGCGACGCGCACCGTCACGCTGCCGGGCGGCCTGCAGGCCACCCTGGTCCATCAGCCGCAGGCCGATCGCGCCGCGGCCCTGGCGCGGGTCGCCGCCGGCAGCCACCACGAACCATCGCGCTTTCCCGGTCTGGCGCACCTGCTGGAGCATCTGCTGTTTTACGGCGGTGAGCGCTACCGGGATGATGACCGGCTGATGGGCTGGGTGCAGCGCCAGGGCGGAAGCGTGAATGCCACCACCCTGGCCCGCCACAGCGCGTTCTTTTTCGAGGTCGCCGCCGGGGATCTGGCTGACGGTGTCGCGCGTCTACAGGAGATGCTGCAGGCGCCGCGGCTGCTCAGGGAAGATATTCAGCGCGAAGTGGCGGTGATTGACGCCGAGTACCGCCTGATCCAGCAGCATGAGCCGTCGCGCCGGGAAGCCGCCGTGCGCCACGCCGCCAAGTACACCAACAACGTGGAATTTTCCGCCGAAGACGCCTCGCGCTCCAATCCTGATTTCCTCGTCCGCGTGTTCACCGAGGTCATCAACGCCGGGGCCACCACCATCAACGTCCCCGATACCGTCGGCTATGCCCAGCCCGACGAATACGGCAAGCTGATCAAGTACGTCATCGAAAATACCCCGAATTCCCACAAGGCCGTGTTCAGCGTGCACTGTCACGACGACCTCGGGCTCGCCGTCGCCAACAGCCTGAGCGCCATCCAGAACGGTGCCCGTCAGGCCGAAGTGACCCTTTGCGGCATCGGCGAACGCGCGGGCAATGCCTCTCTGGAAGAAATCGTCATGGCGATGAAGGTCCGCCCCGACGTGTACGGCGTGGACTGCGGCATCCAGAACGAGCAGCTTTATCCGGCCTGCCGCCTGCTGTCGCTCATCATCGGCCGCCCCATCGCCGCCAACAAGGCCATCGTGGGCAGCAACGCCTTTGCGCATGAGTCCGGCATCCATCAGGACGGCATGCTGAAGAACCGCGAAACCTACGAAATCATGACGCCCCAGTCCATCGGCCGCAAGTCCACGGACCTCGTCATCGGCAAGCATTCCGGCCGCAACGCCGTGCGTACCCGCCTTGAGGAACTGGGCTACCGTCTGGACGACGAGCAGGTCAACGTGGTGTTCGCCGCCGTGAAGGACCTTGCGGACAAGAAGGCCAACGTGCATGACGAAGACCTCGAAGCGCTGGTCTTCTCCGAAGTCTACCGCCTGCCGGATCGCTACCGCCTGGGCAACGTCTCCGTGCAGACGACGATGGGCTCCTCCATGCCCGCCACCGCCGCCGTGGTCATTCAGGCCGGGGAAGAGGAAATGCGCCGCGCCGGGTTCGGGGCCGGCCCCATCGACGCGACCTTCAACGTCATTTCCCAGATTGTAAGCCGCGCCCCTGATCTGGAGCAGTTCAGCATCAACGCCATCACCGGCGGCACGGACGCGCAGGGCGAGGTGACCGTGCGCCTGCGCGAAGGCGAATACAGCGCCACGGGCCGCGGTTCCGACCCGGACATCATCGTCGCCAGCGCCAAGGCCTACATTGATGCCCTGAACCGCCTCGACCACAAGGAGCGTGACGCCATCCGCACGCAGGAAGCCACCGGCGAACCGGCCATCAATACGTGCAACTGAGGCGCGGAGCCGGGGGAAAGCCATAACGGGCCGTTCCTCCGGTTTCCGCCCTCGGTCCGGCTGATGGGCTGTGCCGCGTTTTTCCTGCGCGGTCCCGGTTTCCGGCGGGAAAGCGGTTTGCCGGGCGCTGGTCTTTCGGTCGAAAAAATGTTGTAACGATTCCGATTGATGTGGAAACGCGGAATGGCGTTTTCGTCCGTCGGTCGGGAAACCTTTTACCTTCTGGAGCCGTCCCATGCCTCATACTCTTGCCCAGAAAATCCTTCAGGCCCACACGGATGAAGAAGTCCGTGAAGCCGGGCAAATCGTCAACTGCCATCTTTCCGGCGTGCTCGCCAACGACATCACCGGGCCGCTTGCCATCAAGTCCTTCCGGGCGATGGGCGCG
>OIXH01001614.1_pt1 | contig 24581 bp, 17 predicted proteins | sample 1587741 | NCBI WGS metagenome assembly OIXH01 (sample SAMEA3888916, study PRJEB22519) | human gut metagenome | biome: human gut; feature: human-associated habitat; material: faeces | place: Denmark | collected 2011 | reverse complement strand
GACGGCGGCCGCCTCGCCCGGCAGGCGCAGCGCCTCCAGCGCCGGTCTCAGCGCCTCGGTCAGCGCGCCCAGCAGCCCGGTTTCGCGCAGAAGCGCCGTCAGCGTGAGGACGGCGCACAGGCACGGCGCCATCTGCAAAAGCGTCTCCATGCCCGCCTTCGCGCCGCGCACAAACGCGCCGTATACGTCGATCCGCGCAAACAGCCCCGCCGTCAGCACCGCGGCGCAGAGCGCGGGCAGGAACAGCGCGCTCACGCGCCGCACCTCGCAAACGCGCGGCAGGCCGCAATGCCGCACAGCGTCGAAGCCGCCGTCGCCAGCAGCGTAGGCAGCACGATATCCGCCGGATTCGCCGCCCCGGCCTGCGCGCGCAGGGCGATCATCGTCGTCGGCAAAAGCTGAACGCTCGACGTGTTCACCACCAGAAACAGAATCATCGCGTCGCTCGCCCGCCCGTCCGGATGAACGCGCGCCATTTTCCGCATCGCCGCCATCCCCGCCGGGGTCGCCGCGCCACCCGCGCCGAGCATGTTCGCAGACAGATTCAGGCTGACGTCGCCCAGCGCCGCCTCCTCCCCCGGCGCAAAGCGGAACAGGCGCGAGAGCGGCTTTTCCATCGCCCGCGCCAGCGCGTCCGCCGCGCCGCTCTCCCGCAGAACGCCGAGCAGCCCGCCAAAAAACGCATACGCGCCCGCCAGCCTCATCAGCAGCCCGACAGCCTCCCCGCCGCCGGAAAGCAGCGCGCGCTGCGCGGCGTCCGGCCGCCCCGTCGCCGCCGCGTAAAGAAGCCCCGCCAGCATCAGCGCGCAGAAAACACCGTTCATGCCATCACCCCGTCGAAGGTATGAAACCGGCGGGGAAAAAAGAAGCCGCCTCTCCGGCACACGCAAAGAGGGCGCCGCCTTCCTCCGCCCTTTGCACGCGGATAAAGGCAACGCCCTTCTTGATATGCCTGATGCGTTTGGGATGCGTTTCGGGGCAGTCCCCCGTTTTCTTATCGGATCATTACAGGATCAGATCGTGCAGACCCAGCGGCGGCACATCCTCCGCCTTTTTGCCCAGCTTGACGCACTTCATCAGCAGCTTCGCCGTGTCGATGCTCGTCACGCAGGCAATGCCGTATTCAACCGCCATGCGGCGCAGGCGGAAGCCCGCGCGCATCGGGTCGCGGCCATGGGTCGGCGTGGCGATAATCAGGCGGATTTTGCCGGAATCGAACAGCTTGGCCAGCTTATCCGTATCCTCGCCGGGGCGCGGCACGGGCTGCGCGCCGACATAGTGGTGGTTGAGCCTGTGCGCCGTGCCCGTCGTCGCGTAAATCTCAAAGCCGAGCGCGGCGAAGGTTTCGGCCAGCTCGAGCGCCTCGCGCTTGTCGTGATCCGCGATGGAGAAGAGCACGCCGCCCTCCTCCGGCTTCGGAATCGCCATCTTCGTGGAGGCAAAGCCCTTGAGGTACGCCTCCTCCGCCGTCTCCGCCAGACCCAGCGCCTCGCCGGTGGATTTCATTTCCGGCCCAAGGCTGACCTCGACCTCCGGCAGCTTTTCAAAGCTGAACACCGGCATCTTGACCGCGACGGTCGGCGCGGGCGGATAGAGCCCCGTGCCAAAGCCCATCTCCGGCACCTTCTCGCCCAGCGACGCGCGAACGCCCAGCTCGACGATCGGGATGCCCGTGACCTTGGAGATATACGGCACGGTGCGCGAGGAGCGCGGGTTGACCTCGATGATGTACAGATCGCCCGCGTATTCGATGAACTGGATGTTCACCAGACCGCGCACATGCAGGCTGCGCGCGATGTTGATCGTGTAATCCGTCACCATGCGCTGGATGCGCGGGGCGAGGTGCTGCGGCGGATAGACGGAGATGGAGTCGCCGGAGTGAATGCCCGCGCGCTCGACATGCTCCATAATGCCCGGAATCAGCACGTTCTCACCGTCGCAAATCGCGTCCACCTCGATTTCGCGGCCCAGCAGGTACTTATCCACCAGAATCGGGTGCTCCTGCACGTTCATGTTGATGATGGACATGTATTCGCGGATGTGCTTTTCATCGTAGGCGATTTCCATGCCCTGACCGCCGAGCACGTAGCTCGGGCGCACGAGCACCGGATAGCCCAGCTCCGCCGCCGCCTTCGCCGCCTCGTCCGCGGTGAAGACGGTCGTGCCCTTCGGCTGCGGGATGCCCAGCCGGTTCAGCAGCTCGTTGAACAGCTCGCGGTCTTCCGCCGCGTCGATGTCGCCCAGATCGGTGCCGAGGATGCTGTATCCGGCTTCCCGAACCGTCTTGGCGAGCTTGATGGCCGTCTGGCCGCCGAACTGGCAGACCACGCCGACCGGCTGCTCGATCTCCAGCACGTTCATCACGTCTTCCGGCGTGAGCGGCTCGAAATACAGGCGATCCGCGGTATCGAAGTCGGTGGAAACCGTCTCCGGGTTGTTGTTGATGATGACGGTATCGAAGCCCGCGCGCTTGAGCGCCCAGACGCAGTGCACCGAGCAGTAGTCAAACTCGATGCCCTGACCGATGCGGATCGGGCCGGAGCCGAGAACGACGACGGTTTTGCGCCCGCTGTTCTTCGCCTCGGTCGCGGTGCCGTAGGTGCTGTAGAAATACGGGCTGACGGCCTCGAACTCGCCGCCGCAGGTATCAACCATGCGGAAGGCGGGCAGCACCTTGAGCCGCTCGCGCAGCATGCGGATATCCGCCGTCTTGCAGCCGACGAAGCGCGCCATCGCGCTGTCCGCCACGCCCATCTTTTTGGCGGCCATCAGCGTGTCGCGATCCAGCGCGGCGATGCCGTCCATCGCGCGAAGCTTCTGCTCCATGCGGACGATGTTCTGCACCTTTTTGAGGAACCAGATGTCGATCTTGGTGACCTCGTGGATGTGCTCCATCGTCACGCCGCGCCGCAGCGCCTCCGCGACAACGAACGAGCGCTCGGTGTCGATATCCCGCAGCTTGCTCTCCAGCTCTTCGTCGCTGAGCGCCTCCAGCGCCGGGGTCACGAGGCTGTCCCTGCCCATTTCCAGCGAGCGCACGGCCTTGAGCAGCGCGTTTTCGAAGTTCGTGCCGATGGCCATGATTTCGCCGGTCGCCTTCATCTTCGTGCCGATGTGCTTGTCGGCGTAAACGAACTTGTCAAACGGCCAGCGCGGGAATTTCAGCACCACGTAGTCGATCGTCGGCTCGGCGCAGGCGTAGGTCTGCCCGGTCACGCCGTTGACGATTTCATCGAGCGTGTAGCCCAGCGCGATGCGGGTCGTCACCTTGGCAATCGGGTAGCCCGTCGCCTTGGAGGCCAGCGCGGAGGAGCGCGACACACGCGGGTTGACCTCGATGACGTAATACTGCATGCTGTCCGGGCTGAGCGCATACTGCACGTTGCAGCCGCCCTCGATGCCCAGCGCGCTGATGATGTTCATCGACGCGCTGCGCAGCATCTGGTGCTCCGGGTCGCGCAGGGTCTGGCTCGGCGCAACGACGATGGAATCGCCGGTGTGCACGCCGACCGGGTCGAAGTTTTCCATGTTGCAGACGGTGATGAAGTTGCCCGCGCTGTCGCGGATGACCTCGTATTCGATTTCCTTCCAGCCCGCGACGCTGCGCTCGATCAGGTTCTCGTGCACGCGGGAGGAACGCAGGCCGTCCGCGCAGATTTCGCGGAGCTGCTTTTCATCCTCCGCAATGCCGCCGCCGGTGCCGCCGAGCGTATAGGCCGGGCGCACGATGACCGGGTAGCCGTATTCGTTGGCAAAATCCACGGACGCCTGCACGTCGCGGACGATCACCGAGTCGATGCACGGCTCGCCGATGGCGAGCATCATGTTCTTGAAATCCTCGCGGTCTTCGGCGCGGCGGATGGAGTCGATCTTCGTGCCCAAAAGCTGCACGTTGTACTTTTGCAGAATCCCCTTTTCGTCCAGCTCCATCGCCAGGTTCAGGCCGGTCTGGCCGCCCAGAGACGCGAGCAGGCTGTCCGGGTGCTCCCGCGCGATGATCTTTTCCAGCGAGCCGACCGTCAGCGGCTCCAGATAGACCTTATCGGCGATGTCGGTATCGGTCATAATGGTCGCCGGGTTGCTGTTGACCAGCACGACCTCCACGCCCTCCTCCTTGAGGACGCGGCAGGCCTGCGTGCCGGCGTAGTCAAACTCGGCCGCCTGACCGATGACGATCGGGCCGGAGCCGATGACCAATACCTTTCGGATATTCGGATTCTTAGGCATGCGCTTGTCCCCCTCTTACTGCACGTTGTTCGCCTTAATCATGGCGATGAAATCGTCAAACAGGTACGCCGTTTCGCACGGCCCGCCGCAGGCCTCCGGGTGGAACTGCACGGAGAACGCATTTTGATCCGTGTAGCGCACGCCCTCCACCGTCTGGTCGTTCCAGTTGAGGTGGCTGACGACCGCGCCCGCCGGAAGCTGATCGGGATCGACCATGAAGCCGTGGTTCTGCGCCGTGACGGAGCAGGTGCCGCGCGCCAGATCCTTAACCGGGTGGTTCGCGCCGTGGTGGCCGTATTTCATCTGCACCGTGCGCCCGCCCATCGCCAGCGCCATCAGCTGATGACCCAGACAAATGCCGAACATCGGCTTTTTGCCCATCAGCTCGCGGATGGTCTTTATGGCCTTCGGGTTATCCTGCGGGTCTCCGGGGCCGTTGGTCAGCATCACGCCGTCGCAGCCGGAATCGAGGATGGTCTGCGCGTCCGTATCCGCCGGAAACACGCGCAGCGTGCAGCCGCGGCTCAGCAGCGCGCGCAGAATACCGCGCTTGAGGCCGAAGTCCAGCACGGCGACGGTATACACACCGTCGCCCTGCACGTCGTAAGCCTCCCTGCAGGTGCACTGTGCTACCTGGTCGTGCATCTCGTGCGCCCTGACCAGCGCAAGATCCGCCTCGGTCGGCTCGCCTTCGACGATGCGCCCGCGCAGCGTGCCGTATTCGCGGACGTGCCGGGTCAGCGCGCGGGTATCCACGCCGCAAAGGCCGGTCACGCCCTGCTCGTCCAGATACTGGTCGAGCGTCTTCTTCATCTGCCAGTTGCTCGGCGTATCGCACAGTTCGGATACGATAAAGCCGCGCATCCGCACACCCGCGCTCTCGCTGTCGATATCGTTGATGCCCACGTTGCCCATGAGCGGATAGGTCATGCAGACGATCTGACCGCAGTAAGACGGATCGGTCAGCGTTTCCTGATAGCCGGTCATGCCGGTCGTGAAGACGACCTCTCCCGTTACCGGAGCCTTGTGCCCGAACAGCGTTCCCTCGTAGCGGGTGCCGTCCTCCAGAATCAATGTTGCCATCGGCGCACTCTCCTTTACCATGAATACAAATTGAATCTCTCACGTATACAATCGCACATTATACGCAATCGCATCCGTTTCGTCAATCGACCAGATGTGCAAAAAGAAAGCCGCCCAAAACGGCGGCCTTCTCAAAAGGAATGACAAAAAGACAGAAAAAAGGGAAACAGCGCGCCCATCATGCCCGAATTTGTAAAGCCGATGCGCTTCATGCCGTTTCCTCCTTTCCGTCTCTTTCCATGCGTTTTATATGGGGGGATATGCTCAGCGATAGATGATTTCGTCGCGGCGCGGGCCGTTGGAAATGAGCTTGAACGGGCAGCCGACTTCCTTTTCGAGGAACTCGATGTAATGGCGCGCGTTCTCCGGCAGCTCGTCAAAATTCTTGATGCCGCGGGTATCGCACTTCCAGCCCGGCAGCTTGACGTAAATCGGCTTGCACTGCTCGAGCTTCGGCGTGACGGGGAAATGATCCACACGCTCGCCGTTCAGCTCGTAGGCCACGCAGACCGGGATTTCGTCGAGATAGCCCAGCACGTCGAGGTTGGTCATCGCCACCTCCGTCGCGCCCTGCATCTCGCAGCCGTAGCGGGTCGCCACGCAGTCAAACCAGCCCACGCGGCGCGGACGGCCGGTGGTCGCGCCGTATTCGCCGCGGTCGCCGCCGCGCTTGCGCAGCTCCTCGGCCTCATCGCCGAACAGCTCCGTCGTGAACGGGCCCGCGCCCACGCAGGAGGAATACGCCTTCGTGACCGCGATGACCTCTTTGATGCTCCAGACCGGAACGCCCGCGCCCACCGGGCCGTAGCCGGCCAGCGGCGAGGAGGACGTGACCATCGGGTAAATGCCATGATCCGGGTCGCGGAGCGTGCCGAGCTGACCCTCCAGCAGGATCTTCTTGCCCTCGCGAACCGCCTGCATCATGTAAGCGTCGGTATCCGCCACATACGGGCGGATGCGCTCGGCGAGCTCGGTCAGCTTGACGATCAGCGCCTCCAGATCGACCGGCTCCCGGTGATAGAGGTTGACGATCATCGCGTTCTTGATATCCAGCGCGTGGGCGAGCTTCTCGCGCAGCACGTCCGGATAATACAGCTGGCAGAGCTGCAGGCCGATCTTCTGGAATTTGTCGCCGTAGAACGGCGCAATGCCCGATTTGGTTGAACCGAAGGAGTTCTTGCCCAGGCGCTCCTCCTCGTAGCAATCCAGCGCGACGTGATACGGCATGAGCACCTGCGCGCGCTCGGAGATCAGAATCTTCGGCGCCGGGAGCCCCTGCTGCTCGATGGCGGCCAGTTCCTTGAGGAAAAACTCGATATCCAGCGCAACGCCCGGGCCAAGCACGTTGACCACGCCGGGCGTGCACACGCCGCTGGGCAGAAGATGGAGGGCAAAGCGGCCATAATCATTGATGATGGTATGACCGGCGTTCGCACCGCCCTGAAAACGAACCACAATGTCGGACTCGGAGGCCAGCATATCGGTGATCTTGCCCTTGCCCTCGTCGCCCCAATTCGCGCCAACAATCGCACGGACCATGGAAGGTTCAACCCCTTTCAAAGCAAAAGCGGCAAAAGCCGCCATGATAAACGCGCCCGCACCGCGTTTCCCCTGTGCAGACCGTCTCTGAACCAGTCGTTTATGATACAGGAAGCGGCGAATTTTGTCAAGCGGTTTCGCGGTTTTTGTTCGGAAATTCGCTCATACCGCACGTTCGTCGCCGCGCGGCAGCGCCGCCTCGTCCGGCGCAAGGCTCTCCACGCCGCTGAACACCCGCTCCACCAGCGCGGACAGCTCGCGCCATGCGTCGGTTTCGCCCAGCTCGTCCCTGAGCCCCACCGCGCAGCTGCGGTAATACCACGCATGGCGGCGCTTGTCGCGCTGATGAAACCGCTGGAACACAGCCTCGCCGCTTCGGGCAAAATCCCGGCTGATGGCGCGCATGTTGCTCAATTTATCGGAAAGTGCGATGATCTTCGCCGCGCGGCAGCCGCCGCAGATCCGCTTGACCGCGCCCAGCTTGCGGGCGTTCCACGTCAGGCAGGGATCGCCGCAGACGCGCTGGCTCTCCTCGCAGACCAGCCTCGCCACGCGCACGCCGAAGCGCTCGCTGAGCGTTTCAAACGTCACGCCGCAGTCCTCCATCACGTCGTGCAGCGCGGCCGCGGCCAGCACCTGCGGGTCGTCCGTCATCGTGGAGGCAATCGCGACCACCTCCATCGGGTGAACGATGTAGGGGATTTCGCTCCCCTTGCGCGCCGCGCCGTCGTGCGCCTGCGCCGCGAAAATAACCGCCTGAGTCACCAGCGTCATGGGTTCTCCTCGCTTTCCGCGTTATGCTTCGTATTCCCCGTCGAACACAAAGGCAGCCGGGCCGGTCATCAAAACGCGCCCCGTCTGTTCATCCCACCGATCGAGCAGCGTGCCGCCGTCCAGCTCGATTTCCGCCTCGCGTCCCGCCAGACCGCAGAGGTTCGCCGCGACCAGCGCCGCGCACGAGCCCGTGCCGCAGGCCAGCGTCACGCCGCTGCCGCGCTCCCAGACGCGCATGCGAAGCCGCTTTTCGGAGAGAACGTTGACAAACTCAATATTCACTTTTTTCGGAAACGCCGGATGACATTCCAGCGCCGGGCCGTATTTCGTCAGCTCAAACGTCTCCACCGGCTCGTCAAGGAAAATCACCCCGTGCGGGTTGCCCATCGAAACCGGCGTGATTTCAAACCTGCGCCCCAAAGCCGTGATCGGCACCCGCTTGACGACGCCCTGCCCCAGCAGGCACGGCACGGCCTCGCAATTAAGAATCGGCGCGCCCATATCGACGCAGACGCTCTGTGTCCGCCCGTTTTCAACAGTCAGGTTCAGCGTCTTCACGCCGGAATCGGTTTCCAGCGTCACCACCGTCTTATCCGTCATGCCCCGGTCGTAGACATATTTCCCGACGCACCGGCTGGCGTTGCCGCACATCGCCCCGCGCGAACCGTCTGCATTGTACATCACCATGCGGAAATCCGCCTTGTCGCTCGGCGCGATCAGCACCAGCCCGTCGCCGCCGACCCCAAAGTGCCTGTCGCTGAGACGGCGCGCCAGCGCGGGCGGGTCGTCCACCCGCTCCTCAAACGCATTGATATAGATGTAATCGTTGCCAAGCCCCTGCATTTTGGTGAATTTCATGCGCGTCGTTCCCTGCCTTCCCGTTCAATCATACTAATTCGCAGTTAAAATGCTTAACAGAGCGCATCAGATTTTTTGTTCTGACGAAGCCAAGTGAAGTGAGGCGTACTGGAGGTACGTTGAACGGAACGAGGCAAAGTCAGAGCGAAAAAGATGGTGCGCGGATTAAGCCATTTTAACAAGAATTAGTATCAGACCCACTCTATACTGTTCGCGAATATACGCTGTTTTTCCTGCCGACCCACACAAAAACCGTGTCGTTCCGCCGTTTCTTGATCGCGATGCGAAAAAGAGAGACCGCCGTTTCCGGCAGTCTCTCCCCATATTCGGTTTTACTCGGCCATGGCCGCCTGAGCGCCCGCAACCTTGCCGAAGCAGACGGACTCAGAGTAGCCGCCGGCCTGCCAGGTGACCTCGCCCGCCGCGTACAGACCCGGCACAACGGTGTCGTCCGCGTTCAGAACCTGCGCGTTCTCGTTGCAGACCACGCCGCCCTTGGTCATGTGGTTGGCCGCCTCGACGCGCACGCCGTAGTACGGGCCTTCCGCGTCCAGCGCACGCTTCGGCACAGCCGCGATCTGCGCGTTCTCCGCGCCCGCCGCCGCGTCGGCGTTGTACTGCTCGACGGAAGCCTTCAGACCCTCGGCGTTGATGCTCAGCTTCTCGGCCAGCTCCTCGAGGGTCGCGCCCTCGGCGTAGTAGCCCAGACCCACATGCTTGCGGATGCGGTAGAAGGAATCATAGCCGGTCTTGTCGGTGATGTAGTAGGCCGCGCCGTTCGGCTGCTCCTTGATCATCGTGCCGCGATCCATGCCGGACTTGTTCGGCAGGAGCGCGCCCTCGTTGTTGGCCAGCAGGTTCATGTCCGCGCCGCCGGTCAGATCGCGATACGGCACAATGATGTTGGAGAAGAAGCTCATCTTGCCCATGTTCTCCATCTTGAAGCCGTTCTGCTCGAAGATCTTCACGAAGTCGCCGGTCGTGCCCATCTGGTTGGAGGTGTTGAAGACCTCGTAGCCCGGGGCATACTCGGCGAGCAGCTCCTTGTTGGAGCAGAAGCCGCCGGTGGTGATGATGGTGCTCGCGGCGTTGATGGTGTAGGTCTCGCCCGCGTTGTTGGTCACGATCACGCCCTTGCACGCGCCGTCCTCCATCACGAGATCGACGCCCTTGGTGCCGACGCGCACATCCACGCCCAGCTCGGCCGCGGCCTTCTCCAGACCGGCCTGAATGACCTCGCCGGAGTACTGGTTGTCCTCGGCCATGTGGTTGGTGCCGCCGTAGTTGTAGTTCAGCTCAACGCCCATCGCGCGCAGCCAGGCGTCAAGGTTGTATTCCTCGTTCGCCCAGACCTGAATGCGCTCGGCGGACTCGCCGTTGCTGCTCTTCTCCTCCAGGAACTTCGCCAAACCGGCCTCGCCGACCCACTCGTCGTTGCCCGCGGCCTTCTGCGCCTCGGTGTTGATCATGTCGAAGAAGTTCATGTCGAACTTGCCGTTGCCGCTGAGGATATCCAGCTTCTCGACAAGGATGACGTTCTTATCCGCGTTGGTCTGCTTGGCGCTGACCGCAGCCGCCAGACCCGCAGGGCCGCCGCCGACGATCACGATATCGCAGTTCTCCGCCGCGCGCTCCGTCGCGGTCTTCTCCGCGTTCTGCATGGCAACCTTCGGCGCTTCCAGACCGGCCTGCTGCATCGCGTCAGCCACGGCGGTCTTGATCGCGTAAGAAGAGAAGGTCGCGGCGGTCACGCTGTCCACATCCGCGGTGTTCGCCTCGAGGATGCGCTCGCGGATCACCGGGAACGCGCGGTCGATCACCACGTTCGTCTCGTGGTTGTCGCCCAGCTCCACATCGGTGATTTTGCCGTCTTCGATGGTCACGTTCACGGTCATCTCGCCGTGATAGCCGTTGCCCGTCGCCGAATAGGTCTCAGCCATCGCCACGCTGCCCGTCATCACGGCGGCGGCAGCCAGCAGGCTGATCAGCTTGATCTTGTTCATGGTTCTTCCTCCTTAGATTCTGTGGGTGGAAAAGCAATCGCAGCGCTTTCCCTGCCCGCGTGTTTGTTATTATATCGACATTTGGCCGCAAAGTCAACGGAAATCCTTCGTTTTTTATGACAGATTCGAGCCGTTTCTGTCTAAATTTTATGAAATTTTGAGCGTCCGGCTCACTTTATCGGCATTTTTCGCGCCCAAAAACGGCCTCCCGCGTGAAAGCGGAAGACCGTTCATTTTTGTGCAATTCGCGCAGAATCAGACCACGCCCTGCGCCTCCATCGCGTCGGCCACCTTGAGGAAGCCCGCGATGTTCGCGCCCGCGACGTAGTTTCCCGGCATGCCGTATTCCTTCGCGGCCGCGTCGATGTTATGGAAGATGTTCGTCATGATCTGCTTGAGCTTGGCGTCCACCTCGTCAAACGACCAGCTCAGGCGCATGGAATTCTGGCTCATCTCCAGCGCGCTCGTCGCCACGCCGCCCGCGTTGGCCGCCTTACCCGGCGCAAAGAGCACGCCGTGCTCGCGCAGGTAATCGGTCGCCTCCAGCGTGGTGGGCATGTTCGCGCCCTCGGCCACGGCGATGCAGCCGTTTTCAACCAGCGCCTTCGCGTCCTCCAGCCGCAGCTCGTTCTGCGTCGCGCACGGCAGCGCCACGTCGCATTTGACCGTGAACACGCCGCGCCCCTCGTGATACACCGCGCTCTCGCGGGCGGCGGCGTACTCGGTCAGGCGCGCGCGGCGCACCTCCTTCACATCCTTCAGCAGCGCCACGTCGATCCCCGCCGGGTCGTAAATCCAGCCGGTGGAATCCGAAACGGTGACGACCTTCGCGCCGAGCTGCTCGGCCTTCTGCACCGCGTAGATGGCGACGTTGCCCGCCCCGGAGACCGCGACCGTCTTGCCCGCGATTTCGTGCCCGTTGGCCGCCAGCATCGCCTCCGTCAGATACAGCAGGCCGTAGCCCGTCGCCTCCGTGCGCGCCAGAGAGCCGCCGTAGGAAAGCCCCTTGCCCGTCAGCACGCCCTCGTAGCGGTTTGTCAGCCGCTTATACTGGCCATAGAGATAGCCGATTTCGCGCGCGCCCGTGCCGATGTCGCCCGCCGGAACGTCCACATCCGCGCCGATGTACTTATACAGCTCGGTCATAAAGCTCTGGCAGAACGCCATCACCTCGCGGTCGCTCTTGCCCTTCGGGTCGAAATCGCTGCCGCCCTTGCCGCCGCCGATAGGCAGGCCGGTCAGGGCGTTTTTGAAGGTCTGCTCAAAGCCGAGGAATTTGATGATGCCCAGATTGACGCTCGGATGCAGGCGCAGGCCGCCCTTATACGGGCCGATGGCGCTGGAAAACTGCACGCGGAAGGCATTGTTGACCTGCACCTGCCCCTGATCGTCCACCCACGGGACGCGGAAGAGAATCTGCCGCTCCGGCATGGTCAGCCGCTCGAGGAGCGCCTCGCGGCGATACTTCTCCTCGTTGCACTCGATCACCGCGCGCAGGGAATCAAGCACCTCGCGGACGGCCTGATGAAATTCCGGCTGGCTGGGATTTTCGCGCACCACGCGCGCATAGACCTCATCAACGTAAGACATGGATGAATATCCCCCTTGGCTTGAAATATGTCTGAATGTCATAAGCTTCGTTTTCAGCTTCTACATTATACGCAGACCGGGGCGTTTTCGCAAGTGTTTTTGACAAAGTTTTCGTTTTTCTTTCATTTCAATCCGAAATCACGTTGCTTTTTGCATATAAGTTCATTCGCAAAGTCGGATTCTGTCACAAGCAGCGACAATTTCAAACGTTCTCAGGAAAGGATGCTTTATGCTTTCCAGTTATGGCTTAACGCAAAAAAGGCTCTCTCTAAGAGGGCATGGAGCTTGCCGCCCGCTGTGCGGGAGACAGGCAAGCAGCATGCCGAAGGTCTGTCAGCGAAGCTGACTGAAGGAGTTACAGCATTTTTCCAAGCATTTCGCTGATTTTCTTCGGGTCGGCCTTTCCGCGCAGCGCCTTCATCGCCTGCCCGACGAGGAAGCCGAACACCTTTTCGTTGCCCGCGCGATACGCCGCGACGTCCTTTTCGCATGCCGTCAGAACCTCGCTGAGCACGCGCTCGTAGGCCGCGTCGTCGCTGACCATCTCAAGGCCGTGCCGCTTGATATAGCCCTCGACGTCCTCGCCGCCGTCAAACGCATAGGCGAAGACCTCCCGCGCGCTCTGGCGGCTGATGCGCCCGTCCGCCGCCGCGCGGATGATCGCGCCCAGCGCGTCGCCGGAAAGCGTCAGGTTTTCGGGCAGAACGGCTTTTTCCTTCATCATGGCCATCGTCTCGCCCATGATCCAGTTGGAGGCCTCCTTCGCCCGGCCGCAGACCGCTGCCGCCCGCTCGAACAGCTCGGCCATCGGCTTTTCCTCCGTCAAAATCCGCGCGTCGTATTCCGGCAGGCCGAATTCCCGCTGATAGCGGGCAATCTTCGCCTCCGCCAGCTCCGGCTGGCGCGCGTGCACCGCGTCGATAAACGCCTGCGAAATCTCCATCGGCGGCAGATCCGGCTCGGGGAAGTAGCGGTAATCCTGCGCGTTCTCCTTGGAGCGCATCGCAAAGGACGCATCCTTGTTGTCGTCCCAGCGGCGGGTCTGCTGCTTCACCTGCCCGCCGTCCTCGATCAGCTCCACCTGCCGGCGGTATTCGCCCGCAATCGCGCGCGCAATCGCCTTGAAGCTGTTGATGTTCTTCATCTCGGTGCGCGTGCCGAATTCCCTCTGGCCGACCGGGCGGACGGAGAGGTTCACATCCGCGCGCAGAGAGCCCTCCTGCATCCTGCAATCCGAAACGCCGAGGTATTGCAGCGTCTGGCGCAGCTTGGTCAGGTAAGCGATCACTTCCTCCGCCGAGCGCATGTCCGGCTCGGAGACGATTTCCAGCAGCGGCACGCCGCACCGGTTGTAATCCACCATCGTTTCATCCAGCCACGGGTCGTGCACCAGCTTGCCCGCGTCCTCCTCCATGTGGATTTCGTGGATGCCGACAGCCTTTTTGCCCGCCGCCGTCTCGATATCGACATGGCCGTTTCGGCAGATCGGCAGATAGAGCTGGCTGATCTGATACGCCTTGGGCAGATCGGGGTAAAAATAGTTCTTGCGGTCGAACTTGTTGTATCGCGTGATTTCGCAGTTCGTCGCCAGCCCCGCCGCCACGGCGAACTCGACGACCTTTTTGTTGGCCACCGACAGCGTTCCGGGCATGCCCGTGCAGACCGGGCAGGTATGCGTGTTGGGCGCGCCGCCGAATTTCGTGGTGCAGCCGCAGAAAATCTTCGTCTTTGTCGCCAGCTCGACGTGAACCTCAAGGCCGATGACCATTTCATACGTTGCCATGACTCAATCCTCCTTCGGGCGGACGCGGTGGAACGCCGTTCGCGCCTGATAGGCGCAGGCCGCGTCGAAGAGCCGCTGCTCGCCGAACGCGGGCGCGATCATCTGCGCGCCGACCGGCAGCCCCGCCCCGTCAAAGCCGCAGGGCACGACCATGCCCGGCAGACCCGCCATATTGACGGAAACGGTGTAGATATCGCCCAGATACATCTGAATCGGGTCGTCCGCGTGCGCGCCCAGCGGGTACGCCGTCGTCGGCGCGGCCGGGGTCAGCAGGATATCCGCCTTTTCAAAGCAGGCGTCAAACCCGCGCTTGATGAGCGCCTTGACGCGCAGGGCCTTATTATAGTACGCATCGTAATAGCCCGAGGAGAGCGCGAACGCGCCCAGCATGATGCGCCGCTTGACCTCCGCGCCGAAGCCCTCGCTCCGCGCCGTCAGATACAGGTCGTGCAGATCCTCGAAATGCGCCGGACGGAAGCCGTATTTCACGCCGTCGTAGCGGGAGAGGTTGCTGCTCGCCTCCGCGCAGGCCAGGATGTAATACGCCGGAATCGCGTAGCGGAGAATCGGCATATCAACCGCCACCAGCGCCGCGCCGAGCGCCTCCAGCTCGTGCGCCGCGTCCATCACGCGCGCGCGCACCTGTTCGTCAAGCCCATCGCCAAAATACGCCTGCGGAATACCGACGCGCAGACCGTCGAGCCGCGTTTTCTCCGGCAGGGACGGCGCGGGCGCGTCCACGCTCGTCGCGTCCATCTCGTCCCTGCCCATCAACGCGGCGGTGACGGCGGCCGCGTCCCGCGCGTCAATCGTCAGCGGGCCGATCTGATCCAGCGACGACGCATAGGCCAGCAAACCGTAGCGGGAAACCGCGCCATACGTCGGCTTGATGCCCGTCACGCCGCAGAAGGACGCGGGCTGGCGGATGGAGCCGCCCGTGTCGCTGCCCAGCGCGTAAAACACCTCGCGCGCCGCGACCGCCGCCGCCGAGCCGCCGGAGGAGCCGCCCGGCACGCGGGACGCATCCCACGGGTTGCGGGTCACGCCGAAATAGGAGGATTCGGTCGAGGAGCCCATCGCGAACTCGTCCATGTTGGTCTTGCCGAGGCAGACCGCGCCGATGGCTTCGAGCTTCTGCACAACGGTCGCGTCGAACACCGGCACGTAGTTTTCAAGCATCTTGGATGCGCAGGTCGTGCGCACGCCCTTGGTGGAGATCAAATCCTTGACGGCCATCGGCACGCCCGCCAGCGGATGCGTCAGCTCGCCGGAATCGATGCGTTTCTGCACGGCCTCCGCGCGCGCCAGCGCCGCCTCCGGCGTGACGGTCACGAACGCATGCACCGTCGGTTCCTTTTCCTCGATGCGCGCAAGGCAGGCGCGCGCCGCATCGACCGCGCTGACCTCGCCCGCCTGTATCTTCGCGCCCAGCTCAAGGGCGGTCAAATCAAACCAATCCATCGTGCGTCCTCCTTATTCAACCGTCTTGGGGACGAGGAAACAGCCGTCCTTCTGCTTCGGCGCGTTTTGGAGGATCAGCTCGCGCGCCATGCTGGGCTTCACCTCGTCCTCGCGGAAGACGTTGACCAGCGGGAACACGTGGCTCATCGGCTCCACGCCGTCGGTATCCAATTCCGCAAGCTGATCCACATACCCGATCATTCGGGAAAGATCCGCCGCGGCCTGCGCGCGCTGGTCGCCGTCCAGCTTCAGGTGCGCCAGCTCGGCGACATACGAAACGAGTTTATCGTTAATTTCCATCGTTTAATCCCCCTTACGGCTCGATTCTCTGCTGATCGCGCGGGAACAGGCAGGTCTCGCGGACGTTGTTTTCACCCAGCAGGCGCGCCGTCAGCCGCTCCAAGCCGAGGCCGAGGCCGCCGTGCGGGCATGTGCCGTATTTGTGAATCATCAGGTAGCCCGCGAAATCCTCCGGATTCATGCCCTTTTTCAGCATCTTCGCCACCTGCGTGTCGTAATCGTGGATGCGCTGGCCGCCGGTCGTCACCTCCAGCCCGCGGAAGAGCAGATCAAAGGAGAGCGTGTAGCGCGGGTCTTCGGGGTCGTCCGCCGCGTAGAACGGGCGCTTCTTGCTCGGGTAATGCGTGACGAACACGAATTCGCTGCCGTATTCCTCCGCGAACAGGCGGCTGATGAGCTGCTCCTCCTCCGGCTCGAGGTCGAACGGATCGCGGATCGCACGGCCGTATTTCTCGCTGACCATGCGCTTCGCCTCGTCAAACCGAACCGCCGGGATGCGCGTCACATCCGGCAGGGCGACGTGCAGCGCGGCCAGCTGCGGCGCGTAATCCGCCTTCAGCACCGCCATAATGTTTTGCAGCACCTTGGTTTCCATCTGCATGACGTCCTCGAACCCGTCGATAAAGCCCATCTCAAAATCCATCGACGTGTATTCGTTCAGGTGGCGCTGCGTGTTGTGCTTCTCCGCGCGGAACACCGGCCCGATTTCAAACACACGCTCGTAAACCGGCACCATCGCCTGCTTGTAAAACTGCGGGCTCTGCGCCAGATATGCGCGGCGGCCGAAATATTCCATGCGGAACAGGTTCGCGCCGCCCTCCGCGTTCTGGGCGACGATCTTCGGGGAATGGATTTCCGTAAAGCCCTCTTTTTGCAGCGCCTCGCGGAAACCGCGGACAATGCCCTCCTGAATCTTGAACACCGCGCGCTTGCGGAGGTTGCGCAGCGTCACAAAGCGCAGCGACAAATCCGTATCGAGCGACAGGTTCATCTTGTTTTTGCCGATCGGCACGGGCATGGCCTCCGCCGCGCGGGAGAGCACCTTGACGCACTGTGCGTGCAGCTCCACGCCGCCCGGCGCGCGCTCGTCGCGCACCGCCTCGCCGCCGACTGTCACCGCGTCGCCGTCGCGAACGTCTTCTCCCGCGCCCAGCACGCACTGCAAAACGCCCTGCGGCATCCTCAGCAGCGCGAAGCGCACGTCGCCCAAGTCGCGCAGGGTGTGCACCAGCCCGTGCACCGTCGCCTGCGCGCCCGTTTCCATCGCCAGCACCTCATCCAGCGTGCTGTGCCTTCCTTCGGTTTTGCCTGTCATTGCCTGCATCGTCATCAGCCTTCCTTTCGCCCGCATGGGCAACCCTTTGGCTGTTCGGTTCGCTTTTTTTCCAAAAGAAAAACCGTCCCGAACAGATTCGTTCTGCTCGGGACGGGATCGTGTATACGCATACCCCGCGGTACCACCCAAGTTGCTGCCTGCGGCCATCACCCGGCAGCCCCTCTCATCCTTAACGCGGATCAATCGGATGCGCCTGGGCGACTGCGTTGGCGCACCGGCTCGGGAGTGTTCTTTCCGCCCGCGGGGTTTCTGCGCATGGCTCTCAGCCGGCGGCCATGCCTCTCTGGTTGAAAACGCGGGGTACTCGTCTCTTTCATTGCCGTTTTTGCTTTGGATGGATGGGATTATAGCGCATCCGCATGAAGCTGTCAAGCGTTTTCTTTCGATTTCTTTTCAAAACCAGCTCAATTCTATCAGTTTATGAAAGTTTATATTGTTTTCCGTCATTTTCTGTATGAGTTTGACATCGCTCTCCGCTTCGGGGTATACTGTTCACAGCATGATTGATCGTTACGCGAACGGAGGCATCACCATGGCGTATTCTCAGCCTATCGCAGACGTGCTGCGCGAGTTTTTCGTGCTTTCCAATATCGACGCAGGCTTTGAGGAACAGGCGGGCTGCGGCGTTTTCACCTTCCGCACAAAGCTGCATTGCCGCATGCAGACGGCGCAGATGACCGTGCTCGTGCGCGAGGATAATTTTTCCACGCTGACCGCCATCCCCCTCGCCGCCGACAAAAACAGCCGTCTGGCCGTCGCGGAATACCTGACGCGCGTGAATTTCAACATGCGAAACGGCAATTTTGAATTGGATATGGAGACCGGGGAAATCCGCTTCAAGACCTACGTTCACGTCGGCGGCGGCCGGCCGGATCGCGGCGCGACGCGGCTCGCCGTCATGCTCCCGTTTTTGATGCTGGATCGTTTCGGCGACGGTCTGCTCGAAGTGCTCTTCGGGTTCAAATCGCCGAGGGAGGCGTTCGAATCCGTCCAGCGGACAAGATGAACCTAACGCAACAAAGAGGCTGTCAAGCTCACAACACCGATATTTCAAGCGTAAAACTAAGTATTTTTGCCCGAAGGTTTCCAAAGGGCGACCGGAAAGCCCTTTGGTGGGGCGATGGGGCAAAGCCCCATATCCCAAAATGCTTAGATGTTTGTTTCTTGAAATGTTCGGTTTGAGCTTGACAGCCCCTTGTTCTTTTGGATGCGTTCGCCCGAAGGGCTTACGCCTTACCGCCTGCCCGGAGCGCACTGGCCGCCTGCTTGCGGCGGCTATTCTCGCTCCACGCATGCATGACCAGCGCCAGCGCAATCACGCCGTAGCAGATGAACACGCGGAAATACTCGCCGATGGCCGCGTCGCCGAAGAGGTTCTTGCCGGCCGCCGGGGCGAGAATGAACATCAGGTGGAACAGCACGCAGCCGACGAGCGCCTGCGTGTTGGTCGCGCGGATCACGGAAGCGCCGCCGACCAGAATCGCCGCGCCCGCGTACAGGCCGACCTGCTCGTGCGCGCCGTAGGTCTGGAAGGAGCCCATGTTCTGCACGAAGATGAGCTGACCCCAACCCGCGAGGATCGTGGAGAACACGATGGCGATGATGCGCACGTGATCCACGTCAATGCCCGCCGCGTTGGCGACCACGCCGCTCTGGCCGACCGCGCGGAGCTGCTGGCCGAGCCTCGTGCGCATGATGACGACGTTGAACAGGCAGAGCAGCGCCACCACGCCAAACGTCGCCATCGGCACGCTGACCATGGAGAACAGCGCCTTCATCGCGGGGAGCTGCATCACGGCGGTAGCCGCGGCAATCACACCGAGCTGAACGGCCAGCTTCTTGGCGTTTCTGCGATGGCTGACCAGATAGCCGGTCACCAGCAGCACCGCCGCGACGGCTGCGAACACCAGCGCCGCCTGAGACGCGGGAAGCTGCCAGAGCTTCTCCAGCGAATAGGCGAAACCGCCCTCGCGGGAGAGATCCATCGTGTTGGCAATGCCCGTCGAGCCCTTGATCGTCAGGTTCGGGTTGTGGATCGGGATGATGTTGTCGAAGATAAACAGGAACAGAAGCTGATACAGGCCGTTGGCAAAGTAGCCCAGGATCATCGAGCCGATCATTTCCTGCCCCTTCATCCGGTTGAGCAGCTTGCCGATCAGGAAGCCGAAAATGCCGCCCAGCGGCACGGTCAGCAGCGCCGCCAGCGCCAGACCGCCGATGCCCGGAACGCCCCATTCCAGCACGAGCAGGCAGGCAATCTGCGCCGCCATCGCGCCGATGGTGATCGCGAAGTTGATGCCCATGCCCGCGACAATCGGGATGATGAGCGAGAGCACGATGAACATATTGCGCGACAGGCGGCCGAACAGCTCGTAGAGCACGTAGTTGGGCGCGTAGCCGGAGAAAGCCATGCACACCGCGCAGAGCACGATGAACATGATGGTCACGATGTTGTTGCGCGCAGCGTCGCGCAGTCGATTCTTATCCACGGTTCGCACCTCCCGACTTGGTGAGCGCATAGAGAATAATGCCGTTGGAAATCAGGATGCGCAGCGTTTCGGAGATGGTGCTCTGCGGAACGAGCGCGTTGGCCACCGGCATGCCCAGCGTCAGCACGCCCTGAAACAGGAACGTGCCGATGACCACGTTGCTGATCTTCGCGCGGGACGTCGTCGCGCCGCCGATGAGGATGGCGGAAGCGGCGAGGAAGCCCATCTGGCGCGGCGCCTGATAGAGCTGCATGAAGCCGTAGCTCTGGCCGTAGACGATGATGCCCACAGCCGCCAGCATCGTGGAGAGCATCGTGCCGATGATGCGCATGCGATCCACGTTGATGCCGGTCGCGGCGGCGAAGCGCGGGTTCGCGCCCGCGGCGCTCATCGCGATGCCCGTCTTGGAGCGCATGAACAGCCACACCGCCAGACAGCAGGCCGCAAAGAACAGCAGCAGCCCCGTCGGGATCGTCACGCCGAAAATCTCAAAGGAGAGGAAATCGTTGAGCACGTGGCGGTAGGAGGTCTGCAAACCAATGGTGGTGCGCAGGCCGTTGCCCAGCGGCCACTTCATAATCGGGCTCTTGAACGGAAGCACCAGCCACGCGATGCACATCAGCGAAACGACGGAGAAGCCGACGTAGGTGGTGACGCTCATCTCGCTGCCCTTGAGGCGGTTGAGCAGCAGGCCGTAGAGCCAGCCCGTCGCCGCCGCGATCACAAGGCCGACCGCAATCGCGAAGAACAGCCCCGTGAAGCCGGACATGCCAAACTCGATGCACAGCAGGCCGCCGATCAGACCGCCGATGATGCCGATCGGCAGGCCGAGGTTCAGGCTGATGCCGCACTGGATACCCGGCAGCATCGCCAGCACCAGCACGCCGTTCATACCCAGACGCACCAGCGTGTTGCTCAGCTGGCTCGGCAGGGACAGCCCCAGAATCATGGCCAGCAGGCACAGCAGAATGAAGAACAGGCCGATAATCAGCCTCGGCACGCCCATCTTTGCGACCAGCGGGATATAGAAGAGCACCGCCGCCGCCAGAATCAGCAGGCCAAACGCGCTGACGGCCATGGTATACGCCTCGCGCAGGATCACGCCGTTCAGCCCCGGGTTCATGCCGCTCGCCGCCAGCGCGCGGTCATATTGCAGCTCAAAGCGATCGTTCTGCACGGCGACGATGCCGGTGATCGTCGGTTTGAGCGTGGCCAGCACATCGTCCGTCAGCGCCGGGAAGACCGCCTTGATCTGTTCGCACAGGGCGCCGTATGCGTCGTCCACCTCGGCGGACAGGCGGTTCATCGCCTCCGTCGCGACAAAGCCGGACAGATCAACCGTCTCTTCTTCCATCGTCAGGTCGTCCTCGGCCGTGTCGTCCGCCGCAGCCGCCGCGTCGTCCGCCGGGGCGCTCTGCGCGGCCTGCGCCGCATACGCCGCCTGCGCGCTCGCCTCCTCGGCGAAATACGCCCGCTGCGCCGCGAGCAGCACGTCGAGCGCCGCGCTCATCGGCTCGGTGTCGATTTCGGTCAGATCCACCGCGCCGATGCCGAGCTCCTCGGCCTTCGCGCGGGCTTCCTCCTCCGCCTTGGCCGCCGCCTCGCGCACGGCGGACATGCCGCCGCCGCTCTCGCGCGCCTTGGTCGAGGCTTCCGACTTGGCGGCCGCGACATACGCATCCACCGCGCCGCTGCCCGCCGTGTTGAGAATGGCCTGCAGGCGCATATTCTCCAGCACCTGCGCGCCGCTTTCGGAGTTGCGCGCGTTCAGGCCGTACAGGCCGACGACGCCCACCACAATCGCCAGCGCGGCGATCACCGCCGCCGCAATCACCTGCGCGCGGGTTGCCCTCAGCTTAGTCATGCGCCTCGCCTCCCTTCTTCTTGACATGCTCGGGCTTGATGCCGGACATCGCCAGACCGAAATCCGCGTCGGATGCGTCCGTCTCCAGCACGTCCACCACCTTGCCCTCCGCGACGATGGCGATGCGGTCGCAGATCGAGCGCAGTTCCATCAGCTCGGAGGAAACCATCACGACGGTCATGCCCTTTTCGCGGTTGAGCCGCACGAGCGTTTCCAGCACCAGCTTTTTCGCGCCGATGTCAATGCCGCGCGTCGGTTCGGAGACAAAGAGCAGCCTCGGGTTCATGGCCAGCGCGCGGGCGATGCAGACCTTCTGCTGGTTGCCGCCGGAGAGCGTGCCCGTGTGCTGCTGCGCGGAGAAGCAGCGGATATCCAGCTCCTTGATGACCGCGTCGGCATAGGCGCGGATGGCCTTTCCATCCCGAAGGTGCATGCCGAGGAATTTCTTGGTAAAATCGCCGTTGATCTGCATGGCGTTGAAGACCACGTTGTTTTCGATGGATTCATCCAGCAGCAGACCCACGCCGCGCCGATCCTCCGACACGATGGCCATGCCGTTTTGGAGCGCCTGCCGCGCGTTGTTCAGCGGGGAGGGTTTGCCAAAAAGCTCAACCTCGCCCGTGCCGGGATAAATGCCCATCACGCCGTTGGGAATACCGACCTTGCCCTGACCGGCCAGACCGCCGATGCCGAAGATTTCGCCTTCGCGCACTTCGAGGGAGACGTCGTTCACCGTCTCGCCCGGCATATCCACCGCCAGATGGCTGAGCTTCAGCGCGACCGGCGCATCCGGGCGCACCTTGCGCGGCTCGGCGGTGACGAAGGCGGATTCGCCCTTGCGGCCGATCATCATTTCGGCCAGCCGGGTCACGTCGGTGTCCTTCGTGCGGCACTCGGCGACGAGCTTTCCGTCCCGCAGGATGGTGATGCCGTCCGCGGCGCCAATGACCTCGTCCAGCCTGTGCGTGATAAAGATGATGGCGATGCCGCGCGCGGCGATATCCTTCATCACCTTGAGGAGCTGCGCCGCCTCGCTCTCGGTCAGCACGGCGGTCGGCTCGTCAAACACGAGCAGCTTCACGCCCCGCTTGTCAATCTCGCGGGCAATTTCCACAAACTGCATATAGCCGACCGGCAGACCGGCCACGAGGGTATATTCGTCAATCGACATGCCCACGTTATCCAGCGCCCTGCGCGCGTCGGCGGACATCGCCTTCATATCCAGCGTTTCAAGGTTTTTGCCGAACACACGGGAAATCACGCTCGGCCGGCTGATTTCGCGGTTGAGCTTGATGTTTTCGGTGATGGTGAAGCCCGGCAGCAGCATGAACTCCTGATGCACCATGCCGATGCCCTTGGTCATCGCGTCATGCGGAGAGGCGATGGTCGTCTTCTCGCCGTCGAGATAGATTTCGCCGCCGAAGCCGCCTGTTTCGTGGATGACGGGCATGCCGAAGAGCACATTCATCAGCGTGCTCTTTCCCGCGCCGTTTTCGCCCAGCAGCGCGTGAATCTCGCCCGGCTTGACCTTGAGCGATACGCCGGCGAGCACGGCGTTTTCGCCGTACTTTTTGGAGATATCCCTCATTTCAAGGATGTATTCCGAGGCCAATTTCGTTCCTCCTCCTGTCTTTTGAAACGGCAAAAGCGACCCGCCTCAACGCATGTGAAGCGGGTCGGCTTTACCTTTGTTTCACCGTGTATTACTCAGCGTAGTCGTTGAAATCGACAGCGCCAAGCAGAACGGTGTAGTAGTTGTCGAAGGTCTGGCCGTCGGCATTGGTGTAATTGCTGACAATCGCGCCCGGCGCCTTCTCCTCGAACATGGCGGCAATCGCAGCGCCGTCGTTCTTGGAGGTGATTTCACCGGCGATCCACTTCTTGGCGTATTCCACGCTCACGTCAATGATGGACATGTTGACCGGGGACGGCCAGGTGGAGTAGCGGCCCAGCGCGTTGTGCTCCTTGAGCACGGCGGCAATCGCCTTCAGCGCCTCGGTGTCGTCGCCGCCAGCCTGAATCTCAAGGCCGAGGGAAGCCGGGAACGCATGATACGGGCTCGGGCAGCACGGCTGCGGATAGTAGGCGTTCGGCTGATCGAGAATCGCGGCCTGAAGCGGCTCCTGCATTCCGCAGTTGGTGGTGAAGAAAGCAACCTTCTTGCCCTCGAACTCCTTCAGCTTGAGCGGCACGTCTTCAAGGATGAACTGCTGCGCGCCCGCAACGCCGGCGTCGCCGGTCGGGTCAGGCGCGGTCGCCTCGACGTACTGGATGCCCAGCGCCGCGGCGTTCTCCTCCAGCAGCGCCTTACGAGCGGCGATGGTCTCCATCGCGAGGTGGCGCGGGAAGGAGTAATGCACGAACACATCGACGCCCCACTTGGCGCAGGTCTCCATGATGGTGTCGCCCTGCTTCGGTTCGTCGGTGTAGAGCACGAAGTCGGCAGCCGCGGTGATGACGGCCGGGTCTTCCTGCGGCACGCCCGCGATCAGCAGCATGTCGTCGCGGCCCATGGCGCGGATCTTGTCAAACGCGGCCTTCGCGCCCGGAACAGCCTGACACATCACGATGGCCTTGACGTCCGGATCAGACGCAAACGCGATGAGCTTGGAGATGGTCGTTTCGGTTTCGGCCATGAAGTTATCCGGGTAGGTATCGGTGACGATGTGCTCCGGGTCGGCCTTCTGGGCGCGCTCGGCGGCGCGGAATTCTTCCTCGCCCTGAGAGGTCGTGCCGGTCAGGATCGCGATCTTCCAATTTTCCTCGGCCACCGCGCAGGCAGCCAGCGCCAGACACAGCATCGCGGCCAACGCCAGACAAAGCAGTTTCTTCATAGTGTATGCCCTCCATCAATTTTTTCTATTCCCGGCGCTTTGTCAATGCAAAGCGTGAAACAGCGAAACGGTTCAGCCTTCTCAAAAACGATTGTTTTTGTAAAACTGAGCTCATTATAGCAGGGTTTGTCAGTTTATGCAAGACCTTTTTTAATTTTTATTCACATCGTTTTGCAGTTTCGATGCATATTCAGCCGTTTTCGCGCCGTTTTTCGCATTTTGAACGACTGATTATTCATTTTATGGGTTTCATCTGCTCCTTTTTCGTCCGAAGGGTTGACTTTTTGCATGATTATGCAGGATTTTTCTTTTGATTCATTTTTGCGCGCTTGTGAAAACGCTTTGTCAACTCGCAGCGTAAAAAACAGGGCTGTCAAGCTAACTAAACATTTCAAGAAACAAATATCTAAGCATTTTTGGATATGGGGCTTTGCCCCATC
>OIXH01001609.1_pt1 | contig 24647 bp, 18 predicted proteins | sample 1587741 | NCBI WGS metagenome assembly OIXH01 (sample SAMEA3888916, study PRJEB22519) | human gut metagenome | biome: human gut; feature: human-associated habitat; material: faeces | place: Denmark | collected 2011 | reverse complement strand
CCGGCGAAGCCGGGGTGCCCTGCGGGCCGTAAGCTTGCGGGCCGCGCAAACCGGCCAGGAGACAGAAAAAGCGACCCTGTGACGGGTCGCTCTTTTGGCGCGGGGAAATAATTATTCGGCTACTACAATGGGGGCGTCAGGGGCGTTCTTGCGGACGCTCTCAATGCCATTGAGGCAGCTGGCCTTGGCCTTGTAGCCCTCGGAGGTGGCGATGATCTCGCCATTGCGGGCCTTGAGGCGGAAGCGGAACTCGCCTGCCTTATCGGTATAAACCTCGAATTTGGGGTTGGTGACGGTCTCGAAGCCCTCAACGGTCTGGTCTTCCAGCTTGGCTTCTACGGCATTTTTACGCACGCTCTCGATGCCCTTTTTGCAGGCGGCATCGCCGGAATATGCCTCGGAGGTGGCAATGACTTCGCCGTTGCCGGCTTTCAGGTCGAACTTAACGCCGCCGTTTTTGGTTTCCTTCATAACAAACTTGCCCATGTGACAGACCTCCTAAAAGAAGTTTCTTGGTACTTCTATGTTACATTGTTTTGGGTAGGAATGCAAGCAAATGAGCGAAATTCGCCGGGAAAAGGTTTTCTTTTGGGCAGAATCGTGGTAAAATAGGGACGGAATTCACAGCGAAAAGGAGTGACTGACCATGCAGATGGTGGAGATAAACAGCAAAAATGTGGATAGCATCACCCGGGAGGGCAAGACCTACCTGTACTTTACGGCGGGGTTCAGCCCCTTTGCGGCGGCCATGGAGCCGGTCTATCAGAAATTTTTGATGGAGGCGGAGCAATACGATGTGAAGGTGTGCCGCATCAATGTGACCGATGATATCGCGCTGGGGGAGCGCTTCCATGTGAAGGACCTGCCCACTATGTTGGTGTTCCGCGATGGAATGCGGGTGCACACCACCGAGGGTATTGTGCTGCCGGAGCATTACACCAATTTACTGAAGTTTTATTGAGAAAAAAGAAAGCCTGCCGCTTGGCGGGCTTTTTTAATAACCCGAAAGATGGGGACAGTGGGAAGGCGGGCGCGCCGCAGCGGGGAGGGCTGCCCGTCAGGGTCAGCACGACAAAAGCGGAGGGGCGCCCGCCGTGGTGCGCGGATAGAAAGACTCTAAAAAGAGCTGGCCGGGGGAGAAAAAACGCGGTCAATAAGGGTGAAGTACTTCAACCCAAACGAAAGGAGGCAGGAGCATGAAGGACGAGGAAATTCTGCGGCTGTACAGGGAACGAAGCGAAACAGCTTTAACCGAAACCGAGCGGCAGTACGGCGCCCTGTGCGGCACCATCGCCCGAAATATCCTGCGGAACAGGCAGGACGCCGAAGAATGTGTGAACGATACATGGCACCGTGCATGGAACAGTATCCCGCCGGAGGAGCCGAGAAGTTTGGCGGCTTATTTGGGACGCATTACCCGCAATTTGGCGCTGAACCGGCTGCAAAAACAGAACCGTTTGAAACGGGGCGGCGGAGAAATGACGCTGATCTGGGAGGAGCTGGGCGAGATGCTGCCCGACCGGGACACCCCGGAGCAGCATTGGGAGCGCAGGGCCATAGCGGCAGCGCTGGAGCGCTTTTTGCGGGGGCTGACCCCGGAGGAACGGATACTGTTCCTGCGGCGGTACTGGTGGGCGGAGCCGGTAAAAACGGCGGCTGCACACAGCGGCATTTCCCCGCGGCGGGCCAGGAGCATACTGGAGCGGCTGCGGCGCGACCTGCGCAACGAGCTGGAAAAGGAGGAGATCACGCTATGAAGCGAAAGGAACTGTGGGAGTTGCTGGGCGAGGTCCCGGCAGATATGATAGAGGAAGCGAGCATTCCCCGCAAGGGAAACAGGGTGCTGTGGCTGCGGCGGGTACTGCCTCTGGCGGCCGCTGTGGTGCTGCTGACCGCTACGGCGGTGGCGGCGGGGAAATACTTTGGCTGGAAAGACATACTGGGTACCCCGACCAAGGGAGTGGAGGAAAACACCGAGTCGCTGGCGGTGCAGGTGGATGCCGGGGACATCACCTTTACGGTGACGGAGGCGCTGGCGGATGAACGGGTGCTGTACCTGCTGTGGGAGATGCAGGCACCTGCGGCAATCTTTGATGAGAGAAGCACGGCGGACGGTTGGCTGGACTTCGGGGAGGCGAGTGTGGATGCAGGCGGCGGGGTGATCTTCTCGGCGCAGCCCCCCAAGGGGAAAAGCAATATTCTGTGCGGCTATCTGGTGGCGGACTGGAACGACGCCATGCGGGGCAGCACCGCCCACCTGCGGGTAAGCGGGCTGGGACATCTGGAACGGACGGGAGATACCTTTATTGCGAAGATGGATATGAAAGCGCTGTGTGACAGCGCCGTGCGCAAGGGGGTAGATCTTGACGAGTGGATCTCGAACTACCCGCAGATAATAGGTGACGGTGAGGGCAGCTATGAGGTGTGCAACACCGATGGTGAAGTGGTGCAAACCATTGATATGGCGTACTATGAAGATGGCAGGCTGTATGTTTTTTCACGCAGCAGGGAGGACTGTACTGAACCGGACAGCCCGCCCCATGGAGTCCTTTGCGACAGCACAGGGGAGAGTGTGGAGAATGTCGGTGGACGTAATGACATTTTCTATAGCGTGTACTATTATGATGTGGCAGAGGAGGAGCTGCCGAACCTGCAATATATCCAGCCGGGAAGATGGCAGCGGGTGCCGGAGTATGACGCCGAATGGGAGGTCAGCTTTGATATCCCGCAGACGGTGGAGAGCGTGGGGCTGGATGCAGCGGAGGGCGTAACGGTGAAATGCTCTCCGGTCTCGATGGAAATTACGATAAACCGGCCGGTAGACTCGTCGCTGGGCTGGGCTGTGTATTTGAAAGACGGTACAGAGGTCGAGTTGAGAAGCAGAGACGAGAACCAGACAGCAACAAAAACAGAAATGAAGATGATATTCTGCAGGGCCATAGCGCCGGAGGAGGTTGAGGCGATCTACTGCGGCGGAGTCAACCTGCTGCGGCAATCCCCCGCAGCGGAGGATGAACCGGCTTTTGAGGAGATATTTGACCGATATTATTACAGGGAGCCGTTTGCCGGATACAGACTTGAGGAGCCGGTTCGGGGTGTGACGGCATTCTACAGCCGACAGAAAGGAGCCCCGTTTACCGCACTGCAGGCCGGAACGGTCGTATATACTGCGGAGAAGGGCTGGAACCAGGGAATGGGTCGGTGTATCCTAATACGGCAGGAAGACGGACTGTATGCGGTATATGCCCATTGCGAGGAGCTTTATGTGCAGGCAGGCGATGAGGTGATGCCTTATACGCAGCTGGGTACAACGGGAGACAGCGGAAATTTCGGAAACGGTTCTTCGGGAGTTTTCGGCATTGAGTTCAGTCTGGTGCGGGAGGAGGATATAACACTGAAGACCGCCCGGGACGGAACCGTGACGGGCTTTACGGTAGGCCGCAACGCATACGATACCCCCATTCTGCCGATGGAGACCGTGGAATGGACAGAGGACAGCGCATACATTGCTCCGGCGAAAAACGGGACAATGACCCAAGGAGTAATAGGGACAAGCTGTCCTACCTACCGGCTTTTTGAAGCGCCGGCCGGGACTGCAGCTGTGGCCATGCGGGACGGCGTGGTGGAACAGACTCCGCCGGAGTACAAGGAGCGATGGATCGGTCTTATGGGCAGGCAGCCGGTATTAATCCGGCATGAGGACGGCAGCGCGATCCTGTACGGACACCTGAAAAATGTGACACTGAAGCCCGGCGATACGGTAAAGCAGGGTGAAAAGCTTGGTGAGTGCAGCGACAGCGGCGATACATGGGTAGCAGGGGTCGGTGTGATATATTACTCTGCTTCTACCGCAAAATAAATAAAAGCGTGGAAAATACCCCCGGCCAAAACGGTCGGGGGTGATTTTATGGCGTTATGGGGTCAGCATTGGCTCATCAGGCGGATGTAGAACTCTACCGCACGGCCGATGACCTCGGTGCGGATGCGCTCATTGTTGCCGTGGATGGTGCTGCGCTCCTCGGCGGTGAGATCCATGGCGGAGAAGCGGTAAACATGGTTGCTGACAGGACCGTAATGGCGGCTGTCGCTGCACTGTACCATCAAGTACGGGGAGACAAGGGAGCCTTGCCATGTGCCCGCTACGGCGGAAGCGACCTTATCCCACGCGGGGCAGTCGGTCTCGCTGATGGGACTGGGGTTCATGCCCTCGACGCAGCGCAGCGTTACGGCGTCATTGCCGATGACCCCGCGGATGTATTCCATGGCGCTATCCATGGTATCGGCGGGATTAAGCCGCATGTTGCTGACCATGGAGGCGCTGGGCGGGATGACATTGCTGGCCTTGCTGCCCTGCATCTGGGTAAAGGCGACGGTGGTGCGCATCAGGGCGTTCAGCTCGCCGCCCTGCTTTTTGCACAGGTTATCCAGTACGCCGCCGAAGAGCCACAGGTTGGCGAAGATCATGCGGTAAAGGAAGGTGGAATGACGGCCGAGGGTATCAAACATCTTGGCGGCCGGGGCGGTGATGTGCATGGTAAAGGGGTGATTTTCCACCTTGCAGCAGGCATCCGCCAGTACGCCCACGGGGGTGTGGGGCTTGGGCGCGGAGGCGTGACCGCCGGCGGAGGAAACGCTGTATTCCAGGTTCATCATGCCCTTTTCGGCAATACCGATGAGCGCGCAGGGCTGCTTGACGCCGGGGAAAACATCCTCGACCACCGCGCCGCCTTCATCCACCACCAGCTGGATATTGATATTGTGCTCCTGGAACCAGTGGACGATATTGACGGCGCCGGGGCCGTTGATCTCCTCCTGACCGGAGAAGGCAAAGTAAATGTCCTGCTCCGGCTGGAAGCCTTGCGCAATCAGATGATCGGCGGCAGTCAGCACGCCGTTAAAGGTGACCTTGGTGTCAAGGGTGCCGCGTCCCCACAGCACGCCGTCCTCAATGATGCCCTCGAAGGGGGGCTTTTTCCAGTTCTCCTCCTCCACCGGGACAACATCAAAGTGCGCCATCATGACCGAAGCCTCATCGTGGGCCTTGCCCGCCCAGTAGAACAGCAGGCCGCGGTCCGGCAGGCGGGTGAGGGTGCATTTTTCATAAACATGGGGATATAATTCCGGCAGCAGGGCGATGAGCTTTTCGAATTCCGCCGGGTCCTCCTTGGAGGCATCGGTGTAGCTGACGGTGCGGCAGCGGATGAGCCGCTGAAGATTGGTTACAGCGGCTCCGCGGTCAAACTCAACGGGGGCATAGGTCCTGAAGGCTTCGGCCTTGGGGTGGAACGCCGCGGTGCGCAGCAGCACCACAGCCAGCAGCAGGACGAGAACGGCCAATATGATATACAGAACAATCATGACAGAAAACCTCCTTGCAGTATTTTATGGGATCACAGGATCCCCTTTTTATACAGGATGCGGGCCACCCCCACGGTGAACAGCACGCTGACCGGCACCATAATGCCGACGGTGCTGGAATTGAGGGCGGGAACGAAGATGAAGAGAACCAGCATCAGGCAGATGGGGGCGATGGAGAGCTTGGCGTTCTTTGAGATGAACACCACACCCAGGCCGCCGAACAGGGCGGGCAGGATCTGCGCGAAGGCGGGGGCCAGGGCGGGGCTTTCCAACACCGGGGTGAGCGGGATGATGAGAATGACGCCCAGAATGATGATGACGGTGGTGACGATGCTGGAAACGGCAATGGCCACGGTGGAAACGATCTCGCCTTCCTCGCTGTTGGCTTTCACATCGGCCTGCTCCAGCGCGTTGAGGGCACAGGGGAGCTTGAGATTGCTGATATTGCCGGTGACGAAGGAGAGGTAGCTGCCGCCTGCGCCCAGCATGGGCACATAGGTCAGCGTTTCAATAAATCCGACCGCCCAGTACATGGGGGCAGTGGCGATGAGGCCCATCAGGAGGCCCTTGCCATCGGCAGGAGCGTGGAAGATGATGGAGACGGCGGCGGGGAACATCAGCAGCAGAACCATCATCGAAAGGTTCCAGACGCGGCCGTAGTGATGGACGGAATCCATATAAGTCATATTTGCTTTTTTCATGGTGTGATCCTCCTTTCCCTTAGGACAGCCAGCCGGTGATGGGAATGGCGGAGGCCATGCCGAGAATAAGACTCATCGGCAGGGCGTAATCGCCTACCCAATGCCAGCCGGTTTTTTTCATGATAAGGCCGCACAGCGCCATAATAACGGCGGAAACGATCATAACGCATACCGGGATAAGGCCGGAGGGATCGCCGTGGAAGATGGTGCCGAAATCGCAGAACACATAGCCGAGGAAAGCGGCGATCATACCGATGAACAGGGCGGAGGAGAGGATATCGCCCCAGCGCTTATCACGGTTTTCTATCTTGGTCATGCCGCCCTGCAACTTTTTACCGATGAGCGGTACCAGCCAGATGCCCAGCATGATGCTGATGGTCATGACCCAGGCGATGGTGACATACTGGGAAGCGGTAAGGGCGGAAACCTGCCCGAAGGTGAGGCCCATGGCGCTTTCGGCATTGGTGGCGGCAATGGTCTCGTAGGAGAGGGAGCCGACCACCGAAAGACGCAGCCAGGGCAGCGGCAGGCCGAGGTCCTTGGAGAGGGTGATGACGCTGATGACGATGGCGACGGCCGGGGCGATGGTGAAAACGCCGGCGGTGACCATGGTCTTGCGCAGCTTTTGCTGGTCCATGCCGATCTCCTTACTGCGGTGGATGGCCCGCACCAGGAAGAACACCGACTGCAGCAGCACGGCCAGAATGATGATCCCGGCCAGCACGAACAGGATGGGGCTATTGACGGAAAAATTCACACACTGTCACTCCTTTTGCAGAGATTTGGCAGGGGCGTACCGGAGCGGGGGAGGGCTGCCCGGAAGGGCTGGCCCGACCGTATCGGTGGAACGCTCCCTATAATGCAATATTTTAGCACATAAAAGGGCGAAAGGAAAGACAATGTTTACAGGGGATTGGCATTTGTTTTTGGAGGAGGTACACAAATGGAGGCGAGATAGGGCACGGGCGCCCGCCATGCCCCCTGCAAAAAGCCCTAAATGGAAAAGCCGTGCCCGCCCCACAGGGGGGAAGGACACGGCTCTGCAAGAAAAATCAGATGTATTTCCACTGTTCCACATCAAAGACCCCGTGGGTGGTGATCTTGAGGGCGGGAATGACCGGCAGGCTCATAAAGGAAAGGGTCATAAAGGGATCGATGCCCGGGGAAACACCCATGCGGTGGGCGGCGGCCTTGGCCTGCTCCAGCAGGTCGTTTACCTCCTCCAGCGGGGCGTCACTCATTAGGCCAGCCACCGGCAGCGGCAGCTCAGCGATGACCTTGCCCTCGTGCACGACTACGGTGCCGCCCTGCATTTCGGCAATGCGGTTGATGGCAAAGGCCAGGTCGGTGTCATCGGCGCCCACGGCGATGATATTATGGGAATCGTGGGCAAAGCTGGTGGCCACAGCGCCCTGCCGCAGGCCGTAACCTTTAATGTATCCCAGGCCAATGTGCCCGGTGCCATGGTGGCGCTCCGCTACGGCGATCTTTAGGATATCATGGGTGGGATCGGGGGCCGCCGCCCGGCCAAGGTTCTGGGTGATGATTTCGCCCGGGACGATGCCGATGACCGGCAGATCTCCGGCGGCCAGCTGCTGCGGCGTGACCGGCGCAATGCGGAAGGTCTCGTGCGCGCGGCGGGAAAGGCTGGGCTCCACCGCGGGCGCGTCAAAGGGTAGAACCTCGCCATCCGCAAAGACGCAGCGGCCGCGCTTATACACCTCCTGGATATTGAAGTGACGGAAGTTATCGAAGACCACCAGGTCGGCCAGGTAGCCGGGGGCGATGGCGCCTTTGTTGTTCATCAGGAAATAGCGGGCTGCCTGATGGCTGGCCACCTTGATGGCAATGATGGGATCAACGCCGCAGGCAATGGCTTCCCGGATGATATAATCGATGTGGCCGCCCTGCAAAAGATCCAGGGGGTGTTTATCATCGGTGGCAAACATGCACCGGGAGTAGTACTGCTGATTGAGCAGCGGCAGGAGTGCCCGCAGATTCTGGGCGGCGGTGCCCTCCCGTATCATGATGAACTGGCCGAGCTGCAGCTTTTCCAGCGCATCCTGGCAGGTGCTGCACTCGTGATCGGAATAGACGCCGGCGGCGATATAGGCGTTGAGATCGGCGCCGGAGAGATCGGGTGCGTGGCCATCGATTTTTTTGTGGTGGGCCTGACTGGCCAGGATTTTGCTGATGACTGCTGGGTCGCCATTGATGACACCGACATAGTTCATCATTTCCGCCAGGCCAAGAACTCTAGAGTGGTCATACAGGTCATCGATGGCCTGATAATCCAGCGTGCAGCCGCTTTCATCCAACGGCGTGGCGGGCACGCAGCTGGGCAGCATAAAGTGGACATCCACCGGCAGGCCCTCGGTGGCCTCCAGCATATAGCGGATGCCATCCACTCCCATGACATTGGCGATCTCGTGCGGATCGGTGATGACAGTGGTGGTGCCGTGGCGGATGACCGCTCGGGCAAACTCGGCAGGGGAAACCAGGCTGCTTTCCAGGTGGATGTGGGCATCGATGAGACCGGGGCAGACAAAGCTGCCGGAGACATCCACCTCTTTGCTGCCGTGGTAGCTGCCGATGCCGGCGATGAGCCCATCGGAAACAGCGATATCCCCATGACAAAAGTCATTGCTGAACACATTGAGATAGGTGGCGTTTTTGAATACGATATCGGCCGGTTCCTCCCCGCGCGCCACGCGGATGAGGCGGAGCTTGCGCCCCAGCTTGCGCTCCACGCACTGGGCGGTGGTTTCATGCGGCTTCATGACAGTCCCTCCTTTTATTTATACTGGGTGTTTTTTTCGATGAGCTTTTGGTAGATACGGTCGCGCATCCAGGGTTCGGTGCAGGCGGCCAGCGCCTCTCGCGGGGCGAACCACCGCACACCGCTGTTTTCATCGGGCTTTACACGCAGCGGCTCGGTATCATCGGCTTCGATGAGATAGGTGCAGTTGAGATGCAGGTGGGAGGGGACATACCGCCCTCGTTTTTCGTGTCCATCCACGGTAAGGATCTCGACCGAGAACAGTTCACGACTGACGGGGCGGAGCGTTTGCAGTCCGGTTTCCTCGGCTACCTCCCGCAGCGCGACCGCCAAAAGGTCGGTTTCGCCATCGGCATGGCCGCCGGTCCAGCTCCAGCTATTGTAGATGTTGTGATAGATCATCAGCACCTTATTCCGCGCGGGGTTCACCACCCAGGCTGATGCGGTAAAATGGGCGGTTTCATTCTGCCGGGTAAAGCTATCCGGCTGCTTTAGCGCGGCCAGCAGCAGCGGCAGATCGCGCTGCTCCTGCTCATTGTAGGGCCGATAGGCGGCAAGGCTGGCTTGCAGATCGTGTGGCATGGTGTTTCCCTCCTTGGCAGAGTGGATGCAGCGGGCAGGTATGGGGGCGCGGGGCAGGCCGCCCTGCGGGCGGCCTTACACGGCCCTGTGCCGCCCAGTCCGGTTCTGTCTCAAATTATACCACGGGCGGCACAAAGAGAAAAGCCCCCGAGGGGGCTTTTTCATTGCAGTAGGTTTAGTCGTGCCGAATGGCCTCCAAAGCGGAGATCTTAACAGCGCGGTTGGCAGGGATAAAACCGAAAACAACGCCGACCATCATCGAAAAGACCATTGCCACCAGCACCAGCCACCACGGGATGATGGAAACCGCCCCGCCGTTGCCGAAGCTGAGCCCCAGTGATGCCAGAAGGTTTGCTACGATCGGCACATTGTTTAACAGATAGCTGATCAGGAAGCTGAGCCCAACGCCCACCACACCGCCGATCAGACCGATCATAGCGGATTCGGTGAGGAACATGGCGCGAATGGCGCCCAGCTCGGCGCCCAGCACCTTCATGACGCCGATCTCCTTGGTGCGCTCATAGATGGACATGACCATGGTATTGGCGATGCCGATGGCGGCGACAAACAGGGAGATAGCCGCCAGACCGCCCAGCATCGTCTGGATCATGGTAAGCTGCTCATCAAAGTATTTGCGGGTGTCCTCCATCGAGGAGCACTGGAAGCCCATATCGGTGATGGACTGCTGCACTGCGGCAACCGATGCAGCGTCTACGCACTTGACCCGTACCTCATCATAGTTGGTGGTGTCTGGAGCCTTTTCGCCGCTGATCTTGTAGTATTTCTGCTCCAGTGCCTTCAGCTGGTTGATGTCCATCAGGATGCATTCGCTGGTCTCCCAGCCCTTGTTCCAGTCCTCCACCATCACGCCGGTCACATTGGGGGTGACCTCCAGGCCCTTTTTCAGGTTGCCGTTGTTGTCATAGCTTTCACTGTACAAAACCAGCTTATCCTTCATGATATCCACAAAGGGCTTTTTGGGGTTGCCCATGGCGTCGGTCTGGTTGCGATCCACATAGTTATTGCGCTTTTTCTTGGTATCCCGGAAGGAATACGCCACATTGGCGCCCGCCACCATGCTGTAATCCTTTTTGCTGTCTGCGAAGGAGGTGCCGTCGCTCAATTTATAGCCGAGAGCGTCAAACGCCTCGGGGTAGATGCCGATGATATTGGTATAGGCCGCATAGCGCCCGTTGCGGGATTTCAGCCGGAAGCTGACCCGGCTGCTGTAAAATGGGGTCGCGATCTGCACATGATCCATCGCCTGTATTTTGGAGAGGGCTTTATCGTCCAGCTTGGTCTCGCCTCCGCCGTAATTGTAGACATTGATGATGGTAAGATCGCCCCACTCTTGCAGCATCTGCATCATGGATTCCCGCGCGCCGATGCCGAGTGAGACCATCAAGATGATGGCGCACACGCCGATGACAACGCCGATAACGGTCAGGGCGGTACGCACCCGGCGGCGGGTCAGGTTTCGCAGGCAGACGCTCAGAAGGTCAGATATCCTCATCTTCGTCTACGCTCTCCTTTTTATTTTTACGCAGCTTCAGGTACACGAATACGCCGGCAGCCACTACCACCACACCACCGATGACCCAGAACCACGGGAAACCCGCAGGCTCTTCCATGCCGGGGTCAGTGCCGGGATCCATACCGGGGTCGACGCTGGGATTGCTGGGACCCCATACATCCTCGTAGCTGGTCACCTGCGTGGTAAAGGGCACCGAAACGGTGCGCTGGTTCATGTTGGTATCCTCGTAGGTGATAATGACCTCACCCACCAGCTCTCCCTTTTCATTCCCGGTGATGTAGAAATCGGCGCTGGAGGTGGTGCCGGAGGCAAGATTGCCCAGATACTGCTCCTCGCCGTTATTGGAAAGCCCCTCGCAGTTCAGCTTGGCGGAAAGATTGTAGATATCGGTACGGCTCTTATTGACGAAGTTGACGGAGAGGTTATTTTCCTCGCCTATGAAGATCTGTTGGGGCAGGTCGATGCCGGTCACGGTAAAGCGGTCCACCTGCAGCACCGGCATGCTGATGGTCTCGGTGGTCTTGGCATTGCGGCGCACGCCGTTATCCAGGTAGTCATAGGTAAAATCAACGGTCATGGAATGGGACTGGGCCGCCGCAGTGGGCTTCACGGTCACATTCACGGTCTTGGTGATGGTGCCCTCGGCTGCCAGCGATTCGATGTAGAAGGAATTGGAGCTGCTGGTCAGCATCATGGCATCGGGCAGGGTCATGGTCACCATCATGTTTTCCACGGCCATGGTCTTGCTGGTATTGCGGAAGGTCATGGTGATATTGCGGGTCTCACCGGCCACCAGGTCGCCCTTGCCGTAGCTGTAGCTGCTGATGATGACATAGGGCTGGGCCGCGGTGGTCTCCTCATCCGGCTTTTTGTCGTTTTCCTTTTCCGGCACGATGGTCGCATTGTCGATCTTGCAGGAAAGGATGGCATTGTAGTTGCCCTGCGTCACGATCAGCTTGAGGGTGTTATCATTGCCGCCCACATAGTACACGCCGGTCAGCTTAACGGTGTAGCCCTTACCCTCCGCCAATGCGGCGATCTCCGCATTGGCGGAGGGGGTGGTGTTCCCCGCAAGGAAGCTGCTGTCGCCGGGGGTGGTAACGGAAAACTTGTTGTTGTCATTGCCTTCCTGTCCGATAAAGGTGACATAGTCGGTATCATTGACATACAGGGTCAGGTCAACATAGTAGCCCTTGGCAATCTCGGTGCTGGGGGACTGGGTGCCGTTCAGCTTGCCGGGATAGCGGGTGTACTTGGTGTCCCCACCGCCGGTGGTCTTGTGGTACTGCTGCCAGTAGTACGCACTGGGGCAGATGGCCTGCAGTGTGTAGCTGTTCACAGCTGCGGCGCTGCCCAGACTGGCCTTGGGGGCGAATTCCGGCGTAATGGTGAGATTATTGGTGATGGTCAGCACATCGCCGTCCTTAATGGCTTTTCCGGTGTTGTCAGAAGCACGCAGGAACTCATAGCCGGGGTTGGGTACAAAGACGACCTTAACCTTGGAGTCTTTGGCGATATTTTCGATTTTACCACCGGTCGCAGTGATGTTGCCGAGAGAAGTATCATTTCCATCGCTGCCGACAAGGGTCAAAGAAATACTGCCATTGGTCAATGTTCCCGCAGTAATGGTATAAGTAGTAGTTGCCGTAGGCGTTCCGGTGGAGTCACCTTCAGCCGCCATCGCCACGGTGCTCAGCACCATGGCCAGCACCAGAATAAATGTCAGGATCTTGCTCATCTTTTTCACAGTCATACTCCTCCTTGGCCGGCGGCCAGTGTGTTATCGGTAAAATGCAGCTTCTCCGGCAGCTCCTCGGCAGGGGCGGCGGGAGGGTCTTGGATCGCCTTGGCATGGCGGTGGTCCTCATTGGAGATAATGCGTCCATCCGAGATGGTCACGATGCGGTCGCAGTATTCTGCCAGACTGCGGTCGTGTGTCACCAGTATGATCGTGGTGCCCTTTTCCCGGGCAAACCGCAGGAACATCTCCATGACCTCTTTGGTCGTTTTGGTATCCAGATTGCCGGTGGGTTCATCGGCAAATACCACCTCAGGATTGGTAACAAAGGCGCGGGCAATGCCCACGCGCTGCTGCTGGCCGCCGCTCATTTCATTGGGACGGTGGTCCATGCGCTCGCCCAGTCCCACCTGCTTTAGCATTTCACGGGCGGCTTCCTCACGCTTTTTGCGGGACACCCGGCGGAACATCAGCGGCATGGCCACATTTTCCACAGCGGTCATCCCCTGAATGAGATTGTAGGACTGGAACACAAAGCCGATGTGCTTCTGCCGGAACACCGCCAGCTGCTTTTCGCTCATCTTGGAGATCAGCTCTCCCTTGATTTTTACCGTGCCGCGGGTGGGCTTTTCCAGCCCGGCCAGCTGGTTCAGCAGGGTGGATTTACCACTGCCGGAGGTACCCAGTATACAGCACACCTGCCCCTGCTCGATGGTCAGGTCGATATTATCCAGAGCGACTACCTTTTCATCGCCGGTCCGGTACACCTTGCGGAGATTTTTGGTCTCCACCATGTATTGCACATTTTTTCCCCCTCTCGCAGAAAAATCATATTTCACTAAAATAAGTGTACAGTTTGATGGATTTTATTGCATCCAAAAACAAAAAATGCAAAAAAACTTTGCAACAAACTGTACTACTGGAGCTAATACAGTCAGCATACCATTTTGCCCCTATATAGTCAACGCAGTTCACGGTGAATTCATAAAATATTAAAGAACACAAAAAAGCTCCCGCACCTGTTACAGTGCGGGAGCTCCTGGTAAAACTGTTTCCTGCGGCCGTTTGCAGCCGGCGCAGGAGCTTGGGGAATGAGCCGAAGGGAAAAGAAAATGAGGACAAAACGAAAAAGTATAAAGAAGGATGAAGATAAGGAGGAGAAAGAAAAACCTTCGGCCGGGCTGTGCGCCCTTATTTATTCCACACCTTTATCATATACGGCCAATGTGATGGCTGTGTGAAGAAATCAGGAAAAATCGGAATGATTTTCTTCACTTTCGGCGGTTAAAGCGGCATCGGGCGGCAGCAGCGGCAGCCGGAACCAGAAATCGCTGCCCTCGCCCAGGGTGCTGGCTACGCCGTATTCGGCGCCGTGGGCCTCCAGCACGCCCTTTACAATGGAAAGTCCCAGCCCGGCCCCCACGGTGGAGCGGCGGTGGTTTTTATCCACCTTGTAGTAGCGGTCCCACACATAGGGCAGGCTCTCGGCCGGAATGCCTTCGCCGTGGTCGATGACCTCCACCTTCACAGTCCCATTCTCGATGGTCTGGCGCACCAGTACGGCCCGGTCGGCCCCGGCATAGTTGATGGCGTTATTGATGAGATTATACAGCACTTGGGTCATGCGCAGCCGGTCGGCCATCACCATGGCGTCGCCGTCCGCTTCCAGCGTGATGGCGTAGCCGTCATGCAGCACCAGCTTGGCGTACCGCCCCATAATGCCGCGGATCATCTTGGTGAGATTGAGCGGCTCCGGTTCGGGGGTCTGCGCGCCGCTTTGTAGCCGGGAAAGATTCAGCAAATCATTGACCAAATCAGTCAGCCGGCGGGCCTCATCTATGATGATCTGCACATTTTCCGGGGTATTTTCACCCGGCAGATCGCGCATTACCTCGGCATAGCCGGTGATCATGGTCAGCGGGGTGCGCAGGTCGTGGCTCACATTGGCGATGAACTCCTGCCGCAGATGTTCCACCTTGCTCAGCTCCCGGCTGGCATAGTTCAGGGTGTCGGCCAGCTCGGTGACCTCCCGGTAGGTGCCGCCGGTAAACTGCGTGCCGTAATCGCCGGTGGCCAGCTGCTTGGCGCTTTTGGTAATGCGGGTGATGGGACGGGAGATCATGGAGGAAAGCAGCAGCACCAGCAGGATGGAAAACGCCGTCATGATGACCGTGATGATGACCAGCTGGGCCCGCAGTGTTTCCACCGTGGTATTGATGGGCGTGATGGTGGCATCCACCATGACCATGACCGGCTCGGCGCCTTCGTCCTCTCCGCGCGTGGTCAGAATGCCGTACAGCAGCTGCTCGGTGGAGGCGGCCTGGGCGGTTGCTTTGCTCTGCATGGCGGGGGAAAGCTCCAGGAGCTGATAGTTTTCCAGCACGGTGCCGCCGTTTTCCTGCGCCTGCCGGAACAGCAGCGCCGCCTGATCGGTAAGCAGCATGTGCAGGATGCAGGAGGGCTGGTTGCCGGAGGTCAGTACCGGGGTGCCGTCCTCCCGCACGATGTGGACACAGATGAGATCCTGGCGGGTCAGGCGGTTCACCTCGGTGTAGAAGTTCTCATCATTGATGCTGGCGGCTACTTCCTCGGCGGTATTTTTGATGGAGCTGGTCTTGATGGATTTGTAGAAGCTCTCCAAAAAGACGATCTGCAAAAGCCACAGCAGCATCAGCAGCAGCGCCACGAACATAGCAAAGCTGCCCACCAGTCTCCAGCGGATGCCCAGGTGGGAAAAACGGCTTTGCTTATGCTGCGGGGCAGGGGAGGACTCAGTTGGCGTCTCCGTCTGCATCGCTTTCCGGCTCTGCCACAGTTTCAAAGCGGTACCCAACTCCTCTTAGCGTGATAATGCACCGGCTGTACCGGCCCAGGCTCTTGCGCAGCAGCTTTACATGGGTATCCAGCGTGCGGTCGTCGCCGTAAAAATCATAGCCCCATACATCGTGGATCAGCCGCTCGCGGGTCAGGGCCACGCCGCGGTTGCGCACCATATAGAAAAACAGGTCGTACTCCTTGGGAGACATCTCTATGCGCTGCTCGTCAATGAAAACCAGCCGCGCGGTAAAATCCACCGTCAGCCCCTCAAAAACAAAACGGTTGTTTTCCTCGCCGCCGCTGCGCTTGATGATGGCGGCCACCCGCATCATCAGCTCCTTGGGGGAAAAGGGCTTGACCACATAGTCATCGATCCCCAGCTCGAAGCCGTGGATGCGGTCATATTCTTCGCCGCGGGCGGAAAGCATGATGATGGGCGTGCGGTTGTATTTGCGGATTTCGCGGCAGGCGGAAAAGCCGTCCAGCTCCGGCATCATCACATCCATGATGATGAGATCGAACGGCTCGGTGCGGCACAGGTCGATGGCCTCCATGCCATTGGCGGCCTCGGTGACCCGGTAGCCCTCGAATACTGCGTATTTTTTAATGATCTCGCGGATCTTGGCTTCGTCATCCACGACCAGGATGTGATACATGGCGGTTACCTCCTTTGGGGGTGCAGGCTGGCATTCGGGCGGCCCCGTGCCTGGCTCCGCCGGGCTGGGGCGCCCCCCTGCGGGGGGCGCCCTTCGGGAGCCTTCGGCTCCCGCGCGGGGCCGCCCGAACCCGGCTTCCTGCAATGTCCATGGTTATTATAGCATACTCTCCCGCGCCGATGCTATAACCTTTACGAAATGTTAATATCTTTCCTCTTGCGTTCGTCCCGTTTTGCGCTAAAATAAGATTAGAAATCCCCGACCGACCGGTCGGTCGGAACATCTATCCCCCGGAAATGGAGAATCCTCTATGCTGTCTCGTCTCAGTGTCAAAAAGCCCATGACCGTATTCGTCTGCGTGATGCTGGTGCTTATCCTCGGTGTCATGTCCTTCATCAATATGACCACCGACCTTTTGCCGAATATGGATCTGCCCTATGCCATCGCCTATACCACCTACATCGGCGCCAGTCCGGAGCAGGTGGAGCAAAGCGTGACCAAAACGCTGGAAAGCGCCCTGGCCACCACCAGCGGCGTCAAGAATATCACCAGTATCTCGCAGGAAAATGTCAGTATCGTGGTGCTGGAATTTGAGGAAGGCACCGGCATGGATTCCGCCATGATCGAAATGAACGCCAGCCTTGATCAGATCGCCGGCTCCCTGCCCGAGGCCGCCGGCAGCCCGGTGCTCATGAAGATCAATCCCGATATGCTGCCCATCATGGTATTGGCGGTGGATAGCGATAATATGGCCCGAAACGAGCTTTCTCAGTTTACCTCCTCCACCGTCATCCCGGCACTGGAGCGGGTGGATGGCGTCGCGTCCGTTTCCGGCAGCGGTCTGGTGGAAAGCCAGATCCGTGTGGAGCTGGATCAAGCCAAAATCGATGAGCTGAATGACAAGGTACTGGCGGCCATTGATAGCTCCCTGGCCGCTGCCGAAAAGCAGCTCAAGGATTCTCGCAGGCAGATCAACGACGCCAAAAAGAAGCTGGAGGAGCAAAGCGGCACCGCCTATGCCCAGCTGGTGGCCGCTGCCCAGCAGCTGGCCGATGCCAAGGATCAGGCCTCCCTCGGCTCCACCCTCACCTCGGCGGAGGTCAAGGCCATTCAGGCCGTGCTGGCCCAGTACGATAACATGGTAAATCTGCGCGATAGCTACAATGCCAGTGAAGATTACGCCCGTACTCATCTTTCCGCTGTAAAATATGCCGAGCTGCAATCTCTGCAGCTTACCCGCACCCAGCTGCGTGCCCAGCTGAAAGCCGCCCAGGCCTCGCTGGAGACCGCCGAAGCCACCCTCAAGGAGATCGGCAGCAGTGAAGCCGCCCTGCAGCAGGATGTGACCAATGCCAAGGATGCGCAGGAAGCCGCGCAAACCGCCTACAAAGAAGCGCGGGACGGCGCACCGGAGCGTCTCAAGGACGATCCCGGCTGGCAGGACCTGCTGCGGCAGGAGCAGGCAAAGCAGGCGGAGGTGGACGACCTCCAGGCACAGCTGGAGAAGGACCCCGATAATACCGGGCTGCAGGCCCAGCTCAATACCGCCGAAGCCGAGCTTGCCGCCATCCAGGCGGAGCAGACCGCCTATATCAACCGCAATGACCCGCAAACCGTTGCCGCCGCGGAAAAGCTCTCGGCTGCCGAGGAGGAGGTGACCCGCGCCGAAGCCCGATTGGAAACCTACCGGCAGGCCACCGAGGCGAAAGCGGAGGCCGAGAAGGCCATCGCCGACGCCACCAAAGCCATCGAGGAAAACGCCGCCGCCATCAAGCTCGTGCTGGGCGAGGCCGAGGGCAAGAAGTGGATCGAAAGCCACGATAAGGTGCAGGATGACTACGGCACCATTACCGAGCTGAACGCCGCCATCGATGCGCTGGCGCCCCGCATCCCGCAGCTAAAAAAGGAGCTGGAAACCGCTCAGTCCAGCCAAAAGGAGCTGGACGCCGCCCTTTCGCAGCTGGATAAGGCGCAGAGCCAGCTGGAGACCGGCAAGCTGGAGCTTTCTCAGCAGCTCATTCTGGCCACCCTGCAATTACAGCAGGCCGAACAGGCCCTGGATGAAGCCGAGGAGCAGTTCCGCCAGCAGCGGGATGCCGCCTACAAGGCCGCCGGGCTGGACGGCATTCTCACCCAGTCCGCCGTTTCGCAGCTGCTCATGGCGCAGAACTTCTCGATGCCCGCTGGCTATATCCAAAGCGCCGAGGGGCAGTATGCCCTCAAGGTCGGCGATAAATTTACCAGCCTGGAGGAGCTGCAGAACTGGGTGCTCTTCCGATACGATGTCGGCGATGTGGGGGAGATCCGCCTGACCGATATCGCCACTGTCCGCCTGGCGGATAACGCCGAGGAGCTGTACGCCAAAATAAACGGCAATGACGGTGTGCTGCTCACGGTACAAAAGTCCTCCATCGCTTCCACCTCCGGTGCCTGCGATAATCTCTATGCCGCCATGGCCCAGCTGGAGGAAAAATACGATGGCCTGCACCTCACCGCCCTCAGCGATCAGGGCCAGTACATCGATCTGGTCATCAGCTCGGTGCTGGAAAATCTGCTGTTCGGCGCGCTGCTGGCCGTCATTGTCCTTATGCTGTTCCTGCGGGACTTCCGTCCCACTATCATTGTGGCGCTCAGTATCCCCATCAGTCTGCTTTTGGCGGTGGTGCTTATGCACTTCACCGGCGTCACTCTCAATATCATTTCCCTTTCAGGCCTTGCCCTTGGCGTCGGCATGCTGGTGGATAACAGCATCGTTGCCATCGAGAATATCTACCGTCTGCGCCAGCTGGGCTACAATGCCGCCACGGCGGCGGTTCACGGCTGCCGCCAGATTGCCGGGGCTATCACCGCCAGCACCCTTACCACTGTCTGCGTATTTGTGCCCATCCTGTTCACCAGCGGCCTTACCCGGCAGATCTTCGCCGATATGGGCCTGACCATCGCCTATTCACTGGGTGCCAGTCTGCTGGTCGCCCTTACCTTGGTGCCCGCCCTTTCGGGCAAAATATTGACCCGCGATACCGCAGGGGAAAAGCCCAACCGTCTCCTGAACCGCATGATAGCGGGCTACGAAAACCTTCTGCGGAAAGTACTGCGGCACAAGGCTCCCGTTCTGCTGGGCGCGGTGGCACTGCTTATTGCCAGCGCGGTGCTGGCGGTCAGCATGGGCACCGCCTTTATGCCGGAAATGGATAGCCCACAGGTGTCGGTCTCCATCGAGATGCCGGAGGATGCCACCCAAAGCGAAACATGGGCCATGTGCGATACCGTCCTGGAGCGGATCCTTACCGTGGATGGTGTGGATACCGTCGGCGCCATGGAGGGCCAGAGCATGATGAGCATGGGCGGCAGCAGCCTGTCCATCTATGTGCTGCTGGGTGATGACCGCAGCGATTCCAGCCAGGAGATCGCCAAAAAAATCGAGGAAGCCTGCGCCGATCTGGACTGCACCGTTTCCGCCAACGGCTCCACCATGGATATGAGTATGATGACCGGCGGCAGCGGTATTCAGCTGGCCGTTACCGGCGATGATATGGATGCCCTGCGGGCCGCCGCCACCGACCTGGCCAAAACCCTTTCCGCCGTGGAAGGGGTCGCTTCGGTCAGTGATGGGCAGGAGGACAGCAGCACCGAGGTGCGCATCACCGTGGATAAATCCAAAGCCGCCGAGTATAACCTGACGGTCGCACAGGTCTACCAGCAGGTGGCCGCCGCCGTTCTTTCCCAAACCACCGCCACCAATATCACCGTAAACGGCAGTGACCTGCCGGTTGTGGTCGTCCCCGATAGCGCCGGTATCACCACCCGGGAAACGCTGGAGGAGCTCCGCCTGACCGGTACCAAAAACCAGGAGGAATGCGAGGTCCGCCTTTCCGAGATCGCCGCAGTGACCGAGGCCGCGTCCGCTTCCGCCATCCACCGTGAAAATCAGGCCCGTACCGTCACCGTCACCGCCCAGATCGCCGATGGCTACAACATCGGCCTGGTGAGCCGTGAGGTGGAAAAGCTGCTGGCCGATTATGAGATGCCGGAGGGCTGCTCCTATGCCATTGAGGGCGAAAATGAGATGATCCAATCCACCATGAGCGACCTCATCCTGATGATCGCCCTGGCCATCGCCTTCATCTACCTCATCATGGTGGCGCAGTTCCAGTCGCTGCTCTCGCCGTTTATCGTGCTGTTCACCATTCCGTTGGCCTTCACCGGCGGCCTTTTGGCCCTGTGGATCACCGGCAAGGAGCTCTCAGTCATTGCCATGCTGGGCTTCCTTATGCTCGCGGGTGTCGTTGTGAATAACGGCATCGTCTTTGTGGATTACGCCAACGGGCTGCGGCTGGAGGGGATGGAACGCGCCGAAGCGCTGGTACAGACCGGCCGCGACCGCATCCGCCCCATCCTCATGACTGCCATGACCACCATTTTCGGCCTGGCTACCATGGCGCTGGGCCTGGGCGCCGGCGGCGATATGCTGCAGCCCTTGGCCATCGTTACCATCGGCGGCCTGGCCTACGCCACCCTGCTTACTCTGTTCATTGTCCCCGCCATTTACGATATTTTCCTAAAGAAAGACCCCAAGAAAGTTGTCATCGAGGAGGTAGAAGAGGTATGAACTTGCCGGAGAAAAAGGCCGCGGTGTTCCGTGCGGTATTAAAGCTGCTGCGGCAGGGCCGTCCGCTGGGAGATTTGAAGGTTTCTGAGATCGCCGAAGCCGCTGGCATCGGCAAAGGCACTGTGTACGAGTATTTCCCCTCCCGGGAGGAGCTGCTGCGGGATGCCATGCAGTACAGCAGGGCCCAGGGCTTCCAGGAGCTCTACGCCGCCATTTCCGACGCCGAGGGCTTTGAAGCCCGCTGGAAGGTCATCGAGATCACCGCCCGCCAGCTGCTGGAGTGCAGCTCCGTTTTCTTTTCACAGGTGCCCTCCATGGGGTTTCCGCAGGCCGCCCTGTATGATATCTGCGGCGGTCCGCAGGAGCGTGCCGATACCCGCCGCATGATCGGGGAGATCATGAACTGCCTGACCACTGCCGCCGTGGAGGAGGGCCTGGCCCCCCGTATGCCGGAGCCGGAATACCTTTCCATGGTCGGAGAGGGCTGTATTTCCGGCTTTCTGCTGCGCTGTGCCCTCTCGGAGGGCCGGCAGGAGGAAATAGCCGCGGCCCTGGCCGATACCCGCAAGCTCTATATTGCCGCCCTGCAGTGATTTTGGTTTCTGCAGGGGGCCGGCTCGGGGCGCAGCCCGACCCATCCTGCGGATGGGTCCAGCGGACAAATGTCCGCTGCGGCGATGCTTTGCATCGCCGGGGCTGCGCCCCGCCCGCCTGCGGCCCGTACCGCCTTAGGCGCCCCACCCGCAAAGAGATTTGCACTCTTTCTCATTTTGCGGTATGATAGGGCCAGAATAAGCATGTGAACCCCAAGCCCCCAAAAAGAGAAGGGAGGACGCCCCCGATGAAACGCTGCCTAATGCTTCTGCTGCCGGTAATTTTGCTGCTGGCGGGCTGCGGCCATGCCCCGCAGGAAAACGAATCGCTGGAATCCATGACCGCACCCATGACGGCGGATCATTCCCAGTGGCAGCAGGAGCCGTACTATATCCTGCAGTTCAATGTCGATTCCGTCATCAGCAATGCCCCCAATGTCACCGCCACCGCTTCCCGGGTCATCATCTCCCAGGGGGGCACCTACCTGCTCAGCGGTACTTTGCAGGATGCCCAGCTCACCGTGGAGATCCCCGCGGGGGAAACGGCCCGGCTGGTGCTGCGCGGGGTGGATATGCACTGTGAACGGGGCCCGGTCATCTACTCCAATGGCGGCGGCACCGTGGTGGTGCTGCTGGAGAACGGCACCGAAAATACCCTCTCCGATGGCAAAAGCTATCTCTATTCCGGCAGCAAGGTGCGGGAAGCCGCCATCAGCGTGGAGGGCGACCTGCTCATCACCGGCGGGGGCAGCCTTTCGGTGGAGGCCATCCACAATGACGCCCTGCGCAGCGAGGGCACCCTGGCCGTGGCGGAAGGCACCCTGGAGATCACCGCCTGGCGGGACGGACTGGTTGCCGGGCAGGAGCTGCAGATCAGCGGCGGACAGCTTTCCATCGCCTGCGGCCGCACCGGCCTTTCGGCCAGTTCCGCCAAATCCGGGCAGGGCAGCGTGACGCTGGCAGGGGGCACAGTGGCCCTCATCTGCGGCGGGGACGGCATCACGGCGGCCGGGAGCCTTTCGGCCACGGCAGGGGAGTACCACATCACCACCGGCGGCGGCAGCGGCAACGCCAGTTATGGCGAGACCGCCGAAAAATGGGGCCTGTGGGGCGGTCTGCCCCAGCAGCAGCCCACCGAAGAACAGCCCATCATCAACCGGGAGCAGATCGTGAGCGATAGCGCGCGGGGCCTTTCTGCCGGCAAATCCCTGGCGCTTTCCGGCGGTACCTTTACGCTGGATTGCAGCGATGCCGCCCTCTATTCCGTGGGAAGCACCAAGCTGTCCGGCAGCCGTGTCATCATTTCCGGCGGCGATACTGCCATCACCACCCAGCAGCTCACCCTTTCCGCCGGAGATGTTTCCATCCTCACCGCCCGCCGCGGCGCTGTGGCGGAGGATATGACCCTTTCCGGCGGCAGCCTGTCCATTACCGCCGTGGAGGAGGGCCTGGCCCTCTCCGGCGGGTATGTCAGATCCGAGAACGATCCCGCTACCGACCTGCGCAAAATGACCGTGACCGGCGGCAGCCTTTCCATCTGCGCCGGGACCCATGCTTTGGATATCGGCGGCTCACTGTTCCAGTCGGGCGGCAGTCTGCTGCTCGGCTCCGGCCGGGAGCAGAACCCCCTGCGGGCTGCCACGGCCCATATTAGCGGCGGCACCCTGCTGGCGGCCGGCCCCCTCCCGGAGGAGCTGCAGCTGTATACCAGCCTGCCCCGCATCAGCGTGGAGCTGTGGCTGACCGGCGGCCGGCCCCTGACCGTCACGGCGGCGGAAGAGAGTACCCCCATGCTCTCCTTCACCCCGGAAACCTCGGTCGGTTATGTTACTCTCATCAGCGATGAACTGGAGAAAGATACCACCTACTATCTCGTCTCCGGCAGCGCCCGTATCGGCCTTTCCCCGGTCTGAACGGCGTGCCAGACACCACAAGACCTGCAAAACTCCCTCCATAAATTTTAGTACGCAAGACACGGCAAAAATCCCTGCTTCCCGGCAGGGATTTTTGAGATTTTTGTTTAACTGACTAAATTATCATTTCAATATGCGACAATAATTGTATGAAAACACAACGAAATAAACGGCTATTGGTGTAGAGTCGGCATCATTCGCCAAAGACGGTTTCCACCACCCGGCTGCATTCCGGCGGGGAATACCGCCAGCGCCGCAGCACCCCCTCGGTGAGGAAATACTGCACCGGCTGCGGGGCGTAGGGCGCGTCAAAGGCATCCACGATGATAAGCTTGATCTTCATTTTTTCCGGCAGGATGCTTTTAATATACACGCCCGCGTGCTGGCCGGCGCGCACGCCCTCGCAGGGCTCCGCCAGGCCGGCCAGGTTGGGGGTCAGCTCCACAAAGACGCCATAGTCCTCCACGCTGCGGATGATGCCCGCCACCGTTTCTCCCGGCAGGTACAGTGCGGCGTTTTGGGCCCAGGTGCCCAGCAGCTCCTTGTGAGAAAGCTGCACCCGGCCCTCCGGTTCCACCGCCTTTACCACGGCGTAGATGCTCTCTCCCACAGCAAAGCGGTCCCGCGGGTGGCTGATGCGGGAGACCGAGATCTGATCGATGCTGATGAGGGAGGGCAGCCCGCAGCCGATATCCACAAAGCAGCCGAAGCTTTCCAGGTGCGTTACCCGCGCGGGGATGATCTCCCCAGGGGTCAGATGGTCTATGTATTCGGAACGGCAGCGCAGCTGGGCTGCCCGCCGGGATAAAATGGGCCGCGGTGCTCCGGCCTCATCGTGCTCTATCGCCGTGATGAGAAAGCAGACCGACTTATTCACCCGGGAGATGATGGCGATATCCCGCACCGTCTGCTCTTTTATTCCCAGGGCGCCCTCCTCCCGGGGGATGATCCCGCGGCAGCAGCCCATATCCACCACCAGGTTGTGGTCATAATCACACAGCAGCGCCCGTCCCTCCAAGATTTGACCGATGCGCATGGCGCTTTGCAGTGTTTCCTCATTTTGCAGATAATATCGGTTTTCCTCAGTTTCCAGCAGCATGCCCTCCGGCCAGTAATATCCCATGCTTTACCCTCCTGTTTTGCCTATTGCTTTATCTATATTCGGCGGCAGGCGGGACTATACCGGGGGGAACTTGGCCCACCCGCGGTGGGGTGGCTTTTCCGGGATGAAAAGTGAGTAAAAGAATTTTTGGATCAAGATTGTAGTCGCCTTCGGCGGCGCGGAGCCTTTTGCAAAGGCATAAACTGCACGCATGTCCCTAAAGCCTCCCTTGTGTAAAGGGAGGTGGTGAGCGGAGCGAACCGGA
>OIXH01001600.1_pt1 | contig 24768 bp, 19 predicted proteins | sample 1587741 | NCBI WGS metagenome assembly OIXH01 (sample SAMEA3888916, study PRJEB22519) | human gut metagenome | biome: human gut; feature: human-associated habitat; material: faeces | place: Denmark | collected 2011 | reverse complement strand
CCGTCAACGTAAGAAAATAAAATTTAGAGCGCGTTACAAGACAAACCCGTGCTGCGCAAAACTATAATTTACTTTCTCACGAAGAAGAACAAAAACCATTGAAATCCCGCCAACAGCGCCACAAGCACGATAATAGCCACCTGCGCCGCGCCCCATTCGGGCATAAGCACACACAGCATAATGAGCGCCAGCGTCAGTATTATCGCGCTTTTCAAAAAAGACTTGTAATTTCCCTGCTTCATCTTAGCTGTTCTGTATGCGAGCCGCCGTCAGCGTGTTCTTCATCAGCATAGCAATAGTCATAGGTCCCACTCCGCCCGGCACGGGAGTTATGTACGCGGCTTTCTCGCTTACCTCGTCGAACTTCACGTCGCCGCAAAGCTTGCCGTTTTCAAGACGGTTTATGCCCACATCAATGACAACCGCGCCGTCCTTTACCATATCGGCGGTGACGAAATTCGGTCTGCCTACCGCCGCTACAAGAATATCCGCGCGGCGGCACACCTCGGCAAGGTTCTTGGTCTTGCTGTGGCAAACGGTCACGGTGCCGTTCTCGTGCAGCAGCAGCATTGCCATGGGCTTTCCGACAATATTCGAGCGCCCTATAACGACGCACTCTTTCCCCGCGACCTCAACGCCCGTGCTGTGGATAAGCTCCATGCAGCCCGCGGGAGTACACGGCAAGAAAGCGTAATTCCCTATCATTATCTTGCCCACATTGCTCTCGTGGAACGCGTCTACGTCCTTTAACGGAGAAATACGCTCGATAACCGCTTTCTCGTCAAAATGATCGGGCAGCGGCAGTTGGACCAATATGCCGTTGACGTTCTTATCCGCGTTCAACGTGTCGATAAGCTCCAAAAGCTGATTTTGTTCGGTTTCCGCGGGCAGAGCGTATTCAAAGCTTTGTATCCCGCACAGCTCGCACGCCTTTTTCTTGTTGTTTACATAAACTCGCGACGCGGGATCGTCGCCTACTATCACCACCGCAAGCCCCGCCTTTATCTTATCGCGCTCGATCTCCGCGCGCACCTGCTCTTTAACTGCCGCCGAGATCGCTTTCCCGTCAATTATCTTCGCTGCCATCTTTACTCTCCTTTTCTTCATCAGCCGCCGTTTCATCGGTTTCGTCAGACTTATCGGCGGGTTCGGTATCATCGGACCTATCGGCTTCGGACACTTCTTCGCTCTCCGAAACGCTTTCAGTCTCTTCGGCAATAATGCTGTCCGCCGTCTTTTCTTTCTTTGCCTTTTTCGCTTTTCGTTCTTCCTCCGCTCTGAGGTCGCTCTCAATAAGCTCTCTTGAAGCGTCGGTGTTTACGTACAGCGGCTTTTTGCTCTTGGCGGTGCGTACTTTGAAAATAACGAAGCACACCATAGCTCCGACAAACGAAACCGCGCCGACCCACTGAGACACTCTGAGCGAGCCTATATAAAGGCTGTCCGTGCGGAGCTGTTCGATAAAGAAGCGCCCAAATCCGTACCATGAGAGATACAGCAGCGCGATCTCTCCGTCGAACGTCCGCAGTTTTTTGCTGTAGATATGCAGGAAAATAAATCCAAGCAGGCACCAAACGCTCTCATACAGGAAGCACGGGTGAACGAACACGCCCGCGGGCATTTCCGCGCGTATGCGGCTGCCGCTCATAGCAAAAAGCCAGTTGGGATCGCACTCCGCGCCGTATGCCTCTTGATTGATAAAGTTGCCCCAGCGCCCTATCGTCTGCCCTATCAGAAAACCGAGCGCCGAAATATCCGCCAATGCCGTGAATTTCACCTTGCGCAGCTTGCACATCAGCAATCCGAATATCACCGCGCCGATGGTGCCGCCGTACATTGCTATTCCGCCGTCTCTTATTTTCGTAAACATCGTGATAAACGTGTACTTTTGGTCTTCGGGGGTCTCGGGGTTCAAATTAGTGAAAACGCAATAATATATTCGAGCGCATAAAAACGCGCAAATTATTGTCACAAACACCACATCGAACACTCTGTCTTTCACAAGACCGAAATCCCGCGTTACTCTTCGCATCACGTAAAGATACGCCAACACCACGCCAACGGCGATAAGCACTCCATACCAATAAATAATTATTCCGTTGCTGCCAAAAAGATTAAATCCGCGGCGATAAGATATCTCCGTACCGCCAAAAAGGTTCGGGAACTCGCCGTTCATTTCTTCAAGAGTATTTGCCGCGGCAAACATTAAGCTGCTCATTCGTCTTCTCCTTTTATTATTGAAATACACACATTTTCTTCGTCCAAGCCGTCAAGCAGAGCCAACATCTGCTCGTATTCGATGGCTGCCGCCGCTTCTATCGCCGCAAACGGCGAACCGCCTCTCAGCGCCTCCGCAGTAAGCATACCCGCCACGGAATCGGCGTCGGTGAGATTACGCACGAAAGAACCGTAATTCGAGCGTTTTATGCGCTCAAAGTCCTCTTTGGGCGGCGGCGTTTTTTTATAGGAACGCAAAGCGCTTTGAACCTCTTCAAGCACCGCGTCGGGAGTACCGCTCTCTCCGCGCAAAAACGGGAAAAAGAAGCCTCGCCCGCTTAATACGCCGTTGGAAAACTGTTCGTTTATCAATCCTTTATCACGCATTTTTCCAAAGAAATCGGAGGTTCTGCCAAAAACAGTTTCAAACAATATATCGAACTCCATATATTCTTCAAGCTGCACCTGTCCCGAAAGCGCGGGGCGCTTAAAGCCTATCTCGAAGATCGGCTTGGCTACGGGCATTGAAAGCTCCACACGCTTGCTGTTGACCTCTAACGGCTCGTTGAAGCTCTCGCTCTCGATTCGCAGCGGCGCGCGGTCGTTCAGCTTTTCGCCACAGATACGCACCACCTCATCGGGGTCGAAATTGCCCGCTACGCACAGATACATATTCGCGGGATTGTAATAGGCGTTGTAACAGTCGTAAAGCGTTTTGTCGGTTATCTGCGCAATGCTTTCCACCGTGCCCGCAATGTCGTTCCGCACGGGGTTTACGCTGTACATTCCCTCCAATAGGTTTGTGAACACACGCCAACCGGGACTGTCGCGGTACATGGTGATCTCCTGACCTATTATCCCGCGCTCCTTTTCGACATTCTCGGGCGTGAAGTAAGGAGCCTGCACAAAGTCGAGCAATATGCCCAGGTTTTGACTAAAGTTGTCGGCGCAGCTGAAATAGTACTGAGTGTAATCGAAGCTTGTTCCCGCGTTACAATACGCTCCCGTTTGCGAAAACAGATCGAACGCGTCGTTTTCCTCGCTCTCGAACAGCTTGTGTTCAAGATAATGCGCCGTTCCGTCGGGCACCTTTTGCATTTCGCCGCCGTTTACGGAAAACGCGTTGTCCTCCGAGCCGAACTTCGCGGTGAACTGAGCTACCGCCGCGGAATATCCCGCCATAGGCAGCATATAGACCCGCACACCGCTTTTGTGAACATATTTAAGACACGTTTCTTTAACGATATCGTTGTATATTTTATCTATCACTGCGCGTCCTCCTCTCCGTTATGATCGAGAGAACATAACGTATACAACGTATCGAGCGTATACTCTCTCGCCGCCGCTTGTATCCTGTCGGCGGTCACCGAATCTATCTCAGCCCAACATTCCTCCGGGGTCAGTATTTTATCGTCAAGTATCTGATTATGATACCATGTTATCATCGCGCCGGGGTTGTCGTTCATTGACAAAATTGTGTTGCGCGCTTCCAGCTTGGCTGCGCGTATCTCCTCCTCGGTAACGCCGTTTTGGCATATATCGTCAATTTCCGCGAGGATCGCCGCTCTCGTACGGTCGATGTTCTGCGGCTCTATGCCCGCGTAAACGGTAAGCGTGCGAAGCGCTCGGTCGGCGGAACACGAACAATAATAACACAGCGACTGCTTTTCGCGGATATTTTGAAAAAACCTTGAGGTCGTCATTCCGCCCAGAATGCTTGCGAACAAAAAATTGGCGAAGCGGTCGTAAATTTTGGGAGATTTGAAATACATCCGCAAAATAGCTTGCTGCATCGGTATCGTATCCTCGAATATCTCAGGCACGGATTTAAGCCTTGACGGAGTTATGCTAAGCTTGCATATCTCGCCGCGCTCGATGTCCGCCAGCCTTTCGGAAAACACCTTTTCCGCGGTTTCAAAGCAGCTTGCCCCCGCGCAAAGGATATCTATCCGCGCGGTCTTAAGCATTCTCTTATACGCATGGTACGCCGATTCGGGCGTTACACGCTCCGCCTCCTCGTGAGAACCCGTGATAGGAAGCTCAAACGGCTCGCCCCTAAATGCCGCAATGTTTGCGCGTTGAGCGGCATAGCTCGACTTTTCGTTGATAACGCTGTCGATATTATCAATAAGCTCTTTTTTCTGAAGCTCGGTTATCTGCGCGTCGAAAGCACCGTTTTCGGCGTTGGGAGCAAGCAAGCACTCACACAAGACGCTGCATATCTCATCCTCAAGCTTTTCACCGTTCAAAGCGTAACGGTCGTCCAGCACGGAAGCCACAAGGCTCGTGCAGCGTTTGCCGTACCACGTTGTGACCGTTTTTGACCAAAGCGACGCGCCGTACAGGTTCGCCAAATGCTTTGATAACTCGGAATAAGTCGGGAATTTTTTGCAGCAATCCGCGAGGATATATTCCGTCACCGCGTAATCGGCACGGGAAAGCTCGTCCAATTCCGTATGCAGCAACACCTGTATCTGGTTGGTTTTGAAGCGCTTGTCCGTATATTTATACAATGTAATACCGTTTCCTATTTGTTTCTGCTCAAAAATAATTATCAGTCCTTACTTTTTCTTTTTTGTTGTTTTTTTGGAGCTTCCCGGGTTTATCATGTCCAAAACCGCTTTGCCTACCTTGCGTTCAAGCCCCGATTTTGTTGTGGGTATACCCGTTTTCCGCGCGAACTTCTGCTTTGCCTGCGTTATTCCCAACGCCCGCTTCCATGAAAACGAAACGCCCGGGATCTTAAGTCCTCCGCTTTTTTTCGCCGCCATCTTAAATGCCCTCCTTCGCTTTGCATACGCCCCTTTTGGAGTTCTGCAAACATACTTATTTTATTATAGCACATCTTTGCGAATTTTTCCATACTTTTTTTACAAAAAAGGCAAAAAAATATCCCCTCATTGAGGGGATAAAATCAAATTATAATTATGTGTAGAACAAAAGAAAGGAGACAACTAAAAAACTAAAACCTCGTAAGCACTTAATCATGTGTCTTACGATGGCTTTATTATATCGCAAATTTACCAATTTGTCAATCGTTCACAAGCTGTTTTTTGTGTAGAAACGCAAAAATTGTGAGAAATTTATAAGACGTTTGCTTAAATTTGTGCATATTGTACAACATTTTAGCGATTTTCAACAGTTAAGCGACATTTTACTGCAATAATTTTACTGTAAATTAAAACATAGCTTAGTAAACGTTTACTCAAAATATAAAGAGAAAATCCCGAAATAGCGATTTCGGGATCTCAGCTTGTAGAAAAAGTACGCTTTTAATAAAATAGATTAAGTTTTCAATCCCTATCCCCAAGCCCCTTTCCCTCGGAAAGGGGCTGAGTGTGGGGCTGGGTAGATTATAATATCAAGTGCAACACAAAAAATATGGACATCATACTCACTTTCGTGTAAAATGTAATTACCACAAAACAAAAGACACGGAGGTAGAGTATGAAGTCCTATACACATTTTACACTATCTGAACGAAATTGTCTACAACAATTTTTGTCAGAAGGAAAAGGAGTACGAGAAATAGGAAGGTTGATGGGCAGAAGCGCTTCATCAATAAGCAGAGAAATAAAAAGAAACTGTAAAGATAAAAAGAGGTACAATGCGTGGTGGGCAACGTCACTTTACATATACAGAAGAAAGAAGTGTGTAAGGAAACACGTCATCCGACCGGACACCAAACTTTATATTTACATTCTTGAATGTTTCAAACGCTTTTGGTCGCCTGAAATTATAGCGCATAAGTGCAAACAACAAGGTTTCAGCGTATGTTGTGCATCTATATACCGGGCATTAAAGGAAAACAGGCTTCAAGGTTTGTCAAGGAAAACTGCTCTGCGACGTCATGGAAAAAAGTATATCGGCAATCGCAAGAAATGTAATACAATTCACCCGGTTCACACTATTCATGACAGACCGGAAATTGTAGAAACAAAATCCCGTATAGGCGATTTTGAAGGCGATACGGTTTATGGCGGTATCGGTAAAGGTTGCGCTGTTACTTTTGTTGACCGAAAAAGCAAGTTACTTGTTGGCTCAATAGCAATCAGTCGAGAAAGAAATACAATCAGAAAAGCTATCTCCAGAGCTTTTGAACTTATGGAAGCTCCTATGCCGATTGAAACAATCACGTTGGATAACGGTTCTGAATTTGCTGATTTTCTTAATATCGAAAAAGATTTAGGTACAACAATCTATTTTGCTGATTTGCACTCTCCTTGGCAACGAGGTTTAAACGAAAATACAAATGATCTTTTACGTTTCTTCTACCCTAAAGGCACTGATTTTTTAAGTGTTTCCGAAGAAGAATTCCAAAAAGTTATTCATTTAATTAATAGTCGTCCTCGCAAATGTCTTGGCTATCTTTCCCCTCTCGAATTTTTGTCTAAAAAGTGTTGCACTTGACTTGACAATCTACCCTGCCGCCCTCACCCCGCTTGGGGCTTCGCCCCAAACCCCATTTTAAAATTGTATAGATTTATCTACAGGCTGATTTATAAATCAGATATTCAGCAGATATGACAGCGTATCGCCTATTTCTCCGAGTGCGTTTTCAGGCGTCATACCGACAAGAACATCGGTCACACCGTGTTCAACGCAGAAGGAAGCAACATTGAAGTTGCAATAGCGCACATCTATGACATATATTTCACTGAACGATGACGTGAGGCAGGGTATCATTGCGCTGGGGTAATCGTCTTTAAGCACAACAAGAACTCTGTCATTCTTTACATCGGTGGTGATATGCTTTATATAGCTGTCGGCAACCATATAAAGACTGTAGAACGAGCTTGCGCTGTAGTCTGATGCGGGCATCAGCGGATATTCGAACTGATACTCATAATCTGCATTGTAATACTCGGTGGTATAGTCGTTCTTGGGTACATAATAAGTGAATGTTTCGCCCTCATACATAAGGCCGTCATAATTTGTTGCGGCATATACGGAGCCTAAGCAATCCTTCTCGTATTTATCGTAATCGGACAGCTTTGCGAATTTTACATCTGCGGCTTTGGCAAAGCTCTGAGCGACATAATATGCGCCGAGCTGCTGCCAGTGGCAGTCACGCAGGAAGAAAATATTCTCCTTCTGGTGAGGCAAAAGAGCATCCATAGCATCTATGACCTTGACATCCTTGCTCAGCATATTTGAAATATATACGGAGTCGCTAAGCTCGGTATACTGAGCCTTCTGAAGCTGAGAGGGGGTTATGAATGTATTCTGCGTCAAAGCGAGCAGGCTGTAGACGTTTGCACCGGGAAGTGCTTTTGCAAGCGAATTTACCGTGTTGGCATAGTCCTCCGCATTTTCACGTTTGCCACTGTAAATCTGTGCGCCGTATATGGTGTCGCCGCTTTGATAAACAAGCTGTGAGCCTTCTTCGAAAAGCACCTGTGCATCCGGGTCGGAGGGCTCTGTATATGTGTTTTCGGGCTTAGGCGAATTACTGCTTTCATCGGACTTTGAACCGGTTTCGCTTTGCTGATTTCCTGAAGAAGAATCATTCTTACTTTCGGTTTCGGGGGCGCTTGAGGGAACGTCACTTGAAGTGTCCGACGGTGCGGGGGTAACGATAACGATAGGCTTTGTTGACGCAGTTGTAACCTCGGTCTGAGATGAACCGCTGTTTACCTGTGCGACATTGCCTTTAATCTCAGCGCCGTTCAGCGAGAATCCGAAAAGCGAGCGGAAGCCTGCGCCGATAGACTTGAAGGTATCTCTGAACGGTACGGTATCATTGAAGAAATAGCTTATTTTCTCTGTGTATTTACCGCTCCAGTAAGCGTCCCATGTAAACTCAGGGAAGGTGGCAAGGTTACGCTTTTCGGCTTCGGATATGGTAGGGCGCGGCAATACAAGCAGACCGATTGCCACAGCCGCAAAGAATGCAGTGCATACGCCGATGTTTATTCTGACTGCAAGCTTCTTTTTACGCTCGGAATCGGAACTGCTTTCGGGCTGTACCTTATCTTCCTTGTCCTGTTTTTCGGGCTTTACTCTGATCTGCTTTGTGCTTTCTGAGTTTTTTTGGCCTTTCGTGGCTTTTACGGAATGAGTATCTTCGCTTTTTGCGGCTCTGACAGGCTTTTCGTGTTTTGCTTTCTTAGGCTCGTGGCTTTTCTGGGATTCCATCTTCCGACGGTATATCTCGTTAAGCTCCTCAAGCTCCTTATCATCAATATGGTCTGACAATGTTACTCACTCCTTTCTCAGAACTGCCAGTAGATAAACGGGTTGTTTGTGGCGTTTACAAGCAGGATGCTGCTCAGTGCAAATACCGCAACATTAAGCACCGTCTGACCTACAGAGGTTGCAAGGTAAAGATTTTTGCTTTCAATTTTTTCTTGAGTGCGGGGATAACAGGCATACACAGCACTACGCTGACGATGAAAAGCCAAGCGTTAGCTGTCATATTCTGCAAAGAAATCTTGTCTGTGAACGAGTTGCCGTTAAGTCCGACAAGGTTTCCGAGGAATGTGCCGAGCTTGCCTAAATCGGTAAAGTAGAATATGCCGAAGCCGACAACAACTACTATCGTATTGTAAATATGTGCAACAGCCTTAGGCATCTTTCTCATATTCTTGTTGCCTATGGTACGTTCTATCAGAATGAACAGTCCGAAGTAAAGACCCCAGATTATATAGTTCCAGTTTGCGCCGTGCCAGAAGCCTGTGCAGAACCATACAAGAAAGAGGTTGAGGTATTTTCTTCTCTTACCGAAGATAGGAACATACAGCAGGTAGTCACGGAAGAATGTACCGAGCGAGATGTGCCATCTCTGCCAGAACTCAGTGATATTCTTGCTGACAAACGGATAACGGAAGTTTTCGTCAAAGTGGAAGCCGAATATACGACAGACCTCGCAGAGGTGAACCCGTATGCGAAGCTGTATATTGTTTCACTGAAAGATTCCGCCTTTGCCGAACTTCTTCAGGGCCTTGCCGACGCCCAGCCCGCTTTCCCGCTCGCCCAGTTGAAAGCCTTTGTTGAGCAGGAGTTTGCTCAGATTAAGCATGTCCTGCACGGTATTAGCCTGCTGGGTCAGTGCCCGGATAGCGTCAATGCCGCGCTGATCTGCCGAGGCGAAAAGCTCTCCATCGCCATCATGGCGGGTCTGCTGGAAGCCCGTGGTCATAAAGTCAGTGTCATTAACCCGGTGGAAAAACTGCTTGCCGTTGGTCACTACATGGAGTCCACGGTCGATATCGCCGAATCCACCCGCCGCATCGCCGCCAGCCAGATCCCGGCAGACCATATGATCCTGATGGCCGGGTTTACCGCTGGCAATGAGAAGGGGGAGCTGGTGGTGCTGGGGCGCAACGGCTCCGACTATTCGGCTGCGGTGCTGGCCGCCTGCCTGCGCGCCGATTGCTGCGAAATCTGGACCGATGTCGACGGAGTGTACACTTGCGACCCGCGCCAGGTGCCGGATGCGCGTCTGCTGAAATCGATGTCTTATCAGGAGGCGATGGAGCTCTCCTATTTTGGCGCGAAAGTGCTGCACCCGCGCACCATCGCCCCTATCGCCCAATTCCAAATCCCATGTCTGATTAAAAATACTGGCAACCCGCAGGCGCCGGGAACGCTCATCGGCGCCAGCCGCGACGAGGACGATCTGCCGGTTAAAGGCATCTCTAACCTCAACAACATGGCGATGTTCAACGTTTCCGGGCCGGGGATGAAAGGCATGGTCGGCATGGCCGCCCGCGTCTTCGCCACCATGTCCCGCGCCGGCATCTCGGTAGTGCTGATCACCCAATCCTCCTCCGAGTACAGCATCAGTTTCTGCGTGCCGCAGAGCGACTGCGCGCGAGCCAAACGGGCGATGGAAGATGAGTTTTACCTCGAGCTGAAAGAGGGACTGCTGGAGCCGCTGGCCATTATGGAGCGTCTGGCTATTATCTCGGTGGTGGGCGATGGGATGCGCACCCTGCGCGGTATCTCGGCGAAATTTTTTGCCGCGCTGGCCCGCGCCAATATCAATATCGTGGCGATTGCTCAGGGTTCTTCCGAACGCTCCATTTCGGTGGTGGTCAGCAATGACGATGCTACCACCGGCGTGCGCGTGACCCATCAGATGCTGTTCAACACCGACCAGGTGATCGAAGTGTTCGTCATCGGCGTCGGCGGCGTCGGCGGCGCGCTGCTGGAGCAGATCAAACGCCAGCAGAGTTGGCTGAAGAGCAAACATATCGATCTGCGCGTTTGCGGCGTGGCCAACTCTCAGGCGCTGCTGACCAGCGTGCATGGTCTGAATCTGGAAAACTGGAGTGAAGCGCTGGCGGAGGCGAAAGAACCCTTTAATCTTGGCCGCCTGATCCGCCTGGTAAAAGAGTACCACCTGCTGAATCCGGTGATCGTCGACTGTACCTCCAGCCAGGCGGTCGCCGATCAGTACGCCGACTTCCTGCGCGAAGGTTTCCATGTGGTCACGCCGAATAAAAAGGCCAATACCTCTTCACTGGATTACTATCATCAGCTGCGCCACGCGGCGAGCAGCTCGCGCCGCAAGTTCCTCTATGACACGAACGTTGGCGCTGGCCTGCCGGTGATTGAGAACCTGCAGAACCTGCTCAACGCCGGCGATGAACTGCGCCATTTCTCCGGGATCCTTTCCGGTTCGCTGTCGTTTATCTTCGGCAAGCTGGATGAGGGCGTGAGTTTCTCGGCGGCGACGGCAATGGCCCGTGAGATGGGGTATACCGAGCCGGATCCGCGCGACGATTTATCCGGGGTGGACGTCGCGCGTAAGCTGCTGATTCTGGCCCGTGAGACCGGACGTGAACTGGAGCTGTCGGACATTATCGTCGAGTCTGCGCTGCCGGCGGACTTCGACGCCAGCGGTGATGTCGAGACCTTTATGGCTCGCCTGCCGTCGCTGGATGATGAGTTCGCCTCGCGGATTGCTAAGGCGCGCGATGAAGGTAAAGTCTTGCGCTATGTCGGTAACATCGAAGAGGATGGTACCTGCCGGGTGAAAATTGCCGCCGTTGACGGTAACGATCCGCTGTACAAAGTCAAAAATGGCGAGAACGCGCTGGCCTTTTACAGCCACTATTATCAGCCATTGCCGCTGGTGCTGCGCGGCTATGGTGCCGGGAACGACGTCACGGCGGCCGGCGTATTCGCCGACCTGCTGCGCACCCTTTCCTGGAAGTTAGGAGTTTAAGATGGTCAAAGTATATGCCCCGGCTTCCAGTGCCAATATGAGCGTCGGGTTTGATGTGTTGGGCGCGGCGGTCACGCCGGTCGATGGCACGCTGCTTGGCGACAACGTCACTGTCGAAGCGGCGGAGCAATTCAGCCTGCAGAATCTGGGACGCTTCGCCAGCAAACTGCCGACGGCGCCGCAGGAGAACATTGTTTACCAGTGCTGGGAAAGCTTTTGCCGGGAGATCGGTAAGACGGTGCCGGTGGCGATGACGCTGGAAAAAAACATGCCGATTGGTTCCGGGCTGGGTTCCAGCGCCTGCTCGGTGGTCGCCGCGCTGGTGGCGATGAACGAGTTTTGCGGTAAGCCGCTGAACGAGACGCGCATGCTGGCGCTGATGGGGGAGATGGAAGGGCGTATCTCCGGCAGCATTCACTACGACAACGTGGCGCCGTGCTATCTTGGCGGCATGCAGTTGATGATCGAAGAGAATGGGATTATCAGCCAGCAGGTGCCCGGGTTTGATGAGTGGCTGTGGGTGCTGGCCTATCCGGGGATTAAAGTCTCCACCGCCGAAGCGCGGGCGATTCTGCCGGCGCAGTACCGCCGTCAGGATTGTATCGCCCATGGTCGCCACCTCGCGGGCTTTATTCATGCCTGCTACACCCGCCAGCCGCAGCTGGCGGCAAAATTGATGAAAGATGTGATTGCCGAACCGTACCGAACCAAACTGCTGCCGGGCTTTAGCGAAGCGCGTCAGGCGGCCATGGAGATGGGCGCCCAGGCTTGCGGCATCTCCGGCTCTGGCCCAACGCTATTCGCGTTGTGCGATAAGCCGGACACCGCACAGCGCGTCGCCGACTGGCTTGGCGCGCACTATCTACAGAATCAGGAAGGCTTTGTTCATATTTGCCGGCTGGATACGGCGGGCGCACGCGTAGTGGGATAACCAATGAAACTGTATAACTTAAAAGATCACAATGAGCAGGTCAGCTTTGCGCAGGCCGTTACCCAGGGACTTGGCAAGCATCAGGGCCTGTTCTTTCCGCACGATCTGCCGGAATTCAGCCTGACTGAAATCGACGATATGCTGGCGCAGGACTTTGTCACCCGCAGCGCCAAAATTTTATCCGCCTTTATCGGCGATGAGATCCCGCAGGATGTCCTGCAGCAGCGGGTCCGCGCGGCGTTTGCGTTTCCGGCGCCGGTGAGCAAGGTTCAGGAGGATGTCGGCTGTCTGGAACTGTTCCATGGCCCCACGCTGGCGTTCAAGGATTTCGGCGGCCGCTTTATGGCGCAGATGCTGACCCACATTGCGGGCGACAAGCCGGTCACCATCCTCACGGCGACCTCTGGCGATACCGGGGCGGCGGTGGCGCATGCTTTCTATGGTCTGCCGAACGTTAAGGTGGTGATCCTCTATCCGCGCGGCAAGATCAGCCCGCTGCAGGAGAAGCTGTTCTGTACTCTCGGCGGCAACATCGAAACCGTGGCGATTGACGGCGACTTCGACGCCTGCCAGGCGCTGGTGAAGCAGGCGTTTGACGATGAAGAACTGAAGGCGACGCTGGGGCTGAACTCGGCTAACTCCATTAACATCAGCCGCCTGCTGGCGCAGATCTGCTACTACTTCGAAGCGGCGGCGCAGCTGCCGCAGGAAGCCCGCAATCAGCTGGTGATTTCTGTGCCGAGCGGCAACTTCGGCGATCTGACCGCCGGTCTGCTGGCGAAGTCGCTGGGTCTGCCGATCAAACGCTTTATCGCTGCCACCAACGCCAACGACACTGTTCCGCGCTATCTGCAGGGCGGCGAGTGGGCGCCAAAAGCCACCCAGGCGACGCTGTCCAACGCCATGGACGTCAGCCAGCCGAACAACTGGCCGCGTGTCGAAGAGCTGTTCCGCCGTAAAATCTGGCGTCTCAGCGAGCTGGGCTATGCCGCGGTCGATGATGAGACCACCAAAGCGGCAATGCGCGAGCTGAAGGCCATCGGCTACATCTCTGAGCCGCACGCGGCGATTGCCTGGCGCGCGCTGCGCGATCAGCTGCAGCCGGGAGAGTACGGTCTCTTTCTCGGCACCGCCCATCCGGCGAAGTTCAAAGAGAGCGTGGAGGAGATCCTGCAGGAGACCCTGCCGCTGCCGAAAGAGCTGGCCGACCGCGCCGACCTGCCGCTGCTGTCTCACAACCTGCCGGCGGATTTCGCCGCGCTGCGTAAGCTGATGATGGGCTAAATCCTTACCGTCCCCCTGTCGCGTCGAACGCCGCAGGGGGACGCTTACTTACTGCTCGTGGCGTTTAAACACCAGTTCGCCTTTCTCCGATGCCTCCGCATCAAAGAAATAGCCTTCGCTATTAAAGGATTTCAGCTGCTCCGGCTGGGTTAAGCGATTTTCAATAATGTAGCGGCTCATCAGGCCACGGGCTTTCTTGGCATAGAAGCTGATCACTTTGAATTTGCCGTTCTTCTCATCGAGGAAGACCGGCTTGATCAGCTGGCCCTGCAATTTTTGCGTTTTCACCGATTTAAAATACTCATCGGAAGCCAGGTTGATGACGATATCGTCGCCCTGAGCCTGCAGCGCCTGATTCAGCTTCTCGGTAATGGTATCGCCCCAGAACTGGTACAGATCTTTACCGCGCGGGTTTTCCAGACGGATCCCCATCTCCAGGCGGTAGGGCTGCATCAGGTCCAGCGGGCGCAGCACGCCATACAGGCCGGAGAGCATGCGCAGGTGTCGCTGGGCGAAGTCAAAGTCGTCCTCAGTGAGCGTCTCTGCCTGCAGGCCGGTGTAGACATCGCCCTTAAAGGCGAGGATCGCCTGGCGGGCATTTTGCGGCGTAAAGTCAGGGTGCCAGTCGTGGAAACGGGTGGCGTTCAGATCCGCCAGCTTGTCGCTGATGCTCATCAGCTTGCCGATTTGCGGCGCGGTCAGCTGACGGGCGATGCTGATAAGCTCTTGAGAATACTCGAGGAGTTCGGGCTGGGTATAGCGAGTCGTTGCCAGCGGGCTTTGATAATCGAGCGTTTTAGCAGGTGAAATCAGAATCAGCATATCCAGTCCTTGCAGGTAATTTCGACGAATTTTAACAAAAAAAGTGCATGGTGGGATCGATAGCTGCGATTGCCGCGTTATTCGCGCGGCAGTTCATTCCACGCGCCCGGGGCCAGCTGCTGGTGAATCTCGGGATAGCGCGATGCATCAAAAGTGGGCTGGATGCCCAGCTGGCGCTGACGCAGATAATCACTGGCGATAATTCGCACCGTCGGGGAGAGCAGCAGGATGGCCGTCAGGTTGGTCATCGCCATCAGCGCCATAATGATATCCGCGCTCTGCCAGACGACCGGCAGGCTAACCAGGGTCCCCAACAGCACCATCAGGACGGTGAGTATTCGCAGACCCCAGATATAACGCGGCTTATCCAGATGCAGAAAGATCAGATTATTTTCCGCATACACGTAGTTGGCCACGATAGAGCTAAAAGCGAACAGCAGCACGATGAGGGCGATAAAATCCGCTCCCCAGCCGCCGACCAGCACGCTCATCGCGTGTTGCAAGTCCTGAATACCATTGAGCGTATATTCATTGTCGGGCCGCGGCGCCAGCATGACGATAATCGCGCTGGCGGTACAGATCACGATGGTATCGATAAACACGCCTATCATCTGCACGATACCCTGCGCCGCCGGGTGCGGCGGCCATGAGGCGGCGGCTGCGGCGGCGTTAGGCGAAGAGCCCATCCCTGCTTCATTGGAGAACATGCCGCGCTGAAAGCCGCTGGTCAGCGCCTGGCTGATGGTGTAGCCCACCGCGCCGGCGGCGGCTTCCTGCCAGCCGAAGGCGCAGCGAAAGATGGTGGCGAAAATCGTCGGCAGAGCGGTGATATGCCACAGGCCGATAAGCAGACTGGTGGCGATCCATAGCAGCGCCATGATGGGCACTATCCACTGCATCAGGCGCGCCACGCCGCGTAAACCGCGGAGGATGGCCAGCAGAACGACAACGGCCAGCACGCCGCCGCTGACCGCCGCCGGCAGATCGAACGCATAGCGCAGGGCATGGGCCACGGAGTTAGCCTGCACGGTATTGAAGATAAAACCATAGGCCAGCAGCAGGAGGATCGAAAACAGCACGCCCATCCAGCGCATGCCGAGCCCGCGCGCCATATACCAGGCCGGGCCGCCGCGAAACTGGCCGCGGCTATCGCGTTCTTTATACAACTGGGCAAGGGAACATTCGGCGAAGCTGCTGGCCATGCCGAGCAGGGCGGAGACCCACATCCAGAATACCGCTCCTGGTCCGCCGGCGGCGATGGCCAGCGTGACGCCGGCAAGATTACCGCTGCCAACCCGGGCGGCAAGACTGGTACATAACGCCTGAAAAGAGGTTAAACCGCCCGGCTGCGGGTGCAGGCTTTTTTTCAGACTGCGGCTAAATTTGCGCACGTAACGGAACTGAATACCCCGGGTTTGCCAGCTAAACCAGATGCCGGCGCCCAGTAGCAGATAAATCATCACTGAGCCCCAGAGTATTTCATTGATAAATGAGAGAAAATCAGGCATTAAACATCCTCTTGTCCATGCCGGCACGCCAGTGTAAGCGTTACCAATTAAGTGACAATCCTTGCGCTTTCAGCAAATTAATCTGCATAGTTTATCACACTCTGCGCTCTTCTCTCGTCGGCGGTTGCGCTGACCCGGCAGCGTGTTATCATCTGGGCAGACCGGTTACATCCCCTTAACTGCTGTTTAAGAGAAATATATCATGACGGATAAATTAACTTCTCTGCGTCAGTACACCACTGTCGTCGCTGACACCGGAGATATTGCGGCAATGAAGCTGTATCAGCCTCAGGATGCCACCACCAACCCTTCCCTGATCCTCGGCGCGGCTCAGATCCCTGAGTACCGTAAGCTGATTGATGACGCTGTGGCCTGGGCTCGTAGCCAGAGCAGCGATCGCGCGCAGCAGATCCTTGATGCTTCCGATAAGCTGGCGGTGAACATTGGTCTCGAAATCCTGAAACTGATCCCGGGCCGTATCTCCACCGAAGTGGATGCACGTCTCTCCTACGACACCGAAGCGTCTATCGCCAAAGCTAAGCGCATCATCAAGCTGTATAACGACGCGGGCATCAGCAACGATCGTATTCTGATCAAGCTGGCTTCCACCTGGCAGGGCATTCGCGCCGCTGAGCAGCTGGAAAAAGAAGGCATCAACTGCAACCTGACCCTGCTGTTCTCCTTCGCTCAGGCTCGTGCTTGCGCCGAAGCGGGCGTCTTCCTGATTTCGCCGTTCGTTGGTCGTATCCTCGACTGGTACAAAGCCAACACCGATAAGAAAGAGTATGCGCCGGCAGAAGATCCGGGCGTGGTTTCCGTCAGCGAAATCTACGAGTACTACAAGCAGCACGGTTATGAAACCGTAGTGATGGGCGCCAGCTTCCGTAACGTTGGTGAAATTCTTGAACTGGCTGGCTGTGACCGCCTGACCATCGCCCCGGCGCTGCTGAAAGAGCTGTCCGAGAGCGAAGGCGCCGTTGAGCGTAAACTGGTGTACACCGGTGAAGTGAAAGCGCGTCCGGAGCGTATTACCGAATCTGAATTCCTGTGGCAGCATAACCAGGATCCGATGGCGGTAGACAAACTGGCGGAAGGTATCCGCAAGTTTGCGATCGACCAGGAAAAACTGGAAAAAATGATCGGCGAACTGCTGTAATCCTGCAGGTGGCCGACGCCCGTCGGCCACATTACACTGTCTGTCCCGCCATCAGCAGTGTATCATTTCGTTTAACGCTACAGTTTGAACGGAATAACCATGAATACCTTACGAATCGGCTTAGTTTCCATTTCCGATCGCGCCTCCAGCGGCGTCTATCAGGACAAAGGCATCCCGGCACTGGAAGAGTGGCTGGCGCGTGCCCTCACCACCCCTTTTGAACTGCAGACTCGCCTGATTCCGGATGAGCAGGTCATTATTGAGCAAACGCTGTGCGAACTGGTTGACGAGATGGGGTGCCACCTGGTGCTGACCACCGGCGGAACCGGCCCTGCGCGTCGCGATGTGACGCCCGACGCCACGCTGGCGATTGCCGATCGCGAGATGCCGGGCTTCGGCGAGCAAATGCGCCAGGTTAGCCTACACTTTGTGCCGACGGCGATCCTTTCCCGGCAGGTCGGGGTGATCCGCAAGCAGGCGCTGATCCTCAATCTACCAGGACAACCGAAAGCGATTCAGGAGACCCTGGAAGGGGTGAAAGATGCTGACGGCAACGTGCTGGTGCACGGTATTTTCGCAAGTGTACCTTATTGTGTACAGTTGCTGGAGGGGCCTTATGTGGAAACCGATGGCCGTGTGGTAGAAGCATTTCGTCCAAAAAGCGCCAGACGCGAAACTTTATCCTGAATTTGATGCATTTGTGACATAACCTGCATCGCTGATGGTGTGCCGTTTTATTTACGATATAGTGCTGTTTACTTTACACACTATAAAATACGCTGCACACCTCAGGATGAAATCGCGTTATGTCATATGCAAACCGACCGCTCAACCGCCAGGATTATAAAACGCTAACGCTGGCCGCCCTTGGCGGCGCGCTGGAGTTTTATGACTTTATCATCTTCGTTTTCTTCGCCGCCGTCGTCGGCGAGCTCTTCTTCCCCGCGGATATTCCGGAATGGCTGCGCCAGGTACAGACCTTTGGCATTTTCGCCGCCGGTTACCTGGCGCGTCCGCTGGGGGGGATCATCATGGCCCACTTTGGCGATCTGGTAGGGCGTAAGAAAATGTTTACCCTCAGCATTCTGCTGATGGCGGTGCCGACCCTGGCGATTGGTCTGCTGCCGACCTACAGCTCGGTGGGTATCGTCGCGCCGCTGCTGTTGCTGCTGATGCGTATTCTGCAGGGGGCGGCGATCGGCGGCGAGGTGCCTGGCGCCTGGGTGTTTGTCGCCGAGCATGTTCCGGAAAAACGCATTGGTATCGCCTGCGGCACGCTGACGGCCGGCCTGACCGTAGGCATCCTGCTGGGATCGGTGGTGGCGACGCTTATCAACACCAGCCTGACGCCGCAGGGGATCCACGACGGCGGCTGGCGGATCCCCTTCCTGCTGGGGGGCGTATTTGGCCTGGTGGCGATGTATCTGCGCCGCTGGCTGCAGGAGACGCCGATTTTTCTTGAGATGCAGCAGCGCAAAGCGCTGGCGCAGGAACTGCCGGTAAAGGCGGTCGTCCTCAAGCACCAGAAGGCGGTGGCGGTCTCTATGCTGCTGACCTGGCTGCTGTCGGCAGGCGTGGTGGTGGTGATCCTGATGTCGCCGGTCTGGCTACAGAAACACTATGGCTTCGCCCCGGCGATGACCCTGCAGGCCAACAGCATTGCCACGATTATGTTGTGCATCGGCTGTCTGCTCGCCGGGCTGGCGGCGGACCGCTTCGGCGCCAGCCGCACCTTTATCGTCGGCAGCCTGCTGCTGGCGGTTGCCAGCTGGGCATTTTATCACCTGTCCGGCGCCAGCCCGCAGCGGCTGTTTCTGCTGTACGGTACGGTGGGACTCTGCGTGGGCGTGGTGGGGGCGGTGCCTTATGTCATGGTGCGGGCCTTCCCGGCGGAAGTGCGCTTCACCGGCATTTCCTTTTCCTACAATCTGTCGTACGCGATTTTTGGCGGCCTGACGCCGATTGCCGTCACGATGCTGATGGGGGTGTCGCCGATGGCCCCGGCCTGGTATGTTCTGGCCTTGTCGCTGATGGGCTTGGGATTAGGTATCTGGCTGCGTCAGGGGCTGACGGCGGCGAGGTTGCCGGAAGGGGAGCTGCAGCGCTAAGCAGGGTTTACCGATGATGACCAGCCGCCGCCCTGTCACAGGGCGGCGGCGGAAGATTAACGCGGTTCGCCGATCGGCAACACGGTGCGGCCGAACTGCTCGTTCAGCACTTCGCCCATCGCCAGGTAAATGGCGCTGGCGCCGCAGATCAGGCCGATCCAGCCGGCTACTTTCACGATGCCTTCGTTATCTACCAGATGCCCAATCGCCAGCAGCGCGAACAGCACCGTCAGGCTCAGGAACACGAACTGCAGCATACGTGCGGCTTTCAGCGTGCCGAAGAACATGAACAACGTAAAAATACCCCACAGGCCGAGATACATGCCGAGGAAGTGCGCGTTCGGCGCATCAGCCAGGCCCATTTTCGGCATCAGAAGGATAGCAACCAGCGTCAGCCAGAAGCTGCCGTAGGAGGTAAAAGCGGTCAAGCCAAAGGTGTTGCCTTTTTTGTATTCCAGCAGGCCGGCAAAAATTTGCGCAATGCCACCGTAAAAAATGCCCATCGCCAGGATAGCTACATCGAATGCGAAGAGGCCGCTATTCGCCAGATTAAGCAGAATAGTGGTCATGCCGAAGCCCATAAGGCCCAGCGGTGCCGGATTAGCCAACTTAGTGTTGCCCATAATTCCTCAAAATTATCATTAAAAGGGAAGCATTACCCCGCGACTTGGCGGCGGGGCGCGGCATAATAATGAGGCGCGTAAAGGCTGTCTATGATCTGGCGGGGTATTTTTCACCAATTTCAGTTGCGCCCGACGACGAGTGGAGCATTTGTCGTAAACAGGCAATTTGCAGGACCGCGGGGATGGTGACCCGATAAGCGCTGCCGCTCACCGCTTTCACGCTGTTCAGCGCGGCGCCAAGCGGCCCCCCCAGCCCGGCGCCGCGTACCAGGCCATGACCGATGACGCTCACGGCGGCGTGCGTGCGCAGGATGGCGGTTAACCGCTCATCCAGTAGCAGGGCAACGCCTTCACTCAGCTTGCGGCGTCTCAACAGATGGGGCAGCAGGCTTTCCAGCTCAAGACTCCGGCACTCCACCGCGGCGAGAAACTGCGTTTTTTGTTCCGCATCCAGCTTATTCCAGCTGTGCTGCAGAAAATGCGTCAACAACTGTTGCTCGATCTGCGGCGTCGTCATCTGTTTATCGACCTTTGCCTTCAGCCTCTTACACACATCCAGCAGGATGGCGCGATAAAATTTGCCATGGCGGCGCAGCGTATTGGCGATGCTGTCGCCGCCGAAATGCTGTAGCTCGCCGGCGATCAACTGCCAGTTGCGGCGATAGCGCTCCGGGTGGCCCTCCATAGACAGAAAGGTTTCGTTGCGCAGCAGCGTACTGGAGAGACGGGGTTTGCCATTTTCCCCGTGGGTCAGAATACGGGTAAACGCTTCCAGATGCGCCTCGCTGCACTCAGGCAGAAAGGCGAGATCGTCATCATCCAGATAATTAATACGCATAACGTTTTCTCTCGGGCAGGGGACGACGTTAGTCGTCGCCGATAATTTTCAGTGAGGCCATATCTGAGGAATTGACCGTGTGGCCGGAGAAGGCGATTTTTTTCACACAGCGCTTGTTGTCGTTATCGCTGTTGAGGGTGATCCAGCCGGTGGTGTTGCCCTCTTTGATCCCGGCGGGCACGTTCAGCGTGTGGCTGGCGCCGTGGCTGGCCTTAAAGTAGACGGTTGCTCCGGAGAGCTGTATATCGCCGCGCTCGGCGCTGAGCTGAATACGTTTGACCACCCGGCAGACGGGGAGCTTCAGCGTCAGTTCGTTGGTCTCATTGCGCGGCATGGCGATCACGCCGAGGATCTTATGGTCGTTGGCGGCCGCCGAGGTGATAACTGACACGCTAAGGATAAGCCCCGCTGAAAGCCGGAATAGTGATTTCATTAATCTGTCCCCTGAATAAGTAAAGTGCGAGGGCGGGGATCTTATCACTGCGAAAACGGGGCTTTTAGCGCACAAGTATTGCGTTTTATGTCAATGATATTATGAATATATTTGGTTATTTTATTCGTTATTTATATGGATGTTTCGCCATCTTTTTTGCCGCCCGGCAACATCGTTTGCTGAGCCATCGGCGACAGGGGGCGAGGGCGTCGGCTGGTCCCCGGCAAAAAATTTTTCTACTTGCCCCTTGATGCCGGAGTGGGCGACCCCATCTTGTAGTCAACCGCAGTGAAGAACCTGAAAAAAAATGATGTCTGGGCAGTTGAAACCGCAGGTTTCGCCCTTATTACAGGTTCACAACCACATGTTGATCGAATTTTTAGTGGAGACGTTTAGATGGGTAAAATTATTGGTATCGACCTGGGTACTACCAACTCTTGTGTAGCGATTATGGATGGCACTACTGCACGCGTGCTGGAGAACGCCGAAGGCGATCGCACCACGCCTTCTATCATTGCCTATACCCAGGATGGTGAAACTCTGGTTGGTCAGCCGGCTAAACGTCAGGCAGTGACGAACCCGCAAAACACCCTGTTTGCGATTAAACGCCTGATTGGCCGCCGCTTCCAGGACGAAGAAGTTCAGCGTGACGTTTCTATCATGCCATACAAAATTGTTGCCGCAGACAATGGCGACGCATGGCTGGATGTGAAAGGCACCAAAACTGCACCGCCGCAGATCTCTGCTGAAGTGCTGAAAAAAATGAAGAAAACGGCTGAAGATTACCTGGGTGAACCGGTAACTGAAGCGGTTATCACCGTACCGGCTTACTTCAACGATGCGCAACGTCAGGCCACCAAAGATGCTGGCCGTATCGCCGGTCTGGAAGTCAAACGTATCATCAACGAACCGACCGCGGCCGCGCTGGCGTACGGTCTGGATAAAGAAGTGGGCAACCGTACTATCGCGGTTTACGACCTCGGTGGTGGTACTTTCGATATCTCTATTATCGAAATCGACGAAGTGGATGGCGAAAAAACCTTCGAAGTACTGGCGACCAACGGTGACACCCACCTGGGCGGCGAAGACTTCGATACCCGTCTGATCAACTACCTCGTTGATGAATTTAAGAAAGATCAGGGCATTGACCTGCGCAACGACCCGCTGGCGATGCAGCGTCTGAAAGAAGCCGCTGAGAAAGCGAAGATTGAACTGTCTTCTGCTCAGCAGACCGACGTTAACCTGCCGTACATCACTGCAGATGCGACCGGTCCGAAACACATGAACATCAAAGTGACTCGTGCGAAACTGGAAAGCCTGGTTGAAGATCTGGTAAACCGTTCCATTGAGCCGCTGAAAGTTGCACTGCAGGACGCTGGCCTGTCCGTATCTGATATCGACGACGTTATCCTCGTTGGTGGTCAGACTCGTATGCCAATGGTTCAGAAGAAAGTTGCTGAGTTCTTTGGTAAAGAGCCGCGTAAAGACGTTAACCCGGACGAAGCTGTAGCAATCGGTGCTGCTGTTCAGGGTGGTGTTCTGACTGGTGACGTGAAAGACGTACTGCTGCTGGACGTTACCCCGCTGTCTCTGGGTATCGAAACCATGGGCGGTGTGATGACGACGCTGATCGCGAAAAACACCACTATCCCGACCAAGCACAGCCAGGTGTTCTCTACCGCTGAAGACAACCAGTCTGCGGTAACCATCCATGTGCTGCAGGGTGAACGTAAACGTGCGGCTGATAACAAATCTCTGGGTCAGTTCAACCTGGATGGTATCAACCCGGCACCGCGCGGCATGCCGCAGATCGAAGTTACCTTCGATATCGATGCTGACGGTATCCTGCACGTTTCCGCGAAAGATAAAAACAGCGGTAAAGAGCAGAAGATCACCATCAAGGCTTCTTCTGGTCTGAACGAAGATGAAATCCAGAAAATGGTACGCGACGCAGAAGCTAACGCCGAAGCTGACCGTAAGTTTGAAGAGCTGGTACAGACTCGCAACCAGGGCGACCATCTGCTGCACAGCACCCGTAAGCAGGTTGAAGAAGCAGGCGACAAACTGCCGGCTGACGACAAAACTGCTATCGAGTCTGCACTGACTGCACTGGAAACTGCTCTGAAAGGTGAAGACAAAGCCGCTATCGAAGCGAAAATGCAGGAACTGGCACAGGTTTCCCAGAAACTGATGGAAATCGCCCAGCAGCAACATGCCCAGCAGCAGACTGCCGGTGCTGATGCTTCTGCAAACAACGCGAAAGATGACGATGTTGTCGACGCTGAATTTGAAGAAGTCAAAGACAAAAAATAATCGCCCTATAAACGGGTAATTATACTGACACGGGCGAAGGGGAATTTCCTCTCCGCCCGTGCATTCATCTAGGGGCAATTTAAAAAAGATGGCTAAGCAAGATTATTACGAGATTTTAGGCGTTTCCAAAACAGCGGAAGAGCGTGAAATCAAAAAGGCCTACAAACGCCTGGCCATGAAATACCACCCGGACCGTAACCAGGGTGACAAAGAGGCCGAGGCGAAATTTAAAGAGATCAAGGAAGCTTATGAAGTTCTGACCGACTCGCAAAAACGTGCGGCATACGATCAGTATGGTCATGCTGCGTTTGAGCAAGGTGGTATGGGCGGCGGCGGTTTTGGCGGCGGCGCAGACTTCAGCGATATTTTTGGTGACGTTTTCGGCGATATTTTTGGCGGCGGACGTGGTCGTCAACGTGCGGCGCGCGGTGCTGATTTACGCTATAACATGGAGCTCACCCTCGAAGAAGCTGTACGTGGCGTGACCAAAGAGATCCGCATTCCGACTCTGGAAGAGTGTGACGTTTGCCACGGTAGCGGTGCAAAACCAGGTACACAGCCGCAGACCTGTCCGACCTGTCATGGTTCTGGTCAGGTGCAGATGCGTCAGGGATTCTTCGCTGTACAGCAGACCTGTCCACACTGTCAGGGCCGCGGTACGCTGATCAAAGATCCGTGCAACAAATGTCATGGTCATGGTCGTGTTGAGCGCAGCAAAACGCTGTCCGTTAAAATCCCGGCAGGAGTGGACACTGGAGACCGCATCCGTCTTGCGGGCGAAGGTGAAGCGGGCGAGCATGGCGCACCGGCAGGCGATCTGTACGTTCAGGTTCAGGTTAAACAGCACCCGATTTTCGAGCGTGAAGGCAACAACCTGTATTGCGAAGTCCCGATCAACTTCGCTATGGCGGCGCTGGGTGGCGAAATCGAAGTACCGACCCTTGATGGTCGCGTCAAACTGAAAGTGCCTGGCGAAACCCAGACCGGTAAGCTTTTCCGTATGCGCGGTAAAGGCGTCAAGTCTGTCCGCGGTGGCGCACAGGGTGATTTGCTGTGCCGCGTTGTCGTCGAAACACCGGTAGGCCTGAACGAGAAGCAGAAACAGCTGCTGCAAGAGCTGCAAGAAAGCTTCGGTGGCCCAACCGGCGAGCACAACAGCCCGCGCTCAAAGAGCTTCTTTGATGGTGTGAAGAAGTTTTTTGACGACCTGACCCGCTAACCTCCCCAAAAGCCTGCCCGTGGGCAGGCCTGGGTAAAACCAGGGTGCGTTGAAGATATGCGAGCACCTGAAAAGTGGCGGGGATCACTCCCATAAGCGCTAACTTAAGGGTTGAACCATCTGAAGAATGCGACGCCTCGG
>OIXH01001587.1_pt1 | contig 24945 bp, 28 predicted proteins | sample 1587741 | NCBI WGS metagenome assembly OIXH01 (sample SAMEA3888916, study PRJEB22519) | human gut metagenome | biome: human gut; feature: human-associated habitat; material: faeces | place: Denmark | collected 2011 | reverse complement strand
CGATCAGGACATGCACATCTATATTGACGGCAATCTGAGCGAGTCCGGCGACGGCCTGAGTCCGGAAACGGCGGTGAAGAGCTATGAAGACGCCGTGCTGGCCCTGTCGCGTTATGACGGCCGCAACACGCATCATGCGCACTTCCATTTCGCGGACCTGGAGGATCAGGACGCCACCTACCCGGATATCACCCTTTACGCCCAGTCTTATGCCGGCTTCCTTTCCCTGACCCTGGCCGGCGCTTCTTATCGGACAACCAACCTGGGGGAAATCAACGTGCTCACGGGAGGGTATGCCTTCCTCACGGACCTTTGCTCTTCCTATGTGATGTGCCACGGCTGGTTGGACATTTACGGCAAGGTGGCGCTCAAGACGCGCGCCTCAAAAAAAGCCGCTTTTTGCTCTTACTGGGGCGGACAAATCCGATTTTTGGCGGCTTCAGAGGTATTTCTGTACCCAGGGAAATACTCGGCGGTGATTTTCTGCGTGTGCGGGACTGCTCTTACCGCTGGGCCGATGAATTTCCATGCGCTCGGCGCTATTGATGTGGAAACCGCTTTTGTGCGGGCCAGGGGAAATGCGGCCGTGTGGTTTAACCAGGGCGTGGGTTTCCTGGAGTGCGCGGCGGTTTCCGGCCGCAAATATATGCTGAGCGAGCAGTCCTTCCTGTACAGCAATGGCGCGAGCCTGCCCGGCTCCGTCGCCGGCGAAGCAAAGAACGGCAGTATCTACGTCTGATTCCCCGAAATCCCCCAAGGCGGGCGGGACTCTTCCCGCTCAGCCGCGTGTACGCCCCAACGACAAAGGAGAATAACAATGAGCCGGACTGAACAGAGCTGCGTCTGCAACCATCCCGAGCTTGTCAGGCTGCCCGTGCACGGCCTTGCCCTGGAGGTAGATACCAGCGGCCTTGTGCCCGCGCCCGGCCCGGCGTTGGCCTGCCGCGAGCGGGTCGATCAGGACATGCATATCTATATTGACGGCAATCTGAGCGAGTCCGGCGACGGCCTGAGTCCGGAAACAGCGGTAAAAAGCTATGCGGACGCGGTGCTGGCCCTGTCGCGTTATGACGGTTGCAACACGCATGCCGCGCATCTGCACTTTCTGCCGCTGGAGGACCCCGATGCATCATATTCAGATTTCACTGTATATACTGTTACATATAACAGTTTTACAACATTAAGCATCAGCGGCGAGTCTAACGAAACGACACGCCTCGGATCATGCACATTTTATATTGGGACACGCATAACTATTTCAAATATCTGCCTTGAATCTCTTACATGTCTTGGATCATATACATATATTTCAGGAAATATATCTTTCAAACCACGTAATGCAAGATACATTATTGATTTAAATCATGGTGGTTATCTTGCTGTTCTTGAAGATGCCAATGTTTATTTCCATAACTGCTCATGCTTGTCTTGCATAAAAATTACAAGATCAATGGCAGGGTTAGCCGCTGGAAGTAAATTCTACACCGTAGGCGATATTTCGGTAAGCGTCGCATTTATGTATGCCCAGTATAACAGCACGTTTACCATGGGAAAGACCGTTGATTTTTCCGGCTGCGCATCTGTAACCGGCAAAAGATACCGTCTGGGCGGCTTGTCGTATCTTTATTCCAACGGCATCTCCCTGCCGGGCAACCAGGCTCCCCAAGTGGAAACCGGCAGCGTCTATGTCTGATTTCCGGAACGTCCCGCGTTGGACGCGCATGCGCCGCGTCCAAGCCGGACATCCGCGATACTCCCCCGCGATCAAGAGGACTGAACATGCCCCGCCAACCCAGATACGCCAAGCGCCGCGCCACGGAAGCCCACGACGCCGTCCTTGCGGGCAAGTCCGCCCACAAGGCGCTCGCGCTGGCCCTGGGCATTTCCCCCACCACCCTGAAGCTCTGGCTTGAACAGCAGCCGGACTTCGCCTCCGCCGTGGCCGACGCCCGCGCCGAGCTGGCCCGGCAGCGGGCCGAGGCCGCCCCCGCCAGGGCGGGCCGCAAGTCCAAATATGCCCCCGGCATGGACGAAACGGCCCGCCTGCACGCGGCCACGGGCAAAACCGACGAGGACATCGCCCATGAGCTGGACGTGTCCCTGACCACCCTGCGCAACTGGCGGCAAAGCCATCCCGGCCTGCACCAGGCCATTCAGGAGGGGCGCGACTGCTGGGCCGTCACCACCGTGGAGCAAAGCCTGATCAAGCGCGCGCAGGGCTATGAATATGAGGAAACCACCACGGAAACGGGCGACAAGGGCGAGCGCATTGTAACCATGCAGCGCCATATGCCGCCGGACACCCGCGCCGCCCAGTTCGTGCTGACCAACCGCGCGCCCGAACGCTGGATAAACAAGCAGGAAGTGGAAGTCTCCGGCCTCGACGCATTGGCCGAACGTCTGGCAAGGGCGGCGCAACGTGTCGCGGAATAAGCCGCTGCTGTCCGTCAGCGGCAGGGCCGCTGGCGGCGGCCGCATCTCTGCTGTCGCCATCCGTAAGCAGGCAAGGCCTGCTAACGGCTGCCGCGATCTCAATGAGGAGATCATCAATCTCGCCGCCCGCTGCCGCTTTGATCCGGATCTGTGGTCACGGCTGGCATGGGACTGGGGCTGCGGCCCCCTGGCCGCCTGCGACGGCCCACGTGCCTGGCAGGCCGGAATAAACCGCGCCATCCGGGATCACCTGGCGAACCCGGAAACGCGCTATACGCCGCTGCGCATTGCCGTGGCGTCCGGGCACGGCATCGGCAAATCCGCTGAAATGGGTATGCTGGCGAACTGGGCGCTGAGCTGCTGGGATGATGCCAAAATCGTCGTTACAGCCAACACGGAAACCCAGCTTTCCACAAAAACCGCGCCGGAAGCCGCCAAGTGGTTCCGGCAGAGCCTGACGGCGCACTGGTTCGACGTGCAGGCCACGTCCGTCAAAAGCAAGGATCCCACGCATGCCGATACCTGGCGGCTCGACTATATCCCCTGGTCCGAGCACAACACCGAAGCGTTCGCGGGCCTGCACAATGCCGGGCGCATCATCCTGCTGCTGTTCGACGAAGCCTCCAAAATCGCGGACAAGGTCTGGGAGGTGGCCGAAGGCGCACTGACGGACGAGCATACGGTCATCATCTTTGTCGCCTTCGGCAATCCCACGCGCAACGTGGGGCGCTTCCGCGAGTGTTTCCGCCGCTACCGCCACCGCTGGACAACCTTCCAGATAGACAGCCGCAGCGTGCCCGGCACTAACAAGGACTATCTGCAACAGCTTGTGGACGATAACGGAGAGGATTCCGACATTGTCAAAATACGCGTGCGCGGACAGTTCCCGGCCCAGTCCGCCATGCAGTTCATTTCCGCCGACGATGTGGACGCGGCCCGCCGCGTCAGCCTGCGTCCGGAGCAATACCGGTTCGCGCCGGTCATTATCGGCGTTGATCCGGCATGGACCGGCGAAGACGCGCTGGAAATCTTCCTGCGCCAGGGACTCTATCACAAGAGCCTGGCCAGCCTGCCCCGCAACGACAACGACGTGGAAGTGGCCAATCTCATCGCCCGGCTGGAGGACGAGCACCACGCCGCGGCCGTATTCATTGACGCGGGTTACGGCACGGGCATCAAGTCCGCCGGCGACGTCATGGGGAGGCAATGGCGGTTGGTGTGGTTCAGCGGCAAACCGGCCGACCCCGGCTATCTCAACAAGCGCGCCGAAATGTGGGGCGAGATGAAAAGAGCCGTCAAGTCCGGCGCCGCCATCGATCCCGCCGACGAAACGCTCTACCAGGATCTGATCGGCCCGGAGACCGTGCCGCGCCTGGACGGGAAAATACAACTCCAGAGCAAGGAAGACATGAAGAAGCTGGGCCTGCCGTCGCCCAATCGCGGTGATGCCATGGCGCTGACCTATGCCTTTCCCATCACCGTTCCGCTCCTGCGCCCCGGCGATTCACGGCGCAAGGCCCGCACGGAATACGACCTTTTCGGGACCGCCGGGGGGAACCGCTGATGAAGCTGCGCTACCGGCAATGCGTGGGCAGGTCCAGGGGACGGCCAAAAGCAAACAGACGGAGCGGACGGGGAAACCGCCGCCCAAGAGGTAGCGCCCCCTGATCCTGAAAAATTCAATCTGACTATGCCGGAAGGCAGCGGTTACGGCGAGGCCGAAAAGACACAGTTCGTCGCCATGGCCAGGGAGCTGGGCCTGACCGAAAAACAGACCCGGCAGCTTGTTGAGAAGTCGGCGCAGGCTCGGTCCGCCGGGCTGGAGGCCCAGCGTGCCGCCCGGAACAAGCAGGTTGAGGACTGGAACAAGGCACTCAGGGAGGACAAGGAGTTCGGCGGCGAAAAGTTCGCCGAGAATGTCGAATACTTCCTGCGCGGCGTCAAACATCTGGATGTGAGCGGCGAACTCGAAACGCTGCTGGAGGAAACCGGCTACGGTTCGCACCCGGGGGTGGTCAAGGCCGTGGCCCGGATCGGGCGGCAGCTCAACAACGACAAGCTTATCGGCAGGGGCGTGACGGCTGACGACACGGCCTTGGCCGAACGGTATTTCAAAAATTAACCATGCGAGGAATGCGAAATGGCATATGAAAAAGGACTTGTGGCCACGCTCCCCGAACTGGAGCAGTTCTATAAGGGGACGCCCGCCGGTGATGTCATTGAACTGATGAATCAGACCAATGACATTCTGGACGACGTGCAGTGGATGGAATCCAACCAGAGCGACGGGCATCTGACCCGCATCCGCACAGGCCTGCCCGAGGTTTACTGGCGCAGGCTCTATCAGGGTACGCCGCCCTCCAAGTCGCAGTGGAGCCAGGTCAAGGAAGGCTGCGGCATGCTGGAAGCTCTCATGGAGCTGGATATCGCCGAGACGGAACTGTACGGCGACAAGGCCAAGCAGTTCCGTCTTTCCGAGGCCCTGGCCTTCGCCGAGGCCATGCGCCAGAAGGTGGCGACCACGCTCTTCTACGGCAACAGCAACAGCAAGCCGGACGAATTCAACGGCCTGGCCATGCGCTACCCGGCCAAGGACAGCCCCAACGTCATTGACGCCGGGGGCACGAGCGGCGGCATGACCTCCGCCTATCTGGTCTGCTGGGGCGCCAACACCTGCCACGGCCTGTATCCCAAGGGCAGCACCGGCGGCCTGGACCACAGGGACCTCGGCGCCTACATGGCCCAGGACGCGGACGGGCGCAAATTCGAGGTGGTGGGCGACAAGCACACCTGGAAGTGCGGCCTGACCGTGCGCGACTGGCGGGCCGTGGTGCGCCTGGCCAACATTCCGGTGGAAAACCTGAGCAAACGCAAGGGCGAACCCGGCTTCATCGACCTGCAACAGCTGACCATCATGGCCAAGAACAAAATGCCCCAGACCATGCGCGACAAGGCCGTCTGGTACTGCAACGCCGACGTGCTCACCGCTCTGGAATTGCAGTCCACGGACGCGGGCAACGTGCATCTGGTCTATGGCGAGTATTTCGGCTCCAGGGCCGTGCCCAACCTGCACGGCAGGCCCATCCGCCAGTGCGACGCGATCCTTTCCACTGAAACCGTCATCTAGAGCAATTTAACTTTAAAATTGCTCACGGAGTCGAGCAAAGCGAGACTCCGCCGCGACGCCGGAGTAGCCGCAATTCACTTGCGGCGTGAAGCTCCGGCGGAGGCGTGAAGCTTACGGGTTAGAACATCGTGTCCCGCTCATGTATACGCGGAGCGCACGGTATCCACATAAGCGCGCAGGACAGCGTTAATGCGCGACTGATAGCGGTCCCCGTCTTTCTTGAAAAATTCAATGATGTCCGGGTCAAGGCGTATGCTGATGGAACGCTTTGCCCGTCGCCGCTCCCGCGAGGCGCGTACGGCTTCCAGCCACGCTTCCGTCAGTTCCGGAATGTCGGAAAAGTCCGGCTCGCGGTCATCGTCGGCAAGGCGCTGTAAAACGTCGGGCGGGAGCGGACGGACAAGGTCATCTTTCGAGATAGTAATGATTTTGTTCTCGCTCATTTGCTTTCCTCGCGGAGATAATGCGCACGGCATTGCCGCGCAGGGTGTAGGCCAGGACAAATACACGGTCACAGATGGATTGCGCCGGGAGTATCCCGAGGCAGATTCGGCGTTTTTCGCCATAATCCCGGCGCGCATCAGGATAGTCAAGCCTGTCCGGGTCGCGGTAGCCGTTAGCGGCTCTGCCGCTTACGGATAGCGACAGCGACTGCGCTGATCGCATTTCGAGTAACCAATTGCTGTCTTCATCCGTAGCTTCCTTTGTCGCAACGGCTGAAGCAAGGAAAGCCCTGGCCGCTTCCTCAAAGCCCACACCGTGCTTGACGATATTGCTTTGATTTTTGGCCTCATCGTATTCAATGCTCATATATATTGTATATACATATCGTATGTACATATCAAGCGCAGCAAGGAGCAAACCATGCGCGTAGCCTACAAAAACTTCACCGGCGGCGAGGTGACGCCCACGCTGTCCGCCCGTTATGACCTGGGGCGTTACGCCAATTCACTGAAGATCATGGAGAATTTTCTCCCGAATCTGCACGGCGACGCCTACCGCAGGACGGGCACCTATTTTTTGGAGAACCTTGGCGAGGACTGCGTGCTCCTGCCCTTCAGCTTCAATGCCGAGGCCGGGCAGAATTTCGCGCTCGCCTTTGGCGAAAAGAGCCTGCGCATCGTCAACGTGAACGGCTATGTCGTAGCCGAGGCCCTGGAAAGTCCCTATGCCCTGGCGGACGTGCCGGAGATTTCCTATGCCCAGGCGGGCGATGTGGTTTATCTGGCGCACAAGGACTACGCCTTGCACAAGGTGGTGCGCACCGGCGCGGCCCCGGCCTATGCATGGTCCATCGGCACAGTGGCGCTGAATACCTCCCTTGCCGCGCCCGCCGCGCCCACGGCGGCCTGGCAGGGAGGCGGCGGCTCCTACACCCTGCGCTACAAGGTGTCCGCCGTGGACGCCGACGGCAAGGAGAGCCTGCCGTCCGCCGTGGGTTCCACCGCGTCGGGGAAATATCCCACGGACTGGACCGAGGGCAATCACTGCGTTCTCAGCTGGCAGGCCGTGGAAGGAGCCGCCGAGTACAATATCTACCGCGAAAGCGCCGGGTATTACGGCTTCATCGGCATCGCCCAGGGGACGAGCTTTGACGACCAGAATTACGAGGCCGATATCGCGGACACGCCCAAGGAGGACTGGGACCCCTTTGCCGACGGTAACAATCCCGGCACGGTGACCTTTCACCAGCAGCGTATGGTTCTGGCCGGGACCAGAAACAGCCCGCAGTCCTTTTACATGTCCCGCACCGGCGATTTCGAGAATTTCCGCAAGTCCCGCCCCCTGCAGGACGACGATCCCGTGGAATACCAATTGGCCTCCGGCACGGTGGACGGCATCGTCTGGGCCTCCAGCTTCGGCGATCTGCTCCTGGGCACCGCCAGCGCGGAATACAAGGCCACGGGCGACAACGGGGCCATCACGGCCAAAAATTGCACCATCACGGCGCAGAGTTATTGGGGTTCCGCAAAGATCGCGCCCATCATCATCGGCAACAGCGTGATGCACTGCCAGCGCCACGGCAGCCGCGTGCGCGACCTCTACTATTCCCTGGAGAAGGACGGCTACGCGGGCAATGACCTTTCCGTGCTGGCTCCGCATCTTTTCGACGGGCACACCATACGGCAATGGGCGTTCCAGCAGACGCCCGGCAGCGTCCTCTGGGTGGTGCGAGACGACGGCGTGCTGCTGGCGCTCACCTACATGAAAGAGCAGGACATCTGGGGCTGGTCGCGCCAGGTCACGGACGGGCGCGTGCGCTCCGTGGCCGCGCTTTCCGGGGAGAACGCCGACGAGCTGCTTCTGGTGGTGGAGCGGAGCGTGGATGGCGCGCGGAAATATTATCTTGAGCGCCTCATGCCGCGCTGGGAGCAAAATGACGATATCAGGGACGCCTTCTTTGTGGATTGCGGCCTGACCGGCGTTTTTGAAGACGGTGTGGAAAGCGTCGGCGGCCTGTCCCATCTGGAGGGCCGGACCGTGCACGCGCTGCTGGACGGCTCGCCCGTGGAGGGCCTGGAAGTGAGGGACGGGGCGGTGGCGCTGCCCTACGCGGCGCGCACGGTTTCCATCGGCCTGCCGTATACCTCCACGCTCTGCCCGCAATGCGTGGAAGCCGACACCCAGACCGGCTCGACCCTGGGCATGAAGCGCGGCTACGGCCAGTGCGCGGTGCGCCTGTTCCGCTCCGTGGGCGGCAAATTCGGCACGGACAGGAAGACGCTCTATGATTTTCCCTTTGTCCCGGCCCGCTGGGGCGAACCCTGCGAGCCGTTCAGCGGCGACGTGCGGTGCTCGGCCGGGGGCGGCCAGGACCCGGACACCAGCTTCTATATTGTGCAGGACAGGCCGTTGCCCATGCAGGTGGCGGCCATTGTGGTCAGCGTGGATTTCGGCCAGCAGGGGTAGGAGGAAAGAAGACTGTGATATTGGCGCCGGTTCAGAAGCCCAGCCAGCCGAAGCCCTTGGCCATGACCAGAATAATGGCGAAGCCGATGCCGAGCTGCCATTTGAGCAGGTCATACCGCACTTGCTGCACTTCCCTGCGTACCACCTCAATTTCCTTTTGCAGGCGCAGCTCGGTTTCGCGCAGTTCGCCCTTGACGGCAAAAACATCGCCCTTGGTGGCAAGGTCTTTCTTCTGCTCTTCGTTGAGAGCCTCAAGAGCCTCAATGATGATCTGGGCGGCTTCCTCGCCCACGACCTTTTCCAGCTTCTTCCCGGTATCGAACAACAGCATGCGGCCTCCAATGCTTTTTTTATATCCACAAAAATCCTGTTTGCCAAGGAGGATGCCTATGGCGGTGACATTTCAGACAGAGCGCTTCACGGATGTGCGCCATGAAGCGGAGGCGCTTGCTCAAGCACACTGGGAGGAAGTTGAAGCGCCCATGTACGGCGCGCGCGAGTATCATATGGACTTCGAGCAATACGAAAAACTGGATTCCGCGGGCATGCTGCACATCGTCACGGCGCGCGATGGCGGGCGCATGGTCGGCTACGCCTCTTTTTTCGCAACCTGCAATATGCACTTGGGCGGCATGCTGGCGACGCTGGACGGACTTTTTCTGGACAGGGCATACCGCGGCGCTGGGGGAATCAAGCTGCTGCGTTTCGCGGCGGATGAGGTGCGCGCGTGCGGCGCCGTCGCGGCGCAGTTCTCCAGTCCGGCAAGCAAGGACTGCGGAGCGTTGTACCGCAGACTGGGAGCCAAAATGACTGAAACCGTTTACACGTTGAGGTTTTGAACATGGCAATAGCCACATCAACGGCCATTATCAGCGCTATCGGCGTGCTCGGCACCATCGCTGGCGCTTACGGCTCCTACCAGAGTTCCCAGGCCCAGCAGCGGCAGGCCGACTATCAAAGCCAAATGGCCGCCCGCAACGCCCGGATCGCGGAACAGAACGCCCAACTCGCCGAGGAACAGGGACGGCAGGCCAAGAAGGAAGGCTACGAAGACAAGCTGAAAAAACGGCAGGAAGTGGCCGGAGTCATCGGGGCGCAACGCGCGGCGCAGGGCGCTTCCGGCGCTGTGGTGGACGTGGGCGGCAATCTTGACCTGAATCTGGACACGGCGGAAAGCGGCGAGATCGACGCCCTGAAGCTGGAGCAGCAGGGACTGGACGCCGACTATCAGAAGCGGCTTGAGGCCTGGAACTACCGGGAACAGGGGGCAACGCAGGCCAGCGCGAGCAAACAGTATTCCAGCGTGGCCGGGGGCATCAACCCCTGGATGAGCGCGGGTTCCACCCTGGTGGGCGGTTTGGCCAACGTGGGCGGCAATTACTACAACATGACCAAGGGCATAAAGCCCGACACTGCGCTCAAAGAGGCCAGGCCATAGGGGAAAACATGCCCAGAATACCCGAATACAACGAGCAATACCGCTATGCCGGGCGCGCCGGAAATCTCGGCGGCCGCCTGAATCCCGGCGATTACGGCGGAACGGCCGGGACCATCGGCGCATCCGGCCGGATCGCCGGACAGCAGTGGCAGCAGGCGGGCGCGGCCCTGACCAAAGCCGCCGACACCGCCGCCGTCATTTACGATGACTACAACACCACCAAGGCGCAGCAGGCCGTCAGCGGGCTTCAGAAGAACTTCCTCGCCTGGCAATCCGAGATGGCCAAGAACAAGGGCGAAGCCGGGATGGACGCCGGGGCGCAATATGAGCAATGGCAGAAAAAACAGGTGGCCGAACTCACCAAGGGCATGAACGATATCCAGCGCGGACGATTCAATGCCCTGGCCGAGGTGAAAGCGGCGGGCTTCCGGCAGTGGGCCGCGGACTACGGCAGCGAGCAGGGCCTTGTTTTCCGGAACGCCGAAGACGTGGCGGGCATCAAGGCCAGTGGGGAAGTCCTGGTGGCAAATCTGACCAATCCGTCCATCGCCGAACCCGCGATAGACAGCATCCGCAAAAACGCGGAAAGCATCGCCAACCGCAAAGGTCTGGGCGAAGCGGCCAGGGCGCGGTTCATCAAGGATGCGCTGTCGGAATCCATCACCCCGGCCATCGCCGCCCAGATCGACGCGGGCAAGTTGAGCACGGCGCGCACGGCCCTGTTGCACTACAAGGACAAAATCGGCGCCGCCAATGCCCTGAAGCTGCAAACCGCCATCCAGCGCGAAGGCAGACGCCTGGAGGCCGAGGCCAGGGCGGAACGGGAACGGGCCGAGACACAAAGAGCGCTGGGTATCCGCGCCTTCGGCCGCCAGGACTATGAAGCCATCAGGCCGAACCTGAAGGGGCTTGTGCTGGAAGAGCGCCCGCCGTCGGACGCCGTCAGCAAGTCCGCCGACTGGCTGCGGGAGCGTCTTGTGCCTTGGGGGCTGGCCTTCAACCTCAAGACGGCCATTTTGCAGTCCACCGCCGTTTTCCCGGCCATGAACGACCTTGGCGCGTCAAACACCATGCGCGGCATCTGCGCCGTGGCCAAGGGAGGCTATGCTCTCATCAAGGAAATCTGGGGAATATCGCCCTACATGAAAAGCCGCGCCGCGAATATCGACCAGGATTTGCGCAAGGCCATGCGGGGCATTGACGCCCGGACGCGACAGAAGGTCGTGAAACTGCTGGGCAAGGAACTGACCTGGGATGATGTTGTCGAGGCCGGGATGCTGCCGCTCATCAGCGTGGACATGGCTACCAGTTCGGCTATCTGGATGGCGGCGTATAACAAGGAAATGGCGGCCCTGATGAACAGCCCGGCGGGCAAGCCCGGCATCGACCCGTCCAGCGAACACCATGCGGCGGCGGTGCGCGCAGCGGACATGGCCGTGAAGGCCGTCAACCCGGATTTCAACCCGTCCAGCCGCAGCCAGTTCTTGCGTAGTCGCGGCATGGCGCGCTTCCTGAATATGTTTTCCTCCGCCGTGGTGCTGTTCGCGCAGCGCCGGGCCTACAACGCGGCGGCCCTACGCCAGGCGTGGGGGAAAGCGCCGAGCGCCGGGGGCAAGATGCGGGCCGCGTTGCGGTATGCCCGCTACGAAATGTACGACTTCGCGCTTCAGGGCGTGGCTATGGGCATCATCCTGTCCCTGGCCTACGGAGAAGACGATCCGAAGAAGTGGGGGGAAAATATGGCCGGGGCCTGGCTGGACGCCGCCGCCATGCGCGTGCCGGTGTTCGGCAGCCCTGTCACGGCGCTGATCACTGGCGAAACATGGCGCGGCGTTTCCATGATCTACGACCAGCCCTGGCAGATGGCAAAGCGCACCAGCGGAGCCCTGCACAAAGGCAACGGCGACGGCCTCGCGCTGTCGCTGGCCGACATCATCAGCTTTGAATTGAAGGTCCCTGTCAGCCGCCTCGGCAGGAACGCCGTGCGTGGTTATGAACAGTGGCAGAAGGGGAAAGGTACGCCGCTGTCGCCGCTCATGCCGAGGCCGGGCAGGTAGCACACTCTCAGAACTGCATGAAATAACAGGTCTGGCGGTAGGAATCGCCAAAAACACAACCCCGGTGGAAGAACTCTCCGCCGGGGCTGTGTACGGGCCATATCGTATGGGCGTTAGGATTTGGGAATGGACTTGTCCAGCAGCTTGTTTCTACAGGATGGGACTTTCCCTGCATCAAGCATCCAGCGGAAGTAAGCGTAGCAATCGCTTTTCGCGCCTTCTTTGCGCAGCGTCTCCGCATCGTTCATCCATACGAAGAAGACTTCTTTATCAGTGCTGAAAAATTTGAAGAACATGCGGTAACGGGAGGGCAACAGGCGTTTTATCCTGCGCCAGTCCCGGTGCTCGGTCCCAAGGGTATTCCCGAGCAGATAGTCCGGCCGGGTGGGATCCTGACGCGCTTTTTCCATTCCTCGCACAGCGCCCACATACAGCCGCACATCAGGATGATTGCGCAGATCCTGATTCTCCCGGCGCAATCGTGCAATGTTACTTTCAAGTTGCTTCAGGCGATTGTCAAGATAGTAGGTAATGTACGCGGCCCACATATTGTTTAATCCACATACTGCGAAAGTTCTTCGGCAAGCTTTTTCATTTCAGCCCACCGTTCATCACTTATCTTCGATACCGCCAATTGTAATTTTTTATTCGATAAGGCTTCATTTAAAAATGCAATGGATTCTTCGTCGCTATCTCCTTCAACATCTAAAAGAGACGCTGCGTCAGTCAGAATAGAACAGGTAATTCCTAGTTTGCCGGTCACATGGATGATGTCCGCAACTGCATCCATATCACCGATAGCGATCGCCGTAGTAACAAGATTATCGATAGGAACCCAATCATTTTGTTCCTTGCAAATATCCAGACTTTCACGGATTTCCCGGGAGGCTCTATCAGGATAACCGCCATATGCCAACAACACGGCGTAGTTACTGTGCGCCTCAAGAGAACGCGGGGAAATTTTAATGGCTTCCTCAAAGCTGCGCATGGATGAAGCTATATCGCCATCGACGGATGCCAGCAGGGCCTGTAAAATAAGCGCATGTACAGGATTTCGCCTCATAGTGGCGTCGATAGCCTTTGTGATTTCATAGCGGTCAATATCGCCCAAACGCTTGCCGTCTTGAATCACGGCATTGAGCTTGGCGACATATTCGTTGATCTTAGGCGCGGGAACCGACATTGCATACCTCTCTGGCCCAGAGGATACCGTGAGGGCTGATGAAGCTCAATGAATTTTGATGAGGCGGGGGCGCTATTTTTGAGCTATAGGAGAATGAATAAGAGATGTCGGCCAAACTGGCAGAAAGAAGTTAGTGTGCAGAATAAAGTTCTTCAAGCACGGTGCTTGTGGCAGCTATAATTTCTTTGTATACCCCGGTATCCGCCCCGTGTGATGTATGTCTGTTGGTCAGAAAGTTTTTTAAGGTAATGGCTTTATGAAAAGGCAATAAACAGCGGGGATTTATGCTTTCAAGGTGGCGGGAAAGAATGAGAATCTTAATTTCAACTCTATCCAGCCGTTTGATGATATCTTCTTCCAGCTCCAGGTCGCGTTCTACATTTTTATGATAACGTAACGCAAGATCTTCTATTGTTTCTATTTCATTGGCGGTACTGTGAGCCAGATGCCGCCACTCCGCATTCCGCTCACGATAAACAGCAAGCTGATGTACGAGAAACCACCCAATGACGACTCCTGCCAATGAGATGAGCGAAGGCCAGAGGTCCATTAATCCGTCCCGGTAACTTCATGGCTGGCTGCCCCCGCCTCACGTATGTAGCCTTGAACCTCTTCAAGAAGATTCGGCCGGGAAGTTACAAGTTTTATTTTGTTCAGAACGGTCTGAGCGTCATAGCCGCTACGAATCAGCCCACCGAAAGCCTCTTCAAGAAATGAAGAGCCGTATCCGCGCGTGCCGTCAAATTCCACAGTAATGCTTTCGTCTTTGGCCAGATAGGGTTCAAGATATTGCTGCCGAAATTCCTGGCCGCTATATTTTCCGTCCTCGGGATAACGTCCCCCTGGGTAAGTGGAAAAATCTTTCGCTATATTAATCGTGGTCATCATTTTCTCCTAGCGGCAAATTCCATGCAACAATCGTGCCTGGCAATGCGCGTGAGTAATTGCATTTTTGTCGCCTGCCGGAATCCGTTCCTACGTACCCTTTTCCTGAATAGATGGCAAATGAGGCCCGCCGATCGTCTGCCGCAATTTTGGCTATTTTTTTAAGCCCGTTGCCTCTGTATCCTTTTTGGGTTCGACTTGATGGAGTGTCAATGGCCCCTTCAATAAGATGCGCATCTGTTCGAGATGCAATGCTTGCCAGAATTTTCATAAAAAAATTTCTGTCTGTTTTGGGGAGAGTGCGGGGAATGCCGATCCCCAGATCACAGATGGCAATGGATACTTTTCCATCTTTGATCTGCGAAAAAATCCACCAGGCAGTATTCTCATTATCAACAGGAGAAAGCTTACGCTCTTCAATGTACGCATGGACATGCGCGTTCTTTGTCGCTTCCACGCAGCCGCCATAAATATCTATACTCGCGGGAATTTTGTTCAGAACGTTATCAGGATCAATGACTTTATCAAAACTCTCCGCCAGCACCTCCACTCCGTGGCAAGATCGCCAGTAAACGACATCCCTGTATTGCTTTTTGACAGTAAAGGAATGTCGGCAAAGAGCGAACATACCAACTTGGTGCAACACATGATTTACTTTGTCATTACGCGATTCAATACAGGAGAAACGTAAATTGGGGCGAAGGTTCTGTAAATTTTTGACTTCGGCGTACAGATAAAGCATACCTTGAGTATAGATTTTACGTGTTTCAGTAAAATCCAGACATACCTTACCCTTACGCGCCGCCTTGTCATGAATGAGGCGAACAGCGCCTAGCAGTAAATTGCGTTCGTCCTCGCGGTAAATGCCAAGCAGATGCGGCATGCGGATGGCTTCTGGAATACGAAACGTACCAGAACCCCGGCGGAGCAGCCGTTGCCGCTGAAACCAGCGTTGACGGCGGTTATGGAAAAGACAACTGCGATAGCGGTGTCTGTTTGGTATGTGGCTGATCATTTTTATCTATTTCCTACATGCCCAGTGTTACTGCTCACATCACGCCTCATACCCGACAAACTCAATTCAGCAGCCCGCGCACCGTGTCGCCATAAACATTCACCTGCGCGTCCGGCACGGCCTCCCGCACTGCGTCGGGCCTGTTCCGAAGCGCGCTGATCACCACTCCGGCGTACTCAGTTTAGCAGATCCCGCACGGTGTTCCGGTACGTGTCGAGATTGTTCAATGGCAGGCGGGGTGTTGCGGTTTCACTGTCGGGTTCAGGGATAGTAAAGATGTTGATGACCTCGCCCGCTTGGGCAATGGCTCCCCAAATCCATAAAATCATAAATCCTTTTGCTACGTTAGCCCAGATTTTTGAGCCTGCATATCTGTTGGCACTTTTCCAAATCCCGATCATTATTGTAATGCGGTAAGCCAGGCAAAAGCAGCCGATAAGAGCAAGTAATAGTTTAAATGTCATAAAGCCGTAGTGTTCGATAAAGGCATACCAAAATGGCATTGCCGGTTCAGAAAACATGCTATTGGTAGCAGCAAGCAAAACAGATAAAGTAAGAACGCCAAAGCACCAAAATGTCACAGCCAGTGATAATTCTCCGTTTATTGCTCGCCAAAACACATTTTTCTTCTTTGGTATATCCGTCACAACGTCAGGATGCGGCATATTTTGTGCATCATGATCCGCAGCGGAGATTGACGTTGACGGTCTTGCTGGACCTCTTTTCGTTGTGAACCAAGGCAGATGTGAAGCAATCATAAATGTGAGATAGAGTGGAACATACCAGAAGAAAAGCAACAATGCCGGTAGAACCTTCCAGTGCCAGACTAGGTGTGCGCCGACGACGCCGCAAATACTGCCGATTACAGGAAGATAACTGGCAACCAATGACAGAGGTGCAAGAATCAGCCAGTGCCAGCCAAGATAATAGCGCAATCCATCATAGGTCGCATTAAATTGCACGAGGCCCATAACAATATAAAAAATCCAGAAGGCAACGCCCCAGTTATATCTGCTCTCGGTCATGGCGCTACCCTTCTACATATGCTTCATTTGCTTCACACCATTTTTCTGCACATTCAATCATTGAGGGTAGCTGATCAATAAAAAATATTTGGCATTCATTTACAAGTGCAATTTCTTTTTCAATAGTAAGATGGCAATTCTGTTTACTTTTAAGCGACTTTAATAACGAAATAAATACATCTACAATAGTTAATCTATCTTCAGATGCTTTTTTATACATTGCATACTGTGTGGTTGTTATTTCTCTTGAATTTGTTGCAAATAGATCGTCAAAAAATGCAAAAATATCGTTTAAGTTGTTAGAAATTCTATTTTTATCTTCTTGTTTTAATTGAACTGTAATCATTATACTTGCATATATAAAGCAAAATAACGCTAATGAACATGCATTATCGTTATAAAAGCAAGATTTTTTGTCGTAGTACCGTCTATAGATTGGATATGATAATGCGTAACAAAGCATTGTGCCGTCTGGTGCATCCGTTCTACGCATATCGCTTGTAAGTTTTTTATATTTTTTTTCAAAAGATAATACAGAAAATTTATTATCTTCATCCTTAATTTTTTTGCGGCTCTTGACCAACGCGATCACTAGCATGGCAATGATGCCTATCAGGATAAAAACCAGCATGTCAGATTTCATCGCTATCCGCGCCCTCCTTTCCCCCGCTGAACGTTATCACCCGCGCCCTTCCCCGGCTTTGCCGGTACTGTTCGCAACGCCTTTGTCCCCGACTCCGTCTACCAGCAGGCGGGCCGTCAGTTGCCGGTTCAAACGCCGTTCTTCCGCCAGTTCCCGCTCCATTTCCTGCATGCGCGCCTGCATGGCCTGCACGCCCTCATCGCTGTCATCCGCGCTGGCTGTGGGTGTGCCTCCTTCCTGGCCGTAGGGGTCGCCTTCGCCGGTCACAAGCCAACGAAGGGAGAAGCCAAACTGCTTTTCTAATAGACAAAGATCTTCAGCCGAAGGCCACTGGCCGGACTTCCAAGCTTTCACTTTGCCATCGCTAGGATGTCCGAGAAGGCGTCCTAGCGATGCATTGCTGGGGCGCCGACGTTGTAACGTTTCCGCTTTTGAAAAAGCATTATAAATAATTTCAAAGTGTTGTGAAAAATTTCTTTTCATAAAGATATTTTTTGCTTGATATCAAGAGAAAATTCTCTTAAATGTTGAGTCAACGCATACGCGAAAACCTATCAACACCCCATAAACAGCCAATAGCAGAGGCCAGCCATGAACGCAATCTTGCCGCCATCCAGGCTAACCGCCGCCTCCGGGCGCGACCGTGACCGCATGGCCCGGCTGCGCGCCTTCCTCAAGAATCACGACATCCGCTATCCCGACATTGCCGAGCAACTGAAACCCATTGAGGGCAAGCCGCTCAGTCTCCAGCGCGTCCACGGCATGCTCTGCCGCAATGCCTACATGGAAAAGACCTTCCGTGACCGGCTGCTGGATCTGGGCTTTCCCGAAGACGTCCTGCCGCCGGAAAAACCCGTGGCCCGTTTTCCCGGCCTGACGGCCGGCCGGGATGAACGGCACGACGCCGCCACGGCATAGCGGGGCAGGGCGATGAACCGGAATATATTCGTGCCATGTGGAGAGATCAGGGAATTGAAGGGACACAACAAAAACACCCCCGGAACTGTCGTTACCAGCGCCGGGGGCAAACTCCAAAAGGAGCATTCGTATGCCCGAACACTATTTCACTCCGGCCCGGCCTGTCAAGGACGTGTGCTACATCCTGAAACTCGGGGCGGTCCGTATGCGCGTACGGGCCACGCACAGGGCGATTTTAGAACTGCTGCCCATGCTGTGGCCCCAACGCACCGTAGCTCCGGAGGCACGGCCATGATGAAGTTGAGCATCTTTTTACTTTGGCTGGCTCTGGGCCTGTACGAGCAGGCCCGGCAATGGAAGCGCCTGGGCCGGATGGCCCGTGAATATGAAAAGGAGGTGCGCCCGTGATTATGCAGAGCGCTTTACCGGAAACCGGCGTCATTGTGGCCTCTCCCGAAAGCCTTCGCAGCATTGTCGCCCAGGGCGTGCGCGAGGGCGTGCGCCTGGCTCTGGCCGAAATGGGCAACGACAATCGCCCTATGACCGAGGCCGAGGCGGCGGAATACCTGCAAAAAACCAAGGGAAGCCTGCGGGTCTGGCGGTGCAGGGGAGTGGGGCCGCAGTTCTCCAAAGACGGCAAAAATATCTGGTATCGCAGAAAGGATCTGGACGACTATCTTGCGCGTAACCGCAAGCACACCATGAGCAGCATCACGACGTTGCAGGTTTGCCATGAAAAACAGAACTGATTTTATCCGCCGTGCCGCGCCGGGCGTTTTCCATCAGATGCGTGTACCGCTTGGTCATGGCCGTGCTGGTATGGCCCAGCAGATCGGCGAGGGAAAGTTCCCGCTCGCCCGCCATGGCCAGCCACGACGCGTATGTATGGCGCAGGGTGTGGAATACGACCTTTTGCCGTGCGTCGGTGATCCTTTCCGGAACCGTTTTTCCGTCGGGCATGCGTATCATGCGCCCGGTATTGTTGAGGCCCACGGCATCCACCGCGCGCTGAAACGTGCTGGACTTGGCCGACATGGCTTCACCGGAGCGGCCTGCGAAGAGCAGGTCGGAATGGTAGCCTCCCGGCAGATCCCGCAGCGCGGCCATCACATCCGGCGTCATGACGGCGTGGCGCGCGCGGCCGCTTTTGGATTCCCGGACATACAGCGTGCCGTCGTCAAAGTTGATGTCGCCATACGCCAGGGCCGCCACTTCGCCGAAGCGCAGGCCGCAGTGCAGGCTTATCAGGGCCATCAGCCAGGTCTGGCGGCTGCGCCTGCGCAGCTCTTCCAGCAGCAGGCGGGCTTCATCCGGCGTGAGGTAGCGTTGCCGGGCGTTGTTCGGCAGCGGCATGCGCACGGTCTGAAACGGGTCCGGTCCGTCATACAGGCCCCACATCCGCATACGGCGCATGACGCGGCGCACAAGACCGGCGGCAAGCCGGATGTATTGCGCGGAAAGCCCCTTGGCGCGCATGCCGCTCATCAGGCAGTCAATGCGATAGGGGGTCAATTCCCGCAAGGGGAGGTTTCGGAATCCTTGCAAATGGCTGCCTACCAGGGATTCTTCGTTGTGCGTGGATTTTCCCTGCGCCTCCATCCAATCCCGTTTGTAACGCTCCCAGGCCTGGCCGAACGTGAGCGCCGGAATGTCCTCTCTGGGAGCAAGATCCGCCGCCTCAACGGGCACGGCATGTTCGGAACGGACCGTGTTGATGGTGCGCATGCGGATCTGATTGGCGAGCGCCGCGGTCATGCCGCCGCTGGCCCAGCCTACGGTCTTGCGCTGCCTTTTGCCCTGCGCGTCATAATAGTCTATGACGTAACCGGTGTCCGGCTTGCCGTTGTGCCTTCTGGTGCGGCTTTCAGAAGTGTACACGCCCTGATATTTTGTCTTCGCGCGCTCTGCCATGTGGTGACCGTTTGGTGCCCATGCGGGGTTTCAGGTGACCGTTTGGTGCCTGTTGTCGCGTATCATGCGCAAACACTCGAAACATTTTTTCTAACGATTTCCATGTGTAATAATTGTTATATACCCTGCTCAACTGTAAACAGCAACCACCAAAGCGGCTACGAACCTGTAGGTCAGGAGTTCGAATCTCTTCGGGCGCACCATAAAATGTTCGAGAGTCCGGATATGATATCCGGACTCTTTTCATTTTGTCTGCGGTTCCGGCAAGATCGGCGACCATATGTGCAGCCGCCGTAACGGCTGTGGTTTTTCGGAAAGTTCTGCTCCGAAAGGCAGAGACGGCCCGCACCCTCCAAGATTGAGGGGACGGGCCGTCTTTTGATCCGGTTAACATTGCCGCTTGCAGCGTGTTACGCGGGGCGCAGGGCCTCCAGACGCTGGCGGACGATGCTCACGGGGTGCAGGCAGGGCAGGCCGCTGCCGTGCAGAATCTGCACGCGGCAGGTGCCGCATTCGGAAGCGGCGATATGGGCCCCGCTTTCGCGCACGGCTTTGAAAAGAGCCGCGCCGATCTCCTGGCCGATGTCGTATTTTTCTTTTTTGAAACCATAACTGCCGGAGATGCCGCAGCACCCGGCATCGGCATTCCGGACCATGACGCCCGGCAGGCGGCGCAGCAGCTCCAGACCCGGCAGGCCGTTGCCCTGGGCGCGCAAATGGCAGGGCGCGTGGTAGATGACGCGCAGTTCGGGCAGGCAGGCGCCTGCCGTTTTGGCGTCCAGTTGCAATTCGCCGCGTTCCGCGCAGTCCAGCAGAAATTCCTGGGCGTCCTCCAGCGGGGTAGCGCCGTGCTTTTCAGCCAGGTCCGGGAAAAATTCCGGCAGGTCGGTCCGGAACATCAGGGCGCAGCTGGGGCAGCCCGTGATGACCGGAATGCCCTGTTCACGCCAGCGGGCCAGCGCGGCAAGGTTGCGGTCCGCATTGGCGCGAGCGTCCTGCCAGAAGCCGTTGGCGATCATGGGCAGACCGCAGCAGACGAAATCGTCCGGCACAATGACCTCATACCCGGCCCTGTTCAGTGCCCAGACCATATCCAGGCCGGTACGGGGATCGTACACGTCCACGTAGCAGCCCGGAAAAAAGACCGCTTTGCGCGTTTGGGCTGGCTGGCGGATATTGCGCATCTGCTGCCGGAAAGTCTGAGCGGCAAAGCGGGGCAGGGGAGCGCGCTTGTCGATGCCCAAGGCATCCAACAACGCGCGGGTTACGGGGTTGAGCATGCCGAAGTTTTTGAGCCCGGCCGGGATCAGCCGCAGCCAGCGCGCCTGAAGTTCGCCGTGGGCCAGCACCCAGTCGCGCAGGCCGGGGCTCTGCTGTTTGCACTGCTCGGCGCGGGCCAGCATGTTGATGCTGGACACAGGCACGTCGTGCGGGCAGGAAATGTCGCAGTTCTTGCAGTTGGCGCAATAGTGCAGAGACGGATCTTCCGCCAGGCCCAGCAGGCGAAAACGTTCATAGGCCGGGCCGATCATGCGCGGGCCCAGGAACTTGGGCGTGGCCTCCGCCACCGGGCAGTGCACCACGCAGGTGGTGCAGGCGATGCATTTGTCGGGATTGATGCGTACGCTCATATGCGCTCTCCGGACGCCGGTCCGCCGGATTTTCCGGCAATGGCGGCAGCCATGCGGCCCGCCTGCCAGCCTGTGGTCAGGGCGACGCCGTGGCCGCTTTTTTCGGTTGCGAAATCATAACCGCCGAGGCTGCGCCCGGCAAAAAAGACATTCTCCCAGCGGGTCTGTCCGGCCTCGTCCAGGGGACGCATTTCGCCGTCCACCCGGACGCCCAGACGGGAAAAGACATGGCTGCCGAAAATTTCCGGTTCGGACCACTCTGTGACGTCCGGCGGCACGGGAATATCCAGTCCGAACACACTTTCACGGACCTTGCCCGGCGCGAGTTCCACGCCTCCGCCCAGGATGCCGCCCGTGGCCAGTACAAAGGCCCGGGCTCTGTGGCGGCGTTCCTGTCCGGCTGCCAGAGCCACCAGCGCCGTGCATTGCTTCCCGTTGGTTTCGGCGCGGATCAGCCGGGCGTTTTCCACCAGTTCAAAATCGTGGCGGCGCAGTTCGCGCAGCAACGCATCCCGCAGACGCAGACCGCCCACCCCCGGCGGGATGGAAAGCATTTCCACCAGCGGGCAGCCCACGGCCTGGCTGAGTTCATGCCAGACCGAGGCATCGGCCCTGCTGCCGCAGATGGGCGGCAGCAACACGGCATCGCACTGTCCGGCGTGTTCCCGGAGGGCCCGGATCAACCAGTCCCGGCCCTGCGGCTTGTCCACCAGACGGGCCAGGTCCAGAGCGCTCAGGCTGCGATGGGTTTCGCCCAGGGGCGAGGGCAGCAATATCTGGATAAAGTCCTTGTCCGCCCAGTCCCTATAACGGCGCAACTGGCTGACGATCAGCGCGGGACGGCAGTCGCGCAGGCCCCGCACGCCCGCCACCAGAATGCGCTTGGCCCTGGTCAGGGCCGTGGGGTTCAGACCGGCGGGCAAAAGATAACTCGGCTTGAGCGTGCCCATGATGGTGGGCAGCAGCGCGTTGCAGGGAGCGCCCTGCGGCGACACGGCCGTGTGCAGGGGCCAGCCCTGTTCCGCCGCGCATTGGCGCAGCATGTCCAGGGCCGTCCGGATATTGCCCGCACCGAGCAGGCGGTAGGGATGCTCCGGCGGCAGAAGATCCATGCCGTTCCAGGGATCATCCAGCCGCCGTCCCCCGGCGTAGCCCAGCAGGTCCACGCAACCGCCGCTGATAGCCAGCGAGCCCATGCCGTCGGTCACCAGCCGTACGCTGCGCCCATCCTGAGCGGCGGTCAGCGCGGCCATAAGCCCGGTCAGGCCGGAACCGGCCACAAGTACGTCAATTGTCCTGCTCATCCGCGGCTCCGTCGAGGTTGAGGGTTCCGGCGTACACGGCCCGCCCCAGTTCCATTTCGCGCGCCTGCGTGCCCCAGAGGGCCGGACGCAGGCCCCGCCAGCGCTCCTGTAGAAAACGCCGCACATTGTCCGTGGGCGAAAGCTCCAGAGGCACACCGTGCTCCACCAATGCGCCGATGGTCCGCAGGGAGCAGAAAGTGCCCTGGCAGGTGCCCATGCCCAGGCGCGTGCGCAACCGGATGTCGGACAGGGAGTGGGTGGAGGGATCGCGCGCCACGCATTCGATTTCAGCCAGGCTGACCATTTCGCACTCGCAGAGCAGGGGGTTGCCGTCACCCGCACCGGCATGTTCCTGTTCGGCCTGCTTTTCCGCCAGTCCGGCCAGTTCAGCCTGTTGCAGCACGGCGGGCAGATCGTCGCCGAGCCGGTCCGCCATGAGGGTGAGCCCCCGCATGGGGAAATAGCGGGCCGCGCGGCGCAGCACGGCTTTATCGGGATCGGGCACCAGCGCTTCATCCGCCGTGCGACAGGGCGCATGCACGCCGAGTCTGGCGCAGACGTTGTCGCTGACGCGTTCGGCCATGAGCCGGTAGGTGGTCAGCTTGCCGCCGAAGATGGACACCATGCCCTCCAGGCCCTGCTCCGCGTGGTCCACCACATGGAAATTGCGGCTGGCCTTGCGCCCCGCCGCATTGCCCGGCGTGTACAGAGGCCGCGTGCCCGCGAAGGCCCGCAGGATGCGGTATTGGCGTACCGCCGGGAAAAGCGGTTCGCCCAGATCCAGCAGGCGCAGCACTTCTCCATAGGTGGGCGTGGTGTCGTCGGGCCGGTCCGTGGGCGTGGATGTGGTGCCGAGAATGGTGATGGAGCCGTGGGGCACGAAAATGTCCCCGTCCGCGCCGGGATGCAGGCGGTTGACCACGCGCGAGGTAAAGCGGTGATTGAAGACAATGAGCGTGCCCCGGTCCGGAGAAACGGCCACATCCAGACCGGCCAGCCCGGCAATGCGGCCCGACCAGGAACCGGCGGCGTTGACCACGCTCTGACAGGAAATTTCCACCATTTCGCCGCTGATGCGGTCAAGAGCCGTTACGCCGCAGACTGTGCCGTTGTTCTGATGGATGGCCGTGACCTCGTGATAGGTCAGCACCCGGCCGCCGTAACGCTTGGCGGACATGGCGTTGTGCAGTACCAGGCGAAAGCCGTCCACACAGGAATCAGGCACACGGAAGACGCGCCGGATGTCGGGCGCGAGATTGGGCTCCAGACGCAGGGCTTCGGCCACGTCCAGCTCCTGCGCGTCGATGCCCGCCTTGTGGCAGGCCTCGGCCCAGGGAGCCACGTAGGCCGGATCGTCACCGGGCGTCAGTGCGAAAAAGCCTTCGGTTTCCTCCACACACTGTCTGCCGATACGCCGCACAATCATGTTTTCTTCAATGCACTCGCGCGCGGATTCGTTGTCATTGACAGCGTAACGACCCCCGCTGTGGAGCAGGCCGTGAAAACGGGAGCTGGTGCCGTGGGCGAGGCCGCCCTGTTCCAGCAGAATGGCGGGCACGCCGCGCATGCACAGATCGCGCAACGTGCCCATGCCGGTAGCGCCGCCGCCGATGTAGGCATCCCAGGCACTCATCGTCCAGCCTGCGGCGTAGTTGGTGTACAGGGGGATGGCATCGGTGTTGTCCTTGATCTTCTGCAGTGCATCAAGGAACTCATCAGGGGTGGTAGGCAGCTTGTCGATACCGGCCTTCTCAAAGACGGCCTTGTTGTAGACGATGCCCTGCACATTGCCGGTGGAGGGGATGCCGTAGACCGTGCCGTCAAAGGAACGGTTGCTGGCGAAGTTGTAGTCGTTCTCAATGTCGGAAACACTGCACAGCGGCTCAAAGTAATCGCCCAGTTCGGTCAGGGGGATGGTGGTGGGCACCATGCAGATGTCGCCCCAGTCATTGCTGGTCAGGCGGGTGGTCATATCGTTGGCGTAGTCGGTCATGCCCTCATACTTGATGGAGATGTTGGGGTAGATGGCATTGAACTCGGAGATGTACTTATCAAAGGTGCCGTCCTCGATCAGGTCAGTGCGCTGGGTCAGGATCTTCAGGCTGGCGGTCAGGTCGGTGCCGTCAGTGCCAACGGCAATCGGAAGGACAGTGGGCACGGTCACGGACATCTTAGTGGCCGCGGGATCGCCGCCGATGCTGCCGTCCGCGGTGCTGGACAGGGTAACAGACGAAGTGCCAGTGCCGCCAGAAGCGTCCACGGTGTTGGCAGCGGAAGCGGAAATGGCGAGGGATGCGAGCATACAAATTGCGAGAACGAGGGAAATAATCTTCTTGGTGTTTTTCATAGTTAAAATCTCCTTATTTTTGATAATCAGTTTTTGATGGTAATGTTGATGATTGCCCCGGCCGTGCCGATGATTTCGCCACTGACCGGATCAAGGTTGTGGAACATAGCCGTGCATT
>OIXH01001578.1_pt1 | contig 25067 bp, 28 predicted proteins | sample 1587741 | NCBI WGS metagenome assembly OIXH01 (sample SAMEA3888916, study PRJEB22519) | human gut metagenome | biome: human gut; feature: human-associated habitat; material: faeces | place: Denmark | collected 2011 | reverse complement strand
TGGGAGTGCGTAGCACGGAGCAATCCGTAGGCATCAATGTCGGGGGGCAAAAGCACCCGACCTTGATACACAACTTTCAGGATGGAAAACCGGATCATGGATGATATCAGGGACAGCGTGAGAGGAGACTACATATGGTCAGAAGCTTATGGACAGCAGCGACCGGCATGATCGCACAACAGACAAATGTGGATACCATTGCCAATAACCTGGCAAATGTCAATACCACAGGCTATAAGACACAGGTGAATGAATTTAAGAGCCTGTTATATCAAAACATCCAGACGAAAACAACCTCCGCTAATGGAGATGCGAAACCGAGCAGTGCACAGGTGGGACTGGGCGTACGGAATGCTTCCATCAGTTCCGTGTTTAAGGAAGGAAGCCTGACGGCATCCGACAGCGACACCGCATTTGCAATTGACGGTAAGGGATTTTTCGCAGTTCGCGGTGCGGACGGCAATACCTATTATACGAGAAATGGTAATCTGAAGTTTACCCTGGCTTCGAACGGTGGCAATATGCTGGCAACCTCAGAGGGACTTCCGGTACTGGATACGCAGGGACGTCCCATTGTCCTTAGTAATAACTATGTAATGAGCAAGGTTACTGTCAGCAAGGACGGCAGCCTTTGCTATCCGGATGCACAGAACAATCCGCAACCCATCGGTATTACGATCGGCGTATTCCAGTTCAACAATCCGAACGGCCTGGAGAGACTGGCAGACAGCCTGTATCAGCAGACAGCAGCCAGTGGACAGGCGATCAACGAAGCTACCAATAATAATGTGGAACGAAGCAGTATCATCCAGGGATATCTGGAAAGCTCCAACGTACAGGTAGTGGATGAGATGGTCAATATGATCGTGGCACAGAGAGCTTATGAACTGAACTCCAAAGCCATTACGGCATCCGATGAAATGCTACAGCAGGCGAACAACCTGCGTAGGTAATGAGAAATGTCAAAGCGAAAGATGACGATCTGGCTGCTTGCAGACAAGAGCGTCAGATTACGGTTTGATAGGGCGAATGCCCGACATCGAAGGAAACGCAAAGCGTTTTCGAGATGCATTGCTCATTACCGTGGAATCTAGAAATAATAAAGCGAAAGATGACATCGAAGGAAACGCGAAGCGTTTTCGAGATGCATTGCTCATTACCGTGGAATCTAGAAAGGCTAAATTATGGATATTAGCAGTTTATACGGAAGCTCTGCGCTGGACAGTACCGCTTACACCAATGCAGCGAACCAGACGGCTTCCAAATTACAGGATAAATTAAACAGCTCCGATTATTCGAAGGCAACAGATGATGAACTCATGGATGCCTGCAAACAGTTTGAATCCTATTTTTTGGAGCAGATGTTCAAAGAAATGATGAAGACCATTCCGGAGAGCGAGGATACTTCTTCCTCCAATTCCCAGCTGATGGACTATTATAAGGATGAAATGGTACAGCAGATCGCATCAGATTCCACAGAGCAGAACAGTCTGGGACTGGCACAGATGCTTTATGAGCAAATGAAGCGCAATTATAATCTTGAGTAAGTATTTCGGGCTGCCGTTCCCGGCGGCCCTTTTCTTTATCTTTTACCGCAACCGCGGCATTTTCCGGGCATTTCGCAGAGAACAGCCACAAATACACAGCAGAATGAGGAATAAAAATGGAAAGCATTACAGGATATGTAGATCATATTGTCTTTCAGAACAGTGAAAATGGATATACTGTCATGATACTGATGACGGAAGGGGAAGAAGTGACCTGTGTCGGCATGTGTAAGGGCCTGGGACAGGGAGAAAATATCACTGCCAAAGGGGAGTATATAGAGCATCCGGTGTATGGAAGACAGTTTAAAATACAGAACTACGAGACGGTGGCCCCCACGGATCGTGTAGGAATGGAAAGATATCTGGGATCCGGTGCGATCCGCGGAGTGGGAGAGGCACTGGCGGCCCGTATTGTGAAAAAATTCGGCGATGACACGTTCCGGATCATAGAAGAAGAGCCGGAGCGCCTGGCGGAAGTGAAGGGTATCAGCGAACGAAAAGCACAGGAGATCGCTATCCAGATGGAAGAAAAAAAGGATCTTCGGGAAGCGCTGGTATATTTGCAGCAATACGGCATCAGTAATACACTGGCGGTAAAAATATATAATACTTATGGTGCGGAAATGTATAGCGTCATGCGGGAAAATCCGTATCGTCTGGCGGAGGATGTGAGCGGCGTCGGATTCCGGATCGCGGATGAGATCGCGGGAAGGATCGGAATTCACACGGACTCGGATTATCGTATCCGCAGTGGAATCTTGTATACGCTGTTACAGGCGGTAGGAGAAGGGCACTGTTATCTGCCATTGGAGCAATTGCTCTGCCGTGGAGCGGAACTATTGGGAGTGACAGAGGATAACATCCGTCCGCAGGTGGATAATCTGATCGTGGACCGGAAGCTGGTGGCGAAAGGAGAAGCGGTGTTTGCGGCACCTTATTATTATGCGGAACTGAATTGTGCCAATATGCTGCGGAATCTGAATATTCCCATGGCAGAATCGGAGAATCTGCCGTCACAGGACATGGCAATCCGCAAGAGACTGGAGCGGATGGCGGAAAATCTGTCCATGGAACTGGATGAACTGCAGTTGAAAGCAGTGGAAGAAAGTATCAAAAACGGTCTTTTTATTTTATCCGGCGGTCCGGGAACCGGCAAGACAACTACCATCAATATGATCATCCGTTATTTCGAATCGGAGGGAATGGATATTTTTCTGGCAGCACCCACAGGCCGTGCGGCGAAGAGGATGACGGAAGCAACCGGATTCGAGGCTAAGACGATACACCGGCTGTTGGAACTGAACAGCGCATTATCCGGAGATGACAGCAGAAAGGCAAATTTCGAAAGAAACCAGGAGAATCCGTTGGAAGCTGATGTCGTGATCATTGATGAGATGTCCATGGTAGATATCCAGCTGTTTCAGGCGCTGTTGAAAGCAACCCTTCCGGGGACGAGACTCATCCTTGTGGGAGACGTGGATCAGCTGCCCAGCGTAGGCCCGGGACAGGTATTAAGAGACCTCATGAACAGCAAGGCGTTCCCCATGGTGACACTGGAGAAAATCTTCCGGCAGGCCGGACAAAGTGACATTGTTGTCAATGCACACCGCATCAATAAAGGAGAACAGATCGCGTTAGACAATAAATCAAAGGATTTCTTCCTGCTGGAGAGAAGTGACGTAAATGTCATATATAAACATATGATTCAGCTGATCCAGGATAAGCTGCCCCGATATGTCAATGCAACGCCGTTTGACATTCAGGTATTGACGCCCATGAGAAAGGGGAGTCTGGGATGTGAAACCTTAAACGGAATTCTGCAGCGGTATCTGAATCCGGCCGATCCCTGTAAAAAGGAGCATGCGTGCGGAAATGCAGTGTTCCGTGAGGGCGACAAGGTCATGCAGATCAAAAATAACTATCAGCTGGAATGGGAGATCGTCGGCAGATATAATATTCCCATAGATAAAGGTCTGGGTGTATTCAATGGAGATATGGGAAGAATACGGGAGATCAATGATACCGCTGCGACACTGACGGTAGAGTTTGATGATGGCAGACGTGTAAATTACCCATTCTCCGGACTGGAAGAACTGGAATTGTCGTATGCGATCACCATACATAAGTCCCAGGGAAGTGAATACCCGGCGGTTATTCTGCCGCTTCTCGGAGGACCGAGAATGCTGTTTAACCGCAATCTTCTGTATACGGGGATCACCAGAGCCAGAAACTGTGTCACGATTCTGGGAAGCAGTGAAACAGTCCGGAATATGATCGACAATGTCAGTGAGAATCGCAGATACACTGCACTGGAGCAGAGAATCCGGGAGGTTTGTGATCTCCCCGAGATATGCTGCTTGCGGGAGGAAACATGAAGATATTATGGCAGCTGCTGTTCCCTACGAGATGTCCGGTGTGTGACAGTATCGTAAAACCTTTCGGAGAGAAGATCTGCCTGGAATGTCTTCCGAAGCTTCGCGTGGTAACTCCGCCCTGGTGTATGAAATGTGGCAAAAAGATACGGGACGACGGAGAATTCTGCAGCGACTGCCGCCAGAAACAGCATATGTTTGATCGCTCCAGAACACTGTATGAATATGCGGCGGCCGCACCTTCCATATACCGTTTTAAATACAAGGGAAGACAGGAATACGCGGAATTCTTCGGAGAAGAAATGGGAAAATATCTGGGAGATTTTATCCGCAGCGTATCGCCGGACGTACTGGTACCGGTACCTCTGCATAAAAAGAAGCTTTCGAAGCGGGGATACAATCAGGCAGCCTGCCTGGCACGGGCCCTGGGGAAAAACATGCAGCTGCCGGTAGATGAAAAGCTGGTGAAAAGAGTGTGGAATACGGCGCCTATGAAGCGGTTAAATCCCGCGGAAAGGCAAAATAATTTGAAAAAGGCTTTTAATATAGGCAGAAATGATGTAAAATTATATGACCGGATTATTCTGGTGGATGATATTTATACGACAGGTACCACGCTGGATGAGATCGCAGCTTTGCTGAAATCCCATGGCGTATCCGAAGTGTATTGCGTTACGCTGGCCTGTGGGGCCGGATTATGATGAGGAAGGTGTGAAGTATAATGAATATAAGAAATTGCAGAATGTGCGGACATATATTTAATTATGTAGCAGGTCCGATCCTGTGTCCTCATTGCAGAGAAAAAATGGAAGCAAAGTTCCAGGAAGTAAAAGAATATATCCGCGCGAATCCCGGAGTGGGAATACAGGATGTGGCAGAGAACTGCGATGTGGAACCCTCACAGATCCAACAGTGGCTCAGAGAAGAGAGACTGGAGCTGACAGAAGGATCCGCAATCTATCTGCAGTGTGAAAAGTGCGGCGCACCGATCCGCAGCGGAAGATTTTGTGAAAAATGTAAGTATGAGATGTCCATGGATCTCCAGAGTGTGCTGCCCAAAAAGCCTGTAGGAACGCAGAACACCAGAATCTCTAGGGACGGAGAACGGATGCGTTATCTGTAGGCATCCGCAGACGGAGGAGTTATGCTGAACGAAGAAAAGATCATATTGATGACTCAGATGGCATCTTATGAAGAAAACGAAGGCAAAAAGAACATGGCGATCGGCCGGTATTTTCGCAGTGACTACATTGCGATACAGGTATTGAAATCCGTATTGTGTGCCACGATCGCCTATGCGGTCTGTTTTGCTCTGTTTATTTTTTACGATTTTGAGACCTTTATGCAGGACATTTATAAAATGGATCTGGTCAGTTTTGCCAAAAATGTTCTGATGTATTATGGAATCACGGTAGTGGTATACGGAATTGCCTCCTACCTGATCTGCTCTTTGCGTTATGCCAGGGCGAAAAAAAGCCTGAAATGCTATTATAATAATCTGAAAAAGCTGAATTCTATATATAATGAGTAGGCAGCAGATTAATTTGGAGGAAATATGACTGCGTTACTGGAATTAAGAGAAAATCTGAAAAAGATATACAGCCGGAATGAAGCGTTTATTACACCGGTGATCAAGTTCCTGCTCAGCTTCATCGTGCTGAGTATCATAAACGGTAAAATGGGTTATATGACAAAACTGGACAATATGGCGATCGTACTGATCGTTTCTCTGCTATGTTCCTTTTTGCCTACCGGATTTATTGTACTATTTGCCATGATGTTCTCTCTGTTGCATATGTATGCGTTGTCTCTGGAGACAGCTGCAGTGGGACTGGTAGTATTCTTACTGCTGTATCTGCTGTTCCTGCGTTTCACGGCGAAGGAAGCAATGGTAGTGGTGCTGACACCGGTGCTGTGTATGCTGAAGCTTCCCTATGTGATGCCGGTGGCTATGGGGCTGATCGGCACTCCCGCTTCCTGCGTATCGGTAAGCTGCGGCGTTGTGGTATATTATCTGCTTCAGACAGTGATCACCAATGCACCTACGATCAATTCCATGGGTGCGGAAGAGGCTACGGCGAAGCTGCGTCTGCTGATCGACGGCATTTTGGGAAGCAAGGCTATGCTGGTAACCATCGTGGCATTTACCATTACGGTGGTCGTAGTATATCTCATTCGCAGAATGAGTGTGGATCATTCCTGGACCATCGCAATGATCGCCGGAGTCATGATAGAAGTACTGATCCTGCTGGTGGGGGATCTTATGTATGATACCAATCTTTCTATCTTCAGTGCGCTGCTGGGAGCGGTTGTTACTGTGCTGGTATGTAAGGCGATAGAATTTTTCCGGTTCTGCCTGGATTACAGCAGGACGGAAAAGGTGCAGTTTGAAGATGATGAGTATTATTATTATGTAAAAGCGGTACCGAAGATGACCGTTGCGGCACCAACCAATACTGTGAAAAAGATCAACACCCAGCGCCGGCCGGCAAACCAGACGGCCCATCCTGCTGGGCAGGGCAGACCTTCCGGCCAGAGCCGGAGTGGCGGACAGAATGTCAGAAGTGCGGAAGGATCCGCAAGAAGTGTAGTAACAGAGCGTACAGCGCCTGCCAGAAGCAGCGCTCCTTATGGACAGCAAAATCCTTACCGCGGACGTGAAATGACCGGCGGCAGAAGCGTTACCATAAGCAGTGACCATATGGCGCAGGACGACTCGGACGATTACGAAGAATTGTTCTGAAGGGATTAATGAAAAATGCAGTTGTGGGATAAGCTGGCAGAATATGCGAAAAACTTCAGCAGTTATCGTACGACCATGGATTTCGGCGATGTGGCGGAAATCCTGATCATTGCGGTATTACTGTATTATACATTGGTATGGATGAAGACGACCCGGGCATGGATATTGCTTAAGGGTCTGATTGTCATCCTTGCTTTTTTGCTGCTGGCTTATTTTTTCCGGATGACAACGATACTGTGGATGGCGCAGAATGTGCTGGGGTTTGCGGTGACGGCATTGATCGTGGTGCTGCAGCCTGAGCTAAGGAAGGCATTGGAAGAGCTGGGCAAGAAAAACATTATCAGCTCTGTGCTGCCGTTTGACAACAGCCACCGCGTGAATGAAGAATTCTCGGAGAAGACGATCAACGAGATCACCAAAGCCTGTGTGGAGATGGGCAAGGTAAGGACGGGAGCCCTGATCGTGATCGAACAGAAGGTATCTCTGCGTGATTACGAGAGAACCGGTATCGATGTGGACGGTATTGTTACCAGCCAGCTGCTGATCAATATATTTGAACATAATACACCGCTGCATGACGGAGCGGTGATCATACAGGGGAACAGAGTGGTATCCGCCACCTGCTATCTGCCGTTGTCTGACAATCTGGGACTGAGCAAGGAGCTGGGAACCAGACACCGGGCCGGTGTGGGTATCTCAGAGATCACGGATTCCCTGACGATCATTGTGTCCGAGGAGACCGGCAAGATCAGTGTGGCTTATGAAGGTGAGCTGGAACGTAATCTCGATGCGGATTCCCTGCGTGACAGAATGCATAAGATCCTGAACAACCCCGTAGAGGAACACAAGAATCTGCGAATCTGGAAGGGAAGGAGCCGAGACAAAAAATGAAAAAATTATTGACACGTAATCTGGGACTGAAGCTTGCTTCTCTGTTACTTGCTTTTGTACTGTGGTTCCTGGTGGCGCAGATTTACGACCCTAAGGATACAGTCACCTTCAACAATATCCAGGTCCGTCTGATCAATACAGAACTCCTGGATGAAGAAGGAAAAGTATACGAGGTCCTGGACAACAGCAATCTGGTCCGTGTGACGGTTACCGGACCGCAGAGCATCGTGAAATCCGAGCTGCGCAGAAGTGATATCGTAGCGGAAGCGGATATGAGCAAGCTGACAGATATCAATACGATCGCGATCACCTATTATTGTGAGAATATCAGTAATGATTCTGTGGAGATCAAAGGGAATCACGATTCCGTGCGGCTGAACGTGGAAGATAAGACCAGCAAATGGATCAAGCTGGAGAGCAATACCATCGGCGATGTGGCTTCCGGTTACATGATCGGGAATGTGACACTGGATCAGACAAATATCGAAGTGACTGGACCGAAATCCGCTATTTCGCAAGTGGATCATGCCGGGGTGGATATCAATGTGACGGATTCCACCACCAGCCTGTCGGCAAATGTGGACATCAAGCTGTATGATGCGGACGATAACGAACTGGTGCTGGAAAGCGTTAAGAAGAATGTCGATTCCGCATATATGACGGTAGAAGTACTGGCAACGAAGGAAGTTCCAGTAGAAATAGAATACATGGGTGTACCCGAGGATGGCTATATGGCTACCGGAGAGGTGGAGAGCAGCGTACCCACAGTCAGGATCGCGGGAACCGTATCCACACTGGTGGGAATTTCAGCGATTACCGTGCCGGAGGACCGTATGAATATTACGGGACAGTCTGATAATCTGGTGGATATCATCAACCTGAAGGAATACCTGCCGGCGAATGTCAGACTGGCGGATAAGAGCTTTGATGGCAAGATCACGGCTACAGTCTACATTGAACCGATCGTCAGCAAGGATCTCACGGTAGCAGCAGAAAATATTTCTGTCACAGGAGTACCGGACGGCATGGAAGCAGAGATCACTTCCACGGCAGAGGAATACAATATTACAGTATCCGGATTGTCCAGGGATGTCAGCATACTGCACGACAGCAGCGTGACGGGCATTTTGAACCTGACGCAATGGATGGAGGATAACGGTGTGGAAGAACTGACACCGGGTACCTATACCATACCGGTAACCTTTAATCTGGCAGAGGATATTACGGTGGTCCCGGATATCAATATCCATATCCGCCTGAAAAATGCAGATACTGATAATCAATAAATAAAAAAGCAATATGTCGTGAAGAGCGACGGAATGAGAGGACTTTTACAATGGCTAGAATGTTTGGAACAGACGGTGTACGTGGTATTGCCAATGAGGAACTGACTCCCCTGCTAGCGATGCAGTTAGGTCAGGCCGGAGCTTATGTGCTCACTAAGGAAAATGAGCATAAACCCACCATCATGGTAGGCTGCGATACTAGAATTTCCGGAGATATGCTGGCAAATGCCCTGATGGCAGGAGCCTGTTCGGTAGGTGCCAACTGCATCTATGTAGGAGTGATCCCGACCCCGGCAGTGGCTTATCTGACGAAAAAATACAAAGTAGATGCGGGAGTTGTGATCTCCGCCTCTCACAATCCGGTGGAATTTAACGGAATCAAGTTCTTCGACGGCAACGGTTATAAGCTTCCGGATGCTATGGAGGATGAGATCGAGGCTCTGATCCGGAACAATATGCCCGGTATTAAGTTCCCGATCGGACCCGGCGTCGGCAAGATCAAATACCGCACGGATGCCAGAGAAGAATACATTAACCATGCGATGAGAGCGGTAAATGTGGATCTGACCGGACTGAAGATCGTAGTGGACTGTGCGGAAGGCGCATCTTTCTACACTTCCGTGGAATGTCTGAAGGAACTGGGCGGCAGCGTGGTAGCCATTCATAACAACCCGGACGGTACCAATATCATATGGAAGAGTTGCAGGCGAGAGTAGTCTATGAGAAGGCAAATGTCGGTCTGGCATTTGACGGTGACGCAGACAGACTGTTAGCTGTAGATGAAAATGGTAAGATCGTAGACGGTGACCAGATCATGGCAATCGTCGGCAATTTTATGAAGAGCAAGGGAACCCTGAAAAAGGACACCATCGTAGCAACCGTAATGAGTAATCTGGGATTCTTCCTGATGGCTGAGAAGAACGGCATCACCATGGAGAAGACCAAGGTAGGCGACCGTTATGTATTGGAACGCATGAAGGAAATTGGTGCAAGTCTCGGCGGAGAACAGTCCGGACACATCATTTTCCTGGATGAGAATACCACCGGTGACGGACTGCTCAGCGCACTGCATCTGTTACAGGTAATGGTGGAGACCGGAAAACCGCTGTCCGAGCTGGCACAGATCATGGAAGTACTGCCCCAGGCACTGGTAAATGCCAAGGTAGCCAACCATAAAAAAGAAAAGTACATGGAATATCCCGAGATTGCAGATGCCATTCAGAAATTGGAGGAGAAGTTCGCCGGAGAAGGCCGTGTCCTGATCCGTCCTTCCGGAACAGAGCCTCTGGTAAGAGTTATGATCGAAGGAAAAGATCAGCAGGTGATCCAGGAGGAAGCACAGAGACTTGCCAGCCTGATCCAGGATATCATGTTCTAAACAGACAGAATACGAAAGATGTCTTGGAAAAGTTCTTGTGAAGGCATTACATTCATGCTATGATAAGAATGTAATTCGTATGTAATGGGTATGTAAATTCATAAGAATGTTAGAAGAAATAATGCATATTAATATAGATATTGGAGGGTTTATGATATGGTAAGTCAGAAAGTTGTAATCAAGAATCCTACGGGCCTGCACTTGCGTCCCGCCGGAATTCTGTGCAAGGAGGCAATGCAGTTCAAGTCTCTGATCACTTTCAAATTCCGTGAGAACACAGCCAACGCCAAGAGTGTACTGAGCGTATTGGGAGCGTGTGTTAAGTGCGGAGATGAGATCGAATTCGTATGCGAAGGCGAGGATGAGGCAGAAGCGCTGAAGACTCTGGTAGAAGCTGTAGAGAGTGGTCTTGGGGAATAGACCGCAGCAGAAAAATAAGGGGCTGTGTATCCTTGCGGTGCACAGCTTTTTCTATGACATGAGGGAGAGAAAAGAAAATGGACGAAAAAAGTATGAAGAAGAGTTTTTCCGGTCTGGGCTTAAGGTTCCTGATCGGAACATTGATCATCTATGCGGTACAGATAGCAGCCGTGGGTGTTGTGGGAATGGTAAAACCGGAGTGGCTGGAGAATACGACCATCAACCTGATCCTTGCTGTCCTACCGTTGTATCTGATCGGCATGCCGGTATTGATCGCGCTGGTAAAACAGATGCCGGGGGAAGCACCTGTGAAAAAAAGCATGAAACCGGGACAGTTTATTCTGGCATTGATCATGTGTTTTGCACTGATGTATTGCGGTAATCTGGTGGGAACGCTGATCACTACGATAGTCGGCGCACTGAAAGGTTCTGCAGTAGATAATGCCCTTATGACCTACGCCACAGAATCTAATATGATCGTAACCTTTATTTACATGGTGATCTGCGCACCGATCCTAGAAGAATATATTTTCCGCAAGCTGATCGTGGATCGCACTGTAAAATACGGTCAGGGAGTGGCGATTGCCCTGTCCGGTCTGATGTTCGGACTGTTCCATGGCAACCTGAACCAGTTTGCGTATGCAATGCTGCTGGGAATGTTCCTGGCATTTCTGTATGTGAAGACCGGTAACCTGAAGATCACCATCGGCTTACACATGTGCATTAATTTTATGGGGGCGGTAGTCAGTGTACTGTTATTGAAGGCAATTCATCTGGACGAATACCAGGAGATCGTCATGAACGGTGGGGATGCGCAGGCGGTCATGGATTTCATGATGGCGTATCTGCCGGGATGGATCGGCTATATGGTCTACGTATTGTTTATTCTGGCAGTTGTGATCACCGGAATTGTATTGTTTATTGTCTTCCGTAAAAGATTTGCATTGGATCCGGGACAGATCCCCAAGGGACAGAGATTTAAAACAGTCATCTGCAATCCCGGAATGCTCTGCTATTGCATTTTCTGGATCGTGATGATCCTTCTGCAGATGTTCCCGGAGATCGTGCAGATGCTGTTGGAAATCTCTCCGCTGTCTCTGTAAACACATTCCGCAGGGGCTGACAGTGGGGAGCAGACAAAGGAGATAAGATACATGTACGCATTTGACAGCAGAATACGTTACAGTGAGACAGACAGCGAAGGGAGACTGACGCTGAATGCCCTGCTGAACTATTTTCAGGATTGTTCCACCTTCCATTCGGAAGATGTGGGGCTTGGAATCGGCTATATGAAGGAGATCGGTCAGGTCTGGGTGCTTTCTGCCTGGCAGATCGTTGTGAACCGTTATCCGCAATTAGGGGAAAAAGTCAGGATCGTGACACTGCCCTATGAATTAAAAGCATTTCTGGGATACCGTAATTTTGCCATGCTGGATGAAAAGGGTGAATATATCGCGAAGGCTAACTCCCTATGGAGCCTTCTGGACGTCACCACGGGCAAACCGGTGATCGTAAATGAAGCGATGCGAAAAGGCTATGCGGCAGATGAAAAGCTAGACATGGATTATGCCCCCCGCAAGATCACCGTACCGGAGGGTGGACAGCTGCTGGAACCTATCGTGGTGAAAAAACATCATCTCGATACCAACCATCACGTGAATAACGGGCAATATGTGAATATTGCCATGGAATATCTGCCGGATGATTTTGTGATCCGTCAGATGCGTGCGGAATATAAAAAACAGGCATTTCTGGAGGATGTGCTGCATCCTTATGTAGTGCAGACAGAGAACGGATATATCATCTGCCTGCAGGATGAGGAAGGCAGACCCTATGTATCTGTAGAATTTCTACAATAACAATAGTAGTGATAATAGCAGAATGAAAAGGAACCGATAACTCAGACAAAAGCTGTGAAACAGTCAGAACAGGAGAAAACGTGGAACTGAAATTAGGCGAAAAACAGACGCTGGTAATTGTGAAAAAAGTAGAATTCGGAGTCTATCTGGCGACGAAGGAAGCACCGGAAGACAAAGTGCTCCTGCCGGCCAAACAGGTCCCTGCCGGAGCAAAGGTGGGAGATGAGGTGGAGGTATTCCTGTATCGGGATTCCAGCGACCGCCTGATCGCCACGATCAGAACTCCCAAATTAATCATGGGACAGGTGGCACTGCTGACGGTAGTGCAGATCGGCAAAGTCGGAGCTTTCCTGGACTGGGGACTGGAGAAGGATCTGTTCCTGCCCTTCAAACAGCAGACACGAAAAGTAAAAGCCGGAGATCAGGTGCTGGCTTCCCTTTATATCGACAAAAGCGGCAGACTCTGCGCGACCATGAATGTCTACGAACAGCTGCGCACAGACAGCCCTTATAAAAAAGATGACATGGTGACAGGAAGAATCTATGAGATCAGCAAAAATTTCGGTGCATTCGTAGCGGTGGATGACTGCTTCTCCGCACTCATCCCGAAAAAAGAACTCTTTGGTGCCACAGAGCCGCCGAAGATCGGAGAACGGGTGACCGCCCGCGTTGTAAAGGGATCGGGTGCAGGCCCGCGTTTCCGGAGTAAAGGAGGATGGCAAGCTGGATCTTAGTATTCGGGAAAAGGCATATCTGCAGATCCAGAAGGATGCGGAGAAGATCGAAAAGCTGCTGGACAGCTATGAAGGCTCCCTGCCTTTTAACGATAAGGCAGCACCGGAGGTCATTACCCATGAGACCGGCATGAGCAAGAACGAGTTCAAACGTGCCGTGGGACACCTGCTGAAGGAAGGCAGGATTCAGATCACGGAGAAAAATATCCGCAGAATCTGAGAATAGTAGAAATGAAAAATACCGATATTCGGAAAGAAAACTTATTTCCGGGATCGGTATTTTTGTTGCTTGTTAAGATGGAATTTTTGGCTCTATCGACATTATATAGCAATATATTTATCGAAATCACTACGTATCGCAACCGCTGCAGCACTTTTGGCCCCCGGCAGTTCATCCCGGTTCAGAAAAATGATATGAAAGCGGAAGGAACTGGGATGGAAGGAATATTTATAAAGAGTATCCATGAAGAGATCCCGGTATTTCTGATGGACAAAATAGGGAGCGTCCACAAGGATACACTTAGGACGGACCAGGTTGTCCTCGTTGGCAATAGCCACACCGAGATATAGGATTACATCTCGGATCAGTTCATCGATCACTTCATCATGGGTAGCACTGTCCATCAGCTGGGTCTCTGTAGGCAGAGCATCGCCGCATAGGGAATACAGATAAGGAGCACGTCCGGAGATTGCGGCTGCCTGCGCCTGCTCCTTCAGGGCACGAATGCCGGCGAGGTTGTTCAGACTGCCGGTGCTGCCCCAGGTGCCGAAGGGCATCTTCGGATCCATGATCATATAACCCAACTCACCGGCACCTACCGGGGAACTGGACAGGGAGAAATCATTTCTTACAAATGGTGAAGCGATACCGATGGATACATATAAATAAAAAAACGATGGTACCTCTTTTAACTGATCCCGGAGGAACAGCTGTGCAGCAAGCGCTCTGGCGGAGGCATCATTTTCTATGGTAATTGGTCCGGTGTAACCGGTCAGCAACCGCAGATCCGATACGATATCTTTGTCATACCAGCCAAACTGTCGGTGCGCCAGCAGTTTTCCGGCTTCGGAATCGATCAGACCGGGGAGGCAGACACCGATACCATAGATTCGATTCGAGGAAACCACGGTGGACTGGAGGGCTGCCTGCACGAGACCGGCAGCGGACTGCAGTACTTCGTCATATTCCTTATACATGGTATTGTCAATACTGGTATAGACTATTGCCCCACGGTAATTACAAATGCAGACACTTCTGGAGAGCTGCGTGATCTCCACACCGATAAAATACCGGGAATTCGGCACGATATCCACCGGCAGTGCAGAACGCCCGGGCGTCATGACTACATTGTCCCGATCTTCAAATAAAATACCGCTCTGAAGCATGGCATTCACATTTGTTGTAATAGTAGGAAGTGTTAGATGCAGATCTTCTGCAATAGAAGAGCGCAGTACAGGTCCCCGCAGATAAATGATCTTGCGGATAGAGGACTGGTTCTCCTGCTTCAGACGCATCATATTATTTCCTTTGGATGAGGTCGAAGATGCCATATCTAAAAATCCTCCCTGACACAAAATACATATTTAAAATAATTAACTATATTATAATATATTACTTTAATTTAAGGAGATGTTATTTATGGGAGCATTAATAGCAATTGGAGCAGGTATTGCAGCGCTTACGGGTGTCGGCGCAGGTATTGGCATAGGTATTGCCACATCAAAAGCAGCTGAGGCTATTGCAAGACAGCCTGAGGCAAAAGGCGATATAAACAAGGCGCTGCTGCTCGGCTGTGCCCTTGCTGAAGCTACTGCAATTTACGGTTTTGTCATTGCGATTATGATAATTCTTTTTCTGAGATAGATTTTATTGCAGTAAATAAAACAGGAGATATGGAGGTAAATTTGTATGCTGAACTTAAACTTAAATATAATATATACCTTTGTTAATCTCATTATTCTTTATCTTTTGCTCAGGAAGTTCCTGTTCGGACCTGTCACAGCCATAATGGATAAGCGTGCAAATGAAATAAAGAATTCTCTTGACGATGCCAAAAGTGCAAAGCAGGAGGCTGCAGCTTTAAAATCCAGCTATACTGCAAAGCTCAACGAAGCCGAGAACACAGCAAAGGTTATTGTTAAAGAGGCAAGAGAAGCCGCAAATGCCGAGAGAGAAAAGATTATTACAAAAGCTAAAAATGATGCAGGCAATATTATGCAGAACGCAAGCAGGCAAATTGAGCTTGAAAAGGAACGTTCGCTCAAAAATGTCCGCTCTGAGATCGCAGGAATCGCAATGGACGCAGCGGTCAAAGCTGCAAAAAGCGGAGATATATCCGAAAATTCAATTGATGGCTTTATCAACGATATAAGTATAAGCGGGGAGGCGTAGTCTGATGAGTATGGTTGGCACACCTGTTATTCTTACAGATACCGTTATAACTAAGAAAGCGCTTAATTATGCGGAAATACTATATGATACGGACGTAGATCCCGAAGCGGTTACTTCGGCTGTTCAGGCTCTGAAAACACCCGAACTGATATCTGCGCTTGAAAGTCCGTGCATCAGTCTTGCTGAAAAGTGCGCAGTCATTGACAGGTTATTTGATAAGAAAATCTGCGGATTAATAAAGACAATATGTAAGCACGGCGATTATTCGGTGCTTGGTATTATTGGCTCCGCTTACGGCGAGATATATTGCAGGCGGAAGAATATAGTTTTCGGATATTTTGAATACGCCGAGGCGATAAGCGAAAGTGAAGCGGAAAGATTAAAGACGGCGCTTAAAGCGAAGTATATGGCGGACGCTGTGAAGCTTGAAATGTGTGAGAATAAAGAGATTATCAGCGGCTTCAGACTGCGTATCGGAGATAAAGTGTACGACAAGAGCGTTCTGGGAGTTCTTGAAAGAATGAAGAATGAACTTGTGCGGAGGTGAGATGATTGAGTAGTATTAATACAAGTGATGTAATTTCGGTACTTAAAGAAGAAATACAGAATTTTGATACAAGGATGACTGTTGATGAGGTTGGAAACATCGTCAGAATGGGCGACGGCATTGTTACGGTATACGGTATCAGCAGTGCAATGTACGGCGAGCTTGTTATATTTGAAACCGGCGTGAAAGGAATGGTTCAGGGACTTGAAGAGCAAACGGTAAGCGTGGTTCTTCTCGGAAGTGACTATGGTCTGCATGAGGGATCAAAGGTTAAGCGGAGCGGCAGACGTGCCGGTGTTCCGGTTGGCGATGGACTTATCGGCAGAGTGGTTGACGCAATAGGAAATCCGATAGATGGTTTGGGTGATATAAAACAGGAGGATTTTTATCCTATAGAAAATCCGGCGCCCGGTGTTGTTGAAAGAAAATCGGTTACCGTACCTCTTGAAACCGGCATACTTGCGATAGACAGTATGTTTCCGATCGGCAGAGGTCAGCGCGAGCTGATAATCGGCGACAGACAGACCGGAAAGACTTCAATCGCAGTAGATACGATTATAAACCAAAATGGAAAAGATGTAATTTGCGTCTATGTTGCAATAGGTCAGAAGGCTTCTACTGTTGCCAAGCTTGTGAACGATTTCAAGAATTGCGGAGCTATGGACTATACGATTGTTGTTTCGGCTTCCGCCGGTGATATGGCGCCGCTTCAGTATATAGCGCCGTATTCCGGTACTGCTATGGCAGAGTATTTTATGCACAAGGGCAGAGATGTCCTGATTGTATATGACGACTTGTCAAAGCATGCTGTGGCTTACAGAGCGATGTCGCTGCTTCTGGAGCGACCGCCCGGCCGCGAGGCATATCCGGGTGATGTGTTTTATCTTCATTCAAGGCTTCTCGAGCGTTCAAGCCGTCTTGATGACGCGCACGGCGGCGGTTCAATCACTGCGCTGCCTATAATCGAAACGCAGGCGGGCGATGTATCGGCGTATATTCCGACAAATGTTATTTCTATAACAGATGGTCAGATATTCTTAGAGAGCGAGCTGTTCTTCTCCGGTATGAGACCTGCGGTGAACGTTGGACTTTCGGTATCCCGTGTAGGTGGTGCGGCGCAGACAAAGGCGATGAAAAGGGTTGCGGGAACACTGCGTATTGATTTGGCGCAGTACCGCGAGCTTGAAGTGTTTACTCAGTTCAGTTCAGAGCTTGACCCGGCTACAAGAGAACAGCTTGACACGGGCGACAGAATTATGGAAATGATTAAACAGCCGCTTCTTAACCCGCTGCCGCTTCATGCTCAGGTGATCCTGCTTACAGTTTGCAAGAATAAGCTGTTTCTCGATATACCTACAACTGAAATCAGGAACTTCAAGATTGACTTTCTTGACTATGTTGAACGAAAAGCGCCTGAACTTATGAGGTCAATAGATGAGAACAAGACTTTGAGCGATCAGGACGAAAGAAAGATTATTGACCTGACAAATGAATTCAAAAAGGGCAGATATGTAATTGATGAGCCTGACGGCGAATTCGGCGAAGAAACCGAGATAATAAAAGGCGTCGGCTTATCAGACGAAGATAAGGCTTAATATTTAAACATATAAGTAGGTGAGAATATGCCAAACGTACGTGAAATACGCAGCAGAATTAAAAGTGTAAATGATATCATGAAAATTACTAACGCAATGTATTTGATATCATCATCAAAGATGAAAAAAGCGAAGCAGAAGCTTGCCAATACAGAGCCGTATTTTTACACTCTCCAGAATACTATTGCACATATACTGAAGCATACGCCGCATACGAGCAATTTATTTTTTCACCGCCGTGATGAAATTCCAAATGACAAGCGCAAAAAGGGATATATTATTATCACCGGTGACAAAGGACTTGCCGGCGCATATAACCATAATGTGCTTAAGCTGGCAGAGCAGGAGATTGCCAAAGGCGGTATTCCGAAGCTGTTCATAATCGGACAGGTAGGCAGAATGTACTTTGCGCACCGCGGCATACCGTATGAGGCTTACTTTCAGTACACTGCTCAGAATCCGAATATGTACCGCGCACGTAAAATAAGCGAGCTAATCATAGAGCAATTCTTAAACGAAGAGCTTGACGATGTGTACGTAATATATACCGATATGCTGACTGCAATGAAGGAAGAACCTAAGGTACTGCAAATTTTACCTTTCCGGCGCGAAAGGTTTGAGCATGTTAAGCGCGGTGAACACCACGAAATCCATCATACTGCAACATTTGACCCATCGCCCGAGGTTGTTATGGATCATCTTGTTCCAAACTATGCAAAGGGTTTGCTCTATGGCGCAATGGTTGAAGCATATTGCAGCGAAAATCATGCGAGAATGATGGCGATGGATTCCGCTACAAAAAGCGCAAAAGATATGATTCAGCGGCTTAATTTGACCTATAACAGAGCGAGACAGTCTGCAATTACTCAGGAGATAACCGAGATTGTAAGCGGGGCAAAGAACTTGAATAAGGATTCAGAATAATTTTTTCATTGGGAAGTTGCATGCCGAGAGGAGATTTAATTATGAACACAGGTAAAATAATAGCAGTTGCAGGACCTGTTATTGACGTTTTGTTTGAGAATACAGACAGCTTGCCGAATATCAGGGACGCTTTGACTGTTATGAACGGAGATAAAAAGTGCGTTATGGAGGTTGCCCAGAACTGCGGTAATAACGTGGTTCGCTGCATAATGCTTGCGGCAAGCGAAGGACTGCAAAAAGGAATGGAGGTCACCGCAACAGGTAATCCGATTACCGTTCCCGTTGGCGAAGAAACACTCGGCCGTATGTTTAATGTTCTCGGCGAGGCGATAGACGGCGGGGAAGAAGTCAAGGGCTCTGACAGATGGAGTATACACAGAAGCGCGCCGAGCTTTGAAAATCAAAGTCCGGTTGTCGAGATCCTCGAAACCGGTATTAAGGTCATCGATCTTCTTGCGCCGTATGCAAAGGGTGGAAAGATTGGTCTGTTCGGCGGCGCCGGTGTGGGCAAAACAGTGCTTATTCAGGAACTGATACACAATATTGCAACCGAACAGGGCGGGTATTCCATATTTACAGGCGTCGGTGAGCGTTCGAGAGAGGGAAATGACTTATGGCATGAGATGAAGGAATCGGGAGTAATTAATAAGACGGCTCTTGTATTCGGCCAGATGAACGAGCCGCCCGGCTCACGTATGAGAGTTGCACAAACCGGACTTACTATAGCGGAGTATTTCCGTGACGTACAAAAGCAAAACGTGCTGTTATTCATTGATAATATATTCAGGTTTATACAGGCGGGTTCTGAGGTATCGGCGCTTCTCGGACGTATGCCGAGTGCGGTCGGATATCAGCCAACGCTTGCAAATGAACTTGGCGAGCTTGAAGAAAGAATTGCTTCCACAAAAGACGGTTCTATTACTTCTGTTCAGGCGGTTTATGTTCCCGCTGATGATTTGACCGACCCGGCTCCGGCGAATACGTTTGCTCATCTTGATGCGACAACGGTTTTGTCAAGAAAGATAGTTGAGCAAGGAATTTACCCTGCTGTTGATCCGCTTGAATCAACCTCAAGAATACTTGAACCGTCTATTGTCGGCGAGGAACATTACATGGTTGCAAGGCGTGTTCAGGAAATCCTGCAAAAGTATAAAGAGCTTCAGGATATTATTGCTATTCTTGGTATGGAGGAGCTTGATGAAAACGATAAACTAACAGTATATCGTGCGAGAAAGATACAGAAGTTTTTATCACAGCCGTTTTCGGTTGCGCAGAACTTTACGGGTATTGAGGGTAAGTATGTGCCGCTCAGTGAGACGATAAGAGGCTTTAAAGCCATTATTGATGGCGAAATGGACGAATATCCGGAAAGCGCATTTTTGATGGCAGGAAGTATTGATGATGTAAAGCGGCGCAGAAAATAAATAATTGTGTGAAGTTATATGACTTTTTGACAGCAGTTGATAGAATTAGGAGGAATGTATATTATGGATAACAAAACATTTCATCTTGAAATTCTGGCGAGCGATAGGCCGTTTTATAAAGGACCGTGTGAAATGCTTATTTTTCCGGCGCTTGACGGCGAACAAGGAGTTTTGCCTCATCATGAGGCAACGGTTACTTGCACAAAAGAGGGAGAAATGAGATATAAGGTAAACGGCGAGTGGTTTTATGCCGCAATAAGCAAAGGCTTTATTGAGATTATGCCGACCTATGTAACTCTGATGTGCGATACGGTTGAACGTCCTGAGGAGATTGACATCAGACGTGCTGAAGAAGCCAAAGAACGCGCCCAGGAGCGTATGCGTCAGAAGCAGAGTATCCATGAATACTATCAGACGCAGGCGGCACTCAACCGCGCGCTTTCAAGGCTTAAAGTAAAATCAAGAATGAATAAAATATAAGAAATACACAATGCCGCTTTTTTATAATGCGGCATTTATATTATCAATTAGTAAGGTCAGATGTGGTATCAGTAAGGTCAGATGTGCAGTGCGGACACTTTGCTGCCTTAAAATTGATTTCACTCTGACAATATGGACAGATTTTTGTGGTAGGTTCTTCCTCAGGCGTATCCTTGGAAATAACCGAGGAACCAAAGGTCATGACTTTATTAACAACTTTAACTATTATAAAGATAATGAGTGCCATTATCAGAAAGTTAATGATAGCTGTAATAAAAGATCCGTATTTTATACTGACATCTCCGACCTGAGCAACCATGCTTGAAAAGTCAATACCGCCGAACAGCCCTAAAATAGGTGAGATAATATCGTTTGTGAGCGAATCAACAATTGATTTGAAAGCGCCGCCGATAATAACGCCTACAGAGAGATCAAGAACATTTCCGCGCATGATGAATTCCTTAAATTCACCGATAAACTTTTTTATCATAATCCAGCCTCCGAATATCTGAATATATAATTATATTCTGTAATTCTATCATATTCGACAGAACAAATCAATATAAAAAATCAGAATTTTCAGGAAACTATCTGAAATGGTTGACTAAAAACATAAATTCTTGACAGAGGCGATATTATATATTATAATTGCTGTGTAAAGAATTCAAAAATATTAATAATTGAAAATGGTTTTATGTGTTTTATACACAATATTCTACGAAAGGCGTGGATTTAATGAAAAAAATAACAGCTGCTGTTTTATGTATTGCACTCTGTTTGACGCTGTTTGTGCCCGTATTTGCGGCAGAAACCTCCGGCACCTGCGGTGCGTCCGTTAACTGGAGTTATGATGCTGTGTCAAAGACATTGACGCTTAGCGGCACAGGTGAAATGACGAATTATAAAGATGTGGTTTCTATACCTTGGAAGGTGTATTGTAAGGAAATTCAAAAAATAGAAATCGGCACCGGCATAACATCTATAGGCGACTATTCACTTAGTTGGTGTGAAAATGTGACAAGCGTTGTTATTCCGCCAAGTGTGACGAGAATAGGTGTTGACGCATTCGGATGGTGTTCTTCGCTCAGAGATGTTACGCTTCCGGATGGACTTTTAAGTATTGAACGTGAGGCGTTTGCACTGTGCAGCTCACTTGAGACCATAGATATTCCGGCAAGTGTTACAAATATAGGAAGTATGGCGTTTCTGTCGTGTTATGGTTTAAAGGATATAAACGTAAATGCCGGAAACACGAAATACAGATCCTTTGACGGTGTTCTTTATGACGTGCAGAGCAGCACGCTCGTGTGCTATCCTTTGGGTAAGAGCGCAGAAACATTTACTGTGCCTGAAAACATTATAAATATCGGACCATCGGCTTTTTCCGGAAATGAAGTCTTAAAAACAGTAGAGATGCCGTCTGTAAAGAAAATCGGGAACAAGGCGTTTTTTACATGCTCGGCGCTTTATAATGTAGTAATGAACAGTGTTGAAATAATAGAAGATCTTGCGTTTTACAGATGCAGCGATATTGTCAGTGTGAGCTTGCCTGAATCTGCGGTTTCACTCGGCAGCGAGGTTTTCAGAAACTGCGCTAATCTACAGCTTGTGATGCTTGCAAATAATAATATTGCAATAGGCAGCAACATACTTGGCGGTGCACCTTATGCGGCGATTGTTGCAAATAACTATTCAACCGGTCAGATGTATGCGTATAACTGCGGTATACCGTTTTACGGTTTTGTAAAGGTGTATTACGACGGTGAGGCAGTTGCCTATGACCCGACAGCGTTTATAGTAAATGATTCAACAACTCTTGTGCCTATGAGGCAGGTGTTTGAAATGTTAAATGCCGATGTATCCTGGAATGATGCCACGAATACTGCCGGTGCTGTACGCGGAGGAGTAGCTGTTTCAATTCAAATTGGCAGCGGTACAATGTACAGAAACGGTCAAGCGATAGATTTGCCTGTACCGGGACAGCTTATTGCCGATAAGACATACGTTCCTATCCGCGCAGTGACAGAGGCGTTTGGCAATCAGGTGGACTGGGACGAAAACACCAATTCTGTATACATTACCTCAAACTAAGAACTTGTTTGAATAATAAAATTTCGGAATAATAAGCAAGATTTTGCGGCTTGAGCATAGTATATAATTAAATGGAGGTAAAACTTTTTGATTTTTACCTCCTTTGATTTACGGATTTACAGTGCTGAATTAGTGTATATCGATTACTTTGAAAATGTGTTGTTAATAATATCTAAAAGCAGCATGAAAACTTTGTTAATATTTTATGAAATAAATTGTTGACAATGAAAATATAGTATGATATTATCTAAATACAAAGAAAAGAAAATGATTTTGTTTTTTGTAGAATAATGTATAAATTTATATAGTAGGCAAAAGAAGCGAAAGCTTCTGACGCAAAGCTTAGAGTCTAAGCTTCATTATAAACAATTGATAGTGAAGTATGATCGTCTGGCCGCATTATTGGTTGTTATTTCCGATTGTGCGGTTATTTTATTTTAGTAATTATTAAGTGTTAAAATATTATGTTAGGGGAGAACAAAAATGAAGATGTTAAGTAAAATGTTATCATTATTGTGTGCTGTTGTCATGACAGTTGTTTTACCTTTGCAAGTGTTTGCGGCTACACCTTCAGCTTATGCCGGTCAGACGTATGGTGATACAACAGTCAATTTGGCAGTAATTGCGAACGGCGATGTAACAATCGGCGGAAGCATGGAAGTAGACGGCAGTATCTATTCTAATGGTACTATTTATGCGAAAAAAGGCGGAGAAAATAAAGTAAGCGGATTCTTTATTTCCGGCACCAAGAATGAAACGCAGTATGTGCCGGACTGGACAAATGCTGCGAACAACAATTGGATTCCTGAAAAGAATTACCTCGATGGATATATTTTACTGGATGAATACGGAAACATGATTCCGGAAAACACTGAATATTATAATCCAAAGCCTGTTTATGCCGGAGCTATTTATGACCCGGAAACATCATTTGATTACAGTGTTCCGTCATCACTGTTCACGGTTCCTGAGGTAAGCAATGTAATTCCTTATATGGAAGCAAATGTATTTGGCAATTCGGTTGCGCGTAACACTCCGGTAATAATATCAGAGAATACGCGTGTTAATGAGATGGATATTGAGGGCGAGGCTGTTACGGTTGATTTGTCAAATGGCGATGTTGTTCTGGTTATTGACAAACTGACAGTCGGTTCAAATACCCCCGGATTTATAGTAACAGGTACAGAAGGAAACAATAATAAATTATACTTGTATATTAATGATTATACATCTGACGTATTCGAAGTTATTGCCAATTTTAATGATGCGGAGCATAGATATTATTCACCAAGCAGCTCAGAGGAGGCAGTTGCATGGATGGATGAAGCCGGAGATCCGAACAGATTAAAGTTGTTTGTCACAAAAGAAAATGCAAAGATTGGCGCCTGCCACGTTTCAGGTGACATTTACTTTAACACAAATTCTCTTGATTTTACCTGCTCAAGCTTGTTTGACGGCAACTTCACAACGAATGCCGATAAGTATAATGTAACAAGCTCTGCATATTTCAGAGGTATTGTAATGGCTCCGAATGCTGATTCGTATATTGCAAACAGCGGTACTATCTTAGGTCAGTTGTATACCGATACTTTGAAGATGGAAGGCTGGGGCAGAATATTATATACGCCTTCGAGAATTTATTTGCCTGAAGTTCCTGAACCGACAGATGAACCGGAACCTACGGCAGAGCCTGAAGAGGGTGATCCTGCTTATATTGTGAGATATGTTGTTGCAACAGGTGAATATACACGCGGTACTATGGACACAAAGATGCACAAGCCTGCCCGCGGTCTTGACGAGGAAGGCAACCAGGAAACAGAGCTTGAGTACGAGGTTCTTGATGAGAGTACTTATAAAGTCGCAGGTCCGCAGTACGTATCTGATGAAGTAAAAGAAAGAGTTCAGCTTATTCTTAACACAACAGAGGATGTATTTGTTCAGCGTGGCAGCGAAGGTCTTATCCAGCCTGAACGTTTCGGAAGAATCGACTTCAATGGTCAGGATATGTCGCTTTCAATAACACCTTATGCTTATCCGAGAATGAGTGACAAGATTAATACAATGTATCTCTGCTGGGGTGACAGAAATTCTCAGATAGAGACAATATGGTATGTTATTCCTGAGGAATTGAGATAATTATAAATTTTGATTTAGGGAAATACTGATTAATATTTACAAAGGCTAAGTCCGGTGAACGGACTTAGCCTCTGTTTTTTCCAGAAAGTAATAACAAATATAATGATGTATAATATTAATTATAGTTTGTGTGTGAATTATTCGCCCACCCTATTGCGCCATTTGTATGGATAATGTGACTCCACCTTCGGAAAGGTGGTAATGCAAACTGCGGTAGGTGAGCTGTGAAACAGCGAACACGGAGGTGC